>Ga0160450_100097_pt1 | contig 61499 bp, 57 predicted proteins | sample HID1975K_E1MG_FD_108257 | JGI IMG/M metagenome (GOLD analysis project Ga0160450, IMG submission 108257) | Enriched soil microbial communities from UW Madison campus, WI, USA - HID1975K_E1 MG | ecosystem: Environmental > Terrestrial > Soil > Unclassified | place: USA: Madison, Wisconsin...
ACCGGCGGTGCGGACACGACGGCACCGTCGGTGCCGGGGACGCCGGTGGCGTCGGCGAGTGGGACGACGGTGAGTGTGTCGTGGTCGGCGTCGACGGATGACGTCGGGGTGGCCGGCTATGCGGTGTATCGGGGTGCGACGGCGGGGTTCACGGCGAATGCTGCGTCGCAGATCGCGGAGGTGACGGGGACGTCGTATGCGGATGCGGGTCTGGCTGCGGGGACGTATTTCTACAAGGTCACTGCGCGTGATGCCGCGGGCAACGTGAGTGGTGCGTCGGCTGCGGGCTCGGCCACGGTCGCCGCGCCGACAGGCCCGCCGATCACCCAGACGATCGTGACGAACGCGGACACGATGGCGGCGGCCATCAACGCGGGCTTCGCCTACGGCGCCACCAACCAGCTGTCGGCGCGCAGCGACACCGCGATCGAGTCGTTCATGCAGTTCGTTCTTCCGGCCGCGCCGGCCGGCTACACGCTGACGGGCGCGACGCTCGGTGTGCGGACCTCGGACGACGCCACAGCGCACTCCGCGAACGCGCATCAGCTGCACCTCGTCGACGCGACGTGGAGCGAGGCGACGCTCACGTGGAACAACAGGCCGACGACGACCGCCTCGGGGGTCATCGGGCAGCTGACCGGCGCGACCGCGCTGAACACGCCCTACACGGTCGCTCTGTCCACGTCGGACCTCGCCGCGCGAGCGGGGACCACGATCACGTTGCGGCTGTCGTCGGCCACGGGGACGGACAACGTTCGGATCTGGTCGCGGGAGATCTCGGCTGTGAGCTACCGGCCGACGCTGACACTCACGTATACGGCGGCAGGCTGACCCGGGAGGGCTCGCAGTGGGGCCCGACGTCGAGAATGGATCGAGCAACTGTCGGGGCAATGCGCACATCAGACTTACTTATGTCGAAAAGTAGCGTAATCCGATAGTCTCACTCTGAGCCGGAACCTCCGCCAGAGAGAGTGAGCGTCGATGCTTCTCGAAAGAGACCTGATCCAGTCCGTCGGCTTTCGCAACGTGCACGACGGCGGGCGGATCACGGGCTTCCAGTTCCGCCTGCGGATGCCGTCCTACCGTGGCATGGCGGCATCCCTCATCGACGGAGTGGCGGTCCGCATTCCGGGTCTGCTCGACGTCGGGCCCGAGACTCCCCTGTGGACCCTGCAGGGTCAGACCTACACCCTGGCGCAGCTGTGGGACAGCGACGGGGTGCGATGGCAGCTCGAAGACGCAGCGGTGATCACGGTGCCGCTGCCGGGTGGGTTGCCCGACGGCATCCATGAGCTGTCGATCGATCTGCGACTGCGGATGTCCTACATCCCGATCGAGCACCAGCCCAGCCGCTATCAGGTGACCAAGCACGTCACCCTTTCTCCTGAGGCCGGCGGGGCACCCTTCCGATACGGCGTCTCGCTGTACAGCTTCATGCACGACTTCGGCACCGTCCTCGACCTCGAGACCGCGATGAAGGGGATCGCCGACATCGGGGCCACCGGCATCGAGATCCTCGGCGAGGGGCACGTGCCGAACTTCCCCGAGCCGTCCGCGGCGTGGATCGACGAGTGGTTCCGGCTGCTCGAGACCTACCGGCTCGAGCCGACCAACATGGGCTCGTGGATCGATACTCGGCTGCACTCGAGCGGGCCGAACGCGCGCGATCTCACCGCGGCCGAGGGCGCGGCCATGCTCGAGCGCGACCTGCGTCTGGCCAAGACGCTCGGCTTCCGCTTCGTGCGGCCCAAGATCGGGGTGGTCTCCAGCGATCTGATCCCGCACCCGACGTGGACCGAGGCGGTCGAGCGCAGCCTGGACCTGGCCGCCGCCCTCGACGTCGTCATCTGCCCCGAGATCCATGCGCCGACGCCCATCAAGCACGAAGTCGTCGACGACTACATCGACCTCATCCAGCGCACCGGTACGAAGCATTTCGGGCTGCTGCTGGACACCGGGATCTTCCAGGATCGGCCGATTCCGCTCGCTCCGGGGGAACTGCCCGGGCGGCGTCCGGCGTTCATGGACGGCATCGCCGTCGACCCCGCGGACATCGCCGGGATCGCCGAGTACGTGGTGTTCATCCAGGCCAAGTTCCATGACATCGACGACGACCTCGTCGATCAGCAGATCCCGTGGGAGCCGGTGCTGCGCGCGCTGAAGGACGCCGGGTACGCCGGGTATCTCTCCAGTGAGTACGAGGGGATCCGCGCCCCCTGGCGATCGATCGAACAGGTGCGCCGCCAGCACTCGCTCGTCCGCCAGATCGCCGACCGGCTCTGACCGGCCACGGCACGCGGAAAGCCCGACCCCAAAGCTCCACCCCAAAGCTCGACCCGAAAGCTCTGACCCGAAGGAACCCCTCATGCCCAACGGACTGATCCACGCTGACAGCCTGCGCCCGCACCCGGACGGGCTCGCCCTCCGGCTCACGCTGCCCTGGTACCGCAGCCTGTGGCTGTCGTCCGTATCGAGCCTGGATCTGACGGTCGACGGCGAGCAAGTCGCGTCGAGCGACCTGCGCCTCGAACTCGGCGGCCGCTCGTACGCGATCGAGGAGCTGCCCGCGCAGAGCGACACCCTCTGGTTCCTGCAGGAGCACCCGCTGCTGGTCGCCCGCAGGGACTCCGTCGTCGCCGTCGGCGAGCAGCACGAGGTCACCCTGCTGGGGCAGCTGCGACTGCCGTACATGCAGATCGCGCCCGGTGAGAACGGCGGACCGGGTATGTACGTGCCGAACGTCGTGCGCGACGCGCTCTCCCTCACCGTCACCGACCGCGATGCCCCCGCGCCGGCGATGGTCTCCGACGTGCCGCCCGCACCCGCGGCGACACACGCCGATCCCTTCCAGCTGGGCCTCACCCTCTACTCCGCGAGCGCCGAGTTCCGCGCCGGCTGGTTCGACTTCGACGGACTGCTCGACCGCGTCGCCGAGCTGGGGATCGGACCCGGCATCGAGATCGTGGCCTCGCAGATGGTTCCGACGTACCCGGTCGTCTCTGACGCCTTCGTGCGCACCTGGCGCGCCGCGTTCGACCGACACGGGTTCGACGCCAGCTCATTCGGAGCGAACCTCGACATGGGCCAGCGGCGCGATCGCGACATGACACCCGATGAGGAGTTCGAGTTCAGCGAGCTCATGCTTCAGGGGGCGAAGAAGCTCGGATTCCCGCTCGTGCGCATCCAGTCCGCCAAGCCGGAGCTGCTGCGCCGGCTGCTGCCGGTGGCCGAGCGGCACGGGTTGAAGCTCGCCTACGAGATCCACGCGCCGATGGGTCCGAACGCCGAGCCGATCCTCCGCGTGCGCGAGACATACGCCGAGCTCGACTCGCCGCTGCTGGGCTTCGTCGCCGACTTCTCCTCGACGATGCACAGCATGTCGCCCACCTTGCTGCGTGCGGTGCGCCGTGCCGGCCTGGACGACGAGGCGGTCGCGAAGCTGCAGCAGATCTGGGCCACCGACGCCCCGATGCGCGAACGTCAGGAGGAGTTCATCGGCTACCTGCGGGCGCGTGACTTCGATCCGGGGCGCCTCGGATCGTTCGCACACCTCGCCTTCAACATGCACGGCCACGTCGCCCCCGCGGAGTGGGCCGACATCATGCCGCAGATCCTGCATGTGCACGCCAAGTTCTACGACATCGACGAGAACGGACTCGAGCCGGCGATCGACTACCCCGAACTGGTGCGCGTATTCGTCGAGGGCGGCTACCGCGGGTACTGGTCGAGTGAGTGGGAAGGGCACGCCTTCGCCGAACTGGGCGAGGTCGACCCCCTGCTGCTCGTGCGCCGGCAGCATGACCTGATCCGGGCCACCATGCGCGACGGCATCTCGGCGTGACCGGCGTCCAGGGCCCGGTCGACATCCGGCGACTGCCGCTGCCCGATGCGCTGCGCCACCTGCGCGAGCACGGGGAGCCCGTCGACCCGCGCACCGACATCGACACGGCGTCTTTGCAGCGCCGCTTCCCGCGACTGGGGGCGGTGACCACGCGCGAGCTGACGGTGCAGACCCCGCACGGCCCTCAGCCGGCCCGGGTCTACCGCGACGACACCGCGGTGCCGTCCGGACGCGCATTGGTCTGGGTGCATGGCGGAGCGTTCATCGGGGGATACCTCGACATGCCCGAGTCGCACTGGGTGTCCCTCGAACTGGCGGCGCGCGGCATCCCGGTCTTCGCTGTGGACTACACGAAGTGCCTCGGCGACGTGCACTACCCGGTCCCGTCCGATGATGTGCTCGCCGCGTGGAGCTACGCGCGCGACCACGCGGTCGATCTGCTGGGGGTGGATGCCGGCGGGCGCGCGTCAGCGGTCTGGTCGATGCGCGGTGCATAACTCCTCCAACTGTGCGTGTCGCACCGGCGAGTCGCGCGAGATTGCGCGGCCGCGGAGGCTCCGTCGCCCGAATCTGCAGGAGTTGTGCACCGCACAGGCGCGCACGCGCCCCGCGCTATCGCGCGGCGTCGACGCCGTCCTGCACGATGCGCCCGGCTTCTTCGAACAGTGAGCGCATCCACGCGTGCTCGGGGTCCCGGCTGTGCACGGGATGCCACCAGAGCGCGTTGACGAGCGGCGTCGCCGCAAACGGCAGCCGGACGGCGCGGATGCCGGGGGTCGCCGTCGCGATCGGCACCAGCGCGCCTTGGATGAGCCCGACGCGGTCTGTGCCGAGGATGAAGTGCGGGAGCGAGAGGAAACTTTCCACCACGACGGCGATGTGCGGTTCGACGCCCAGCTGCTGGATCTGACGGCTCGCCGAGGTGAAGGCGCTGCGCGAGGCATAGGTCATGGCGAACGGCAGGGTGGCCAGGTCGTCCATCGTGAGCTCGTCGCCCACCGCTTCGTTGGACTCCGCGACGACGGCGAACCAGTCATCGCGCCAGAGGTCCTCGTAGGCGAGGTCCGAGAGGAACCCGTGCGGGATGATCATCGCGTCGGCCGAACGCAGGCGGTTCGCCGCGTCTTCGACGACCGACGGGGTGTGCAGCATGAAGCGGAATCGCACGCCGGATGCCCGTTCGGTCGCCAGCCGCGAGACGACGGCGCCGATGGTGGCGAAGCCGTAATCCGAGCCGTAGATCGAGAACTCCCGGGTCGACTGCTGCGGCGCCCACGTCGCTTGGCTCTCGAAGACACGGCGGGCTGCCTCGAGCGCGGTCGTCGTGTGCTCGGTCAGGCGCATCGCGAACGGGGTCAGCTCGTAGGTGTTGCCGCGCCGGGCGAGTATCGGGTCGTTGAAGTGCGTGCGCAGGCGCGCCAGGGAGGCGCTGAGCGCCGGTTGGCTCAGGTGCAGGCGTTCCGCCGCGCGCGTCACGCTGCGCTCGGTGAGCAGCGCCTCCAGCGAGACGAGAAGGTTCAGATCGAGCCTGGACAGGGAAGGCAGGTCGGTCACGGCGCCGGACTCCTCGGGTCGAGCCGATCAGTCATTGACCGGCGGGATCAGCGTATCAATCCCGCTGATGCTTGACGCGATTCTATACACGGTTGTTATTCGCTGGAGTACGTCGAAAATGACAGAAGCGGCGGTGTCCACCTTCGCAACCCGGTGCTGCGAGGCGACCGCGCCGACCCGGCGGTCATCAAGGTGGGCGAGGAGTACTGGCTCACCTCCTCGTCCTTCGAGGCGAACACGACGTCGTCGCCCTCGCGCGCCCCGTGTTGCGCACGATGGCGCGCGCCGTGATCACCGCGCCGCTGCGCAGCTCGTCCCGTGCGAGATCGGGCGGCCACGGGCGCTCTCTTTCGCTCGGCGAAGAACGCGTCGCGGGGACAGACGCGTGTGGCCGCCCGGAATACCGGGCGGCCACAGTGTGCGTGGGGCTCAGCCCCAGGCGTTGTCCATGTCTGCGGCGACCTGCTGCGGGGTCTTCTGGCCCGTCAGCAGCGCCTGCACGCCGGTGGCCAGCGCGTCGTACACGCCCGCGTTCGGCCACATCGCGTTGGGCAGACCGACGTACGCGCCCGACATGATGAACTCGGCGAGCGGCTGGTACGGCTCGAGGAGGTTGCCCTCGTCGGCGCCGACGATCGGCACCATGCCGTAGAGCTCGGCGAACTGCACGGCCTGCGCGGGCTCGGCGAGCCACGCGAAGAACTTCTGCACCGATGCCTTCGCGCCGTCGCTGGCCTTCGAGTGCAGCGCCCAGGCGTAGTTGGCCGAGGCGTACAGCGTGGTCGTGTTGCCGGTCGGTGCGGGGAAGGCCTGGGCCGTCGCGCCGAGGCCCTCGCGGGCCGCGTTCATCGATGAGGCGGCCGAGCCGGGGACGACGCCGGTGAGCGCTGTACCGCCGACGACGCCGTTGGTGATCGCGTCGAAGCCCGAGCCTGCGGCGCCGTCCTGGAAGCAGCCGGCGTCGTTCATCGCGACGACGTTCTCGAGGGCGGTGACCCAACCGCTGTCGGCGAAGGTGACCTCGCCCGCGGCCCGCTTCTCGTTCCAGTCGGGGTCCTCACCGTAGACGGGCGCGGCCGCAAGGCCCATGCCGAGCATGCCCGTGTTCGGCGCGGCCGCACCGGCCAGTGCGGTGAAGAGCTTGTCGCCCTCACGCGCTGTGGCGCAGTAGCCGAGCAGATCCTCGAAGGTGGTCGGGAACGCGTCGATGCCGACCTCGGCGGCGGCGCCGCCGTTGAAGACGAAGCCGACCGGCATGAGTCCCGACGGCTGTCCGTAGAAGTTGCCGTCGACCTCATACTGCGACTCGGTGCCGGCGGGGATCACCGACGCGGCCGAGTCGATCGGCTCGAGGAAGCCTTCTTTGGCGAGCGGGATGACTGAGATCTCCTGGCCGGTGCCCGGCGAGAGGATCATGATGTCGGCGGCGGTGCCGGCCTGCAGCTGCGTGCGCAGCTGGGTGTTGTAGGCCTCGGAGGGGTAGTTGATGACCTCGATCTCGACGCCGGTGGCCTCGGTGTAGGCGTCGGCGATCATGCTGTACGCGTCGTCGCCGTCATTGGCGACGGCGACCATCATGCTGAAGCCCTCACCGGGGCCGTCGCCCGGCGAGGCCGGGTCGGTCGACGGGGGAGCGGGCTCGCCGGCGGCGCAGCCGCCCAGGACGAGTGCAGCGGCGAGCGGGGCCGCGGCCAGGAGGGGCCAGCGGCGCATTCGGGTAGGGGTGTGCTGTGGCATTGTCGAGCCTTTCGTGACATCTTCGTCGTCAGAGGTGCTGAGCTGACTTGGCAGGGTGCCTGGTTGGAAGTCTGCCACCATTTGCAGACTTTCGACATAACCTGTGCTTATATCCGACCTTCGTTGCGCTGATCGGGCGTCGTGCGCCGCAGAGGATGCCGTTGACCACCACCTCGGCGGCCACGAACACCACCCGGTGCGTTCCGGTGCGTCGCCGATGACCCGCAGCTCTGGGTCGTCGACGGTGATCGCGGGCCGGATGCCACACGCCTCCAGCGCGACCTCGCCCTCGCCCTCGAGGATCCGCCCCGTCCTCCCGCCCCGGTCCCCGGGCGCGAACCCAACTTATACCGGATATCGCTATCAGTTATGTGCTGTTCTGACAAAAGCGTGAAAGAGTGATCAGGCGCACAACCCTGCCGGGCGCGCGACGACGACGTCAGAGAGCGATGATTCAGTGACGATGACAGACCAGAGCACTCGTGCCCTCACGGTGCCCCCCGGGCGGCGACGCTGGGCGCGTCCTGCCAAGGGCTCCAAACCCCTCATCCAGTTCGGTCATTGGTGGTGGGCGCTGCCGGCGGTCATCATGGTGGTCGGCGTCCATTACCTCGCCACCCTGACGGGCGGGTTCTTCGCGTTCACCGACTGGACGGGCCTGGGCAGCTGGAACTGGGTCGGGTGGGGCAACTTCGCGCGGATCTTCGAGGACCCGGGCCTCGTGCTGGCGCTGTGGAACACGCTGTTCCTCGCCTTCGGGTCCGTCATCCTCACCAACGTGTTCGGACTGCTGTTCGCGCTGGGCATCAACCGCACGCTGAAGTCCCGCTACATCCTGCGCACCCTGCTGTTCATGCCGGTTGTGCTCAGCCCGCTGGCGGTCGCCTACGTGTGGAAGTTCATCTTCGAGTACAGCGGCCCGCTCAACGGCCTGCTGAAGCTCATGGGGCTGGACCACCTGCAGAAGGTGTGGCTCGCCGACCCGGAGTGGTCGATCTGGGCGATCCTGTTCACCGTGGTCTGGCAGCAGACCGGCTTCGTCATGGTGATCTACCTGGCCGGCCTGGCCAGCGTCCCCGTCGAGGTCGAAGAGGCCGCGGCGATCGACGGTGCGGGCGTGTGGGGCCGGTTCTGGAACGTCGTGCTTCCCGCCATCCGCCCGTCCGTGGCGATCGCCACGACGCTGGGCATCATCCAGGGGCTGCGCATCTTCGACCAGATCTTCGCCCTGACCGGCGGCGGTCCGGCAGGGGCCACCGAGACCCTGGCCACCGAGGTCTACAAGCAGGCGTTCCAGCTCGGCCAGTTCGGATTCGGCTCGGCGCTCGCGCTCGTGCTGACCGTGATCATCCTCGCCTTCGCGATCCTGCAGCAGTACGTGACACGCGACCCCGATCGCGCGAAAAGGAAGGGTTGAGCGCCGTGTTCCGCTATACCAAGGCCACCGCGGTGCGCGAGATGATCATGTGGGTCATCACGCTGCTGCTCCTGCTGCCGATGTACATCCTCGTCGTGACCGCACTCAAGAGCGATGAGGAGGCGATCACCTCCAGCGCCGTCGCCCCGCCGACCGCCGTCGACTTCGGCGCCTTCGTGGAGGTGCTCACCAGCACCGGGCGCAACAGCATCCCGATGGCGATCCTCAACAGCATCCTCATCACGGGAGGCGCCGTCCTGGGGCTCATCGTTCTCGGATCGCTCGCCGCGTACGTGATCGCGCGCCGCACGCGCACCTGGACGACGCTGACGTACTACCTCATCCTCATCGCGATCATCCTGCCGGCGCAGCTGGGTACCGTTCCGCTGTACATCGGTGCGCGCAACCTCGGCCTGACCGGCTCGGCGATCGGAATGATCCTGCTGTGGACCGGGATGCTGCTGCCGCTCGCGGTCTTCCTGTACGCGGGGTTCTTCCGCGGCCTGTCGACGGAGTACGAGGAGGCCGCCGTCATCGACGGCGCCTCGCCGACACAGGCGTTCTTCCGTGTCGTTCTCCCGTTGATGGCCCCGGCAACGGGAACCGTCGCGATCCTGTGCGGCCTCATCGTCTGGAACGACTTCTTCAATTCGCTCATCTTCCTGGGCGGATCGACGATGCAGACCCTGCCGGTGGCGATGTACACCTACGTCGGCAGCCTCATCTCGGCGTGGAACAAGATCTTCGCGGTGGTCATCATCTCGATGGTCCCGATCCTCGCCTTCTACATGTTTGCGCAGAAGAAGTTCATCCAGGGCTTCGCCGGTGGGCTGAAGGGCTGATCCATGTACCGACTCGCTCCGAATATCGAGCTGCTGTTCACCGACGCCGGCGACTACCATGACCGCGTTCGCGCGGCGGCCGCGGCCGGCTTCGACGCCGTCGAGATGTGGGGGCCCACCGGGGCGGACGCACCGGCCACACCCAAGGACCTGCCCGCACTCAAGGCCGCGCTGGAGGAGACCGGCACGCAGCTGACCGCGCAGCTGTCGGAGCCTCGCACCCAGTTCATGATCCCGCCGTGGGACCACTCCGAGTTCTTCCGCAAGCTCGACGAGGGTGTCGCGATCGCTCACGAGCTCGGCTGTCCGCGCATCGTGGTCGGCAGCGGCACGGGCTTCGGCGGATGGAAGCGGCAGGTGCAGTTGGACAAGCTCGTCGAGATCTACCAGCAGGCGATCGCTCAGATCGACGGCTCCGGCATCACTCTCGTGCTCGAGCCCGTGAACGTGCGCGTCGACCACCCCGGGGCGCTCCTGGACCGCACGGGCGAAGCCGTGTACGTCGCTCGCGGCGTCGACTCGCCGTTCTTCGGCGTGCTCTACGACATCTACCACTCGGCCGTTGAGGGCGAGGACATGGCCGTCGAGCTGGCCAACGCCGGCGAGCTGATCCGCTACGTGCAGCTCGCCGACGCGCCTGGCCGCGGCGAGCCGGGCTCGGGTTCGCTCGACTGGGTGGAGCGGCTGGGACTGCTGCGCGCAGCGGGCTACGACGGCCCCATCGGCTTGGAGTACTACCCGACCCGCGCCTCGGCCGCCTCCGCACAGCTGATCCGCGACCTGGCGAGCAGGGCATGACCGGACAGGTCTATCCGGCCGAGGTCGACGTCGTCATCGTCGGCAGCGGGCCCGCCGGTGCGACGTACGCCCGCATCCTGACCGAGCAGGCACCACACGTGAGCATCGCAATGTTCGAGGTCGGCCCGACCGTCTCGCATCCGGCCGGCGCGCACGTGAAGAACATCGCCGACCCCGACGAGCGTGCGCGCGCGCAGCGTCGGTCTGAGGGCCCTGGCGCGGCGGCGGAGACCGTCGATTCGCCGGGTGCGGTCACCAGCGGTCAGCGGCGGGCGCGGCCGGGCACGTTCCTGCTCGAGGACGGCTACGCCGTCGAGGGCGAGGACGGTCTGCCGGTCGCGGCGATGTCGAGCAACGTCGGCGGCATGGCGGCCCACTGGACCGGGGCATGTCCCCGGCCGGGGGGCGCCGAACGCATCGCCGAAATCGATGAGCTGGACGCATTGCTCGACGAGGCCGGTCGCCTGCTGGGCGTGACGACCGATGCCTTCGAGGGCACGCCGTACGGCGATCTCGTGCGCAGCCGTCTGTCCGCCGCTGTCGACGAGGGTCGTGAGGCCGCCGCACGCGTCCAGCGCATGCCGCTGGCCGTCCACCGGCGACCCGACGGCGTGCTCGTCTGGTCGGGGTCGGACGTCGTGCTCGGTGATCAGGCGCGCGGTAACGCGAACTTCTCGCTGTTCGACGAGTCGCTGGTGACCGCCGTCCTCGTCGAGGACGCCCGCGCGGTCGGGGTGCGCGTGCGCGATCTGCGCGCCCAGGCCGAGCACGAGGTGCGCGCTCGCGTGGTCGTGGTCGCCGCCGACGCGCTGCGCACGCCGCAGCTGCTGTTCGCCTCCGGCATCCGTCCGTCTGCGCTGGGTCGATACCTCAACGACCAGACGCAGGTCGTCTTCGCGACGCGGATCCGCGACGCCGTCCCGGGCGGCGCCGAGCCGATCGCCCCGGCGGCCGGGCTGAGCGCGACCAGTGGCGTCACCTGGGTTCCGTACACGGACGACCTCCCGTTCCACGGCCAGGTCATGCAGCTGGACGCCTCGCCGGTTCCGCTCGCCGAGGACGACCCGATCGTGCCCGGCTCGATCGTCGGGCTCGGGCTGTTCTGTGCCAAGGACCTGCAGCGCGAGGACCGCATCGAGTTCGATGAGCATGCGCTCGACGGCTACGGCATGCCGGCGATGCGTCTGCGCTACCGGCTCACCGATCGCGATCGGGCGACCCTCGACCGGGCGCGCGCCGAGATCGTGCGACTGGCCGCCGCGGTGGGCGAGCCGCTGGGTGCCGCGCCGTTCACCATGCCGCTCGGGGCCTCGCTGCACTACCAGGGGAGCACGCGCATGGGCGCGCGCGACGACGGGGACAGCGTGTGCGATCTCGACAGCGAGGTGTGGGGCGTTCCCGGGCTGTTCGTTGCGGGCAACGGCGTGATCCCGACCCCGACGGCATGCAACCCGACGCTGACGGCGGTGGCTCTCGCCATCCGCGGCGCGCGCGAGATCGCGCGGCGACTCACCCCGTGACTCTTGCTTATGTCTAAAACAGACATTAGAGTGATTCAAAGAGGAATTGAAGGACGAGGAGGACCCGGTGATCCCGGATCGCATCATTGAGCAGGGAACGCTCAGCACGGACGGCTCCCGCGCGTCGGTCGACGTGCGCATCCCGTGGTACCGCGCACTGCCCGCATCGTGCATCGCCGGTGCCCGGCTGACCATCGACGGCGTCGCCGCCGAGGCCGACACGCTGCGCTGGGAGATGAACGGCGAGGTCCGCACGTTCGCCGAGATGGTCGACGACACGGAACAGTGGTGGTTCCCGCTGGATTCCGCTGTGCTGTCCGGCGAGGTGCCGGTGACGGCGGGCGCGGACTGCGAGGTGCGGGTGGATCTCACCCTCTACATCCCGTACATCGTGATCGGGGCGAACGAGGTGCTCCACATCGAGGAGCACGACACCAAGACGATGAAGGCGGTGGCGGCATGACCCTCGGAACTCCCCTCCAGGGGGTGACCCTGTACAGCTTCACCCGGGCCTTCCACGGCCGTGAGTACGATCTTGAGGCGCTGATCCGAAAGGTCGCCGCCGAGGGCTACGGTCCCGGCCTCGAGGTCATCGGGTTCTCCAGTCTGCGCGGATTCCCGGACGTGGACGACGCGTTCGCGGGTCGTTTCCGCGATCTGGTCGCCGAGGTCGACCTCGTCCCGACATCGCTCGCCGTCAACGCCGACATCGGCATCCGCCGGGATCGGCTGATGAGTCAGGAGGAACTGATCGCCTACATGCGCCGGCAGATCGAGGCGGCCGCGAAGCTGGGTTTCCCTGTGGCGCGCGTGCAGATCTCGCTCACGCCTGACTCGATGGAGCAGCTGGCTCCGATCGCCGAGGAGCACGAGGTGACCCTCGCCCTCGAGGTGCACGCCGATCAGTACGCCTCGCACCCCCGCATCCTCGCGCTGCGCGACCGGTACGAGACGGTGGGCTCGCCCTTCCTGGGCTTCACGATGGACTGGGGGGCGACCGTCTCCGGATTCGCGCCGTCGCTGCTCGAGGCCTACCGCCGGCGCGGCGCCAGCGACGAGCTGCGTGCCGCGGTCGTGGCGCTGTGGGACGACTTCTACGAGCAGGGTCCGCCGGCCGATCAGGCCGAGCACGGCCAGCGCTTCGGGCGATTCATCGCCCTGGCCGCCCAGCACGGCCGCCCCGACCTGGGCATCGACTTCGCGATCAACGGGACCGGCCTGTTCGGTCCGGCTCGCGTGGACGACTGGCGCGAGATCCTCCCCTGGGTGCGCCACGTGCACGGCAAGTTCTTCGGCATCGACGAGACGGGCGAGGAGCCCTCGGTGCCGGTGCGCGATCTGGTCGCGCTGCTGGTCGAGAACGGTTACTCCGGCGCGATCTCCAGCGAGTACGAGGGCTGGCACTGGAACCACTGGCAGAGCCCGTTCGAGATCATCGCCGGCGAGCAGGCCGTGCAGCGCTCCGCGGCCGCCGCAGCAGGATCGCGCATGATCACCGACGCCGCCGAAGCGCGCCAGGTGCTGGCCGCCCACCATGCCTCGGCGCGGGCATGAGGAACGAGGACATTCCATGACAGAGGGCATCGCCGGCACCGGCATCCGGCTCGGCACGACGCTGTACTCGATGACGAGCGAGTTCGCCTCGGGGCTCTACAGCCCCGAGACGCTCATCGCCGCCGTCGCCGAGCACGGCATCGGGCCAGGCGTCGAGTTCAACATCGCGCAGCTGCTGCGCACCTATCCCGACGTGGACGCGGCGTTCGTGAAGCTGTGGTTCGACACGCTGGACCGGCACGGACTCGAGCCGAGCGCGGTCGGCACCAATCTCGACATGGGGCGCCGCAAAGACCGTGACATGACCCCGGACGAGGAGTTCGACTTCTTCGCCCGCCAGCTCAAGACCGCCCACACGCTGGGCTTCCACACGATCGTGATCCGCTCGGCCGGCAAGGAGCTGCTGCGACGGCTGCTGCCGCTGGCCGAGAAGTACGACCAGCGGCTGGGCTACGAGCTGCATGCGCCGGCCGGCCCCAACGACGAGAAGATCACCCAGATCCGCGAGATGTATGCCGAACTCGGCAGTGACCGGCTCGGGTTCACGGCGGACTTCTCGTCGACGATGCACTCGCTGTCGCCGACCCTGCTGCGCACGCTGCGCCAGATGGGTATGGACGAGAAGTACTTCCCCGTCATGGACGAGGTCTGGCGCAGGCCGCTGCCGATGCACGTGCGCAACCAGGCGTTCGAGGATGTGCTCAGCGCCGACGGCGTGGACTTCCTGCGCTTCGGGCCGTTCACGCGGCTCGCGTTCAACATGCACGGACTGGTCGCGCCCGAGGAATGGCTCGACATCATGCCGCAGATCTTCCACGTGCACGCGAAGTTCTACGACATCGACGAGAGCGGGCAGGAGCCCGCGATGGACATCCCGCGCATCGTGCGGCAGTTCGTCGAGGGCGGCTACCGGGGATTCCTCTCCAGCGAATGGGAGGGGCACGCCTTCAGCGACCTCGGTGAAAGCGACCCGATCGACCTCGTGAAGAAGCAGCATGCGCTGATGCGCGGTGCGATCGAATCCGCCGTCGCCGCTCGCTCGGCCGAGCCCGCGCAGTAAGGACACCCGCATGGCCACTCACAACTCCCTGTTCGCCGAGAACGACGTTCGCCGTCACGAGGACGGCATCGCCGTCTCGGTCCAGCTGCCCTGGTACCGCAGCCTCTGGCTCTCGGCCGTCGACGGCGTCGCGGCCACGGTCGACGGAGTCCCCGTACTTGCCGAACGCCTGCGCTTCGTGCTGGGCGAGCGGACGTACCGCATCGATGAGCTGCCCGAACAGTGGGACACGCTCTGGTTCGTCGCCGATCGACCCGACGTGGTCATCTCGCTGGATGATCCTCCTGCCGCCGGCAGCGAGGTCACCGTCGAGGTCGTCCTCACCATGCGGCTGCTGTACATGCAGATCCTGCCCGGGGTCGACGGCGGTCCCGGCCACTATGTCACCAATCGCGTCCCCGTCGAGCGCACGGTGGTCCTGGCATGAGCCGGCCCCTGCGCGTGGCGATGATCGGCTACGGCTTCATGGGTGCGGCGCATTCGGTGGGCTGGCGGCAGGCGCCGGCGGTGTTCGAGCTTCCGCGCGCGGTCGACATGGCCGTGCTCGTGGGTCGCAGCGCCGGTGCGGTGGAGGCCGCCGCAGCCCGATGGGGCTGGCAGGAGTCGGCGACCGACTGGCGCGACGTCATCGCCCGAGACGACATCGACATCGTCGACATCGTGACGCCAGGCGATTCCCACGCCGAGATCGCGATCGCGGCACTGGAGGCGGGCAAGCACGTGCTGTGCGAGAAGCCGCTGGCCAACACGGTCGAAGAGGCCGAGGCGATGGCGGCCGCCGCCGCGCGCGCGTCGGCGCGAGGCATCACCGCGATGGTCGGCTTCACCTACCGGCGGGTCCCGGCGGTGACCTTGCTGCAGCAGCTGATCGCCGACGGCGTCGTGGGCACCGTGCAGCAGGTCCGTGCCGCATATCGGCAGGACTGGCTGGTCGACCCCCAGGCGCCGCTGGGCTGGCGGCTGCAGAAGGAGCACGCCGGATCGGGTGCGCTGGGCGACATCGGCGCGCACATCATCGACATGACCCAGTTCGTCACCGGCTTGGCGGTGGAATCCGTCAGCGGCACCGTCGAGACCATCGTCGCGCAGCGACCGCTGGCAGACCACGGCAGCGGGCTGTCCGCAACCGCGGGCGCGGGCTACGGAGAGGTCACCGTCGACGACCTGGCGATCTTCGCCGGGCGGCTCTCGAACGGCGCGCTGGTCTCGTTCGAGGCGTCGCGGTTCGCGACCGGCCGCAAGAACGCCCTCGAGATCGAGGTGTCCGGCGACCGGGGCGCGCTGCGCTTCGACCTCGAGGACCTCAACAGCGTGCAGTTCTACGACCGCACGGCACCGGCCGATCGGCAGGGCTTCACGAAGATCCTCGTCACCGAGCCGGAGCATCCCTACGTCGCGGCCTGGTGGCCGGCGGGGCACATGCTCGGCTACGAGCACGGGTTCAGCCATCAGGTCGTCGACCTGGTCACCGGCATCGCCGAGGGCACCCCCGTGCACCCCACCTTCGCCGACGGCCTGCGTGTGCAGCGCGTGCTCGACGCGGTGGAACGATCGAGCAGGAACGAATCGGCCTGGATCGGCGTGGACGCCGACGTCCCGGCATCCGTCTGAAGAGGAGTCATCATGGCACGTCCGATCACGCTGTTCACCGGTCAGTGGGCCGACCTGCCGTTCGAGGAGGTTGCCCGCCTCGCCGGCGAGTGGGGCTACGACGGGCTCGAGATCGCGTGCTGGGGCGACCACATCGACGTTGCACGCTGGGACGATGATGAGTACGTGCAGTCGCGGCGCGACATCCTCGCCCGCCACGGGCTGAAGGTGTGGACGATCTCGAACCACCTGGCGGGGCAGGCGGTGTGCGATGACCCGATCGATGAGCGCCACCGCGACATCCTGAGCGATCGCGTGTGGGGCGACGGTGACCCCGAGGGCGTGCGACGGCGTGCGGCCGAGGAGCTGAAGGACACCGCGCGGTTCGCCGCGAAGCTCGGCGTGACGACCGTGACCGGGTTCACGGGCTCGTCGATCTGGAAGGCCGTGGCGATGTTCCCGCCCGCTTCGGATGCCTTCATCGCCGCCGGATATCAGGACTTCGCCGATCGATGGAACCCGATCCTGGACGTGTTCGAGGAGGAGGGCGTGCGGTTCGCGCTGGAGGTGCACCCCTCCGAGATCGCGTACGACTACTGGACGACCAAGGCCACGCTCGAGGCGATCGGGCATCGGAAGAGCTTCGGGATCAACTTCGACCCCTCGCACTTCATGTGGCAGCAGCTGGATCCGGTCGCCTTCGTGCTCGACTTCGCCGACCACATCTTCCACGTGCACGTGAAGGAGTCGGTCACCAATCTCGACGGGCGCAACGGCGTGCTCGGTTCGCACCTGCCGTGGGCCAGCCCCCGTCGCGGCTGGACGTTCGTGTCGACCGCGCACGGCGAGGTGCCGTGGAACCCGCTGTTCCGCGCGCTGAACGCGATCGGCTACGCCGGGCCCACCTCGGTCGAGTGGGAGGATGCCGGCATGGACCGGCTGCAGGGCGCGCCCGAGGCGCTGGCCTTCGTCCGCAGGCTCAACGAGATCACCCCGCCCGGTGCCGCCTTCGACGCGGCGTTCTCGACCAAGAGCTGAGTGCCCGAGATGGGCGACACCCTGAACGCGCTCATCCTCTCGGGGCACATGACGCGCGAGCACGACAACGAGCACCGCAGCTTCCGGCTGCACAACCAGTGGCTCACCGCGCTCCTCGAGGACACCGGCAGATTCCGGGTCAGGGTCGTCGAGGATCCGCGTGGGCTGGGCGCCGAGATCATCGACAAGTACGACGTGGTCATCGTCGTGTTCGAGGGCCGGGACGGCTATCACGACCCCGCAGTCGGCTTCGGTGCGGAAACCGATGCCGCGCTCCTGCGCCTCGTGCACGATCACGGGAAGGGGATCGTGTGGTTCCACGGGTCGGCCGCGCAAGAGGACGACTGGGGCTACCCCGACGAGTACAACGTCATGCGCGGCTCCCGGATGACCGTCGCGGGCGGGCTCCGGCCGCGCCCGTGGGGCGAGGCGCGGCTCGACACGGTCGACCCGCGGCATCCCATCACTGACGGCATCAGTGCGCGGTGGACGGTCACCGGCGACGACATCCTCACCGGCGTCGAGATCCTCGACGGCGCTCAGGTGCTGCTGACAACGTTCGATGACCTGGAGTCGTACGAGACGGCACCGATGTGGCCGATGGCGCACTACCCCGTGGCGATCCCGCCCGAGGGCGTCGCGGCCCTGCCCGGGATGAACACCGATCAGCCGATCGCCTGGATCAATCAGTACGGGGCCGGCCGATCCTTCACGATCACGATCGGGCACGACATCGACACCTTCCGCCGCATCGAGTTCATCCGCATGTTCCCGCGCGGCGTCGAGTGGGCGGCGACCGGTGAGGTCACGCTGGACGGCCCCGATCGTCGCGGTGAGCGGCGGTTCCTGCCCTGGCCGTACTACAACGGCGAGGGGTGAGCGCGGGGGCGGGAAGGCCTTCCGCCCCCGCCGCCCCCGCCGGCGCGTCAGCTCGCGGCCGCGCCGGCCGCGAGCGCCCGTGCCGCCAGGGCGAGGTGCGCGCGGGTCGTCTCGGTCGGATCGTCGTCGAGCCAGTCGTGCCCGCCCCATTCGCTGCAGAGCGTGCCGGCGAACCCCGTGCGGGCGAGCTCGGCGCCCAGGTCGCGGATCGGGCCCGAGACGCGACCCTCGTCGTCGTCGAGGTCCCAGAACTTCAGGTGGAACGCCCCGACCAGGGGGAGGATCGGCCGCAGCTCGCGGGCCTGTGAGCGCCCGAATCGCACGATCAGGTTCATGAACAGCGTGTGGATCGCGGGCGGCACCCCGCCGGCGCGCAGGAGCGCGATGACGGCCTCGTGCGTGGCGGGGTCGCGCCACTCGTGGGCGAGCCGGTCGCACAGCTCCGCCGACACTCCAGCCGCCTCCAGGCGCTGCAGGTAGCTCGGCGGCAGCGCGGGCATGAGCATGCTGGTATCCACGAGCAGCCGCACGCGAGGGTCCTCCAGCGCCGCCACGGTCTCGATCGCGGCTGAAACCGGATCGGATGCCGGATCCTGCTGCCCTTGGATCTCCTCGAACAGTGTGAGTTCGAGTTCGTGGAGCAGGGGCAGGATCCGGCGCAGCAGAGCGGGACCAGCCTGCCCGATCGGCAGGCGCACACCGGCCGCGCCGACCTCGTGCGCAGCGTGCAGCTGAGGGACGAGGAAGGCCCAGCGTTCCTCCTCGGTGCGCCGTCGCGGTCCGGGCAGCCAGTCGTCGAGACTGGCCCCCACGATGCTGACAGTGCCGCCGAGGTCCGCGAGGCGGGTGCGCAGACCCTGCGTCTCGTCGGTTGTCGGCGTCGGGAACGATCGCCACAGCTGACCGGGCTCGAGTTCGATCATGGCAGCGACCCCATCGGCGACGACACCGGTGACGATGTCGATCGCATCGCGTTCGGCGCGCACGATCTCGGGGGTCCAGTTGAAGGCGCTCGCCGCCAGTGTCCAGCCCGGTGGGATGCGGGTGGGCTCATCGCGCTCGCTGGTGGCGCCGGCGGCGGGTGCCGGTGCTGGTGCTGGGGTCGATGCAGGTGCCGGGGCCGATGCAGGTGCCTGTAGTGCAGGTGCCGTCGCCGGCGTCGCGTCGAGGGGCAGGCGCCGACGTGCGTGGAACGGCAGCGTGAGCGGACGGTCGGGTCCGCCCGGAAGGTAGGGGATCATCAGCTCGAACGCGACGGCGACTTCGTGCAGGCCTGCCTCGACGGTCGCGTCCAGCCGCACCGCGAGCCGCTCCTGCACGAACCACCAGTCCTCGGGTTCCGGGTGGACGAGGTCGCTCGCGAGATCGATCCGGCGCCCGCGCAGCGTCACCGCGGCGATCGGCACGGCGTCGCCGTCGAGGTGGACCGTCAGCGACGCGAGGCTCGATACCGGCAGTGACCGGATCCAGGGGAGCGAGACGTGGACGACGGTGCCGTCAGCGGTCGAGGTGAGCGCATCGTCGCGCAGAACAGTCAGCATGGGGAGAAACCTCGCGATCAGACTTTAGATCACAAGGTACACACTTATGTCGCAAAACCAAAGAAGAGGATGTGGAACCAAGACCCGGTTGTTCGCACCGCACCCGGTTCACCGCTTACGGGTTCACCCCTCACCCGGTTCGTAATTCAGGCTGGTTGGCGCCGGAACGGCGACGCGTCAGCGGAATTCCGCGGAGTCCGACCCGGCGCGGTGACCATCTGCCTGAATTACGCACACGGTCCCGCCGCGGACACGGCCCCGCCGCGCGGACACGGCCCCGCCGCGCGGACACGGCCCCGCCGCGCGGACACGGACTGGCCACGCGTATACAGCCCGGCGCAGGCGCCTACGGCTTGCCGACGCTCGCGACGGACGGCCGGCCGTCGGCGAACCAGCGGGGGAAGGTGACTTCGAACAGCTGCTCGCGGGCGAGCTCGGCACCGCCGAGGACCGGCTCACGCTCGTCGTCGGGGGACTGCACGATCGACAGGTCACGTGTGGCGAGGGGGAGGGAAAGCTCGTACACGCGCTGACGCACCTCGGCGAGGAAGACCTCGCCGGCCGCGGCGACGGCGCCCCCGATGACGATCGTGCTCGGGTTGAACATGTTCACGAGCGTGGCGATGGCCGCGCCGACCACGCGTGCGGAGTGCTGGATGAGCGAGATGGCGAGCGCATCGCCGTCCTCCGCGGCGCGGGCGATGCTGGCCGGCGAGATCGGCTCTCCGGCGGCGGCGCGCTGCGCGAGGTATCCGCTCGCTCCGTCGGCGATCGCCTCCTCCGCGTCGCGCACCAGTGCCCAGCCCCCGGCGACGGCCTCGAGGCAGCCGCGCTTGCCGCAGCGGCACAGCACGTCCGACTCGCTCACGCGGACATGGCCGATGTCGCCCGCGGCTCCGTTGGCTCCGCGGTGCAGGCGACCGTGAGAGAGCAGCCCGGCGCCGATGCCCGATCCAACCTTGCAGTAGATCAGGTCGCCCTGCGTGTCGCCGCGTCGAGCGCGTTCGCTGAGGGCCAGGAGGTTCACATCGTTGTCGACCCACACCGGGGCGTCGAAGTGCTGCTCGAACCGCCGACGCACGTCGAAGCCGTTCCACCCGGGCATGATCGGCGGCGCGACCGGGCGGCCCGAGGAGAAGTCGACGGGGCCTGGAAGCCCGACGGCGACGGCCCAGACGTTACGGGTGCGCTGCTTCTTCAGCAGCGCGTCGACCATGCCGAGGGTCGCATCGAGCGTCTCGGCGGGTCCGCGTGCGATGTCCCATTCCTGATGATCCTCGACGACGATCCGGCCGGCGAGATCGGCGATGCCGACGCGCATGTGCAGTGCGCCCAGCGCGCAGACGACGATCGCGCCCTGTTCGGATCGGAAGCGCAGCGTGCGCGGTGCGCGACCGCCCGACGAGGGCCCGAAGTCGCTGTCCTCGAGAAAGCCCATCTCGATCGCCTGGTCCACGCGCTGCGTCACGACCCCGCGACCCAGTCCGGTCAGCCGGCCGATCTCCGGGCGTGTGGCAGCCTCTCCGGTGCGCACGAGATTGACGATCCGCAGCAGGCTGGTCACTTCATCGGTCTGCGCGCCGAAGCGCAGCGTGGACTCTTTTGCCATGCTTGATTCTGGCACAACGTACCGCTCCGACAATGAGAAGCACGCCGGGCTATTGCAAGCGCCGCTCCTACTTATGTAGGCTTCTGTCAAAAGTGTGCGGAGGTCGATATGCCCTACGGCGTCGGGATCATCGGCGCCGGCCCCGGCGTCGCGGCCCTGCATCTGCCCACCCTCGGGCGCCTGGCTGAGCTGTTCGAGGTCGTGCACATCGCGGACGGCGGCAGCGGTCGGGCCTCCGGCCTCGCCGAACCGATCGGGGCGACGGCGTCCACCGGCATCCACGATCTGGTCGCCGACCCCCGCGTCGACGTCGTCGCCGTCTGCTCGCCGCCGGCGGAGCACGCCGCGCACATCCTCGCGGCGCTGAAGGCGGGAGCGCGCGGCATCCTGTGCGAGAAGCCGCTCGCGACCGATCTGGATCAGGCGCGCCTCGTGATCGACGCCTGCCGACAGGCCGGTGCGGCACTCGTGGTCGGGACCAACCACCTGTACGACCCCGCCTGGGCGCGCGCCAAGCATCATCTGCTGGCTCGCGGCGCACGCGTCATCGCCGTGGATGTGACGCTGTCTCTTCCGCCCAACGGGCGATACCACGCGCTCGTGACGGACCAGATCACCGAGCCGGCGGCGCGGCCGCTGCCGGCGCACCTGCCTCCGGAGGTCCAGGCCGGGATCGTGCGCCAGCTCATCAGCGGACTCCTCGTGCACGACCTGCCGCTCGTGCGCGACATCGCGCCGCACGTGGGCGAGATCGACGTCGCACGTTTCATCGCCCCGCTGGGGTGCCTGGTCGTCTATGACGGGGGCGGGATGCCGGTGCGCCTCGCGGTCGTCATGCGCCCGGACGGCGCCGATGTGCACTGGCGGCTGACGATCACGACCACGCACGACCACATCGACGTCGACTTCCCGCCCCCCTTCGTGCACACCGGCAGCGCCGTCGTCACCGTCCGCTCACCCGAAGGGACCCTCACGCGATATCCGCGGTCCGCGACGGACGGCTACGAGGCGGAGTGGCGCGCGCTCGCACAGCAGCTGGACGGCGCCGCGGTCACCGAGTACGACGAGCCCCTGGCGGACGCGCATCACGCCCTCGCGGTCGCTGACGCGGCAGCCGCCCGCCTGCGCGGAGCTGTCGCATGACCGGCTCTTCGCGCCGATGGGGCGTGCACAGCGAGATCGCGGCGTACCGCGCGGCGATCTCGGAGCTGCCCACGGCCGTGCATGCGACCGACGATCCGGCGGGGTCGATCGTCGTCGTTCCCGGAGACGGCTGGCAGGCCGGAGTGCTCCGCGCGGGCGGCGACGGCGCAGTCGCGGTGATCGTCGACGAGCCGATCGGCCCGGCCGGGAACCTGGATGTTCCCCTTCCGGTGGTGATCGCGCGACGCCGCATGCTGGCGCTGCCCGAGCTCCGAGAGCCGGTCGCTTTCGTCACGGTCGATGTGTCGGGATCGGCACAGGACCACCCCGCGGCCCTCCGCGACGGGCTGGGACTGGCGCGCCGAATGGTCGGCGGAGCGCTGCAACTGGAGCACGCGCGACGCACCTCGCACGCGGTCACCGCGGTCCTGACCGCGGCGGACGGGCGCCCGGTGGCCGTCACCGTCGCCGACGTCTCGGGGCCGCAGGGTGCCGGCCGGCTGCGAGTGCGCGGTCACGGCGTGGAGGCGATCGAGGCGGTGGTCGACGACGCGGTGGGTCTGCGGGCCGTCACGGTCGACGCCGGCGACGGCATCCGCCGCCTGCCGGCCGTGCACGAGGCGCCCGCGCGCGCAGCTCTCCGCGCGGCGGTCGCAGCGATCTCGGCCGTCGAATCGACGCTGCCGGATCTGGCCGAAGCGCGGTGCGATCTTGCGCTGACCACCATGATCCTCGACACCCATCTGCATCGATCAGAGTGATGAGCAGCATAGGCGGAATCGGCTTCCCTGATGCGGCGGGGGCGGCGAGAGTGGAGACGCGGGAGGGAACCGACCCCCGTTGGAAAGGAATCGGATCGAAGATGATCAAGCTGCTCTCTCACCTCTCGTACGTGGCCGTCACCTCACCGGACGTCGAGGCCTCGGTGAGGTTCTACGAGGAACATGTCGGATTGACCGTCGTCGACCGCGTCGACGGCGTCGCCTACCTGCGCTGCTGGGGCGACTACTACGCCTACTCCGTCGTCATCGCTCCCGGCGACGAGCCGTCGCTGGACACCATGGCGTGGCGCACCTCCAGCGCGGAGGCACTGGAGGAGGCCGCCGCGCGCATCGAAGCGGCCGGCATCCAGGGCGAATGGCTCGACGACGTGCACAAGATCGGCCGCGCCTACCGCTTCACGGGCCCCTGGGGGCACTCGATGACCCTGCACTGGGACGTCACGCGGCACCAGGCCCAGCCGCAGGTCGCATCGATCTACCCGGACCGCCCCGAGAAGCGCTCGAAGGTCGCCGGCGCCCCCCGTCAGCTCGACCACGTCACGATCGCCACGAGCGACGTCGACGGGTTCGTCAAGTGGTACGTCGACGTGCTGGGCTTCCGCTTCATGGCCCGCACGGTGCTCGACGAGGCGCCCATCTCGGTGTTCTCGGTCCTCACGACCAACGAGAAGTCGCACGACCTCGGCGTCGTCCTCGACGGATCGTCGCGCGCCGGCCGCATCAACCACTACGCCTTCTGGGTCGACACCCGCGAGGAGCTGCTCATCGCGGCCGACACGCTGATGGAGCACGACATCCCGATCGAGTACGGCCCGAACATCCACGGGATCGGCGAGCAGACGTTCCTCTACTACCGGGAGCCCTCCACGCTGCGCATCGAGTTGAACACCGGCGGCTACCGCAACTACGTGCCCGACTGGGAAGCCAACACCTGGAAGCCGTCGCAGGGATCGAACAACTTCTACCGCAACGGCTCGATGCCGATGTCGATGACGGAGTCCTTCCCGCCCGCGGACGGACCCTCGGCCTCGGAAGAGGGCGTTCCGGACGAGATCAAGGACGCGCTGCTGAACCCCTACTCCCAGCAGGGTCGAGGCTGACCGACCAGGGGAGGAGCGGTGCCGATCCCGCTCCTCCCCTCACCATCTCCGAGAGACAGGACGATCGATGACGACGAATCCTCCCTACGCGCTGGCCCGATTCCGGGACGGCGCTTCCGTGCGTGTCGGCCTGGTGGCCGGCGACCGCATCCGCCCGCTGTCGGATGACGATCTGGGCGCGCCCGGGCTCAACGCCTTCCTCGCCGACCCCCACTGGGACCGGCTCGCGGCGCTCGCGGGTCAGGACGGACCGTGGCGCTCGCTGAGCGACGTCGTCCTGACTGCTCCCGTCGAGCCGCGGCAGGTGCTGCAGACCGGCGCGAACTATCGCCAGCACGTCATTGAGCTGGTCGCGGCGGGCCTCACGCAGGACCAGACCCGTTCGCCGGAGGAGGCGCGCGCGTTCGCGGCGAAGATGATGGACGACCGCGCCGCGCACGGCGAGCCCTACTTCTTCATCGGCCTTCCGGCGTGCGTCGTCGGCGACGACACTCCCCTCGCCCTGCCCGCGTACAGCGATGTACACGACTGGGAGCTCGAGCTCGCCCTCGTGATCGGCCGAGAGGCGTTCCGCGTCGACCGCGCAGACGCGTGGGATCACATCGCCGGCTACACCATCTGCAACGACATCACCACGCGCGACCTGGTCTTCCGGAAGGACATGAAGGAGATCGGGACCGACTGGTACCGGTCGAAGAACGCGCCCGGCTTCCTGCCCACGGGGCCGCTGCTCGTCCCCGCCCCGTTCGTGGACGCCGGCGATGCGCGCGTGCGGCTCGAGCTGAACGGCGAGGTCATGCAGGACTCCTCGACCAGCGATCTGCTCTTCGACATCCCCGCGCTGCTCTCCGCCGCGTCTCAGACGATGCCGCTGCTGCCCGGCGACCTGCTGCTCACCGGCAGTCCGGCGGGGAACGGCCAGCACTGGAAGCGCTTCCTGCGCGACGGCGACGTCATGACCGGGACGATCACCGGGCTCGGGGTGCAGGTGGTCCGCTGCGAGGCCGGGTCATGACGGTGTCCGAGCATCCCGCCGAGCTGGACCGGCAGGATCCCGAGGGCGAGATCCGCGCCCGGGCGGAGGCGTATCGGAACTGGAATCGGTGGGGCGCCGACGACGTTCTGGGCACCCTCAACTTCATCGACGATGCCAAGCGGGCCGCGGCTGCGACGCTCGTCCGTGACGGGCGGTCCATCTCGCTCGCGCAGCCGTTCGACATGGCGGGACCGCAGAAGGGCTGGCGCCGTCGCACGAATCCCGTGCACACGATGCTCGATACGGGGACGGATGCCGAACGGGGCACCCAGGGCTTTCCGCACGGCATCGGCGGGGCGGACGATGTGATCGCCATGCCGCTGCAGTGCTCGACGCAGTGGGACGGGTTGGGCCACATCTTCGACCACGGCACCGCCTGGAACGGCCGCCGCGCCGGCGACGTCGTCACGAGCGACGGCGACCTGGTCACCGGGATCGAGCACGCGCGTGCGGCGCTCGTCTCGAGAGGCGTGCTGCTCGACGTCGGGCGGCACCTGCGACCCGAGACCGGCGAGTTGCCCGACGGGCACCCGATCACCGTCGCAGACCTCGAGGCGACCATCGACGCCCAGGGCGCGACGAGCGCGGTCGGGCGCGGCGACATCGTCCTGGTGCGCACCGGGCAGTACGCCCGCACGCGCCGCGACGGCTGGGGCGATTACGCCGGCGGGGCGGCTCCCGGTCTCTCGCTGACGACCGCGGGCTGGCTGCATCGCACCGAGATCGCGGCGATCGCCACCGACACCTGGGGCTTTGAGGTCCGCCCCAACGAGTTCGATGTCCCGGCCTTCCAGCCCCTCCACCAGGTCGTGATCCCCAACCTGGGCCTCACGATCGGCGAGATGTGGAACCTCGAGGATCTCGCCGACGCCTGCGCGGAACTCGGACGCTACGAGTTCCTGCTCAGCGCGCCCCCGCTGCCGATCACCGGGGCAGTGGGCTCGCCGATCAACCCCATCGCACTCCTCTAACCACCACGCACAACCCCGGAACAGAGAGGTTCTGAACCATGACCGCAGTCAGCAAGGTCGCCATCGCCGGCGGCGGGGCCGCCGCGCTCGGCGCCGCCATCCAGCTCGCCAAGGCCGGAGTCCACGTCGACGTCTTCGAGATGAAGCCCGAGGTGAGCGCCCTGGGCTCGGGGATCACCCTGCAGGGCAACTCCCTGCGCGTGTTCGACCAGCTCGGTGTCTGGGACGCCGTCCGCGCCAAGGGGTATGCCTTCGAAGGACTCACGCTCCGCGCGCCCGGTCCCGGTGCCCCCGCCGTCGCCGAGCTGCCCGATGTGAAGACCGGTGGCCCGGAATACCCCGCCTGCATGGGCATGTACCGACCTGACCTGGCCGTCATCCTGCACGAGCGGGCGGCGGCCGTCGGGGTGCGCGTGCACTTCTCCGCGCGCGTGACCGGCGTGCGCGAGACCGGAGCCGACGGCGTGGAGGTGTTCGTCGACGACGCCTCCGTCGGCACGTACGACCTGCTGATCGGCGCCGACGGACTCAACTCGACCGTGCGCGACCTGATCGGCATCGACACCAAGCCGGAGCCGACCGGGATGGGCATCTGGCGCACGTTCGTCTCGCGCCCCGCCGAGGTCGAGCACAGCGAGCTCTACTACGGCGGGCCCGTGTACATCGCCGGCTACACCCCCACCGGCGACGACACGATGTACGCGTTCCTCGTCGAAGACGCGCAGGACCGGGTCGGGGTGACCGACGAGGAGGCGACGCGCATCATGCTCGAGGAGTCGCGCGCCTACGACGGGCCGTGGAACTCGATCCGCGCCGACCTCGCGGCCGGTGCGCGGGCCAACTACACGTGGTTCACGGCGCACATCGTGTCGGAGCCGTGGAACCGCGGTCGGATCGTCATCATCGGCGATGCTGCGCACAGCTGCCCGCCGACCATCGCGCAGGGGGCGGCGCAGGCGCTCGAGGACGCCGTCGTGCTGACCGAGCTGCTGACCGAGCGGGATGCCGTGGACCAGCAGCTGTGGGACGACTTCCACGCCCGCCGGCTCCCCCGCGCCACCGCGGTGGTCGAGGCCTCGGTGCAGCTCGGAAAGTGGCAGCTCGACCACGACCGGGATGCGGATGCCGGCGGCCTGATCTTCGGGATCGCCCAGCAGATGGCGCAGCCCGCATGACCGTCGACGTCCACGCCCACCTCCTGCTGCCCTCGCTGCAGGCCGCGGTGCAGCAACGCGCGCCGGAGCTCGTCGCCGAGGCGGCCGCCCTCGAGCTCGCGCGCAACGGCGCCGAGAGCCTCGCGGTGTCCGGGCGCATGGTCGGTGCGCGCGTGCCCCTGCTCACGCAGGTGTCCGAGCGGCTGTCGGCCATGGACGCGCAGGGCGTCGACGTCCAATGGGTGAGCGTCTCGCCCAACCACTTCTACCCGTGGGCGCCGGAGGGCCTGGCCGCGTGGGTGGCGGGGGAGACGAACCGACTGATCGCCGAGCACGTCGCCCAGGCGCCCGACCGGCTCGTCGGGCTCGGGGTCGTTCCGCTCCAGCATCCCGAGCGGATCGTCGAGTACCTCGACGACGCGGTCCTCGGGCGCGGACTCGCCGGCGTCGAGATCTCATCGTTCGCCGGCGACGTGGAGCTGTCCGACACACGGCTCGAGCCGTTCTGGGCGCGGGCCGCCGAGCTCGGCTGCGTGGTCTTCCTGCATCCCTTCGGGTGCTCGCTGGACGAGCGACTCGACCGCTTCTACCTCGCCAACACGGTCGGTCAGCCCACCGAGAACGCCGTCGCGCTGTCCCACCTCATCTTCGCGGGCGTCCTCGACCGCCATCCGGGACTCAAACTCGTCGTCGCGCACGGCGGCGGCTACCTGCCGCTCGTGATCGGACGCTCCGATCGCGCCTGGCGGGTGCGTCCCGAGGCGCAGGGCTGCGCCCGCGAGCCCTCGAGCTACCTGCAGCAGATCTGGTTCGACACCGTGGTGCACGATCCCGTCGCCCTGCGCCGGCTCGTGGAGACCGTCGGCGCCGCGCAGGTGGTGCTGGGCAGCGACTTCCCCTTCGATATGGGCCTCGACGACCCCGTGGCATTCGTGCGCGAGGCGGGCCTGCCGGCCGATGCCGAGCGGCAGATCCTCGCCGGCACGGCCGAGGCCCTGCTGGCGTCGCAGGTGCCGGCATGAGGATCGCGCGCTGGACGGGACCGGGCGGCGAGGTCGGCGAGGGGTTCGTCGTCGGTGAACGACTCGTCCCCTTCCCCGAAGGACTCACCGTCGCCCGGGTGCTGGCGGCAGGACTGCCCGCCGCCCGCGTGCTGCACTCGCGCGTGGGTGTCGACGACGGCGTGCCGATCGAAGCCTGCCGGCTCCTGTCGCCGGTGGTCCCGGCATCCATTCGCGACTTCGTCGCCTTCGAGGAGCACGTCGAAGGCGTCAGCGCGGCCGTCGACGGCAAGAGCGAGGTCGTCCCGGAGTGGTACGACGCGCCGACGTTCTACTTCAGCAACCCGCACACCGTGCGCGCGACGGGCGAGGTCGTGCCGATCCCCGAGACCGCGCGCCTGGACTTCGAACTGGAGCTGGCCGCGGTCATCGGCGGCGTCGACGGCTCGTCCGGAGAGAACCTCGACGTCGGCGCGGCGGCGGCGCACATCTTCGGCTACACCGTGATGAACGACTGGTCCGCCCGCGACCTGCAGTCGCGAGAGATGAAGGTGCGACTGGGCCCGGCCAAGGGCAAGGACTTCGGCATCACCCTCGGCCCGTGGATCGTCACCGCCGACGAGCTGGAGCACCGGATCGACGACGCCGGGTTCCTCGCCCTGCGTGCCGAGGTGTCGGTCAACGGCACCCGCATCGGCGCGGACCTCGTCTCGAACATGGGCTGGCCGTTTCCCGAGCTGGTCGCCTACGCCGCGCGCAACTCGATCGTGCTCCCGGGGGACGTCCTGGGCTCGGGGACCGTCGGCAACGGCGGCTGCCTTGCCGAGCTCTGGGGGCGTACCGGGGAGATGACGCCTCCTCCGCTCGAACCGGGCGATGAGGTGCGCATGGTCATCGAGGGCGTCGGCGAGATCGTCAACGTCGTCGGCGAGCGCGTTGCCGGCCCTCCGATTCCGTCCGCGCGCCCGCGCCCGCGCCGGCGTACGGCGTGATGGGCCTGCCGGGCCTGCCGGGCCGCACCGTCGTCGTGACCGGAGCCGCCGGCGGGCAGGGGGCGGACACGGTGCGAGTGCTGGCCGCCGCGGGCGCGCGCGTCGTCGCCGTCGATGTCGCCGCCGCGCCGGCGGTCCCGTTCGGCGACGACGCCGTGGTGTATCGCCGGCTCGACGTCACCGACGCGGACGCCTGGGCCGCGCTCGCGGAAGAGCTCGGGCAGCGACTCGGCGCAGAGGCGCTGAAGGGGCTCGTCAACAACGCGGGCATCACGCACCGCGCCCGGCTGGGGGACACGCGCCGCGAGGACTGGGACCGCGTGCTCGCCGTCAACGTCACCGGCGGGATGCTGGGGATCCAGGCCCTCGCGCCGCTCATGGCGGCGGGGTCGTCCATCGTCAACATCGGATCGTCGGCGGGACTCACCGGCCACTACACGGCCGCGTACACGGCGTCGAAGTGGGCGCTGCGCGGACTCACGCACGTCGCGGCGACCGAGTACGGACCGCGGGGCATCCGCGTCAACATCGTCCATCCCGGGTTCATCGAGACGGACATGACCGCGCACGCGCCGGCCGCGATGCGGGACGCGCAGCGGGCGCTGACGCCGATGGAGCGCAACGGCGAGGCCGGCGAGGTCGCGCAGGTGACCGCGTTCCTGCTCTCCGACGGCGCGGCCTACGTCTCGGGGGCGGAGATCCCCGTCGACGGCGGATACACCTCGTCGGCCGGCGTGAAGTACATGGCCGACCGCATCGCCGCCGCCGCACGCGGCGAGGCGCAGTGATGATCGACTCGTCGCTGAGCCCGCAGCGGCTGTTCTCGCTCGAGGGCCGCGTCGCCATCGTGACCGGGGCGACGAGCGGCATCGGACTGGCGAGCGCCGAGGCGCTCGCGGCCGCCGGAGCCAGCGTCCTGCTCGCGGGGATCGGCGACGTCGCGGGTCGCGCCGACGACCTGAAGGCGCGCGGCATGACGGCCGTCGGCGTCGAGCGAGACCTGACCGAGCCGGATGCCGCCGCCGCACTCGTCGACGAGGCGAAGCGGCGGTGGGGACGCCTCGACACCGTCTTCGCGAACGCGGGTGCCGCGCTGGACACACCCGACACGGTCGTCCATCCGGGCTCGCCCGAGGCGCTGGATGTGCTCGACCGGATGTTCGACCTGCACGTCCGATCGGTGCTGCGGCTCGCCGATGCCGCCCTCCCCGCGATCGCGGATGCCGGGGGAGGACTCTTCTTGGTCATGTCGAGCCTGTCGGGCCTGCGCGGCAACCGTGCGATCCCGGCCTACGGGATCACGAAGGCGGCCAACGCGCAGCTGGCGCGCAACCTCGCCGTCCAGTGGGGCGAGCGGGGCGTGCGCGTGAACGCGCTGTCGCCCGGCGTGGTCGCCACGCCGTTCGCCCGGCCGATCACCGACGACCCGCACCTCGCCGCGACGCGACGGGCACGCACGCCGCTGAACCGGTTCGGCACGCCCGCCGAGATCGCCGCCACCGTGGTGTGGCTCGCCTCGCCCGGGGGCGGATTCGTCACCGGGCAGAACCTGGTGCTCGACGGCGGCACGCTCATCGCCGACTGATCCACTTATGTTGCTTTGACACGAAAGAGCGACTAGAATCAACCTGACGTCGGGGCCGCTATGGCCCGTTCACGGGGGCGAGGTCGCCACCGTGGCACACCCGGTCGCGTCGATCACCCGGTCGTACGGGTGCACCGAATGCCTCTGACTCCGCTTCGTCTTCGCCTCCTGGTCGCCTCCTTGCTGACCGTCTCCTTCCTCGGCGCCCTCGATCACACCGTCGTCTCGACGTCGCTGGCCACGATCGCGGGCGAGCTCGGTTCGCTCGAGCACATGAGCTGGATCATCGTCGGCTACACGCTGGCCAGCACCGTCCTGCTGCCGATCCTCGGCAAACTCGGCGACGTCGTCGGGCCGCGTCGGGTGTTCATGATCTCGCTCGTCGGCTTCGTCCTGGCCTCGGCCGTGTGCGGCTTCGCACCCAGCATGAGCGCCCTGATCGCCGCGCGCGTCGTGCAGGGCATGACGTCGGCGGGCCTGCAGCTGATGTCGCAGACGATCATCGCGCGTGTCACCACTCCGCGCGAACGGCCCCAGTACATGGCGATCATCGGCGCCGCGTTCCCCATCGCGATCCTGCTCGGCCCCGTGCTCGGCGGTCTGATCGTCGACCACTGGGGGTGGCCGTGGATCTTCTGGATCAACGCGCCGGTCGGTGCCGCAGCCCTCGTGCTGGCGCTGATCGCCGTGCCGCGGCTGGAGGGCGGTGCCCACCCGAGGTTCGACATCCCCGGCGCCGTGGTGTTCACCGCCTCGCTCGTCGCGCTCGTCCTCGCCGTCACGTGGGCCGGCGAGCCCGACCTGCGTGCCGTCGTGATCGGCATCGCCGTGGCGGCGCTGATGGGATTCGTGGCGTTCTTCCTCATCGAACGCCGCAGCCCCGCCCCGATCGTGCCGCTGCACCTGTTCGGCGACCGCACGATCGCCGTGGGCATCGCGCTCTCGGCAATCATCGGCATCGGGCTGTTCTCGATCACGGCCTACCTGCCCACCTACTTCCAGATGGCGTACGGCACCTCGGCCACCGTGTCCGGCCTCGTGCCGATCGCGACGGTGTTCGGGATGCTGGTGAGCAACCTCGCCACCGGCTGGCTCGTCGGCCGGACCGGCCGCTACCGCCCCTACCCGATCGTCGGCACCGTTCTCGGCGCGCTCGGTCTACTGGTGATGGCCGTCCTTCCGCTCGGGATGCCGTTGTGGGTGCCGATGGCGGTGATGTTCGTGGTCGGACTGGGCACGGGGTCGTTCATGAGCCTCGTCGTCGCCGTCGTGCAGAGCGCCGCGCCCACCTCCGACCTGGGTTCGGTCACCGCGACGACCAACCTGGTGCGCCAGGTCGGCTCGACCGTCACCACGGCCGTCATCGGCGGACTCGTCGGCTTCGGTGTCGCCGCCGCGCTGCCCTCCGGCGTCGACGTCGCCTCGCTCACGCCGCAGTCGATCCATGCAGGCTCGGCGGCGCTGCAGCAGCAGGTCGCCGCCGTCTACCACGAGGTGTTCGCCCCCATCTACCTCGCACTCGCCGCGGTCTACGCCCTGGGCCTGGTCGCCGCGATCCTCTTGCCGCGTCGCCGTCTGTCGGATGACACGGCATCCATCCCCGTCATCGAGAATCAGGAGCAGGTCGCATGAGTCCGAAGGAGAACGTCGTGGAGCACAGCCCCGTCATCACTGTCGTGGGGTCGGGACCGATCGGCTCGGCCTACGCCCGCGTGCTGCTCGACACACTGCCCCACGCGCGCGTGATCATGTTCGAGGCCGGACCTCAGATCACCGACCGCCCCGGAGCGAGCGTGCGCAACATCGCCGACCCGGCGGCGAAGGAGCGCGCGCGCGAGATGTCGCAGGGGCCGCAGGCCGGAGCGTACCGGGAATCGCTCGGCATCCCGGCCGGGGTCGTCGTCGAGGGGATGTTCACAGCGCGTCAGGGGACCCACCTCCTCGACTTCGGCGGTGAGGGCTCGGCGCACGCCGCGACGTTCCCCGCCGCCGCGGCCGCGACGAACGTCGGCGGGCAGGGGGCGCACTGGACGTGCGCGATCCCGCGGCCCGCGTTCAGCGAGAAGGTCGACTTCATCGGCGACGAGGAGTGGGAGGAGCTCATCTCTGCGGCCGAGGGACTTCTCCACCACCAGGCGGCGGCGTTCGCCGACTCGCCCGTCGGCGGGGCGATCCGCGCGCTGCTCGAGCGCGAGTTCGGCGCCGAGCTCCCTGAGGGTCACGGCGTCGGCACGCTTCCGGTCGCCGGCGATCCGCAGCCGGACGGCTCCATGGTCTGGGCGGGCGCCGACTTCGTCCTCGGGCCTCTCCTCGATGAGGGCGCCGCGCAGGCCGCGCGCTTCGAGCTGCGCGACCTGACACTCGTGCGACGGGTCGAGCACGAGGCGGGGCGCGCGACCGGTGTCACGGTCGAGGACCTGCGCACGGGGCAGACCTCGTTCGTGCCGGCCGATCTCGTCGTCGTGGCGGCGGACGCCTTCCGCTCGCCGCAGCTGCTGTGGGCCAGCGGCATCCGGCCCGCTGCGCTGGGGCGCTACCTCACCGAGCATCACGTCGTGATCTCGACAGTCGCCCTCGACGGCGAGCGCATGGCAGAACTGGTCACGGTCGAACAGCTCGAAGCGGAGCTGGCGCGTCGATCCGTCCACGCCGCCGACCCCGTCGCCGCCGTCAACCGGATCCCGTTCTCAGAGCCCGACCATCCGTTCTCGCTGCAGGTGATGTACGCCGAGAACCCCCCGTTCCCGCTGGATGACTCCCATCCCCATGCCGGCAATCGGTGGGGCTACGTGAACATGGGGTACGGCGTGCGCAAGCATCCGCGCGTCGAGGACGGCGTGCGCTTCGACGACGCCGAGCCCGACTACCGGGGCTTCCCGAACATGACCATCGAGTACGCGCTCACCGACCGCGAGAACGCCGAGATCGCCCAGGCGACCGAGCGTCTGCGCCGCGCGGGCGCGGCGCTGGGCACCTTCATCGCCGAGCCCCGCCTGCTGCCGAACGGATCGAGTCTGCACTACATGGGCACGATGCGCATGGGCGCCGCCGACGACGGGACGTCGGTGGCCGACCCGTGGTCGCGCGTGTGGGGCGTGCAGAACCTCGTCGTCGGCGGCAACGCGCTGATCCCGACGGCCAACACGATGAACCCGACGCTCATGAGCGTCGCGCTCGCGGTGCGCGGTGCGCGGAAGGCGGCCGAGTCGCTGGGGTAGCGCGTGCCGCTCAGACCGTCGGCCGATGCCAGGTGATCGCGTACCGCCACAGCGCGAGGCGCCGGAACCGGGCGCCGGGCAGCACCGCGCGCGCCATAGATCGCACCTCGGCGTAGCTCTGCTCCGGGGGCCAGACCGTGGGCGCCGTGTGCTCCCACTCGGTCCGCGACCTGCTGCGCAGGCGGTGAGTGACCGCCCCCAGCACATCCCACGGAAGGTCGACGATCGGCGTCGACCGTGCCAGCCCGATCACCACCAGCGCTCCGCCCGGTGCGACGAGGTCCGCCATCCGTCGCAGTGCGCCGGCGGGGTCCTCGAAGTGATGGAGCGTCGCGACGGATGCGACGACGTCGAAGGACGAGCCGGCGAAAGGGTGCACCATGAAGTCGCCGCAGATCCATTCCACATTCGCGCCGGAGAGGCGCGCTCGGCGGACGACGGACTCATCGACATCGATGGCTGTGACCATCGGCACGAGCGCGGTGAGATCCTGTGCGAGCAGCCCATCGCCCGCGCCGATGTCGAGCGCAGTCCTGGCGCCCGGCGCCACCGCGCGGAGGACGAGCCGGTGGTACTCCGTGTTGTGGTTCCAGTGCGAAGTCGATGCGTCGGTCGCCATCGACTCATCCTGCCCGACGATCGTGCACCGTGGGACTCGACGTCCTGGGCAGCCTGCGCCACCGCGCAGATGTCCTGTCGACGCCGAGTTCCCGGTCCGAGACCGGCCCGGGAATCACTCGTCGGTGTAACTCATCGGCAGTTCGATGACCTCGTAAATGGCTGGTGAGTACCAGCGTTCGCGACCTCCGCGTCCGTACGTGCCAAGCGAGCGAAGCCAGCCACGCGTCTCTGCGTTCTTGATGAGGTTCCGAGCGCCCTGGTTTGTGAGCTCGAGCCCGTCTTGCACGGACTTCACCGTCACGAAGGGGTTGCGCACGATGATGTCGACGAGTCGGGGCAGGCTCGAGCGTTCCTTGATCGCCTCGGAGTGGTAGCTCTCGCGAACGGAGATGAGTCGTCGGGAGCGGGTGACGGCGTCGTCAGCTTGAGCGCGGACGGCGTCTAGGAAGAAGACGAGCCAGCCCTCGATGTCGGCGCGTTCGCGAACGGCCTGCAGTCGCTCGTAGTACTCGTCGCGGTGCGTCTCGAAGTAGTTCGAGAGATAGAGCAGGGGCAGTGGGAGGCGCTTGCGCTCCATGAGCAGGAGGTTGATCAGCAGTCTCCCGATTCGCCCGTTGCCGTCGAGGAATGGGTGAATCGTCTCGAACTGATAGTGCATCAGCGCTGCCTGGACAAGCGCGGGGAAACTGCGACCATCGTCGTTGACGAAGCGCTCCCAGTCTGCGAGAAGCTCGCCGAGGTGTTGGGGCAGTGGCGGTTCGAATGTCGCGTTGTCGGGTGTGGCTCCTGCGCGGCCTACCCACACCGGGGATCGGCGGAACTCGCCAGGCGATTTCTCCTCGCCGCGCACGCCGGTGAGGAGTGTCTCGTGTACGTGAAGGATCAGGCGCTGAGTGATCGGAAGCGTCTTGGCCAGTTCGTACGCTTGCCCTGTCGCCTGAAGGTATCGGTGTACCTCTGCGGTGTCGTCGTTTCGTGCCTCGGCATCCACCTCGGATTGGAAGATGTCGGAGAGCGATGCTTGCGTTCCTTCAATGCGTGAGCTGGCGAGTGCTTCGCGACGTAGGTACGGGCCGATGAGGAGGCTGGGGTCGGTGATGAGCATGCCGAGCCCCTGCAGGTGGCCGAGAGCGGCATCCGCCTCTGATAGCGATGCCACCACGGTGCTCGACAGCTCGAGTTGACGGGGGATGGGCTTCGGGAGGTAGTAGACGAACGCGTCCTTCTTGCCAGGCTCTCGTGTTGCGCTGCCGAACACGGAATCTACGAACCGAGTTGCATCCACGTCTTCAAAATACAACAGATATGCGCTCTTGGTTGGAGCGTGGGGGAGGTTGAGTAACTGCAGTTGGAGCGTGTGGGTGACGCGCCAACGGATTCTCGCAACAGTTGGAGCGTCAGCCTGGTTAATTCTGTTCCCGGCACAAGTCGCCTGAAACGCACCTATGCTCGAGTCTCGTGCGGGCGCGGCGATTACATTCTTGATCTCGCGCAGTTCCCGAAAAACATGCCCTGACCAGGAGAATTGAAGAAACCCCCGTGCGTAGAAGCCGCACGAGGGTTCCAGTGGCTCCGACGGGCGTCGATCCCGTGACCTCACGATCTTCAGTTGTGTGACACGGGTTTGTGGGTGCCAGTTGGTGCTCGATTGCCGCGTAACTTCGCGGAAGTCGTGCTTGTTGGTGATGGCTGGTTCTCGATGGTTTTAGCCGAGCTCCCGGCCCGGGACCGGCCCGTGACGCGATCCCGCTGAATCAAGCGCCGGACTGAAGCCGCAGTTCGATTGCTCGCTCGATCAGGCCGCGGTTCACTGGCGAAGCGCCGTCGACGAATATCGTTCGCCGAAACTCCAACTCGCCCATCTCGACAGCCAGCTTCCCCATGACCTCATCGGCGAAGCTGGAGGAGACCAAAGGGATACCGCGCAGGTCGAGAACGACCTGACTCGCACCGGCTGTGACGTAGTTGCGTATTCGGGTTCGAACCTCAGAACCATGCTGACGCGAGCCGACGAGCGCCTCAAGTTCGGATGCGTCGATGCGGAAATAGTCGTCTGCCGTCGTGATCGATTCGAGGACGGCGCTCTCCATCTCCGGCCGGCCGAGCGCCTCATTGATGCTGACGGCCTTCGCGCAATCCAGACGCCAGTCAACGGTCGTCGAGTGGCTTGAGTCTGCGTCCAGTAGAGGTCGACGAACATCAATCGCACTGGTGACAACCGCGTCGCGGTAGCGCCAGGATCCGCGACCGGATCGCACGGCTAGCTGACCACCGTTGATTTCGACAGCTCTCCGAAGACCGTGGAGACCATTACCCTGGTTGTCTTTGCCTTTGCTAGTTACTCCCTGCTCGAGCGCGTGTGCGATAGCGCTGTCAGCGGTCCGGACTCGCGCCGGATCGACTGAACTGCCTTGAGCCGCATCGACCATTGCGCGGTGGATTCCGCGGCCCGTGTCTGTGACTCCGAGTACGCAAGTGCGGTTGCGGGTGTGAACCTGCATCATCACAAAGCCGCATTCGGCGTGGCTGTGCTGGAAGACATTGTCTAACACTTCGTAGATGCACCAGTTCAAGGTGTCGATTACGCCTGACTCGCAGATCACTAGGTCTGTGAGACTCTTCATGAAGGCGTCCGCCAGAAGCTGCGCCTCGTGTTCGCTGTCGTAACGCCAAACAACGTTAGTTGGGTAGTCGTCTCGCGAGAGCTGGGATATGGCGCGAGGAGCGTGTAGCCAGGTCTTGGATTGATTGCCGTGTAGATGATCGGGTATGAACTTCATGTCGCGATGGGTTCGCAGATAATCGAGGGCCGCGGCGAAGCTAACCGTGGTGTCTGGCCATGTTGTGCGTAGGCGCTGGAAGTCGAGGATCACGGTATCGCCGTCAGCCCACGACTTCGATGTCGCGATCAGGTCGTCGACGGCGTCCATGCTGCTCAGATTGCGAAGCTTGTGCTGGACGATCCCCTGCATGCACCGAGGCTACCGTTCGGTAGAGGTGGCACGGTGGGCAACGAGCCGTTGGGTGAAGCAGGTGCCTCGACAGCCGTGCATCGGTTCCCGGCGGGACATGCCGCGACGGACCCGCCTCATTCGGCCAGACGGCGGGGAGGACTTCCCAACAGGGCTGGCCCAACGCGTGCTGGCCCAACGCGCGCTGGATAGGGTGGTGGTGACCCCGCGGAGCAAGTTAGCCGATGCTGGGCCACTCACGTCGTAGCCGAGGGAGATGGGATGACACTTGTTGACGTGAAGTCGACTCGTCGACTCGTCCCTCGCGTCAGCAGCCCACTGCGTTACCCGGGTGGTAAGTCGAAGCTCGCTGGATTCTTCGCTGATGTGCTCGACGAGGCTGGCATGAAGGACGTGACCTATGTCGAGCCATTTGCGGGGGGCGCCGGCGCCGGTCTCGCCCTCCTCTTGAGCGGCGTAGTCCACCGCGTCGTCATCAACGACTTGGATCCGGCGGTCCATAGCTTCTGGTCTTCGGTGAAGCATGAGAACGCTGAGTTCTCTCGTCTAGTCCGAACGGTCCCTCTGACTCTGAGCGAGTGGGAACGGCAGAAGAAGATCTACCGCGCGGCGGACGGTCGAGATCCCCTCGCGCTCGGGTTCGCATTTTTCTACCTGAATCGGACGAATCGATCTGGTGTCCTGCACGCAGGTGTGATCGGCGGTAAGAGTCAGGCAGGCACGTACAAGATCGACGCGCGGTTCAATCGCGAGGAGCTGGCTCGACGTATCTCGAGCATCGGCGACATTGCGGATCAGATCGAGTTGACATTCACCGACGGTAGGAGATGTGTTCAGGAGTGGGCGCCACAACCGAACGCGTTCCTCTACGTGGATCCGCCTTACGTCGAGGCCGGCGGCTCTCTCTACCTGAATGCGTTCGACGCTCGGGACCATGATGCTCTGGCGCAGACATTGAACGCCCACGCCGACGACCGATGGCTGCTCACGTACGATGATGCACCGCTGATCCGGAAGCTCTACGGTGACCGATCGCTTTTCAACTTCGAGCTTCATTACAGCGCGCATCGCGTGGGGCGAGCTCGCGAGTTGCTGGTCGCATCCGACCCCTTAGAGGATCTGATTGACGCTCGGCGGGCCAGCGATTAGTTGCTTCACCAGAGGCTTGATCTGCGCCCAGAGCTGATTCACGTGGTCATACGTGAAGACGGCGTCCGGCTCGTGATTTGAGTCATTGAGCGCTACCGCTGAGGAGTAATAATCCGCGGCGTTTGACGTCTGCTTGGACTTGAGTCTGAGGATTCCGTTACGCACTGTTGGATCTGTGCCGAGCCGCGTGTCAAGGTGGTCCAAACAGTGTTTGAGCTGAACGGGGTGGTTGCCTCCCTGGGGGTGCAACACGGGGTCACCTGCCTCCGAAAAATACTCCTTTATCGCGCATTCGATGAAGGTGCGGATGACATCAAATGTCGCGTTCGGCAGTGTGCGCACGTTGATGACACGCAGCTCATCCCAGCGAATTCGAATTCCTGCGCCTGTGAGACTGAGATACATGCCCGCGACATCAAGTTTCTGGTCATACCGCTGCTTGCCCCGATCTGGAGAGGCTGCATCAGCCTGACCGTCCGGAGCGCTCGTGGACTCGTCTGTGTCTGATCCGGTGTGCGTTCCCTGCGCGTCTTCTGTCGTAACCGAATCATCTCCGGCGTTCTCCCCCGCCGAGTCGCTCGGACCGTCAGCCTCTGTGTGAGAGCTGTCATCAGCAGGTGAGTTGGCCTCTTCTGATGCTTCTGAATGCTCGGCGTCGTCGTCGGGGATCGCTGAGTCGTCGCTGCCGCCGCTGTTCTGGTTGGTCGGCGGGGCCTCTTCCTGAGCGGGATTGGCCTCGTCATGTGTGCTCTTCAGCCCGCTGGCGATCGCGACTAGCGATTCGACATAGTCCCGGTGCGCGTCAGTATTCACCCGAATCTTGCGCGTGTTAATCCGATTCGTCTGCATATCGATGCGAATCTGATTGAAGAGGCGATGGAGGAACTGAGCATCCCGTCCTGGAATTCTTACGATGCCATCGACGACCTCCATCCCGACGGCGTCTCGGAAGGTCATGCTGTCGTAGAGGTACTCGAACGTAGTGATCGAGAACTTCGCGCTATCGATGAACTCGATCGCGTCCGCGTTCGACGCCATGGCTGTGCGGAGCAGCTCCATCATCTGTCCGACAACGATGAAGTCGCGGATGTTCGGCTCGGCGGGAAACTCCCGACGGAGATCCTCGAGAGTCTCGCCCTCGCGGATGCGGTCGTAATAGAACATTGCCTGCTGCTCGCGGATCCAACGCTTCTTCGGATTGCGAGTATGCAGACGCGCGATTACCTGAAGCGCTGCGGACCGGTCCGGCGCAACCATGACCCGGATTCGCTTCGGAAAGTCTTGGTCCTCCGCGCGCGCAGCCGCCGCGCGTATTCGCTGAGCGTGAGATGGAATTCGATCGGGCTCGGCGAGGGCCTTCAGCGATGAGACTCTCCGGTTGCCCTCGAGCACTATGAACTGGTCTCCTGCGGCAACCACCATCGGTTGCTCGTTGTCGAAGTAGCCATCCCGCGCGATATCACGCAGTAGGTCGAGCACCTCTTCATGCATGAACAGGTAGGAGAGGATCTCGTCCTGGTCAGTGATGTCGGCCCGTATTCGCACGTTTTCTGTGTCGAGGAGTAGCTTCTTTAGCGCCACCGTCTTGATTGGCCAATCGCTGCTTCCCGCCACGACGTGTCCTCCGAGGTCTGTGCTCATGTCCTCGACGGCGTCGAGGGAATTAGGCCGATTGCACCCAGATTACTGTCCAGTGCTCAGAGCGATCGGCGACGGATCGCGGAGGCGGGGTACGGGCGCCGAGGAGCGCCCGGACCGCAGCGGAGCGAGGACCGGACGCACCGCAGCGCGCCCGCACCCCAGCCTGCCGGCCGGCGGCCGGCCTTGAGCGAGTAGAGAAGATTCTCACAGTTGCCCACTCATCGGTGTGCGGTCTTGAATTGCGGAGATCGAAGGCCAAGTCGCGCAGCCGGAGTCTGTGGGCCGCGACGGCCGCGACACTCGGCGGACTGAGAGTAACTGCGAGCACCGCGTCCCACGAACGGTACTCCGTGAGAATGTCTCCGGCATCGCGAGTGGTAGCGACGGAAGTAGCCATTGACCAGGGCTTTGATGTCCCGGCTGACTTCAGTGATCCGGTCTTGTCACGTCGAACCTGCACATCCCCGTCCGTTTGGGATGGGCGCTGAGGAGCATCTACTCGTTCCCGCCATCGGGTCGGGGCGCGAGTAGAGGAGTAAGACATGGCAATCCAGTCAGCAATCCCGGTCAGCTTCGAGGCTTTCTTCCCTCGTGGCGCATTCGTCGTCGGCGAGGTCGAGCCGATCGTAAAGTGGTCCGACGATGGCCAGAGGCAGGGTCAAGACCTCGACAAGAACTCCGGTCACCCGCTGTGGCAGGTCCGCGTCATTGACGCCGACCCCGACGCGAAGAAGGGCAGGGCGAGGTCACGATCAAGATCGCCAGTATCTCGGAGCCTCAGCTTCCGCCGGAGCTGAACGGACTCCCCGGTTTCGGAAGGATCGGGGTAAGTACCAGGTGCGTGTCTGGGCGATCGGTCTGAACGGGGAGCAGTGCGAGCGCACCTCCTATGTCGAGACGCTCGCCGAAGCGAAGAAGCTGCGCGCCGAGACGCTCACGCGGCGTTTTCCCGACGGCGACATGACTCTCACGCAGTGGCACGCGCGTCACTGGTCCCTCATCGAGGGCAGCGTTCGAGCCTCGACCGCGCGGGCGTACGAGCGGGGCTGGCGCCTCCGGGTCAAGCCGTGGCTGGGGCACGTGAAGCTCGAGAAGCTGACCGCCGGCGTCATCGAGGAGGCGATCGCGGGATGGGAAGGGTCCACCTCGACGCGGATTGACGCTCTCTCGGTGCTGAGCCGGCTCCTTGACGGTGCGGTGCGCGCGCACCTCGTGCCGCTGAACCAGGCGCGGCTCGCGCGTCGTCCGAAGTCTGAGTCGGCGACGAGTCTGCGCTCTCGCGCACTCACGGCTGCGGAAGTGCCGACACTCCTCGCTGCGATCGATGATGCGCACCACCGGCGCTACATCGCCGCTCTCGTCTACACGGGTATGCGCGCCAATGAGGCGACGGCATTGCGCATCGAAGACGTCGATCTTGCGCACCGAACGATTCATGTCCGTCGAGCGTTCAGCATCGGCGCCGACGGCCACGGAGTCGAGCTGACTCCGAAGAGCCACAAGGAGCGAGACGTGCCGATCCCGACTCCGCTCGTAGCGTCCCTGACCGATGCGATGGCCGGCAAGCATCGAGGCGACCTCGTCTTCACCGGTCCCCGCGGCGGTCGGATCAACGTCTCCAACTTGCGCCGCGCGATCGACTGGACGACGCTGCGCGCGAAGCTCCGTCGCGAAGACCTGCGTATCCACGATCTGCGGCACACCCTCGCCACGATGCTCTTCGATGCCGGCGCTTCCGCAAACGACGTTCAAGCCGTGCTCGGCCACTCGAGCATGCAGATGACCGAGCGCTACAGCCGCGCCCGCTCCGATGTCGCCCGACGCGCTGCGGCCGCGATTGACTCGCTGTTCGGTCAGGGAGAGTGATGGGAGTCCACAAGGAGCTCGACGAGATGCTCGCCAACCCAGAGTGCCACGCGATCCTCGTCAACGCGCGGGGGGAGTACCGCAGTCTGCTGCACCGCAACGCCGACGACTTCGCGGATGAGTTCGAGCTGGCGCACATCAAGCGATCGGTCGCGCACATCGATGCGCTCGACGATGTTTTCGGGCGATGGCCGTGATGCCTGCGTATACGGCACTGTGTGACGAGTCACTGCGGTGACCTGCGAATAGCGCCCACCGCGCGGATGAGGAAAGGATGTCCCCGTGACCAACCAGTTCGATTCATCATCTGAAGAGGTCGCAGGCTCATCACTGAACCCTTTGGAAGAGATCCGATCGAGCGTGCTTGGCAAGCTGAGCGGCCTTAAACCGAATCCGCCGGAAGAGCGGTCCTTCGCCGCCGTCCGGGAGCTCCACCAGTAGCTTCTTGCGCGCGGCTGGGTGTTCGATAGCGCCGATTCGCTCATCGTCTGGGTCTGGCCGCCGAGCCGTATTGACGACGATGGGTACAGCGTGCTCACGACGGATGTATGGATCGACGTGGAGGACTCCGACGCGGGCCCGGATCAGCTTCGCGTCCATATCTCTCTGGTCGGCGAACGAGACAACGGTCGCGGCGAATGGACGCTGGAGTTTCCCCTTTCGGACTACGAAGCTCTTCCTCTCGACGAGGCGGAGGCGTTTCGTATCGACAAGCCCTTGCCTGCTGAATGGGGTGGCTCTGACTCGGCACGCGTCGTCATTCCCGACGAAGTTGCCGACCTGCTGGGCAAGCTTTATCGTCCGGTGACAGCTGAATCCTGGCTCTATGGTCGCAACGCTCATCTAGCGGGAGGTCGACCCATTGACTTCCTGGAGCTCGGCCATGTCGCCGCACTGCTGTATGCGCTGCATGCCGAGCTCCAGGGCGGGGTGGCCTGACAACGCGCCCCAGCTCGGGAGGTGGTCGACTGCGAGGACCTCTAGACGGCGTCCTCAAGTAGGTCTGCGAGTCGCCCAACGTCCGCCAGCGACGCCGAGACGCTTTCATCCGAGAGGTCGAGCCGCGTCAGAGGCGGGCTCCAGTACGAGCCGTCCAACTCGTGGGCGAGCATGTTCCTGCGGCGGATGACGCGGTCGGCCAGCTCGTGACATTCCTCGACACTTGTCAGATCTAAGATCTTCTGACGCAAGGGCCGTCTGGGGTTACCGCTGCCCAGATCGCCCACCAGGAGCTCGAGCGCGGCTGAAGCTGCGAGTAGTGCGGTTGCACCGCTCAGACGGATCGCTTCTTCAACGAACCCGCAGTCCATTTCGTGGGCAACCTGAAGCTCATGTGAGGAATCCGCGAGGTTCGCGATATTGCCGTGTTCGTCAATCGCCGTCCCGGTGGGCAGTTCTCGGCCGAGCACAGTTCTCGACAGCTCGCCGAGGCGTTCTCTGGCGGCGACGTGGCCCACTATGACCGCACAGAACCTGTTGCCGAACAGAATCATCTCGATACGGTCGCTGATTCCCGCCGCTGCAATTGAGGCCGAATCGAAAGCCGCGTCTGTAGTGGTGAGCGTCGGCAGCGCACGGGCTAACGCCTCATACGAGTACATGGTCAGATCCCCGCTTCGAGGTTCGTCGTGGGTTCAATCGCTACGAGTCGCGTGGAACCTACCGAGGAGAACCGGATGGCCCTGAGCGAACCGTTCTCCGCATTCTGGCACTCGGCGATGGCGTGAATACCAGTGCCGAACCGGCCCCAGACCGGCCCAACGGCGTCGCGAGCTTCCGCCGCCGACGCCCGATCGCCGCGATTCGGCTCGCTACGCTCGCTCAATGACCGGGCCAGAGCAGCTCAACGAAGCGGCCCGGAAACGCCCGCTCACCAGGGCAAAGCAAAACCCCCGCCATGTAGAAGCTAGGCGAGGGTTTCTGGGATGACTGTAATGATCACCCTTGTGGCTCCGACGGGCGTCGATCCCGTGACCTCACGATTTTCAGTCGTGCGCTCTACCAACTGAGCTACAGAGCCGCACGGCATCCGCGAATGCCGTGTCCTAGACGAAAGGCCCTCTGTGAACAGAGAGCCTGTCGCTCGGAGCGACCCTGACGGGACTTGAACCCGCGACCTCCGCCGTGACAGGGCGGCACGCTAACCAACTGCGCTACAGGGCCATGCTATTCAGTTGTGTCGGAGAGTGACCCCAACGGGATTCGAACCCGTGCTACCGCCGTGAAAGGGCGGCGTCCTAGGCCGCTAAACGATGGGGCCGAGCGAACCAGGAGGCTCACGCTTACCGACGATCCAGCATACGAGAATCCACGGCAAATCGGAAATCGGGGGCGTGGCACTCTTCCCCTCACCGCCGAGTGCGCGCACTATGGACGAAGAGAACACTCTGGCATCTGGGGCGCATGTTGCTAGTGTGAATGCTGTTACTCGTGTGGTGGAGAGGATGCGCGTGCCGTTCACAACTGGGGATGCCGTGGCGTGCGGGTGCGCGCCCACACCCGAGGAACAGCGCGCTTTCGGCCGGACGGTGACCCGTCGCACCGCGCTCGGTGCGGGGATGCTCGGGGTCGCAGTCGCCGGCTTCGCCCTCGCTTCGCCCGCGTTCGCGGCGACGACCTATCCGTCCTGGGACGACGTCCAGCGGGCCAAGGCGAACGAGGCAGCGAAGGGCAATGAGATCGCCCGGATCGAGAAGCTCATCTCGGATCTGGCAGCGGACGTCGCGTACAAGCAGGCCGAGGCCGAGCGCCTCGGCAACGAGTACGCGGTCGCCCAAGAGGAGTACGAGGACGCGGCGCTGCGCGCTGAGGAACTCCAGTCGCAGGCCGACGCCGAGGCCGCGCGCGCCGATGCCGCGGCTCAGAAGCTCGGCCAGCTCGCAGCGCAGCAGTATCGCGCCGGCAGCGACGACACGTCCCTCGAGCTCTTCTTCTCGGGCTCGGCGGCCACCGCTGACGACCTGCTCGCCCGACTCGGCACGATGGACAAGCTCGTCGCCGCCAACCGCTCGATCTACGCCGAAGCCGTCGGCGCTCGTGACAACGCACAGAGCCTCAGGGACCAGGCCGTCGTCGCCCGCGACGCGCGCGACAAGCTGAAGCGCGAGGCCGAGGTCAAGATGCTCCGTGCGCAGGACGCCGCCGCCGCCGCGCAGGCCGCGCTGGACGCGCAGAGCGAGCACCGCGAGACACTCGAGGCGCAGTTGCTGGCGCTCAGGGACACGACCGCGACGACGATCGCGCAGTACCAGGCGGGTGTCGAGGCGGCACGCAAGGCGCGCGAGGAGCGTCTGGCCCGGGAACGCGCGGAAGCGGCGCGCAAGGCCAAGGAAGACGAAGAGCGTCGCAAGAGGGAAGAAGAAGAGCGCGCGGCCAACGCCGGCGGTGGCAGCGGCGGTGGTGGGGGTGGCGGCTCAGGCAGCGGTGCCGGCAGCGGCGGCGGCAGTGCCGGCGATGTCCAGGGGTCCGGCTGGGCGCGGCCCGGCAGCGGCTACGTCAGCTCGTGGTTCGGCACGCGCGGGGCGATCTGCGCGAACGGCCACTGCACCAGCGGCGGCCACCGAGGGATCGACTTCGCGGGCCGATGCGGCTCGCCCATCTACGCGGCCTCGAGCGGCCGGGTCGTCTTCGCCGGGTACAGCGGGTCGTGGGGCAACTTCATCCGCATCGACCACGGCGGCGGCATCGTCACCGGCTACGCGCACATCGTCGGCGGCGGGTACGCGGTCGGCAACGGGGACTACGTCTCGGCCGGTCAGGTCATCGCGTACGTCGGCACCACCGGCGCCTCGACCGGCTGTCATCTCCACTTCGAGGTCTACCGCAACGGACTTCGCATCGATCCGGCGCCGTACCTGCGCGCCCGCGGCGTCTCGGTCTAGCGACTCAGCAGACGACCAGAGGGGTGGATGCCGCGGCATCCACCCCTCTGGTCAGTTCCGCGTCAGAGCGTCTTGGGTGCGTGACCCTCACCCTGCGTGCGCGTCTCTGCGTCGTGCTCCTGGAAGCGGACGAACGCCTCGCCCACGAGGCGCTCGGCCTCGGCTGCGTCGCCCCACTGGTCGACCTTGACCCACTTGCCGGGCTCGAGGTCCTTGTAGTGCTCGAAGAAGTGGCCGATCTCGCCCTTGGTCCACTCGTCGAGGTCGCTCACGTCCTGGATGTGGTCCCAGCGCGGGTCCTTCGCCAGGACCGCGACGACCTTGTCGTCGCCGCCGGCCTCGTCGAGCATCTTCAGCACCGCGACGGGGCGGACCTTGGCCATGACGCCCGGGTAGAGGTCGCGGTCGAGCAGCAGGAGGACATCCAGCGGGTCACCGTCTTCGCCGAGCGTGTCCTCGAAGAACCCGTAGTTCGCGGGGTAGCCCATGGGCGTGAAGAGCACGCGGTCGAGGAACACGCGGCCGGTTCCGTGGTCGACCTCGTACTTGACGCGGCTGCCCCGCGGGATCTCGATGACGGCGTCGTACGCGCCCATGTGGTGCTCCTTCGAAGTCTGCGGAAATGCCGCGCACCAGCCTAGTTGCTGCGGCCCGCCGGGGCGGCGCGTGCGTAATTCAGGCTGGGCGGGGTGCGGCGCGGCCGCGGGGCGCGGAACGGCGCGGATGTGCCCGGAGCGGGTGGCCGGGGAGCCTGAATTGTGAACGGCCTGAGCGGCGAATGGACGAAGGCGGTGGCGCCCCGGCGGCGCGACCGAGACCCAGCCGGGCCTCCGGGGCGCAGACGGGGAACGGATGCCGGGGTGACCGATACCGTGGGGGCGTGGACCACCGACCGAGCCTCGACCCCGCTGTCGCCGAGATCCGCCTCGCCGTGCGCACGGCCCTGACCGGCCTCGACGGGGGCGTCGTGGTCGGCCTCTCCGGCGGGGCGGACTCGCTCTCCCTCGCCGCAGCGGTCGCGTTCGAGGCGCCGAAGGCGGGCATCGCCGCGACGGCGGTCGTCGTCGACCACGGCCTGCAGGACGGCTCCGACGCGGTCGCCGGCCACGCGGCCGACCTGGCGCGCGGCCTCGGACTCGACGCGCGGGTGGTGCGCGTCGAGGTCGGCGCCGACGGCGGCCCGGAGGCGGCCGCGCGCGTCGCGCGCCGTGCCGCGCTGGCCACTGCGGCACGGGAGGCGGGCGCAGCTGCGATCCTGCTCGCGCACACACTCGACGACCAGGCCGAATCGGTGCTCCTCGGACTCGCCCGCGGCTCGGGCGCGACAAGCCTCGCCGGCATGGCGCCCGCCCGCAGCGACGACGGCCTCGCCTGGGTCCGCCCGCTGCTGACCGTACGCCGCACGACGACGCGCGCGGCGTGCGCTGCGGAGGGACTCGAGCCCTGGGACGACCCGCACAACGTCGATCGTCGCTTCGCGCGGGTCCGCGTGCGGCTGGACGTCCTGCCGCTGCTCGAGACCCAGATCGGGCCCGGCGTCGCCGAGGCGCTCGCGCGCACGGCCGATCAGCTCCGCGAGGACGCCGAGGCCTTCGCTGACATGATCGACGAGACGATCGAGGACATCGTCGAGCCGGCCGAGGCGGGCATCGCGATCTCGGTCGCCGCGCTCGCCGCCAACCCCGCGGCACTGCGACACCGCATCATCCGGCATGTGGTCGGGAGCGAGTTCGGCGTCGCGCTGACGCGCGCGCAGACTCTCGAGGTCGCGCGTCTGGTCACCGGATGGACGGGCCAGGGCCCGATCGATCTGCCCGGATGCCGGGCACGCCGCGTCGGCGCCCGCCTGGAGTTCACGGCCGCCTGAGCTCCTCCGGGCGCGGTGCGCCTGCCGCCCGCCGAGCTCGGGCGGGCGCGCTACCGCTTGCCGCCGAACAGTCCGCCGAGGATCCCACCCACGTCGAGGCCGCCGCTCTGCTGGCCGCTGCCGAGCAGTCCGCCGATGAGATCGCCGACGCCGCCGGAGGACTGCGGCGCGGTGGATGCCGTGGGCGCTGTCTTGTTCTTCGCGAGCAGACCCATCACCACGGGAGCGAGCACGGGCAGGAGCGCGCCGAAGTCGATGCCGGCCGTGCGTGGCTCCTGCGTCAGCTTCTGGGCGACCTCGCCCTGATGGCCGCCGAAGACGTGCCCGAGGATCTTCTCGCCGTCGGTCGTGTCGACGGCGTCGAGGTCGATCGCGTCGCCGAGTCCGGAGTGCTTGCCGAGCGCGGCTTCGATCGACGAGGCCCCCTCGGCCGTCGCGGCGTTCTTCTGCAGGGCGCCGAGGATCGCGCCGCCGCCCTCCTGGACCGCCTGCGCCGCGACCTGAGGGTCGACGCCGAGCTTCGAGGCGATCTGATCGATCGGCAGCACCTTCAGAATGTCATCGAGTCCGGCCATGGCGGCGTCCTTCCCAGTGGGTGAGATCAACGGGCTGCGTCGCCCGTCGCGCTCAGCCTATTCCCGCCCGCGGCGCACCGACACGGCACGTCTAGACTCGGAGCATGCGCGCAGCCGACATCGCTGACCAGCTCTCCGAGGTTCTCGTCACCGAGGAGCAGATCCACACCCGGCTGAGCGAGCTGGCCGTCCAGGTCGTCGCCGACTACGAGGGCAAGGACCTTCTTCTCGTCGGCGTCCTCAAGGGTGCCGTCATGGTCATGGCGGACTTCGCCCGCCAACTGCCGCGCGACGTCACGATGGACTGGATGGCCGTCTCGTCCTACGGCGCCGGCACGAAGTCGAGCGGCGTCGTGCAGATCCGCAAGGACCTCGACACCGACCTCACCGACAAGCATGTGCTCATCGTCGAGGACATCATCGACTCGGGACTGACGCTCAGCTGGCTGCTCGAGAACTTCACCTCGCGCGGCCCGGCCTCGGTCGAGGTGCTCGCGCTCCTGCGCAAGCCCGCCGCCGCAAAGGTCGAGATCGACTGCCGCTACGTGGGCTTCGACATCCCGAACGACTTCGTCGTGGGCTACGGCCTCGACTACGACGAGCGGTACCGCAACCTCCGCGACGTCGCCGTGCTCGCGCCGCACGTGTACTCCTGATCTCGCCTGAGTTGGCCTGATCTCGATACACCGCCGCTGCGCGGCGGCACTCGATCACCGGGGTGGGGCTGAGGGCCGGAGGCCGGGGCCGAGAGGCAAGGGCGGTGCGCCCAGGGTCGGGGGCGAGCGGCGAGGGCGGTGCGGCGACGGCCGTGCGCCGGGGGCGGAGAGGCGAGTGCCGAGGGCCGCGGGGTGAGGGGTGGGGGCGAGGGGCGAGGAGGGCCAGCGGCCGTACGCCGTGGGCGAATGCTCAGACGGCCCATAGGGCCGAGGGGTAGCCTGGCCTGACCATGAATGTCAAGAAGCTCTCGCGCAACCCGTTCATCTACGTGTTGCTCATCGGTGCGCTCCTGCTGATCGGCATGACGCTGATCTCCAGCCTCACCGGCGCCAAGCAGATCACGACGCAGCAGGGGCTCGAGCTGCTCAAGGGCAGCACCGTCACGAAGGTCGTCACGACCGACGGCGACCAGCGCGTCGACCTGGAGCTGTCGCGGGAGTTCGAGGGCTCGACGAGCGTGCAGTTCTACTACGTCGACGCCCGTGCCGACGAGGTCGTCGCCGCGATCGACTCCGCTGCGCCGAAGGACGGCTTCAACGACGTCGTGCCGCGCGCGACCTGGTTCGACGGTGTGATCTCCCTGATGATCCCGCTGCTCCTGCTGGGTCTGCTGTTCTGGTGGCTGCTGTCCTCCGCACAGGGCGGCGGCAGCAAGGTCATGCAGTTCGGCAAGTCGCGCGCGAAGCTGGTCACCAAGGAGACGCCGACCGTCACGTTCGAGGACGTCGCCGGTGCCGACGAGGCCATCGAAGAGATGCAGGAGATCAAGGACTTCCTGAAGGACCCGGCGAAGTTCCAGGCCGTCGGCGCCCGCATCCCCAAGGGCGTCCTGCTGTACGGTCCTCCCGGAACAGGAAAGACCCTGCTCGCCCGCGCCGTCGCCGGCGAGGCGGGCGTGCCGTTCTACTCGATCTCCGGCTCGGACTTCGTCGAGATGTTCGTCGGCGTCGGGGCCAGTCGCGTCCGCGACCTGTTCACCCAGGCCAAGGAGAACGCCCCGGCGATCATCTTCATCGACGAGATCGACGCCGTCGGCCGTCACCGCGGCGCCGGCATGGGCGGCGGGCACGACGAGCGCGAGCAGACGCTGAACCAGATGCTCGTGGAGATGGACGGCTTCGACCCGAAGGTCTCGGTGCTGGTCATCGCCGCCACCAACCGTCCCGACATCCTCGACCCCGCGCTGCTGCGCCCGGGTCGCTTCGACCGCCAGATCGGCGTCGACGCCCCCGATCTGAAGGGCCGTCAGCGCATCCTCGAGGTGCACGGTCGCGGAAAGCCGCTCTCGCCGTCGATCGACCTGTCGGTCATCGCGCGAAAGACCCCGGGCTTCACCGGCGCCGATCTCGCGAACGTCCTCAACGAAGCCGCGCTGCTGACCGCGCGCTCCAACGCGCAGCTGATCGACATGCGCGCCCTCGACGAGGCGATCGACCGCGTGATCGCCGGCCCGCAGCGGCGCTCGCGCGTCATGAAGGACAAGGAGAAGCTCATCACCGCGTACCACGAGGGCGGGCACGCGCTCGCCGCCGCGGCGATGAACCACACCGACCCGGTCACGAAGGTGACGATCCTCCCGCGTGGCAAAGCCCTCGGCTACACGATGGTGCTCCCGCTGGACGACAAGTACTCGGTCACCCGCAACGAGCTGCAGGATCAGCTCACGTATGCGATGGGCGGCCGCGTCGCCGAGGAGATCGTGTTCCACGATCCGACGACGGGCGCCTCGAACGACATCGAGAAGGCCACCGGGATCGCACGCAAGATGGTCACCGAGTACGGCATGACGACCGATGTCGGACCCGTCAAGCTCGGCTCCTCCTCCGGTGAGGTGTTCATGGGCCGCGACATGGGTCACGGCCGCGACTTCTCCGAGCGGATCGCCGAGCGGGTCGACGATCAGGTCCGCGACCTCATCGAGCAGGCGCACAACGAGGCCTACGAGGTCCTCAACGCGAACCGCGACGTTCTGGACAAGCTGGCGCTGGAGCTGCTGGAGAAGGAGACGCTCGACCACATCGAGCTCGCCGAGATCTTCCGCGACATCAAGAAGCTGCCCCCGCGACCGCAGTGGCTGTCGAGCCAGGAGCGTCCCGTCTCGACGCTGCCGCCGGTCGAGGTGCCCCAGCGGCAGGACGAGGCGGGCCTCGCCGCCGCGACCGAGGCCGAGGGCGCCGTCGCGACCGAGAAGGCCCCCGCCCGTCGCGCGGCCGGCCAGACCCGCCCGGCGACCGCGTAGCCCGCGGCGGCATAGGCTCGAGTCGTGGCCGTCGACCGTGATCGCATCGCCGCCGCGGTGCGCGAATTGCTCGAGGCGATCGGGGAGGACCCGGATCGCCCCGGCCTCAAGCAGACGCCGCATCGCGTCGCCGACGCGTACGCCGAGTTCTTCGCCGGGGTGGGAGAGGATGCCGCGGCGCCCCTGCAGCACACCATCTCGGTGGCACGCGGGCCGGCGCCCGACACGCTCCCCTCCGGCGCGGTCATGCTCCGCGACATCCGGTTCCGCTCCGTGTGCGAGCACCACCTGCTGCCCTTCGCGGGGCACGCGCACATCGCGTACCTGCCGGGCGAGCAGGTGGTCGGACTCGGCGCGCTGCCGCGCGTGGTCGACCTGCTCGCCGCGCGTCCGCAGGTGCAGGAGCGCCTGGGTGAGCAGATCGCCGACGTCATCGCCGGCTCGCTCGATACGCGGGGCGTGCTCGTCGTCCTCGATGCGACGCACGAGTGCGTCACGATGCGGGGGGGACGCCAGCCCGATGCCTCGACCGTGACGATCGCGGCGCGCGGCGAGCTGGCCGAGCCGGCAGCCCGCACCGAGATCATCACGCTGCTGACCGGCCACGGGCACGCCTCATGACGACCCTGGTGATGGGCATCGTCAATGTGACGCCCGACTCGTTCAGCGACGGCGGCCGACACTTCGGCGCGACGGATGCCGTGGCCCACGGACGGGCGCTCATCGCCGCCGGCGCCGACATCCTCGACATCGGGGGCGAGTCCACCCGTCCCGGTGCCGAGCGGGTCTCGCCCGACGTGGAACGATCGCGCGTGCTTCCCGTCATCGAGGCGCTCGCCGCCGAGGGGGCGCTCGTCAGCGTCGACACCCTGAACGCGTCGACCGCCGCGGCCGCGATCTCGGCCGGCGCCCTCATCGTCAACGACGTGTCCGGCGGACTCTCCGACCCCGGCATCCTCGACGTCGTGGCCGACACCGAGGCGCACATCGCCCTGGGTCACTGGCGCGGTCCCTCGACGGACATGTACGCGCGTGCGCAGTACGACGACGTCGTCGAGGAGGTGGTGGCGGAGCTGGCCGAGCGCCGCCACGAGGCGATGGCCGCCGGCATCCCGGCCGATCGCATCATCGTCGACCCCGGGCTGGGTTTCGGCAAGCGGGGGCAGCAGAACTGGGCCGTGCTGCGCGGTCTGGAGCGCATCGTGGCCATGGACGCGCGGGTGCTGGTCGGCAGCAGCCGCAAGGGCTTTCTCGCCGATGCGCTCGCGGAGGCGGGCGGCGAGGTCACCGAGGCGCGCCGCGACCTCGCGACCGCCGTGACGAGCGTGCGCGCGGCGCAGGCCGGCGCGTGGGCAGTGCGCGTGCACGACGTCGCCGCCACGCGCGACGCGCTGCGGATCGCGCGGCTGCAGTCCCACCGGCACGGCGCGGCGGAGGAGCAGGCATGACCGACGAGATCACGATCCGGGGGATCCGCGCGACAGGGTTCCACGGTGTGTACGAGCACGAGCGCCGCGACGGCCAGGAGTTCGTGGCGGACGTCGTGCTCGGGCTGTCGCTGCGCACCGCCTCGCTCAGCGACGATGTCGCCGACACCGTGCACTACGGCGAGCTCGCCGAGCAGGTGGCGGCGATCCTCGGCGGCGCCCCGGCGAACCTCATCGAGACCGTCGCCGAGCGCATCGCGGCGGCGGCGCTCGCGCACCCCCTCGTCGCATCGGCGACCGTCACCGTCCACAAGCCGCAGGCGCCCATCGCCGTGCCGTTCGGCGACGTCGCCGTCACGATCCGTCGCGAACGGGGCGCACGATGAGCCGGCGCCTGACCGAGCATCTCGACGAGGATGCCGCACGCGCCGTCAGTACGCCGGTGCGCGCCGTCATCGCCCTGGGCGCGAACCTCGGCGACCGCGCCGCGACGGTGGCTGCGGCGATCGACGAACTCGGTCGGCTGCCGCTGAGCACGCTCGTCGCCGCCGCCCCACCGATCGAGTCGATCGCCGTGACGGTGGACGGGCCCGACGCGTCCGCGCCGACGTATCTGAACACCGTGGCGCTGCTGGACACGACCCTCGCCCCCGCGGTGCTGCTGGAACTCCTGCACGCCATCGAGGAGCGTCACGGCCGACAGCGGCGTGTGTACTGGGGCGACCGCACCCTCGACCTCGACCTGATCGCCTACGGCGACGTGCGCAGCGACGATCCGCGTCTGCTGCTGCCCCACCCGCGCGCGGCGGAGCGCGACTTCGTCCTCGAACCGTGGCTGAGCCTCGACGCCGACGCGGTCGTGCCGGGAGCCGGCCGTGTGGCCGAGCTCCTCGCCCGCCTGCGCACGCCGGCGGAGGGGGCCTCGTGAGGCGCACCGGCGCGGGGCTGCTCGTCGGCGTCGCCGCCGCCGGCATCGCGGTGGGCTTCCTCCTCGACCAGCTGCTGACCTCCACCGGCCGGCCGACCTTCACCCCGTCGCTGCTGCTGCCGGTCCTTCTCGTGCTGCTCGGGTTGATCACCATCGTGCTCGCCCTGCCGATCCGTCGCGCGACGTCGGGCTTGGCCGCACCGGTCGACCCGTTCCGGGCCGTCCGCATCGCGATGCTCGCCAAGGCGTCGAGCCTGGTCGGCGCCGTCGTCGCGGGTGTCGCCGGCGGCCTGCTGATCTTTCTGCTGACCAGACCGGTCACGCCCTCGTTAGGCTCGACGAGTGCGGTGGTTGCGGCACTGGTCGGCGGCGTCGTCCTCGTGGCGGCGGGTCTGATCGCCGAAGCGCTGTGCACGATTCGGAAGGACGACGATGACGAACAACCCGGACCAGACGAACCCGGTTTCGGTCTCACCCACCGCTGACGAGGCGGCGGTGCCGGCGGAGGCACCGGTGGCGCCCGAGGCGCCGGAGGTCGCCCCCACGGGACGGGACGAGGTGCTGGATGCCGGGACCTTCGACCGCATCATCGAGCCGCGCAGTGAGCACCGGCTCCCCCTCGGCGACGGCACGTGGCACCAGGTCTCACCGAAGTACATCGTCGTGCAGTTCATCGCCAACGGGGTCGTGCTCGCGCTGGTCGTGGCGGCCGTCCTCGTCCTGACCCTCGTGCTGCACCAGTGGTGGGCCTGGATCCCCGGCGGGGTGCTCGGACTCGTCGCGCTCGTCACGCTCGTGGTGCTGCCGCGACAGGCGCGGTCGATCGGATATCAGCTGCGCGCCGACGACCTGGTCTTCCGTCGCGGCATCCTGTGGCAGCGCATGGTCGCCGTCCCCTACGGGCGGATGCAGCTCGTCGACATCACCCACGGTCCGCTCGACCGCGGGTTCGGCATCGCGCAGCTCAAGCTCGTGACCGCCGCCGCGGCGACCGGAGTCACCATCCCGGGCCTTACGCAGGAGGCGGCCGAACGCCTGCGCGACACCCTCATCGACGTCGCCGAGACCCGCCGGACCGGCCTGTGAGCACGCCCGAACCCCTCGAGACCGCTCCGCCGCAGCAAGCGGTGCGCTCACCGCTCAGCGACGGCGAATGGCATCGGCTGCACCCGCTGACGCCCCTGCTGCGGGGCGGGCTGTTCCTGCTGGTGCTCGCCGGCATCCTGATCGCCAACCTCCGCGACCGGCTCATCGAGTGGTTCGTGCCCGGGATGTCGTTCGGCGACATCGACGTGGACGTCGACTACCAGGGCGACCCGTTCGAGTTCCTCGTCTCGAACAACCTCCTCCTCGTGGCGGGGCTGGTGGTCCTGGCGATCCTGATCGTCGTGATCGCCGTCTTCTACGTGTCGTGGCGGTTCCACACCTTCCGGATCACCGGGGACGACGTCGAGGTGCGCAGCGGCGTGCTCTTCCGCACGCACCGCCGGGCGCCGCTGGATCGCGTGCAGGGCGTCAATCTGACCCGGCCGATGATCGCACGGCTCCTCGGGGCGGCGAAGCTCGAGGTCGTCGGCGCCGGCCTCGATTCGAACGTCAAGCTCGAGTACCTCTCCACGACGAACGCCGAGGCCGTCCGCGGCGACATCCTCCGCCTCGCGTCGGGGCGGCAGCTCACCGGCGGGCGGGCTCCGCATGGCCGCGCCGACCTCTTCGGCACCGTGAGCGCCGGGCTCACCGGGCTCATCGAGGGCGAGGACCGCGTCGAGGAGCCGGCGTCCGTCGTGCACATCCCGACGGGGCGGCTCATCGCCTCGCACCTGCTCTCGGGCTCGACGATCGCGCTGATCCTGCTGCTGATCGCCGTCGTGGCCGGTGCGATCTTCGGCACGCCGTGGGTGCTGTTCTCGATCGTCCCGGCGCTGATCGGTTTCGGCGCGTACTGGTTCCGGCAGATCACCCGCTCGCTGCGCTACTCGATCGCGCCGACCCCGTCGGGTGTGCGGATCACGTTCGGACTGTTCACGACGATCACCGAGACGCTGCCGCCGGGTCGCGTGCACGCGTTCGAGATCCGGCAGCCGATCCTGTGGCGCCGGTTCGGGTGGTGGGCGATCCGAGTCAATCGCCTCTCGGGCCGAGCCGCCACCGACACGGCGTCGATCCAGTTCGCGGAGATCCTCCCGGTCGGCACGCGTGACGACGTCGAGCGGGTCCTGCGGCTGTTCCTGCCGGACATCACCGCCGACCGCTGGACCGAGCTGTTCGCGCACGGGCTCCTGGGTCCCGCCGCGGACGACCCGTACACGACCACCCCGAAGCGCGCGTGGTGGCTGCGGCCGCTGTCGTGGAAGCGCAACGGATTCCAGCTGGCCCCGTCGATGCTGCTGCTGCGCAGCGGTGTGCTGCGGCGCGCGCTCGTCCTGCTGCCGCTGGCGCGTCTGCAGTCCATCCGCGTCGATCAGGGTCCCGTCGACCGACTGCACGACACCGCCAACATCACCGGCCACACCGTGCTCGGCCAGGTCTCGGGCACCCTCGGCATCCTCGACCGGTCCGCCGCCGTCGCGCTGTGGCACGACACGTCCGCAGCTGTCATCGAGGCCGCGTCGAGCGACCGCTCGCACCGGTGGAGCTCGAATGCACCTGCCGACTCGAACGCACCCGCCGACTCCGGTGCCGACGCGCCGGTCGACGCCGACGCGCCAGCCGGGGCGGAAGCCGATGTGGATGCCGTGGAGGGAGGCGACTTCGGCCACGCCTTCGCCCCAGACCTCGACCTCGACCCGGCCCCCGAGTCTGACCCCGGCCTCGAGTCTTATCCCGCCCCCGAGTCTGACCCCGACCTCGACCGCGACCACGGCCGCGACCCCGGTTCCGAGGCGCGTCCGTGATGCGCAGCGGCCGGCTCGGCGTCGGGATCATCGGCGCCGGCCGCGTCGGCCCCGTGCTCGCCGCGGCGTTCGCGGGCGTCGGTCACGCCCTCACGGGCGTGACGGCGAGCAGCGACACCGACCGTCTCGAGGCGATGCTCCCGGGCGTCCCGGTGCTCTCGGCCGATGAGGTCGTGCGCCGCAGCGAGCTGGTCGTGCTGGCGGTGCCGCACGAGGAGCTGTCCGGCCTGGTGGCCGGTCTGGCCGATCTCGGCGCCTGGCAGACGGGGCAACTCGTGCTGCACACCGATGCCGCCTTCGGAACGGAGATCCTCGCCCCGGCCGCCGCGCGCGGAGCGATCCCGCTCGCGGTGCACCCGGCGATCGCGTTCACGGGCACCACGATCGATCTGCGCCAGCTTCACGGCGCGTACGCGGCCGTCACGGCGCCGGCGGCGGTCCTCCCCATCGCACAGGCGCTCGCCGTCGAACTCGGCTGCGAGCCCGTCGTCGTCGCCGAAGCCGATCGCGCCGCGTACGGCGAGGCGATTGCGACGGCGACGGAGTTCTCGGCATCCATCGTGCGGCAGTCGGCGACGCTGCTGCGTTCGGCCGGCATCGACGAGCCCGGACGCTTTCTGTCCGCGCTCGTGCACTCGACGGCGGATCGCGCGCTCTCCGAGTGGAGCGCCGCGCCGGATCCCGGCGACATCGTCTGAGCCGGACGGCCTCGCCGGCGAGCGGCGGCCGCGCAGGCCGCCGCCGATAGACTGAGGGGTCGATTCCCGAGGAGCCCTGATGACCGACGCGCCCGCGCCCGCCGAGACGCCCGACGCCGAGACCGCGGCAGCGGCCGCCGAGGCCGAGGCGCACGAGCAGAAGGCCGTCCGTCTCGCCAAGCGCGAACGGCTGATCGCCGAGCGGGCGGATGCCGCGGGCGGCGCCTACCCGGTGGCCGTCCCGGTCAGCGACACGATCCCCGCCCTGCGCGCGCAGTACGCGGACCTCGACGCCGGCGCAGAGACCGGCATCACGGCATCCATCGCCGGTCGCGTCGTGTTCAGCCGCAACACCGGCAAGCTGTGCTTCGCGTCGCTGCAGTCCGGTGACGGCAGTCGCATTCAGGCGATGGTCTCGCTGGCGGAGGTCGGCGACGAGTCGCTGCAGGCGTGGAAGGAGCTCGTCGACCTCGGCGACCACGTCTCGGTGACCGGCCAGGTCGTCTCGAGCCGCCGCGGCGAGCTGTCGATCATGGTGAGCGACTGGACGATCGCGGCCAAGGCGCTCCTGCCGCTGCCGAACCTGTACACCGAACTCAGCGAGGAGAGCCGCGTGCGCTCCCGCTACCTCGACCTCATCGTCCGCGACCAGGCGCGCGAGACGGTTCTGGCCCGTGCCGCGGTCAACGCGAGCCTGCGGCAGACCTTCGCCGCGCACGACTTCGTCGAGGTCGAGACGCCGATGCTGCAGGTCCAGCACGGCGGCGCGGCGGCGCGCCCGTTCGTCACGCGGTCGAACGCCTTCGACGCCGACCTGTTCCTGCGCATCGCGCCCGAGCTGTTCCTCAAGCGGGCTGTGGTCGGCGGCATCGACCGCGTGTTCGAGATCAACCGCAACTTCCGCAACGAGGGCGCCGACTCCACGCACAGCCCGGAGTTCGCGATGCTCGAGGCGTACCAGGCCTACTCGGACTATCAGGGGATCGCCGACCTCACGCAGGAGCTCATCCAGAACGCGGCGCGCGCCGTCGCCGGATCGACGACCGTCACCTGGGCCGACGGCACCGAGTTCGATCTGGGCGGCCAGTGGGAGCGCATCTCGATGTACGACTCGCTGTCGGCTGCTGCGACGCGCGAGATCACGCCCGCGACCTCGCTCGATGAGCTGCAGGCGCTCGCGGCCGAGGTCGGCGTGGAGGTGCCCGCGAAGATCGCGACGCACGGCAAGCTCGTCGAGGAGCTCTGGGAGCACTTCGTGAAGGGCGGCCTGGAGCGTCCGACGTTCGTCATGGACTTCCCCCTCGACACGAGCCCGCTCGTGCGCGAGCACCGCACGATCCCGGGCGTCGTGGAGAAGTGGGACCTGTACGTGCGCGGGTTCGAGCTGGCGACCGGTTACTCCGAGCTCGTCGACCCCGTCATCCAGCGGGAGCGCTTCGTCGAGCAGGCCAAGCTCGCCGCGCGCGGCGACGACGAGGCCATGCGCGTGGACGAAGAGTTCCTGCGCGCCCTCGAGCACGGGATGCCGCCCACCGGCGGCATGGGCATGGGCATCGACCGGCTGCTGATGGCCATCACGGGCCTGGGCATCCGGGAGACGATCCTCTTCCCGCTCGTCAAGTAGCCTCACCGCTCGCGGAACGCCCAGTCGGGCAGGTGCGCGGCGGCGACGAACGAGCGCACGATGTCGGCGAGGCCGTGGTCGGGCTCGACGTCGTGCGCCAAGACCGCGTAGTGCTCGGCGTGCGTCGATCGGCCCAGCGCCCAGGCCAGCCATGCGCACATCGCCAGCGGCCCCGCCCGCAGCGGCGTCGGAGCCGTCGCGGCGACATGGCGCACGAGCGTCAGCGCGGTCTCGAGCCGGCCCGGATCGGGGCGCTCGCCCTCGCCCCACATCACTGATGCCAGATCGGCGGGGTAGTCCGCGCCGTCCTCCCACCGCTGCTGGGCCTCGATCGCCCGTTCGCCGCCGGCCCGGTCGCTCGACCACTGCACGAGCGCGACGTCGCGCAGCGCGGGGCGGTTGAGGCACCAGGCGAGCTCGGCGATCCGCATGGGCGTGCGGTCACCGGCATCCCACCCCAGCGCGTCTTCGAACAGCGCCGGCAGGTCGCCGAAGGCGCACGCCGCCTCGAGCGCGGCGGGGTCGATGCGGATGTCGGCCGCGGCGTCCTCTGACCGCTCCGCAGCCCCGTCTCGCGCGGTGTCTCCCGCCGGGATGCCGCACAGCACCTCGAGGGCCCCGTGCAGCGACTGCAGCGCGACCGCGACATCGGCGCGCGCCTGCGCGCTGGACTCGGGCAGGTCGCTGCCGGAACGCTGATCGCCCGGCATCGGCGGCAGGCGGCGCTCAAGCTCGGCGAGCGGACGACCGCCTTCGGGGCGCTGCGGATCGCGGTGCGAGCCCCAGCCGTCTCCCGCGACCGTCAATGCGTCGACGACGGCGAGTCCGCAGGCGTCGGCGTGCCGGTCGAGGGCGGCGATCAGCGCGTAGCCGGGCAGATCGAGGGATGCTGAGGCGTCCGTGTAGATCACGGCGATCATCCCGTCGGCGCGCGGGATGCGGCACACCATCCCGATGACGTTCGCCGCCACCGCCTCGGCGCCGTCGAGCTCGTCGGGCGGCAGATCGACGCGCAGTGCGCCGAGGCTGCGACTGCCGCGCATCGGGACCAGGACGAGGCTGCGGGCGGGGGTGTACCCCAGCAGGCGGGGGACGAGGGACAGGAAGTGCGCCGGGTCGGCGGCGGTGATGGTGGTCGGCATGACAGCCAGCGTCCTCGCCGCGCGTCGCACGCGGGTGGCGCAGAGCCGGAATCGTGGACAGCTGCGCGGATTGCCGTTCTGGGGAGGAGGCGTTGCGTCGCCGCGTACGATGGATGCCATGGATGAGTACTGGCTCGCGGTCGTCTGGTCACTGGCGCCGACCGTCGTCGTGCTCAGCCTGTTCGTCTTCGTGCTGCGCAGCATCCTCCGCATGGACCGCAACGAGCGTCGCGCCTACGCGCGCATCGAGGCTGAGGAGCGCGCCAAGCGCGGACTCGGCACCCCGGTGAGAGACTCCTCCGCCGCCTGACCGCACGACCCGCGTCGCCGCGCACCGATACGCTGAGCGGCAGCACGTGAGCGAGGGGAATCGTGTGATCAGCATCAGTGTCGACTGGACCTGGACGTGGTGGGTGTTCGTCGTCCTGGCCTTCGACATCACCGTGCGCATCACGGCGATCATCGTGATCCCCCGCAACCGTCGCCCCACGGCGGCCATGGCGTGGCTGCTGGCGATCTACTTCATCCCGATCATCGGCATCCTGCTCTTCCTGCTCATCGGCAATCCGCGCCTGCCGCACAAGCGCCGCAAGAAGCAGCAGCAGATCAACGACTACATCCGCGAGACCAGTCGCAACCTGGACTTCGGGACTCTGCGACCCCATGCGCCGGGGTGGTTCACGTCGCTCGTCCGGCTGAACCGCAACCTCGGCGCGCTCCCGCTGGCCGGCGACAACGGCGCGCAGCTCATCGCGGGCTACCAGGACAGCATCGATGCGATGGCCGCGGCCATCCGCGCGGCGCAGGATTACGTGCACGTCGAGTTCTACATCCTGCAGGCCGACGCGGCGACGGAGGACTTCTTCCGCGCGCTCGAAGAGGTCGCCGCGCGCGGCGTGCCCGTGCGCGTGCTGATGGACCACTGGGCCAACCGCAGCAAGCCGTTCTACAAGCAGACGCTGCGCCGCCTCGACGCCATGGGCGCGCACTGGCACCTGATGCTGCCGGTCCAGCCGCTGAAGGGGAAGTACCAGCGCCCGGACCTGCGCAACCACCGCAAGCTCCTCGTCGTCGACGGCCGCGTCGCCTTCACGGGCTCGCAGAACGTGACCGATTCGACCTACAACCTGCCCAAGAACCTGCGGCGCGGCCTGCACTGGGTCGACCTCATGGTGCGCGTGGACGGACCGGTCGTCGCGTCGATCAACGCCGTGTTCCTCAGCGACTGGTACAGCGAGACGGACGAGTTCGTCGAGGGCGTGGAGCTGTTCGACGTCACGACGGGCACCGGCGACC
>Ga0160450_100117_pt1 | contig 55416 bp, 51 predicted proteins | sample HID1975K_E1MG_FD_108257 | JGI IMG/M metagenome (GOLD analysis project Ga0160450, IMG submission 108257) | Enriched soil microbial communities from UW Madison campus, WI, USA - HID1975K_E1 MG | ecosystem: Environmental > Terrestrial > Soil > Unclassified | place: USA: Madison, Wisconsin...
AGGGGCTGCTGCGGCGCGGCATCAGCAGTCCGCGGGGACACGAGGACGGGTGGGTCGCCGGGCTGCTGCCCGAGGACGACCGCACCCCGCAACCCTGGCCGGAACCGAATCCTGAATAGCGCACGCCCCCGAGGACGAGCCCGCCCCGACGACCGCACCGCCCCGCACCCCCAGCCTGAGGAACGCGAGCCCACCCGCACGCCGCACCGCTCGGCACCCGCACCCTGAAGACCGCGAGCCCACCCGCACGCACCACCGCCCGGCACCCGCACCCTGAAGAACGCGAGCCCACCCGCACGACCGCACGCCGCACCGCCCCGCACCCCCAGCCTGAAGAACGCGAGCCCGCCCGGACGTCCGCGCACAGCGCGGTGCGCGCCGCCCCAGGGCGGTGCTGACACGCGTCGGCGACGCGTGGCAGGATGACCCCATGCCCGAGATGCCGGAGGTGCAGGGCCTCGTCGACTTCCTCGCCGCGCGGGTCGCCGGTCTGACGGTGACGAAGGTCGCGGTGGCGAACATCGCGGCCCTCAAGACCTACGACCCGCCGATCGACGCGCTGAAAGACGCGACCGTGACCGGGGCGCGCCGTCACGGCAAGTTCGTCGACCTCGCCCTGCAGACGCCGGACCGGGATGCCGGCATGCACCTGGTGTTCCACCTGGCCAAGGCCGGATGGCTGCGCTGGTATGACGCGCTGGCGCCGACGGTGATCCGTCCCGGCAAGACGCCCATCGCGCTGCGCGTCGGCTTCGACGACGGGTCGGGATTCGATCTCACGGAGGCGGGCACCAAGAAGTCGCTCGCCGTGTACGCCGTGCGCGACCCGGCGGACGTTCCCGGCATCGCACGGCTCGGCCCCGATCCGCTCGATGCGGGCTTCACGCGCGAGACGCTCGCCGGCCTGCTCGCGGGACGCCGGACCCAGATCAAGGGCGTGCTGCGCGACCAGTCGATCATCGCGGGCATCGGCAACGCCTACTCGGATGAGATCCTGCACGCCGCGCGGATGTCGCCGTATGCCCTGGCCGCGACCCTCGACGATGCCGATGTCGACCGGCTCCACGAGGCGCTGCGCGCGACGATCGCCGAGGCGGTGGTCGCGGCATCCGGCAAACCGCCCGCCGACCTCAAGGACGCGAAGCGCCGCGGCATGGCCGTGCACGGCCGGCGCGGACAGGCGTGCCCGGTCTGCGGCGACGAGGTGCGTTCGGTGTTCTTCGCGGACAACTCGCTGGAGTACTGCCCGACGTGCCAGACCGGAGGCAAGATCCTCGCAGACCGGCGATTGTCGCGGCTGCTGAAGTGAATCGAGTCCGGTCGGTGCCGCACGGCCGGGTCGACGCGACGGCGGCTCGGGTCGAGCGCCCGAGGCGGCGCACCGGCGGTGCTCAGTCGGCCGTGTCCATGAGGATGCGGGCGTCGTCGTCGACCCAGTCCAGCGACTTCGTCACCGCCTTGCGCCAGAGCCGGTAGCGGCGCTCGCGCTCGTCCTCGTCCATCGCAGGCTCGAAGCGCGCGTCCTCCTGCCACAGGGCGCGCAGCTCGTCGAGACTGCGCCACACCCCCACGGCGAGGCCGGCCGCGTACGCGGCCCCCAGGGCCGTCGTCTCGATCACCTTCGGCCGTACGACGGCGATGCCGAGGATGTCGGCCTGGAACTGCATCAGCGCGTCGTTGCGCGTCATGCCGCCGTCGACGCGCAGTTCGGCCAGCGACAGTCCGGCGTCGTCGACGACGGCGCCGATGACGTCGCGGGTCTGGAAGGCCGTGGCCTCCAGCGCCGCGCGGGCGATGTGCGCCTTCGTCACGTAGCGCGTCAGGCCCACGAGCGCGCCGCGCGCATCGGGCCGCCAGTACGGAGCGAACAGGCCCGAGAAAGCCGGCACGAAGTAGGCTCCGCCGTTGTCGTCGACCGTGGCGGCGAGGGTCTCGACGTCCTCCGAGCGCTCGATGATGCCGAGATTGTCGCGCAGCCACTGCACGAGCGACCCGGTGACGGCGATGGATCCCTCCAGCGCGTAGTGGGCGGGCTCATCGCCCAGGCGGTATGCGACCGTCGTGATGAGTCCCGCGTCCGAGCGCACGATCTCGGTCCCGGTGCCGACGAGCAGGAAGTTGCCGGTCCCGTAGGTGTTCTTCGACTCCCCCGCCGCGAACGCCACCTGCCCGAAGGTCGCCGCCTGCTGGTCGCCGAGGATCCCTGCGATCGGGATGCCGTGGAGCGCGCCGTCGAGCGCACTGTGACCGACGATCTCGGACGAGGAGCGGATCTCGGGCAGCATCGCCCGCGGGATCCCCCAGACCTCGAGCATCTCGTCGGACCAGTCCAAGGTGCGCAGGTCCATGAGCAGGGTCCGGCTCGCGTTGGTGCCATCGGTGACGTGGATGCCGCTGTCCGAGCCGCCGGTCAGGTTCCAGACGACCCAGCTGTCGGTCGTGCCGAACAGCAGGTCGCCGGCCTCAGCGGCCGCGCGCGCACCGTCGACGTGGTCGAGGATCCACGCGAGCTTCGAGGCGGAGAAGTACGCCGCCAGCGGCAGGCCGGTGACCTCGGCGTACGCGTCGATGCCGTGCTCGGCGATGAGCGCGTCGATGCGGGGCTGCGTGCGGGTGTCCTGCCAGACGAGCGCGTTGTGGATCGGCGCTCCGGTGCGGCGGTCCCACACGACCGCGGTCTCGCGCTGGTTGGTGACGCCGATGGCGGCGATCGCGTCGGCGGCGAGTCCCGCACCCGCGACGGCCTCGGCGAGCACCCACTGCGTGTTCTCCCAGATCTCGGCCGCGTCGTGCTCGACGCGACCCGCACGCGGGAAGATCTGCGCGTGCTCGCGCTGCGCGGTCGCCACGAGCGCCCCGCGCGCGTCGAACACGATCGCACGGGTCGACGTCGTCCCCTGGTCGATCGCGATCACATGGTCACCCACATCGTCTCCTCACTGAGCACTGCCTGCACCGGCATCCACCTTCACGGGGTCCACTCTTCCTGAGATCCACCTCGATCGAGACCCGCATCGATCGCGATGTGCGTGCGTCGGGTCGGCGTCGCTGCCGACCCCGGTCCGCTCTCACGCCAACGCGTGGCGGCTGGGCTCCTCCTCGGCGAGCCCGTCGGATGCCGTTGCGCCCGCGTACGCCGGATCCGCGGCGTGGACGGCGGCGAGCGCCCGCTGCACCTCGGCCGCCCGGGCACCGGCATCCCAGCCGAGGATCGGTGCGACCACCTCGGCGACCTCGGCCGCCGCCGCCTGGGTCGCACCGCCGGTGAACGCGATGCTCGTCCGCCGCAGCAGCAGATCGTCGAGGTGGACCACCTGCTCGGTGCGCGCGAGGTGCCGCAGCTCGTCGACGCTGTAGCCCGGCGCCGCGCGCAGCGGCGCATCGTCGGGGCCGAGTGCGGTGATGACCTCGGCCGCCCGCGTGCCGTAGCGGTCGAGCAGCTCGGCGGCGCGCGCGAGGCCGATGTCGGCGGCGTAGGGGGCGAGCCACTGACGTCGTGCGCGCTCGGAGCGCGGGTATCCGGCGCCACCGCCGATCGGCACGCCCTTGGTCGATCGGCGGCGCGGCAGAGCGAGCAGCTCGAGGACGCGGTCGCTCAGGTGCGCCGCCGAGGCGCGGAACGTCGTCCACTTGCCGCCGACGAGGCTCAGCACGGTCGCGCCCACCGGGCCGGGCAGCGGCGCGGCCTCGATGCGGTAGTCGCGCGATACGAACCCGGGAGCCAGATCGCCGTGCCCCGGCAACGGTCGGACTCCCGCGAACCGGAAGACGATCTGCTCCCGGCTGACGGCGATCGTCGGGAACACGCTGCCGATGAGGGCGAGGAAGTAGTCGACCTCCTCCTCGGTGCACACGATCGGGTCGTGCATGTCGTGCTCGAGATCGGTCGTCCCGACGAGCACCTTCCCCTTGAGCGGGTAGATCAGCACGATCCGGCCGTCCGAGTGCTCGAAGAACAGCTCCCGGCCGCCCGTCGCCGCCAGCAGCTCATCGTGGTCGAGGACGATGTGCGAACCCTTCGTGCCGCCCATGTAGCGCGTCGGGTCGCCGATGGCCTCGTTCGTGAGGTCCGTCCACGGCCCCGACGCGTTGACGATGACGGATGCCGTGAACGCGAACTCCTCCCCGGCATCGACGTCGCGGAGCACGACCTTCCCCTCCGCGGCGCCGACGGCCGCGGTGTAGTTCGCGGCACGGGCGCGGTCGCCGCCGGCGGACATGCCGTCGTGCAGGACGTCGAGCGCGAGGCGCTCGGGATCCTGCAGCGACGCGTCCCAGTAGGTCGCGGTGTACTTCACGGACGGGTTCAGCTGCGGCAGCTGCTGCAGGGAGCGGGCGCGTCCGCGGAACTCGTGCGGGGGGACGGTCCCCCTGCCGAGCAGTCCTCCGCCGCGCGAGAAGGAGTCGTAGATGACGAGGCCGATCTTGATCAGCAGCGCACCGCGCTCGCGCGGCCGTCCCTTGCCGTGTCGGAGGAAGCGCAGCGGAGCCGACAGGAGTCCCGAGAAGGTCGAGTAGACGGGGATCGTCGTCTGCAGGGGCCGGACGTAGTGCGGTGCGGTCTTCAGCAACGCGTTGCGCTCGGTGACCGCCTCGTGCACGAGCCGGAACTCGCCGTTCTCGAGATAGCGGATGCCGCCGTGGATCATGTGGCTCGACGCCGCCGACGCGCCCGAGACGAAGTCCCCGCGCTCGACGAGAGCGACGTCGACGCCCTGCATCGCGAGATCGCGGAACGTCGCGATCCCGTTGATGCCGCCGCCCACCACCAGCACGTCCGCGTACGGCCGCTCGCGCAGCCGCTGCACTCCCGAGATCGGTGCGTTCATCGCGAGAACCTCCCCGCCACCAGGCTACGCGGTTCCGCCGACCCCGACGCCCGGCATCCGCCGGGAGAGACGCCCGGCCCGCCATCGCGCGCGCCGTGACGGCGGATGACGGGAATGAAGAGGATGCCGGGGCGTTGAGTACACTCGAGAGCAGCAACGTGCTCCGGGGTCGGTGAGAATCCGAACCGGCGGTGACAGTCCGCGAACCCTCAGCCCTCGGGCGGGGGTCGATCCGGTGGAATTCCGGAACCGACGGTGATGCGACGAGAGTCGCTAGTCCGGATGGGAGGCAGCACGAGCGACGCACGGCCCGTCCGGCGTCGCCCGCGGTGTCATCCGCGCCCCCGGAGTCTGAGAGGACGAGGGATGAGCGCGACGGACGCCGAGCAGGCCGCGATGCGGCGTGCTCTCGAGCTCGCCGAGCGCGGACCCCGCGGCGTCAACCCGCAGGTGGGCGCCGTGCTCCTCTCCCCCGACGGCCACGTGCTCGCTGAGGGCTGGCACCGCGGCGCCGGCACGGTGCACGCCGAAGTCGACGCCCTCTCGCACCTCGCCCCCGGCGCCGCGCGCGGCGCGACCGCGATCGTCACCCTCGAGCCGTGCAATCACACCGGTCGCACCGGCCCCTGCGCGCAAGCGCTGCTCGACGCCGGCGTCGCCCGCGTCGTGTACGCCGTCGATGACCCGGGCGCCGAGTCGTCCGGGGGCGCCGACCGGCTGCGCGCCGGCGGCGTGGACGTCGTCGCGCACGTCCTCGCCGCCGAGGCCGGAGCACTGCTGGACTCGTGGCTCACCGTGCAGCGCCTGGGTCGTCCGCACGTCACCGTCAAGTGGGCGCAGTCGCTCGATGGCCGCGCTGCCGCCGCCGACGGCACCAGCCGGTGGATCACCGGCCCCGTCGCCCGCGCCGACGTCCACCGTCGCCGCGCCGACGCCGACGCCATCGTCGTGGGCACCGGCACCCTGCTCGCCGACGACGCCGCCCTCACCGCCCGCCGTCCTGACGGCACGCTCTACGCCCACCAGCCGATCCCCGTCGTGCTCGGGCGGCGACCGATCCCGGACAGCGCCGCCGTCCGGCGCCACCCGCTTCCGCTGCTCCACCTGGACGGCGAGAACCTGGGCGGCGAGAGCCCGGCGGGCGAGAGCCCGGGCGGCGAGAGCCCGGCGGGCGAGAGCCCGGGCGGCGAGAGCCCGGCGGGCGAGAGCCCGGGCGGCGAGAGCCCGTCGGCGCCGTCCGTCCTCGCCGAGCTGCACGCGCGCGGCGTCCACCGCGTCTTCATCGAGGGCGGGCCCACGATCGCGAGCGCGTTCCTGCGTGCCGGCCTGGCCGACGACGTCCTCGTCTATATCGCACCGACGCTGCTCGGCGGCGACCGGCTCGGCCTCACCGACATCGGCGTGGCCACGATCGCCGACCAGCGCCGCCTCGCCGTGACGGCGGTCGAGCGGCTCGGGGACGACCTGCTCGTCGTCGGCCGTCTCGCGGCGCACCCGGCATCCACCGAGGAGGAGAACCCCTGATGTTCACCGGAATCATCGAAGAGCAGGGCACCGTGACCGCCGTCGCGCCGTCCGGCGACGGCGTGCGTCTCACCGTCCGCGCCCCGCGCGCCGTCTCCGACGCCTCCCAGGGCGACTCGATCGCGATCAGCGGCGTGTGTCTCACCGTCGTCGATCAGGGCCCGGACTGGTTCACCGCCGACGTCATGAAGCAGACCCTCGACATGTCCACGCTCGGTGCGCTGGGCGCCGGCGCCGCCGTCAACGTCGAGCGCGCGGTGACCGCCCACACCCGCCTCGGCGGGCACATCGTGCAGGGACACATCGACGGGACCGGCGAAGTCCTCGAGGTCCGGCCCGGTGCGCAGTGGCGCGTGATCCGCATCGGGATGCCGGCATCCCTCGCCCCGCTCGTGGTCGACAAGGGCTCGATCACGGTCCAGGGCGTCTCGCTCACCGTCTCGGCCGTCAGCCCGGCCGACAGCGCGGACGGGCACTGGTTCGACGTGTCGCTGATCCCCGAGACCCTCGAGGTCACGACCCTCGGCGACCTCGCGGCCGGCGACCGCGTCAATCTCGAGACCGACATCCTGGCCCGGCACCTGCGCCGGCTTCTGGCTTTCACCCCTGCTTTCACCCCTGCGAACGAAGGAAGCTCCCGATGAGCCTTTCCCCCATCACCGATGCGCTCGAGGCGCTGAAGGCGGGTCGCCCCGTCATCGTCGCCGATGACGAGAACCGCGAGAACGAGGGCGACGTCGTCATCTCCGCCGAGCTGGCCACGCCCGAGTGGATCGCCTGGACCGTGCGCCACTCGAGCGGCTTCATCTGCGCGCCCATGCCCGCCGAGTGGGCGGACCGCCTCGACCTGCCGCCGATGGTCGCCGTCAACGAGGACGCCCGCAGCACCGCGTACACCGTGAGCGTGGATGCCGCAGACCGGATCTCCACCGGCATCAGCGCCGCCGATCGCGCCCACACGCTGAACGTGCTGGCCGACCCTGCGGCGACTCCGGCGAGCGTCATCCGCCCCGGTCACATCCTGCCGCTGCGCGCCGTCGAAGGGGGCGTCCGCGAGCGCGCGGGGCACACCGAGGCGGCCGTCGAGCTCATGCGCCTCGCCGGCCTCGAGCCGGTCGGCGCGATCGCCGAGGTCGTCGACGACGACGGCTCGATGATGCGACTGCCGGGCCTGATGGAGCTGGGCGCACGCGACGGCGTCGCGGTCATCACGATCGAGCAGCTCATCGCGTACCTCGACGAGCACGACCCGCGCAGCGCGAGCGCGGCACCGCAGTCGCACCGGCGCCGCGTGAGTCTGCGGGCCGAGGCGAAGGTGCCGACCGCGCACGGATCGTTCCGCTTCCTCGCGTACAAGGACCGCGTCACCGGCACCGATCACATCGCGGTCGTCTCGGGCGACCTCGGCGATCGCGCCCCCCTCGTCCGCGTGCACTCGGAGTGCCTCACCGGCGAGGCGTTCGGCTCGCTCAAGTGCGAGTGCGGGCCGCAGCTCGACGCCGCCCTCGACGCGATCGAGCAGGACGGCGGCATCGTCATCTACATGCGCGGGCACGAGGGCCGGGGCATCGGCCTGATCAACAAGCTGCGCGCCTACAGTCTGCAGGAGCGCGGACTGGACACCGTCGACGCCAACCTCGCGCTGGGGCTTCCCGCCGACGCGCGCGACTACGCCGCTGCCGCCGGCATCCTCGCCGACCTCGGCGTGGACGCGATCCGCCTGCTGACCAACAACACCGACAAGGTCGCGCAGCTGCGCGAGTTCGGCGTCGACGTCGCCGAACAGGTGCCGCTGCTGGTCGGCGTCGGCGCGAACAACCACCAGTACCTGGCCACCAAGCGCGACCGCATGGGCCACCTCATCGACGACGACGACCTGCGCGACGCGCTCGCGCACAGCGAGGAGAGCACCGCATGAGCGGACACGGAGCACCGCAGACAGCGCCGATCGACGCGACGGGACTGAACGTCGTCGTGGTGGCCGGGCAGTGGCACGACGTCATCACCGACGGTCTCATCGCCGGCGCCGCCCGCGTCCTGGACGCGTCGGGCGCATCGTGGCGGATCGTGCGCGTGCCGGGCTCGTTCGAGCTCCCGGTCGTGTGCACCGCTGCGCTCGAGGCGGGCGCCGACGCGGTCGTCGCCCTCGGGGTGATCATCCGCGGCGGCACGCCGCACTTCGAGTACGTGTCGGCGGCGGCCACCGACGGCCTGACCCGCGTCGCGCTGGACACCGGCAAGCCCGTCGGGTTCGGCGTCCTCACCCTCGACGACGAGCAGCAGGGACTCGACCGTGCCGGCCTGGCGGGCTCGAAGGAGGACAAGGGCGCCGAGGCGGCCGACGCCGCCCTGCGCACCGCCCTGCTGCTGCGCGAGCTGCGCGGCTGACGGCGCGCTGCGCGCCTTCGGCCGCCGTCTCAACAGTCACCCGCGCACAGTCATCGCGCCCGACACCGTGCCGAAGCGACTGCCGAACCGACCAGCCCCGACTCAACAGTCGCCAGCGCACAGTCCACGCGCCCGACACCGTGCCGAAGCGACTGCCGAACCGAACAACCCCGACTCAACAGTCACTCGGGCACAGTCCACGCGCCCGACACCGTGCCGAAGCGCCTGCCGAACCGAACAGCCCCGACTCAACAGTCACCCGCGCACAGTCATCGCGCCCGACACCGTACCGAAGCGACCGCCGAGCGCGGCGTGGACCCTCGCGTGAGCCTTCAGTTACACTGATGGCATGGAGATCCTCCGGCACGTCATCGTCCTCGTCCACCTCATCGGCTTCGCCGTCCTGTTCGGCGCCTGGGTCGTCGAGGCGGTCGGCAAGCGCCGCATCTCGCGCGTCATGCACTGGGGGCTGGCCATCGCCGCCGTCGCCGGTCTCGCCCTGGCCGCCCCGTGGGGCTTCGAGGGCAGCCTGAACTACGCGAAGATCGGCACCAAGCTCGTCATCCTGCTCATCATCGGCGCCCTGCTCGGCATCGGTGCGGCCCGCGAGCGCAAGCAGGGCTCGGTGCCGTCGGCGGTGTTCTGGCTCATCGGCATCCTGACCCTCGCCAACGCCGCCATCGCGGTGATCTGGCGCTGACCCTCTCCGCCCCGGCGGACAGCGACAAGACGGGGATGCCGTGGCTTCGAGGCCGCGGCATCCCCGTTTCGTCGTCTACGCTCAATCGAGGAAGAGTGCGCGCAGTCGCTTGGTCGTGAAGACCAGGCCGATCACGATCATCACGACGTAGTACAGGATGTGCCAGAGCATCTCGACGGCGAGGACCCCCGTGGTCAGGCCGCGGATGAGTTCGACGCCGTGCCACAGCGGGAACGCCATGACGATCGCCTGCACGGGCTCCGGGTAGACGGTGATCGGGTAGAACGTCGCCGAGAACAGGAACATCGGCAGCAGCACGAAGTTGATCCAGTCCATGTGCTGAAAGGTCTTCATGTAGCTCGTGACCGCCATGCCGAAGCTCGCGAACGCGAACGCGATCAGCAGCACGGCGGGGATGGCCAGGATCGCCGTCGGCGAGAGGTTCAGCCCCATGGCCTGCATGATGATCATGAACCCGGTCGCGTACAGCAGCCCGCGCAGGAGGGCGTAGAGGATCTCGCCGAGCGCCACGTCGAGCGGGCCCAGCGAGGTCGACAGCATCCCCTCGTAGAGCTTGCCGTAGTTGAGTTTGAAGAAGACGTTCCAGGTGGAGTCGTAGATCGCGCCGTTCATGGCCGACACGGCCAGCAGCGCCGGCGCGATGAACGCCGCGTAGGGCACCTCGACCCCCTGCGAGGTCTGCACGTCGCCGACGAGCGCGCCGAGCCCGATGCCCATCGAGGCGAGGTAGAAGACCGGCTCGAAGAAGCCGGACAGCACGACGACCCAGCTCGACGAGCGCGCGGCGATCAGCCCCCGCTGCACGACCGATCCGGGATTGCCGGCCCACAGCGCGCGCACGCCGCCGCGGCGGGCGGTCGTGTCGATGTCGATGACGGCGCTCACTTCGCGAGCCTTCCGATGAACACGCGACGCCCCCACAGGTAGCCGCCGACGCACAGGATGACCAGGTACGCGATGTGGACGAGGACCATCGCGTCGGGGATGGGAGCGCCGTAGGTGGCGAGTCGGCCGAGCTCGGCCCCGTGCCACAGCGGCGAGACCCAGCCGATCCACTGCAGCCAGATCGGCAGCGTGTCGAGCGGGTAGAAGGTGCCGGAGAACAGGAACATCGGCATGAAGACGAACCGCTGCACGAGCGCGAACTGGCCCTTGTCGTCCTCGAGCGAACCGGCATATGCCATGAGCGGAATGCCGAAGGCGAGGCCGGCGGCCACTCCGGCGATGATCGAGAGCCACCCGGTCTCGGGGTTCGGCACGGCGCCGAAGACCCAGATGAACAGGTAGTACGCCGAGACGGCGACGACCATGCGCGCGGTGGCGCCGGCGACCACGCCGTTCGCGATCTGGGGGCTCGACAGCGCGGAGGCGTTGAACCCGTAGAAGTAGCGCCGCCATTTGAACCCGGCCATGACGGGGTAGGTCATCTCTTCGGAGGCGACCGAGATCGCCGCCGTGATCAGCAGCGCGGGCGCGACGAAGACGAGGTAGGACACCTCCTGGCCGCGGTCCACGATGGGCACCTGGATCAGCGCCGCGAGGCCGATCCCCAGGCCCAGGAGATAGAGGATCGGCTGCCCGAGGGCGCCGACGATGATCGTCCAGCCGTAGGCGCGCATGGCGCGGACCATGTGCTCGGTGACGTACCAGCTGCCGAAGCGGCGGGGCTTGCGGCCCCATGACATCGCCTCGGCGCGCAGCTCGTCGAGCGTCGGCTGCGTGTCGGTTCCGGTGGCGCTCATTCGATCAGCGACCTTCCCGTCAGCCGCAGGAACACGTCCTCGAGGCTGGATCGGCGCACGAGGCTCGTGATGGGCTGGAGTCCTTCTGCCGACACCCGCTCGAGCGCCGCCTCGCCGTCGTGCGCGTAGATCAGGACGCGGTCGGGCAGCACCTCGACGCGATCGCCGATCCCCTGCAGCTGCGCGGCCGCCTGCGCGTTGCGATCGGAGCCGAACCGCACTTCGAGCACCTCACGACTGGAGTGCGCCCGAATGAGGGATGCCGGTGTCCCCTCGGCCATGATCCGTCCCTTGTCCACGACGACGAGCCGGTCGCACAGCTGCTCGGCCTCGTCCATGTAGTGGGTCGTGAGCACGAGCGTCGTGCCGCGCTCCTTGAGGCGGAACAGGCGGTCCCACAGCACGTGACGCGCCTGCGGGTCGAGACCGGTCGTGGGCTCGTCGAGCAGCAGGATCCGAGGGTCGTTGATGAGCCCGCGCGCGATCGTCAGTCGCCGCTTCATACCGCCGGAGAGCTGGTCGACCTTGTTCTTGGCCTTGTCCTCGAGCTGCGCGAACGCGAGAAGCTCGTCCGCCTTCTGGTGGCAGACCTTGCCGGGCAGGCCGAAGTAGCGGCCGTAGATGTACAGGTTCTCGCGGGCGTTGAGCTCGCCGTCGAGATTGTCCTGCTGCGGCACGACGCCCAGCCGGGACCGGATCTCGGGGCCGTACTGGTCGGGGTCCAGACCCAGGATCGACAGGTCGCCGCTGGTGCGCGTCGACACGGCGCCGATCATCTTCATGGTCGTGGACTTGCCGGCCCCGTTGGGTCCGAGGAGGCCGAACGATTCGCCGGGCGCGACCTCGAACGACAGTCCGTCGACGGCGAGGAAGTCGGGCTTGCCCTTGAGCTTGTACGCCTTGACGAGGTTCTGGGCGGAGATCACGGGTTCAGGCACCGGGATAGCCTAGCGCCGGCCTCCGACACCACGAGCCGCGTCCTCCTCGTCTCGGCGAGACGTCAACAGAAGTTGACCGACCGCCGGTGCGTCAACTAACGTTGACGCACCCCGTGACCCGAGGAGGTGCGATGAGCGACATCCCCACGCTGGTCGGCGCCGCCGAAGACGAGCCGCCCCTGCGCGCCGTTCAGGAGCTCGCGCAGCGGCGACGCGAGCTGGAGCGCGCCGAGGAGGCTGCGGTCCGACGCGCACGCGTCGCCGGCTACTCGTGGCAGGCGATCGCGATGTCGCTCGGCGTGAGCAAACAGGCCGTCCATAAGAAGTACGGGCGAAGATAGACCCGCATCCCCGCCGCCCTTCCACAGATCGAGGACGCCTCTCCATGTCTGCTGACACCGCCCGCCGCCCGCGCGGCCTGCGCCGCCGCTCGACGGACGAAGGTCCGCGCGCATCGCTGCGACAGCTCCTGCCCTTCCTCTTCGAGCACACGCGCGTACTCGTGATCGTCTCCGTCCTGAGCGTCCTGGCCGCCGGCGCCACCCTCGGGCAGCCGCTCGTGGTCGGCCAGCTGATCGAGCGCGTGCAGAGCGGCGCCGCCCTCGAATGGCTGGTGTGGGGGCTGGTCGCGCTCGTCGTGGTCGCGTCGGTCATCACCGGCTACCAGCACTACCTGCTGCAGCGCACCGGCACCGCCGTCGTGCTCTCCAGCCGCCGGCGCCTGATCGCCCGCCTGCTGCACCTGCCCGTGCGGGAGTACGACGCTCGGCGCACGGGTGATCTCGTCTCACGCGTGGGCACCGACACGACGCTGCTGTACGCCGTGCTGACGCAGGGGCTGGCCGATTCGATCGGCAGCACCCTGATCTTCGTCGGCGCGATCGTCGCGATGCTCGTCATCGACCCCGTCCTGCTGCTGCTGATCCTGGTCGTCATCGGACTGTCCGTCACCGTGGTCGGACTGCTGAGCGGGCGCATCCGCCGGGCCACGCAGGTGCAGCAGCGACAGGTCGGCGAACTCGCCTCGGGCGTCGAGCGGGCCATCGGATCGATCCGCACGATCCGCGCGGCGGGGGCGTCCGCACGCGAGCAGGCCTCGATCGAGGCGACCGCCTCGGCGGCGTACGACGCGGGCGTCAAGGTCGCCAAGGCCTCGGCGCTGGTGGTGCCGGTCGCGGGCGTCGCGGTGCAGCTCTCGCTGCTCGTGGTGCTCGGCGTCGGCGGCTTCCGCGTGGCCTCGGGCGCCATCTCGATCGCCCAGCTGGTGACGTTCGTGATGTTCCTGTTCTTCCTCATCCAGCCGCTCGGGTCGTTCTTCGGGGCCATCACCTCCGTGAATCAGGCGCTCGGCGCGCTGGGGCGCATCCAGGAGGTGCTCGATCTGCCGACCGAGACGCAGTCGGACGCCTCGATCGCGGCATCCCTCACCGACACGCAGGTCGCCGGCCCCACCGCCGCGATCGAGTTCCGCGAGGTGCACTTCTCGTATCCGGATGCCGTGGTCGCCGCGCGCCGGTCCGCCGAGAGCGAGGCGCTCAAGACCCTGGCCGAGGCGCATGCCGACACGATCGACGTTCCCGTGGTGGAGGGCGAGGTGCTGCGCGGCGTGTCCTTCCGGGTGCCGCGTGGCGCGCGAGTCGCGCTGGTGGGGCCATCCGGGGCCGGCAAGTCGACGGCGCTCGCGCTCATCGAACGGTTCTACGACCCGTCCGACGGCGCGGTGCTGCTGGACGGGGCGGACGTGCGCACCCTCGACCGGCTCGCGCTGCGCGCGCAGCTCGGCTATGTCGAGCAGGACGCCCCGACCCTCGCCGGCACGCTCGCCGACAACCTGCGGCTGGCCTCGCCGCACGCGTCCGACGAGGAGTGCGAGCGCGTGCTGCGCGCCGTCAACCTCGGCGACGTGCTCGAGCGCAGCGCACTCGGCCTGCAGGCACCGGTGGGCGAAGCCGGCGTCATGCTCTCCGGCGGCGAGCGCCAGCGCCTCGCGATCGCCCGGGCGCTGCTGGCCGCTCCCCCGATCCTCCTGCTCGACGAGTCGACCTCTTCGCTGGACGGCCTCAACGAGCAGCGCATGCGTGAGGCGATCGACGCCGTCGCCGCCGGACGCACCCTCATCGTGATCGCCCACCGGCTGTCCACGGTCGTCGACAGCGATCTGATCGTCGTCCTGGACCGCGGCCGCGTCGTCGGCCAGGGCACGCACGCCGAGCTCATCGCGTCGGTGCCGCTGTACCGGGACCTCGCCGCGCGCCAGCTGCTCACGTGATCGGACCGGCTGCTCACCGGGACCCGAGAATTCTCGGGAGGGAGCTCTGCGCGTCGTCTCGTCGCTGCGCTCCTCGCTCAGCGACGAGACGAGACGCGCGGACTCAGTCGCGCTGAGCGAGCTTGAGGCGGTACCGCAGCGCCGCGAGCTCGGCGTACAGCGGAGCGGGAACCCGCCCGTCGAAGGTGCGGTAGAACTCCTCGGTCAGATCGGCCTCCTGGAGCCACAGCGCGGGGTCGACGGCGAAGAGCTCGTCGAGATCCTGCTGCGGCACCTCGATGCCGTCGAGGTTCAGGTCGTCCGTCTGCGGCAGGCGGCCGATGGCACTGTCGACGGCGCCGACGGACCCGTCGATGCGGCGGATGATCCAGTCGATCACGCGGGAGTTGTCGCCGAACCCGGGCCACAGGAAGCGGCCGTCGGCGCCCTTGCGGAACCAGTTGACCTGGAAGATCCGCGGCGCGCGGTCGAACCGCAGCGACTGCCCGACCTTGAGCCAGTGACCGAAGTAGTCGGCCATGTTGTAGCCGCAGAACGGGAGCATCGCGAAGGGGTCGCGGCGCAGCTCGCCGACCGTGCCTTCCGCCGCCGCGGTGCGCTCGGACGAGATGTTCGACCCGAGGAACACGCCGTGCGTCCAGTCGGTGGCCTCGAGCACCAGCGGCACGTTCGTGGCGCGGCGGCCGCCGAACAGGATCGCGTCGAGCGGCACGCCCTCGGCGGCGTCCCAGTCCGGCGCGATCTGCGGGCACTGGGCCGCGCTGACGGTGAAGCGCGAGTTCGGGTGCGCAGCGGGGGTTCCGGATGCCGGGGTCCAGGCGTTGCCCTGCCAGTCGGTCAACTCTGCCGGCGTCTCGTCGGTGAGGCCCTCCCACCACACGTCTCCGTCGGGGCGCAGCGCGACGTTCGTGAAGATCGTGTTGCCCCACAGCGTCTCGACCGCCGTGACGTTGGTGGACTCGCCGGTTCCGGGAGCGACACCGAAGAATCCCGCCTCGGGGTTGATGGCCCACAGGCGTCCGTCCTCGCCGGGGCGCAGCCAGGCGATGTCGTCGCCGAGCGTCTCGACGCGCCAGCCCGGGATCGTCGGACGCAGCATCGCGAGGTTCGTCTTGCCGCACGCCGAGGGGAACGCGGCGGCGAGGTGGTAGGCCTTGCCCTTCGGGTCGATGACGCGGATGAGCAGCATGTGCTCGGCGAGCCATCCCTCGTCGCGCCCGATGACCGAGGCGATGCGCAGGGCGAAGCACTTCTTGGCGAGGATCGCGTTGCCGCCGTATCCGGATCCGTAGGACCACACCTCGAGCGTCTCGGGGAAGTGCACGATGTACTTCTCGTCGTTGCACGGCCATTCGACGTCGGCCTCGCCGGGCGCCAGGGGCGCCCCGACCGAGTGAACGGTCTTGACCCACGGCTTGCCCGCGGCGATCTGCTCGAGCACGGCGGTGCCCACGCGCGTCATGATGCCGATCGAGGCGACGGCGTAGGCGCTGTCGGTGATCTGGACGCCGATGTGCGACAGCGGCCCGCCGACGGCGCCCATCGAGAACGGCACGACGTACATCGTGCGACCGCGCATCGAGCCCTCGAACAGCGGCGTGATGGTGGCCCGGATCTCGGCCGGGGCCGCCCAGTTGTTCGTGGGACCGGCGTCCGCTTCGCGCTCCGAGGCGATGAAGGTGCGCGCCTCGGTGCGCGCGACGTCGCTGGGGTGCGAGCGGGCCAGGTACGAGCCCGGGCGCCATTCGGGGTTGAGCTTGATGAGCTTGCCCTCGTCGACGAGGTCGCGCAGCAGCGCATCGTTCTCTGCGCGCGAGCCGTCGATCCAGTGGATCTTCTCGGGCTGCGTCAGCGCGGCGATCTCGTCGACCCAGGCGACGAGCTCTTCCATGCCCTCGCCGGCCAGCCTCGGACGGGTGCCATACGCGCGCGTCGCCGCCGGGGTGGTGGCGGTGGGCCGGGTGAACAGATCGGCGATGGCCATCGGTGCTCCTTCGGTCGAGGCGACGTTGTGCTTGTCCTCTACTTTGCGCCCCGTTTTGCCTCTCTTTCCGGGCGGATGCGCGTCAAGAAACGTGATTCTTTCGCTATCATCAAGGAATGTCCCCCACCGCGCTCGAACTGTCGACTCTCGGCCACCGCATCCGTCACCAGCGCGTCTCGCACGGCTACACACTCGACGAGCTCGGCGCCATCGTCGGTGTGGCCGGCAGCCAGCTGAGCCTGATCGAGAACGGCAAACGCGAGCCGAAGCTGTCGCTCCTGCAGGCGATCGCGTCGGCGACCGGAACAGACGTCGCCGATCTGCTGTCGGCAGACCCGCCCAACCGGCGCGCCGCGCTCGAGCTCGAACTGGAGCGCGCGCAGGCGAGCCCGGTGTTCCGGCAGCTGGGCGTACCACCGGTGCGGATCACCAAGACCATGGCGGACGAGACCCTCGAAGCCGTCCTGGGACTGCACCGCGAGCTGCAGCGCCGTGAGCGCGAGGCGATCGCCACCCCCGAGGAGGCGCGGCGCGCCAACACCGAGCTGCGCCTGCGCATGCGCGAGCGCGCCAACTATCTGCCCGAGATCGAGAAGCTCGCCGAGAAGCAGCTGAAGGCCGCCGGGCACGTGTCCGGCGCCCTCACCCACCGCACCGTGAGCATCATGGCCGAACAGCTCGGCTTCGAGCTGATCTACGTCAACGACCTGCCGCACTCGGCCCGGTCGGTCACCGACCTCGAGAACGCGCGCATCTATCTGCCGCCGGCATCCATCCCCGGCGGTCACGGCCTGCGCTCGATGGCCCTGCAGGCGATGGCGCACCGGCTGCTGGGCCACACGCCCCCGACCGACTACGGCGACTTCCTGCAGCAGCGGCTCGAGATCAACTACTACGCCGCCTGCTGTCTCATGCCCGAGACGGCGTCGGTCGCTTTCCTCACCCAGGCCAAGCGCGATCGCAACCTCGCCGTCGAGGACTTCCGCGATGCGTTCGGCGTGACGCACGAGGCCGCGGCCATGCGCATGACGAATCTGCTCACCGAGCACTTCGACATCAAGCTGCACTTCCTGCGGGTGGACGGCACGGGAGCGATCAACCGCGTCTACGAGAACGACGAGCTGCCGCTGCCGATGGACGTGACCGGTGCCGTCGAGGGGCAGCTCGTGTGCCGCCGGTTCGCCGCCCGCTCGGCCTTCGCCGAGCAGAACCGCACCATCGAGCACTACCAGTACACCGACACCCCGGTGGGCACCTTCTGGTGCTCGAGCCAGACCGGCACCACCTCGGACGGCGAGTTCTCCATCACCGTCGGCGTGCCGTTCGACGACGCGCGCTGGTTCCGCGGGCGCGAGACGCAGAAGCGCGCGACCTCGACCTGCCCGGACGAGTCGTGCTGCCGCCGTCCGCACGCCGAGCTCACGACCCGCTGGCGCGGCAAGGCGTGGCCGAGCGCGCGCGTGCACATGCAGATGTTCACGCCGTTGCCGAGGGGAGCCTTCCCCGGGGTCGACGACGGCGAGGTGTACGCCTTCCTGGATCGCCACGCACAGCGCTGACGCTCAGCCGGTGATGAACCGCGCGAACCGCGCGAGGGCGTCTTCCACGGCGGATGCCGGTGCCGCACCGTCCGCGAACACCTCCGGCACCGGCGCCAGATGGTGTTTGCCCACGGCGACCGAGTGCGCCCAGGCCCCGAGAATCTCGCCGTCCGTGACCAGCACCGGCCGCACGATCCCGTTCTGGCTCGGACCGATCGCGGCGATGAACTCGGGAGCGCACGGGACCGAACGGTCGGCGTAGGAGAGGTAGTACTCCTCGAACGGCGGCAGCGCGACGACGCCGGGCGCGGCCGACGAGCGACGCGGCCGTGCTCCTGCGGCGGCGAACAGGCCGTCCGCGACCTCGACGACCCGCTCCCCCGCGGACTCGCGCGCCGTGCGCGCCATCCCGAGCGGCAGCCCCGCCCACCAGCGGAAGTCCTCGACCGTGGCAGGCCCGTGCGAGGCGATGTAGCGCACGAACAGCTCGGCAAGGGGGTCGGCGGGGGCTGCGGCGTCCCGGATCGCGTCCTCGGCGAGCACGATGTACTGGTCGCGACTGGGGGCCTCGGTGCGGGGCACGACGGCCCCCAGGCACAGCACCTGGTGCAGGCACAGCGCGGAGAGGATGTGGTTGCCGCGCATCCCGGCAGGATCGACGCCGGCCGCGGCGAGGACGTCGCCGAACTCGCGGCGCGTGAGCCGGTTGCCTCCGGACAGGGCGGCCCGTGCCGCGCGCTCGCCCGTGCGCAGGTCGGATGCCGTGATCCCCAGGTTGCGGTGGACGGGCGCGTACTGCTTCTCCTGGCGCGCCGCGGTGACCGCGAGGATCCAGCCGAGATCGCGCGGAGCGACGATGTGCAGCGTGCCGCGCATCGTCCACGATCGGATCAGCTCGCCGCGGTCGAAGGCGGCGTCGACGTCCGAGAGCCGCGGCGCGCCGCGCGTGCGTGCCGCCAACGCCCACCGGCCGCCCCAGAACTCCTGCGCCTGCGTCGCCGTCATGTGCGCGGCGGCGTCCGCGATCGTCGGTGCCGGGGCGCTCAACCGGTGCGAGCGCAGGCGCTCGGAGCGCAGCCGGGCGTTGTCCATGCCGCCATCCTGCCGTGCTCAGCCCGGATCGGCCATCAGCGCGGATCGGCGGTCAGCGTGTACTTCGTCTGCAGGTACTCGTGGATGCCCTCGGCGCCGCCTTCGCGGCCCAGCCCCGACATCTTCCAGCCGCCGAACGGCGCCGCCGCGTTGGAGACGACCCCGACGTTCAGTCCCATCATCCCCGTCGCGAGGCGCTCGATCATGCGCTGTCCGCGGGCCAGGCCGTCGGTGAACACGTACGAGACGAGGCCGTACTCCGTGTCGTTGGCCAGGCGCACGGCCTCATCCTCGTCGTCGAAGGGGACGATGGCCAGCACCGGGCCGAAGATCTCCTCGCGCAGGATGTCGCTGCCCGCTGCGACCTCGCTGAGCACCGTCGCCTCGTAGAACGTACCCTCGCCCGCGATCGCCGCGCCGCCGGTGCGCAGGGTCGCCCCGCGGTCCACGGCGTCCTGCACCAGCTCGTCGGCCTTCGCGACGGCCTTGGCATCGATGAGCGGCCCGATGACGACTCCGTCCTCCGTGCCGCGCCCGGTCCGGAATCCCTGCACGCGCTCGGTGACGCGGCGGGCGAACTCGTCGGCGACGGCGCGATGCACGATGAATCGGTTGGCGGCCGTGCAGGCCTGCCCGATGTTGCGGAACTTCGCCGCGATGGCGCCGTCGACGGCCTTGTCGAGGTCGGCGTCGTCGAACACCACGAAGGGCGCGTTGCCGCCGAGTTCCATCGAGGTGCGCAGCACGCCGTGGGCGGCCTGCTCCAGCAGCTTCTGCCCGACCGGGGTGGACCCGGTGAACGAGAGCTTGCGCAGGCGCGGGTCGCCGATGATCGCCTCGGACATCGGACCGGAGGATGCCGTGGTGACGACGTTGACGACACCGGCGGGCAGCCCCGCGTCCTCGAGCAGCTTCGCGAACAGGAGCGTCGTGAGCGGCGTGAGCGCGGCGGGCTTGATGACGACCGTGCAGCCGGCGGCGAGCGCCGGCGCGATCTTGCGGGTGGCCATGGCGAGCGGGAAGTTCCATGGTGTGATGAGAAAGCACGGCCCGACCGGGTGCTGCGTCACGATCATGCGCCCGGTGCCCTCGGGGTTCGCCCCGTAGCGCCCCTGGATCCGGGGCGCCTCCTCACTGAACCAGCGCAGGAACTCGCCGCCGTAGCCGACCTCGCCACGCGCCTCGGCGAGCGGCTTGCCCATCTCGATCGTCATGAGCAGCGCGAAGTCCTCCTTGCGCTCCTGCAGGAGGTCGAAGGCACGACGCAGCAGCTCGCCGCGCTCGCGGGCCGGCGTCGCGGCCCACGCGTTCTGCGCGGAGGCGGCCGCATCCAGAGCGGCCACTCCATCCGCGACCGAGGCGCTGGCGATCTCCTTGACGACGGCCCCGGTCGCCGGGTCCGAGACGGACAGCGTCGCGCCGTCCTCGGCCGGCCGCCACCGGCCGCCGATGAACAGTCCGTCGGGCACGCTCGCCAGCAGGTCGGCTTCGCGGTTGTCGCTCACTCGTGACTCCTTCGTCGACGGGACTCGGCCGCCGTACTCGCCCGGCGCCGAGGGGCGGTCTCAGCGGACGTCGCCCACGGGACGACTGTACGCCGCCTGCCGTGTGGCCTCATCCACGCGCGGCATCGCGCCGACCTCGGGAAAGGTGCCGTCGGTCGCCGCGACGGAGTTCCGGAGGCGCCCCGTGGAGTGTTCCCCGGCGGACACCTCGACCTCGACGACATCGCCGGGCTCGACGACGGACGATCCCGTCGGCGTACCCATCAGGATGAGGTCGCCCGGCAGGAGCGTCATCACCCGGCTGAGGTCGGCGATGACGAACGAGGGGTCGAAGATCATATCGTCGCGGGTGAGGGCCGACTGTGCCAGTCGGCCGTTGACCCAGGTGCGCAGCAGCAGCTCCGCAGGATCGAGCTCGCGCGCGTCGAGCAGCGCGGGCCCGACCGGCGTGAAACCGTCGTGCCCCTTGGAGTGCACGTTCGATCCCGGATCGGCGTAGCGAAGATCGTAGACGCCGACGTCGTTGGCGGCGGTGATGCCGGACACGGCCGACCATGCTCGCTCGCGCGGGATGGCGCGCACCGTCTCACCGATGACGATGCCGATCTCACCTTCGAAGGCGAGCAGGCGGCACTCGGCGGGCCGCACGATGTCGGCACCGTGTGTCGAGAGCGTCGACGGCGACTTCAGGAAGTAGGACGGATTCTCGGGTATCCGGCCGCGCTCCGCCGCCCGGCTGCGGTAGTTCAGATGGACCGCGACGATCTTCGACGGGGTCGCGATGATCATGCCGGCGTACCCAGCGCGAGTCCCTCGTAGGCGAGCACGTCCTCGGCCTGCGTCATCAGCTCACGCACCCTCTCCTCGCCGCGCGGGGTGAGGGGGTACAGCGGCGGGCGGACGGCGTCGGAGCCCAGCCGGCCCAGGCGGCGCAGGGCCCACTTCGCGGGTCCGGGGTTCGTCTCGACGAACAGCAGGTCCACGAGCGGATGGAGGCGGTAGTGGATCTCCTGCGCCTCAGCGATGCGTCCCGCCTCCCAGTGCTCGTACAGGTCCGCGAGAGACCGCGGCGCGAGGTTGGCCAGGGCGCTGATAAACCCGGCACCGCCCAGCGCGAGCAGCGGGATGCCCAGCAGCTCGATGCCCGACCACACCATGAAGTCACGGCCGCATAGGTCGAGTACGCGGGAGAAGTGCTCGAAGTCCTTGGTCGTCTCCTTGATGCCGACGATGTTGTCGTGCCGGCGACGCAGCTCGGCCACCGTCTCGGGCGCGATGTCGACCGCAGTGCGACTCGGCACGTTGTAGATCGCGATCGGCAGATCCGGGAATTCGCGAGCGACCGCACCGTACCATTCGAGGAGCCCGGCCTGGGTCGGGCGCACGTAGTACGGCGTGATGACGAGCGCGGCGTCGGCGCCGGCATCCCTCGCCACGGCCGTCAACTCGAGCGTCTCTTCGAGCTTGACCGAACCTGTCGCGGGGACAAACGCGATCTCATCGGCGGTGACCGCCGCCACGGCGCGGATACCGGCGGCTCGCTCCTCGAAGGTGAGGGCGCTGGGCTCGGCTGTCGACCCACCGACGGAAAGACCGTGCGATCCCGCATCGCGCTGCCACTGGGCGAGAGCGGTGAGGCCCTCGAGGTCCAGGGATCCGTCGTCGCGGAAGGGAGTGAGCACGGCGCCGAGAGAACCTCGGATCGTCGTCGGGTCGCTGCGGAATCTCATTCTTCTTCGCCTTTCAGCCAGCTCTCGTACTCATGCCGCCGGTCCGCCGCGAGCGGATACAGTCCGTCGAGTTGCTCCCCCCGTTCGACGCGCGAAGCGATGAAGCGCTCTTCCCGCTCCTGCGCAACGGCATCGGCCGCCACCTCCGCGACGAGCGCATGCGGGATCACGACGACCCCCTCGTCGTCGCCCACCACGATGTCGCCGGGCATGACGAGCACCCCGGCGCAGGTGATCGGAAGGTCGAAGTCCATCGGCACGTGCTTCTCGCCGAGCACGGCGCCGTGCGCGCCAGCGACGTACACGGGCATTCCCATCTCGGCCAGGGCAGGGGTGTCGCGCGCGGCGCCGTCCGAAACGACTCCGGCGGCGCCGCACACCTGCGCGCGAAGGGCGAGGATGTCGCCGATCGTGCCCGCGCCGAGCTCGCCACGCGCCTCGATCACGAGGACGTCGCCGGGCGCGAGGGTGTCAATGACGCGCTTCTGCGCGTTCATCCCGCCTCCGAACTCATCGAAGACGTCCTGCCGGAAGGCGGTGTAGCGCAGCGTCCGCGCCGCGCCCCGCATCCGCCGCCCCCGGGCCAGCGGCCTCAGGCCCGTAAGGAATGTGTTCTGAATGCCGCGGCGGCGGAGCTGATAGGACAGCGTCGCCGTCGCCACGCTGTCCAGTGCAGCGGCGACTTCTTCGTCGATCACACGAACCTCCCGGGTAGATATTCGAAATCATATCGAATCATACGCGTCCACGCCATGACTGTCACCCACCCCACGCAGCGACCCAGGCGGCGATCGTCTCATCTGCGCGCTCCAGTCGCTCACCGGCCAGATAGAGTCCGGGAGCAGGCAGACGGCAGCCGATCTCACTGAGCACCGGGCGCAACTGGTACTCGACGGCCAGCGCGTGCTCGAGGGCGGCGCCGGTCATGAGCGCGATGGCCTCGAGACCGTCGAGTCCACCCGCGCCGAAGCCGTCCAAGAACAGCTTGAGCAGTCCCGAGTACGACGCTTTCATCGTCGGACTGCCGACAATGAGCAGATCGGCCGCGCGGACTCGTTCGCGCAGTGCGGCGACGTGCGGGTCGGCAAAGGTGTCCAGCAGGCCCGCGGCATGATCCGAAAGGACGATCTCGTCGATCTGCCCCTCAGGCGCGACGGCGCGCGCCACCAGCAGAGCGGCCTCATGGGTGCGCGAGGGTCGCGCGTACGCGCCCGTCAGAACGCAGACCTTCACATCGACCTCCCTGTCGACCACTTGCGGGACTCCACGTCGTCCAGCCTTCATATATTATCGGAAATAGTATTGATTTCTGCGCTAGCTCGCAACGACCGCGTTCCTATATGATGCTCTGTAGTATCTCTGACGAGCAAGGGAGCCGCCATGTCACAGATGATCACTCTCGCCGCCGGCGAGGATCGTGTCGACGCCTACGTCGCCGATGTGCCCGAGCGTGTGCGCGGAGGCATCGTCCTCATCCACGAGGTGTGGGGCCTCGTCGACCACATCAAGGACGTGGCCGATCGCCTCGCCGCCGAGGGTTACCTCGTCATCGCCCCGGACATCCTCAGCAAGGCCGGCGTGCCACCGACCACTGGGCTCGATCTGTTCCGGTACGCCTCGAGCGCGGATCCCGAGACGCGTTCGAAGGTGCAGCCGCAACTGCGGGAGATGTTCACCCTCCCCCGCAACCCCGAGTACAGCGCATGGGCCGTGGGCGCCCTGAAGTCCGCCGTCGACTGGCTCGAGCAGCAGCCCGGCATCGAGGGTCGGGTCGGGGTGGTCGGGTTCTGCTTCGGCGGGAACTTCTCGTTCGCCCTTGCCGCCAGGGACAGCCGCATCACGGCGGCCGTGCCCTACTACGGCTTCCGGCCTCCCGTCGAGGCGATCCCGGGGATCTCCTGCCCGGTCCTGGCACTCTACGGAGATCAGGACACGATGCTCGTCGAGGGCCTGGATGAGCTGCGCGCCGACATGGCCGCACACGGCGTCGACTTCGAGGCGCGGGTGTATCCGGATTCCGGTCACGCCTTCTTCAACGACACGAACGACTTCCAGTACCGTGCCGACACCGCTGCGGCGGCTTGGCGCGACACACTCGCGTTCCTGGCACAGCACGTCTGAGTATGACCGAACGGGGTGTGGATGCCGGCATCCACACCCCGTTCGGCGAATCCACGTCAGATTGCGTGCCGCACGCCTGCCTGGATCAGCAGCGGCGTGACCTTCTCATTGAACTCCGAAACGCCGGTCTCATAGTCGAACCAGGTCAGGCCGACGCCGTGGACTCCCAGTTCGTGCATGCGGACGATATCCTCGGCGATCCGCTCGGCGGTGCCCACGAGCGGTAGTCCGGCCCAGCCCGAGATCAGGCCGCGCGCGAATCCGTGCAGTGCCTCATCGGACAGGTCGTTGCTCTTGTTCCCGCCGGCCAGCATTCCGCGCGCGACCCCGAGCGCCGCCTCCCAGTCGCCGTGCTCGTCGACGTAGTAGGAGAAGATCCGCTCCGCCTCCTCGTTCGTGTCGGCGATGACGACCGGTGAGTGAGTCAGCATCTCGGTCTGCGACCCGAGGGTCGATCGCGTCGCCTTCGTCCTGTCCGCCGTCGCCGCCAGCGCCTCCATGTTGTGGCCGCCGACGAAGATGTAATTCGCCCGCGTCAGGGCGAACTCCATCCCGCGCGAGGATTGGCCGGCCGAGACGATCGGGATGCGCGGCTGCTGCACGGGCTTCGGCTCGAGGTAGCCGTCCCAGAGTCCGTAGTACTCCCCCTCGAAGTTCGGATCCGCACCCTCCTCCCAGAGCAGCTCCATCACCGTGAGCCACTCGTCTGCGGCGTCGTAGCGATCGTCGTGCTCCTTCTGCGTAAGCCCGAACATCGCGAACTCCTTCGCGTTCCAACCCGCCACGAGGTTCATCGCATAGCGGCCGCCGGAGATGCGGTCGATGGTCGCAGCCTGCTTGGCCGCCACGATCGGGTGCATCACCGGGACCTGGACGGTGGACATCACCGTGATCTTCTCTGTAACGGCAGCCATCGCCGCCGCCCAGGTGAATACTTCGAACTGTCCGCCGTTCGGGTTCGTCTCCCCACCGAGGCCGCGCCAGCGTCCGAGTGGGAGCAGAAAGTCCCAGCCCGCCCGATCCGCTTCCTGCCCGATGCGCTGGTTGAAGTCCCAGGTCAGCTTTCCGCTGGCCTTCTTGGACATGCTCGCCCCGCCGGAGAGGTTGAGGCAGAACACGCCCAGCTTGAACGGCTGATCGCCGCGCAGTCCGGTTGCGCTCGGCGTCGCTGCTTCGCTCATGTCATCCTTCTTCCTTCTCTCGCTGGATCGCCGTCAGACGTGCGCACTGCCGCCGTCGACGATCAGGGTCTGGCCCGTGATGAATCGGGCATCGTCCGATGCCAGGAACGAGGCGACGCCGGTGAGGTCGTCGGGCATCTGGGTGCGCTTGATGGACTGCTGCTGAGCGACCATGTCGAACAGGCCCTTCTCGTCGTGATAGCCCTGCGAGGTACCGGTCGTGCGCACGAGACCCGGGGCGATGACGTTGATCGTGACGCCGTCATCGCCGACTTCCGATGCGACCGAGCGCGAGATGCCGATGACGGCCGCTTTGGAGGCGATGTAGGCCGAAGCGAACGGCTTTCCGCCGTGGAACATGCCGGTCGACACATTGATGATGCGCCCCCATCCGGCATCCTTCATCGCCGGCAGGAAGGCAGCCATCATCAGGTAGACCGAGTCCGCGTTGACGGCCATGACCTTGCGCCACACCGCGAAGCTGGACGCGGCGAAGGCGCTGAAGGGATAGATGCCCGCGTTGTTGATGAGGATGTCCACGCGCCCGAATACGTCCGCGGCCTCCTTCAGCGCCGCGACGGACGCCTCGTCGGACACGTCGCCTTGCAGGGCGAGTGCGCGACGGCCGAGCGCTTCGATCTCTGCGGCCGTCTCGGACGCATCGTTGAGGTCGGCGACGATGACGTCGGCACCGTCCTCGGCGAGACGCAGCGCGTATGCGCGACCGATGCCGGTCGCCGCTCCGGTGACCAGGGCGGTCTTCCCCGCGTGGGGGTGGAGTTGTGCCATGTGAGTGCTCCGTTCGTTCTCAGAAGTCCACGCCGGGGTAGCCGTACGTCGAGTAGCGGACGCACCCGGTCTCGGTGATGTAGACCTGGTCCTCGTTGTGGATGCAGCCGAGCTCACGTGAGCCGATGCTGGTCGGCGAGCCGATCGCGAAGGTCATGCCCGGTTCGATCACATAGTCGTCATAGGGCACGCGCAGGTGCGGCGCCTCGAACGCCGCGATGCCGAATCCGTGACCGAGGTGGTTGAAGCCGACTTTGTCGGCGACATCCTTCGGGCGGATACCGGGTTTGAGGTGCTCGACGATGCTCATCTGTGCGTCGTAGGCGCGCTTCATGATGTCCAGCTGGGCGGTCGTGGGCTTGTCTCCGGCGACGAAGCCACGGCAGAAGTCACCGAAGTAGCCGTTGAAGCAGGCACCGAAGTCCATGTTGACGAAGTCGCCCCACTGCACGATGCGGTCCGTGTGGAACCGGCGGTACGGGAACGTGCCCGGACCCGAGTTGACGTTCTCGGAGCACTGGGTGGTCTCGCTGCCGAAGTCCCAGAAGCGCTTGAGCGCGGCGCCGACCAGCTCGGACTCGCGCACACCCGGTCGCAGGATCTCGTACGCGGCCTGCATCCCCGCCTCGGAGATGACGTACGCCATCTTCAGACACTGGATCTCTTCGAATGTCTTGGTCTTGCGCGCCTCGTACATGACAGCCTGGCCGTCCACGAGCTTTGCGTGCGGCAGCAGTTCGGGCAGCAGATCATGCATGACCGGGGACCACACGTCCACGCCGATGGTCGCGGTCGCCGCCTCGGGGTGCATCTCGAGCAGGTCCTTGACGAACCAGCGCACGTCCGTGTCCAGTTCCATTTCGGGGCCGTCGCGGAAGCGGTCGCGGGGCACCCACTCGAGCGTCTCTGCGGCGTAGTCCGGGTCGGTGATCCAGATGGCCGGATCGCCTTCCTGAGGCTGCACGACGAGTGGGCCGGCACCGAGTCGGATCGTCGGCCAGTACAGGCGCTTGATACCGGTGGCGTAACGCGCGTTCTCGACGCGACTGAGGAGGAGGAAGTCGACGCCGGCGTCGCTCATCGCCCGACGAGTGCGGGCGAGACGGTCACGACGGAGCTTCGCGAAGTCGATTCGGCGCTCCCAGTCGACCATGCTCGTGCCGAAGGTCAGCCGGTCGTGAGCGCTCAGCGTGTCGGGGGTGGTCATGGTGTGGGTCCTTTCGTAGTCCGCGCACAGCGCGGCGGAGTAGGGGGCGCGGTCAGGCGCCGACGACGGTGTTCTCCAGCGCACCGACACCGTCGAGTTCGATGCGCACGACATCGCCCGCAGCCAGGTAGCGGCCGTCGACGTCACCGACGCCCTCGGGGGTTCCGGTAGCGACGAGGTCGCCCGGCAGCAGCGTCACGCGCGCGGTGAGGTACTCGATGAGAGTCGGGATGTCGAAGATGAGCTGATCGGTCGTCGCGTCCTGGCGGACCTCGCCGTTGACGAGTGTGCGCAGCCGGAGCCCGGACAGCGAACTCAGCGCCGACAGCGGCGTGACGGCCGGACCGATCGGGGCGAACGTACGGAAGCTCTTGGCGAGGCTGATGTTGGCGCGGACGCCGGGCCGGCCCTTCTGCAGCGACCGCGCGGACACGTCGTTGCAGATCGTGATGCCGGCGATCACATCGAGCGCGTTCGCGCGGGTCACGTGATCGGCCCGCGCACCGATGACCAGCGCCATCTCGCCCTCGAAGTCGACCTGGTCGCCGTCGACGGCGGGGAGCACGATCGGCTCTCCGTGACCGATGATCGCGCTGGGCATCTTCGGGAAGATGAACGGCTCCTGCAGGTCCATGCCCTTGATCTCATCGACGTGAGCCCGATAGTTGAGCCCCACCGCCCAGATCTGAGCGGGACGCGCCACCGGCGCCAGCAGGGTGACGTCGGCCAGAGCGACCGTCTCGCGCACCGGCGCTGCAGCGACGTCTTCGAGGGTGCGGCCGGCGGCGAGCGCCTCACCGAGGTCGGTCTCCGCCGTGTCGAGCACGAGCACGTCGTCGCCCTCCCATCTCCCGATGCCGCGGTCGGTCACGACGAGTCGTAATGTCATGTGGTGTTCGCTCCTGTTTTTCTCGTTCAGTCCTGCTGCGTCACGCTCACGCGCGTGCCTCGCTCCGCCGATGTGTAGACGGCGTCGATGACCTCCTGCGCGCGCAGCCCGTCCAGGCCGGACGCATCCGCCGGACGACCATCCCGCACAGCGCGCACGAACGAGTCGCACTCGCCCACGTAGACGTCGTGCAGCGCCGGGGCGAAAGTCTCCTCGCCGGCCGCGGTGATCAGGGCGAGCGTGCCCGTGCCGGCATTTCCGACCGAGCCACGACAGACGATCGTGCCCTTCGTCCCGCTGATGGTCGTCTCGTTCTCGGGGAAGGCGATTTCACCCGCCTGCACGACCGCGATCGCGTCGCCGGTGAGCCCAGCGACGAACGCGAGGTTGACTTCCGCCGGAGTCACCGCGTCGCCGCGCGCATGCACGTCGACGACTTCGGCTCCGGTGAGGAATCGCAGCAGGTCGATCGCGTGCGAGCCGGTGCTCACGAAGGCGCCCCCTCCGGAGATGGACGGGTCGCGCCGCCACGGGGCGACGGGCGGGATGTCGCGACGCGGAGTCGCCGCCGTCGGCGGATGCGGGGCGGTTCGATGTGCGTAGCGCACGCTGGCGAAGCGGATATCGCCGATGCGTCCCTCGCGGATGAGATCGCGGGCCCGGCGATGGACGAGATTGTGTCGCAGGTGGAATCCGGTACCGAGGGTGACGCCGGCGTCACGGCACGCACGGACCATTTCGGCGGCATCCTCCAGCGTCGTCGCGAGTGGCTTCTCGCACAGCACGTGGATGCCGACCGCCGCGGCGGCCAGTACCTGTTCGCGGTGCACGTGGTTCGGCGTCGACAGCAGGATGCCGTCGATCGAGGCCGTCGTCAGCGCGTCGTCGAGGGTCGCGTAAATCTGGGGAGTTCCCCAGGGCTCGGCGAAACGGGCAGCGCTGTCGGAATTGCTCGTGATGAGGGCGGCCAGCTCGCCCTCATCCGATGCCGCGATGGCCGGTATCAGGTACTGCCGAGTGTGCCGGCCGACGCCGGCCACCCCCCAACGGAAGCGGGTGCTCACCGGACGAGCCGTTCGCGACGCGCCTCGAACGCAGCCCATACGTCGGGGTTCGCCAGCCCGGCGGGGCGCTCGCCGTCGAGGACCTGCAGCAGTCGCTCGGCGAAGGCGCGCGATCGCTGCGCGTTCCACTCGTGCGTGACGCCGGCGATATGCGGCGTCAGGATGAGACCGTCAGCGGCGAGAAGCGGACTGTCATCGGCGAGCGGCTCGTCCTCGAAGACGTCGAGTGCGGCACCGGCGATGCGCCCCTGTGCGAGGGCATCGAGCAGAGCGGCCTCGTCAACGACACCGCCGCGGGAGACATTGATGACGAATGCGGTCGACCTCATCGCGGCGAGCACCTCGGTATCCACGAGGTGGCGTGTAGCGGGGATGAGCGGGACGTGCAGGACGAGGAAGTCGACTTCGCGGGCCAGTGCGACCATGTCCTCGCGCTTCTCCGCTCCGCGAGCGGCCATGTCCTCGGCCGAGACGACCGGGTCGTAGCCGAGGACCCGGCACCCGAACGCTGCGGCGAGTCGCGCCGTCTCGGCGCCGATCATCCCGAGGCCGGCGATCCCGACGGTCGAGCCGCGCACTTCGCGTCCCAGCCGCATCGTCGGCTCGGCGTAGGTCGGCCGACTGCTCCAGTGCGCGGGGCCGCGCAGATCGCGATCGGACTGTGCGATGCGCCGCGAAAGCGACAGCATGAGGCCGAGCGCGAACTCGGCGACGGCCGTCGCCGCGAGACCCTGGCTGGAGATGACCGGGATCCCGGCATCCGTCGCCGCGGCCAGATCGATCCGGTCCACGCCCACTTGAGGTGTCCCGACCACCTGCAGCCGCGCGCCGGCCGCCAGAACGGCGGGCGTGACGTCCATTCCCGTGGCGACGAAGGCGTCCGCGTCCGCGACCGCGGCCACGAGGTCGGCCTCAGAGGTTCCCGGAGCGGACACGATCTCGTGACGCGTGCCGATGATCTCCGCGATCAGCGGCAGGTGGGTGAGCGGGGTCGGAATCAGTACTCGCACCTGTACGTGCCTCCAGTGACGTCGTCGTCGAACAATGCATCGTTGAATATCGTAGAGCGCTTCATATACTATCTCTCGTGCGGAATGATGTCCACCCCCGCACCAGCGATTCGCGAGGATGGACGGGCGACCCCGCCCGCGATTGCCGTCGACAGGAGACCCATGCCCGAGTCAGGATTCCCCCCGCCCGCCCGCGACCTGCAGACCATCGCCGACAAGCTCGAGATCACAGAGCTCGTCCAGCTCGAGCGCCTCTGGCGTGACAGCGGCGAGTGGGACCTCGTCGCTGAGGCGTATACGGAGGATGCAGTCATCAGAACCACCTGGTTCGAGGGCAACGCCCGGCAGTTCGCACTCGGATCGAAGGACATGGCTGCACGCGGGCGCCACAGCAAGCACCCGATCCAGCCGCTCTACGTGCACATCGTCGGCGATCGCGCGCTCATCGAGAGCCGCGGACAGATCCAGTTCCGCACGGCCGTCGGCGGCGTGGGCGCAGACCTGACGCAGTACGTCCGCTTCGTCTCGCGCGCGGTGCGCACCGCAGACGGATGGCGGTTGGCCAGCTTCGAGGGCATCTACGAGCGCGGCACCATCGCGCCGATCGATCCGAGCGCCGTCCTGCCCCTGGACTGGGCAGACGTCGAGGCGTCCTCGCCGCGCGCGTCGTACCAGCTGTGGGCCTGGTCCCATCTGCAGCGCGGGTACCCTCCCACGCCTGCTGACCTGCTCGGCGACGACGAGCCCGACCAGGTCCGTGCGTTCCACGAGGGTGAGCGGCGCTGGCTTCACGGCGATTCGTGACCCCCGCGCGCGGTGCGGTGCACCGCGTCCAACAGCACCCGCAGGAGAGGCGAGTGCTGTTCGCCGGCACGAGTGGCCGCGACTGCGTGCAGCACGGGGATCGGCTCTTGAATCGGTCGCACGGCCAGGCGACGCGCCGCGAGTGTCTCGCCGCCGGGATCGGGAAGGATCGACCGCGCGACACCGGCTTCGATGAGCGGGATGCTCGTCTGGATCGTCTCCATCGTGCGCGGCGCCGCCAGCGTGAGCCCGGCGCGCTCGAAGGCTGCGAGCACGACCTCAGGGAGACTCGAGAGCGCGTCCGCGCGGCGTGGGAGGACGAACGGCTCAGTCGCCAGGTCGGCAAGGGAGACCACCGCCTGAGTGGGCGCAGAGTCGAGCGCGAAGGCGGCGACGAGCGGCACCTGCTCCCACGCCACAACGTCCAATGCCCCCTCGTATCGCTCGGTGAAACGCTCGACGTCGGCGACCATCAGGACCGCGATGTCGGCACGGTGATCGACCAGCAGGTCGATCGCCTGCCATGGCGGCGGGTCGAGCAGCCGAACGTCGACGTCGGGGCGATCGCGCAGCGTCTCGCGCAGCAGCGCCGGGATGCGCTGCCACATGAGGGTCGGCACAGCCGCGATCGTGAGACTTCCGGCGTGACCGGCGCCGTGACGGCGCACCGTCTCGACGGCGGCAGCCACGTCGCCGAGTAGTCGCGTCCCCGCCTCGACGAGGACGCGACCGGCCGGCGTGGGCACGACGCCGCGCGCGCCGCGCACGAGCAGTTGCACTCCGAGTTCCCGCTCCAGCTTGGTGATCGCCAGGCTCAGCGGGGGCTGCGACATGTGCAGCAGGAGAGCGGCCGCGGTGAACGACCCCGCCTCGACGACCGTGCAGAAGTACCTCAGCTGACGCAGCTCCATGCTGTGCGCTCCGCGAGTCAATGGATGCCCAGGTAGTCCTCGAGCGTCGCGGGCGTGGCTTGGAGCAGTGGCTCGCGCAACGCCTCATCCGGGAACTCGCTGGCCTCGAAGAACCATCGCCGCGACGCCGGCATCCCCCACAGCTGAGCCCGACGAGGGTCGGTGACGTCCCAGCGGATGGGCGGTGTCTCGAGGTCGATGAACTGATAGTGGGTGTTGAACAGCTCGACGCGGTGCTGGTCGGGGTCGCGGAGGTAGAGGAAGAGCGCATTGCTGATGCCATGTCGGCCCGGACCTCGGTCGATCTCATCGCCGAAGCCGAGTGCACCCGCCACATCGGCGGCATGGATCAGCGCGGTGGCGTCGGGAACCGCATAGGCGAAGTGATGCAGCCGCGGCCCGCGGCCGTTCGTGAAGACGAGGTCGTGCGTGTTCCCCTTGACCTCCATCCACGAGCCCCACAGCTCGTCAGTACCGTCCTTCGCTGTGTATTCGGACATCCGCATGCCCAGCCCCGTCCAGAAGTCGGTGGCCTTCTGCACGTCGTGGGTGACGCACTGGTAATGATCGATGCGCTGCGGAGCGCCGGCGACGAACTCGTGAAAGTCCTGCATCTTGCGCGGCACGACCGCCATCGACGACGTCAGTTCGATGTGGGTGCCCACGGCATCCCGGAACTGGATCGTGGGCCCCTGGTAGTCGCGCTCCACGCGGCGGTGGTCGATGTCGTTATCGCGGAAGAACCTCTCCGCCGCGACGATGTCCTCATCGGTGCGGACGCGCAGGCCCACGTGGAGTGCGCGCGCCTCGTCGGCCTGTTCGAGAACGAGACTGTGGTGCGCAGCCTCCTCGAGTCCTCGCAGATACACCGCGTCGCTGGTCTCCTCCGACACGACGAGCCCGACGACGTCGCGGTAGAAGTCGCGGCTGCGGGCGAGATCGGTCACACCGATCGAGACGTGACTCGATCGCGTCAGGGTGAAGGCGGGTTCGGGGTTCGTGATCGGCAGCATGGCAACTCCTCATCGAGTGGGTTCCGCGTCAGTCTCGCAGGGGAAAAGCTATACCGGAACTACCGATTCGATGGGGCAGCGATAGCTTTTGCAAATGGGACTCGGGCCCCGGTGCCTGCGCACCGGGGCCCGGCGACAACCGGTCGTCAGGGCTCCATCGGGTGGAGTCCCGAAACCTCCAGTCGCGACTGCAGGTCGGCCATGGCCGACGCAGCATCCCCTTCACCCTGCAGAAGCTGCCGGATGACGCCGTTGAGAATGCTCTGGAACTCCGCGAAGTTGAGTCGGATGCCGATGTACTCTGCAGGCACGATCATGTGCGTGTCGCGCTGGAGCGCCTCGAGGATGGGGCGGGTCGCCTCCTCCTCGCCGATCACAGCACGCGCCGCGAGGTTGGCAGGCACAACAGGTTCGATAGACGCGTACAGCCGCTGGGATTCCTCCGAGAGAGCGAGTTCGAGGAAGTCCTTGGCGAGTTCCTGCGTCTCCTCGTCAACGGCGCTCGAGACGCCGAAGCCCTGCGAGATGTGGATCGGCGTTCGCGGGAAGGGCGGGACTGCGAGTGTGATCTGGTCCGACACCTCTGGGGTCGCGGAGCGCACGGCGGCCTCGAAACGGAAGGTCCAGTCGACCATCATGGCCGTGTTCCCGGTCTCGAAGGCCATGTACTTGTCGTTGATCGATGTCCCGCGCGGCGAGTGCTCTCGGCCGAGTGTGGCGAAGAGGTCGATCGCCTCGACGACGGTCGGGTCGGTCCAGTTCCACTCGCCATCCTTGACGTACTCGCCACCCATGCCGGCGACGAAGGTGAGCGTCTCGTTGACGAAGTTCAAGCTGTCCTCGTCACCGGTGGTAAAGCCGTACCCGTCCCCTCCGTTCCAGCCGTCGAGCGCCGTCGCCGCTGCGAGCAGCTCCTCCGGCGTCGTGGGGACGGCGACGCCGTTGTCTTCGAGCGCGCCCGCGTTGACATAAAGCATGCGCGCGTTGTACGCGAACACGAGTCCGTACGTCTCGCCCTCCCAGTTCATCGCGACCTGGTCCGCGGCGAGATCATCGGCGATGCCGGTCTCTTCCATCCAGTCGGTCAACGGCACGAGGAAGCCGGCTTCGGCCCACGGCAGCGTCGTCAGCAGCGGCGCAGGAATGTGCACGACGGCAGCGGTCTGACCCGCCGTCGCCTGGGTGACGAAGTCCTTGATGATCGCCGAGGACTCGGACTGCTCCATCACGATCTTGACGCCCGGATGCTCCTTCTCGAACTGGGCGTTGATCGTCTCCCACCACTCCTGGCTGACGCCCTCATACGTCCAGGTGAGGATCTCGAGGGTCCGCTCCTGCGGACCCTCTGCCTCCGGCGTGCTCGACGAGCACGCCGTCGTCGCCAGCAACGCGAGGGCGGCCAGGGTGGCCGCTGTCCCTCTTCGCGCGTTTCCCATCATCATTGACCTCCGAATACGCGATGCCCCATCGGTGCGATAGAGCATATCTTACATGATTCCATCTATTTTTCGAGAGAGATAGACGGTCGTCGCTATGCGCGGCGGCCTGCAGTGACACGTCCTGTATGGCTCTGGCCGCGCACATCGAGGAGGGGAGCCCGCCGGCTGACGGACTCCCCTCCTCGCGAGCCAAGCGATGGCTCAGTGCGCGAGCGCCTCCGTGGCCGGACGCCGTACGAGGGCGGCGGCGTTCTGCCCGGCGATCCGCCCGAACACGATGGCTTCGGCGTGCCCGGTGCCTGCCTCATAGAGCCAGCCGACGATCGAGGAGAGTTCACCGGCCGCGTACAGTCGCGGGATCGGCTCGCCGTCGAGCGCCACGACTCGGGAATCTTCATCGTGCTCGGGGCCGCCGTGCGTGCTGATGAGCATCGGCAGCATCGGCAGCGCGTAGAAGGGTCCGCGGACGATCGGCTCCATGGACGAGGGGGAACGGCCGAACTCGGCATCCGCCCCGTCGGCACAGGAGCGGTTGAACCGTGCGATCGTCTCGGCGAGGACAGTCGGATCCATCTCGGTCTTGGCCGCGAGCTCCTCGATCGTGTCGGCCGCGAGGATCCATCCGCGACGGACCTCCTCCGCGTTGTCGAGGCTCCACGAGTGGTCGCCCTCAGCGCGCCAGTCCCGCGAGATCGGAGCGCGCAGTCGCGTCGTCTCGTCGAACACCATGTAGACGGGCACGCGCGGGAACTGTCCTGGCGTGCCGACCCGCTCAGGGTCGAAGTGCGACGCCAGACGCCATGCGTTGTGAAGCTTCTCATTCGTCTCGTCGACATAGCGACGGCCGTCCCGATCGACCCATATGAACGACTCGCCCACGGCACGCGGCTGGAACGCAGCGTCGATGCCCGGCGCCTGGAACCCGATCTGTCCGCACACGGTCTGCATGTGCCACATGCGTGCCCCGATGACCTGCGTCATCCGCTGACCGTCGCCGTGCGCGTAGTCGGACGTCCCCGCATAGACGAAAGGAGAGGAGAGGTAGGTGTCCTTCATCTGCGCGTTCGAGGCGAAGCCCCCCGTGGTGAGGATCACGGCCTGGCGCGCGCGATACTCGACTCGCTCGCCATAGCGGGTCGCGATCACCCCGACGGCCTCCCCGTCGTCGCCGAGGAGGACGCGGACGGCCGGCGTGTCGTAGTGCACCTCGATGTCTCGAGATGCACAGCTCGCCTCCAACTGTGCCCACAGGTGAATGCCGTAGGTCCGCCCGTACTGCCAGACCCGCTCGTTGTTGGTCATCTCCGCCCAGAGCTCAGGCGCAATCGGCTCCTCATCCGGAGCCTTCGCGTGGACACGGATCATGTTGCCGTCCGGAACCTTCGGCCAGCTGGGTCGCGTCAGCGGAGGGTATGAGACCGAGACTTCCTGGCTGTGGCCGGCCCATCCCTCCGTCTCGACGCCGAGTTCCGCGAGCAGCTCCACCATGCGCGACGCGTCCGCGACATAGCGTTCGAGCACGGGCCGCGGCGTGCGCCCGAGCCAGATCGTGTCGAGATAGTCGACGAACTCGGGGCCGCTAGGCACAGCTATGCCACCGGAGGCGAGTCGGGTCGCGCCCCCGCCGATCGCGCGCTTCTCGATCACGATCACCTGGGAACCGGCATCGGTCGCGGCGATCGCCGCCGCCGCACCGGCGCCACCGTAGCCCACGACGAGGACGTCGCACTCGACGAGACGGGAGGAAGACACTTCACTGGTCACAGAGATCCAGTCCTTTCGATGCGCCGTCAGCCCTTGACGCCGCCGGCGGTCATGCCGCTGACGAGGTGAGGCTGCAGGAACCAGTAGATGATGAGCATCGGGATGATCGAGATCAGGCCGGCGGCCATCAGCTCGTTCCAGTCGACCTCATGCGCGCCGATGATCGAGGTGATACCCATCGGCAGCGTCCAGTTGTCGCGCGAGAGCAGCAGTGTGCGCGAGAAGAGCAGGTCGGTCCACGCCGCCGTCGCCGACAACCCGACGCAGGCGACGAGCCCCGGCACCGACAGCGGGAAGATCATGCGCCACAGCACGCCCCAGCGGCTGCAGCCGTCGACCATGGCCGCGTCATCGATGTCGCGGGGGATGCCGTCGAAATAACCCTTCAGGATGAGCGTCGTCAGCGGCGTGACGACTGCGACATTGGCGAGGATCACAGCGAGCTGGGTGTTCAGCAGCCCTACGGTCTGGAACAGGATGAACAGCGGAAGCGCGAGCAGGGTGCCCGGCAGAACGCGACCGACGAGGAACCCGACGGCGGTCAGTTTCCGGCCCGGCACGACGAAACGCGACAGCGCGTACGCGGCGAGGAGGCAGATGAAGGCCGACAGCACCGAGGTGCCGATGGTGATGATGATCGACTGGAAGATCCAGCTGAAGATCGGCGTCTTCACCAGCAGCCCGACGAACGAGTCGAACGACATCTCGCCGGTCGGGATCAGCGACGGCGAGCGGGAGAACACCGCCTGAGTGGGCAGCAGCGCGGTCAGTAGCATCCAGTAGACGGGGAAGAGCATGATCACGGTCATCACGATCATGATCGCGAACGGCAGGTTGACCCGCGGGCGGCGCGCCCTGCGCGCCTTCTTCGTCGCGGGGACGACGAGCGTCTCGGTCAGCGTCGTGGTCATAGGAATCCCTCCAGGGCGCCCTTGCGATCACGGCGGACCAGCAAGACGATGACGATCGATACGAGGACGAAGGTGAACACGCCCAGCGCCGCCGCGCCGGTGAAGTCGAAGCGGTCGAAAGCCAGGTTAAAGATGCGGACGGCGATGGTCTCGGTCGCCCCCTGAGGGCCCCCACCGGTCGATGCGTAGATGAAGTCGAACTCACGGAAGCTGTGCATCGCGCCGAAGACCAGCGAGACGAAGATGAAGGGGGCGAGGCTGGGAATCGTGACGTAGCGAAACTTCGCCCACCGCCCTGCGCCGTCGACCTCGGCCGCTTCATACAGTTCCCCGTTGATCGATTGCAGGCCCGCCAGCAGCATGAGCAGGAAGAAGGGCACGCCCTTCCAGATCGTGGGGATCATCACGGCGATCAGCGCCGTGTTGACATTGCCGAACCAGTCCACATCCGCATCGCTGATGCCGAGGACGCGCAGCAGGTAGTTGGCGACGCCGTAGGTGGGCTGCATAATCCACATGAACGCGATCGTCGCGGTCACACCGGGGATGGCCCACGGCACGAGCGCCAGCGTGCGCAGCACGCGGCGACCCGGCATCTGCTCGTTGAGCAGGAGCGCGAACGCCAGCCCGATCCCGAATGGCACGATCGTGGTCCCGACCGTGTAGATCACCGAGATCCACAGACTCCGCCAGGTGGCGGGGTCGGTGATGATCTCGACGTAGTTCTCGAGCGACATCGGCGAGTTGAGCAGTGCTTCGAGCGTGCCGAGCTTCTGCTCGCGCAGGCTGAGCGCGATCAGCAGGATCATGCAGAAGAACACGATGCCGATGCCGATCAGGACGGCCGGCGTCATGAAGCCGACCGGCAGCAGCCAGTCCCAGCGCCGAGCTTGCCGCCCCCGCGAGGGGGACGCCGTGACGACGCCCTCCTCGCGGTTCGTGGTGGACGGCTGACTCACGGCTCGATACCCGCCGATCGCAGCGCTTCATCGAAGGCCTGCATCGCCTCACTGGTGTCCTGATCCGTCTGGAGGAGCTGCCGGAACGCACCGGTGAACAGGGTGCGGAACTCCGAGGAGTTGGTGCGCATACCGGTGAACTCCGACGGGATGATGAGCTCGGCCCTGTCGAGGGCATCCAGGATGGGCTGGGTCGCCGGGTTCTCCCCCAGCACGCTCAGCGCCTTCTGGTTGGCCGGGATCACCGGCTCGAGCTCGGCGTAATAGCGCTGGGCGTCCTCGGCCATCGCGAACTCCAGCCAGGACTTGGCGAGGTCGGTCTGGTCCGACTGCGCCGACACGCCGAAGCCCTGGGAGATGAACAGGGGGGTGACGGGGAAGGGAGGCTCCGCCAGAGTGACCTGGTCGGCGACGTCCGGTGAGGCGCTTCGGATCGAGGCCGCATAGTAGAACGGCCAGTCCAGCATCATCCCGACACTGCCCGTGTCGAATGCGGTGCGCTTGGCCGACAGGTTCGTGCCGCGCGGAGCGGTGTTGCTGGCCATCTCGCGCCAGACGTCGACCGCGGCGACGACCTTCGGGGCGGCGAAGCTCCAGTCGCCGTTCGTGACGTACTCGCCCTCCATCCCGACGATGAACGAGAGAACCTCGGTCACGAAGTTGACGCTCTCGTCGTCGGTCACGGCGAACCCGTATCCGTCGCCGCCAGAGTGGCCGGTGAGCGCCGCCGCCGCAGCGACGAACTCCTCGGGGGTCGTCGGCACGCCGACACCGGCGTCCTCGAGCAGGCCCGCGTTGTAGAAGAGCATGGCCGCGTTGAAGGCGAACACGAGACCGTAGGTCTCGCCGTTTAGTTCCATGGAACTCTGCACCTCGTGCAGATCCGCACCGAGTCCGGTGTCCTCCAGCCAGTCACCGAGCGGCGCGAGGAATCCCGACTCCGCCCACCCGAGCACGGTGAGCACCGGCGCGGGGATGTGTACGACGTCTGCCACCTCGCCCGCCGTGGACTGGGTGACGAAATCGCCGATGATGGCGCCGAAGTCCGACTGCTCCATATGCACCGTGACACCCGGATTCGCATCCTCGAACGCTCCGTTCACCCGGTCCCACCACGCCTTGCTCTCAGCGTCATACGTCCAGGTGAGAATCTCGAGCGTGCGCTCCTCCGGCGGTGCGGTGCCGTCGGGAGTCGTCGGTGCCGGCTGGCTGCAGCCGGCCAAGACAGCAATGGTCAGGGCGGCGGTGGTACCGGCCGCCATGACTTTCGAGCGTGTGATCATCGTTGACCTCTCGGGTTGTCACTACCGGTCCCCCACTGGACCGGATCATATATAGCACGATTTCATATATGGCTTCAGGATGCAAGGGTCGCCTCGAGCTTCAGCGCACCACCCCCCGGGCGGGATCGGAACGGCTGCGCCGATGCCGCCACGGCTCCACGGCCGCGACTGCTGCGAGGGCCGCCACAGCCACGGCGGCCACACCGAACAACGGAGCGGAGACCGACGCCACGGGCCACACGAGGTCGAGGATGACCGAGGCGACGAGCTGGCCGATGACGACCCCGATCCCGAGGATGAGAACACCGACATGGCGGACGAGTGTCGCCGAGAGAACGAGGAACGCGACGCCGACCGCTCCTCCGGCGTAGAGCCAGAGGTCCGGTACCAGGATGCCGGGCGCGGCGCCGTAGGCGACGCGCCCGAGCCACAGCATCAGCAAGAGCGCGGTACCGGCAGCAAAGTTGAGTGCCGCCGCGGCCATTCCGCTGCCCGAGATGCGCACCAGTCCGCCGTTGGCGGCCTGCTGAAACGCGATGCTCCCGCCGGCAAGTACCGGCAGGACGACCACCCACCACGGCACGTCGAACGCCAGGCCCCCCGCCGCGCCGATGACGACGGCTCCGACGGTCAGGACGGCGCCGGCGAGCCGGCCGGGTGTCGCTCGCCGGCGCGTGCCGCCGCCGACTCCGGCCGCGTCGATCACCAGCGCGGTGATCGTGCGTCCAGCCACAACCCCGACGCCGAACAGCGCGACGCCGAGCAGACCCACCGTGAGCCCCTGTGTGAGCACGGCGAACGCGCCGGCGAGGCTCGCCAGGATCCACCAGATCGGCACCGTCCCCGCATGCATGCCCGCAACGAGTCGCCGCACCGAGTCGCGTGAGGCGCGGTTGCGCAGGACGAGCACCGCGACGAGGATGAGTCCGGTGGCGTAGGAGAGAAGCGCTGCGAGGAAGCCGTCATCCAGACGCACGCCGAGGTCACCGTTGATGCGCGCCTGCAGTGCCGCCAGTGCACCGACCGCGACGGTGCCCGCAGCGGCGAGCGGGCGGACGCCGGCCGAAGAGCTCAAACCGCTCGACGTTCTCACGCAGAGACACCCGTGATGCGGTCCAGTAGCGCATCGGCATCGTGCGGCACGCCCCCGCCCCGCCATGCGACGTGACGGTCTGGGCGCACGAGTGTGAGTGCGTGTTCGTAGAGACCGCCGGCCTCGTCGGGATCGAGGTCGACGATCGTGAGCGGGACCCCTCGCTGCTGCGCAGCACTGTGGAGCCCGGCGACTTCGACGGCGGGATCCACACGGATGACGGTGAAGCCCGCGCCGAGCCGGTCATAGAGCGATCCGCCCGGCAGGTCGATGTGCGGAGCGCGACAGCCGGGGACGGTGGAGGGCGTGTAATCGCCGATCCCGTACGCCGGCGCGGTGCCGTCGTCGGGCACGATATCGGGAGAGTCATCATAGAAGTAGGCGAAGTTGAGCCCGAGCGGCGTGAACTGCGCGAGATTGAGCGCATACAACTCGGCACCCACCCGGGCACGTTCTGCGTCGCCCGCCGCACCGGAGGCGCCGAGAAGGGGTGAGGGCGTTCGCAACTGCGGGGCGCGGTTGGCGAGGGCGAGTTGCTTTGCGAATCTCGAGACCTGTTCGGTGATCGGCAGCCGCTCGCGCTCGTATCCGGCGAGCAGCGTCTCCGCACCCCAGCCCTCGACCATGGCGGACAGACGCCACGCGAGGTTCTCGGCGTCCGCGATCCCCGCATTCATCCCGTAGCCGGCGTTGGGAACCCAGATGTGAGCGGCGTCGCCGCACAGTGCGATGCGGCCCTCGACGAGACGATCGGCCACGAGGCGCCGACCGGTCCAGCTGTCGGTTGCGAAGACCTCGTACTCCAGGTCCGGGATGCCGGTCATCGCGACGATCGCGCGATGGATGTCCAGGTCACCGGGATCGCTGTCCAGGGAGGGCAGCATGAGGTGGAACGACCAGAGTTCCCGCCCGTCCAGCGTGACGGCGACCCCGGCCTGCTCGGCGCTCACGACGAAGTAGCGATGCGCACGCGGCACGGCCAGGCGGTCGACCAGCCCCGGAGACCTGACGTGCGCAGAAACCACGCGGGTGAGTTCGGCATCGCCCGTGAAGCGCGCGCCGATCAGCTTGCGCACCGTGGAGGCGCCGCCGTCACAGCCGATCGCGTACGTGCTCGCCACACTCTCCGTATGTCCCGTGTCCAGGTCGACGATCTCGGCGCGCACACCCTCCCCGTCCTGCACGAGGGTCTCGAGCCGCGCGGACATGCGCAGCGTGATGAGCGGATCCGCCGCGACGGCGCGGCGCAGCACGGGCTCGAGGAACATCTGGTTGATCTTGTGCTGCCGTTCTGGTGATGGCCACCCGCTGTCGGCGGCACCTCGTGCGCCTTCGCTGCCCTCGTCGCCGTGCGCGAGCCGGATTCGCGTCAGCTCATGGCCGATGAGTTGCGTGACCCACGCGACGTCCGGCGGGTAGTCGGACGGCAGGCCTCCCGCACGTACCGCGTCCGCGATCCCGAGTCGCCGGAAGGTCTCCATCGCTCGGGCCGACACGTGATTGGCTCGCGGCGTCGCCGGCTCGTCGGCGCTGCGCTGCTCGACGATGAGGGAGCGGATCCCGCGCCAGGCAAGGTCGAGGGCAAGCGTCAGTCCGACCGGACCTGCACCGATGATGAGAACCGGCGCCGGGGACGCCGACTCCAGTGAGAGTGTGATCACGATCGCTCCTCGTCCTTCCGGGCGACGATGCCAGGAATGCGAGCACGATATCATATCGCGATCTCATATATCATTGCCGGAGGCCGGCGACCGTTCGGGCGCTACGAGGAGTGAGCCTCCGACTCATGGTCACGCAGCGCCTGCAGCAGATTGAGCTTGTGCTGACGCGCGGCCGTCTCGATGTCATCGAACGACCCCGGCCGCTCGATCAGTTCGAGGAGCGCCTCGTGCTCGCTGACCGAAGCCCGCGCACGCAACGGCACCGAGGAGAAGACCGTCCGACGGATGAGGTCGAGGCGGTGCCACTCGCTGTGGATCAGCTTGAGCAAGTGCTCGTCGCCGCAACGCTCGTAGAAGATGAAGTGGAACTCGCGGTTGAGGGACGAGAAGCGCACCGGATCGAAATTCTCGAGCGCCTCCACCATGCGCTCGTTGATCTTACGAGCCTCGGCGATCGCGTCGGAGTCGAGCAGGGGCTGGGCGAGCGCCGTCGCATACCCTTCGAGCCGTGCGATGACCTCGACGGCCTGCCCATAGGTCGCGGTGTCGAACGTCGTGACGCGCGCACCGACGTTGCGGACGAGTTCGAGCCACCCCTCCGCCTCGAGGCGACGGATCGCCTCGCGCCACGGGATGGCGCTGATACCCGTCTCCCGCGCGAGCTGATCGATCACCAAGCGGTAACCGCCGACGTACGTGCCGTCGAGAATCCTCTCTTTGAGGACCGAGTAGGCGCGGTCCGCCTTGCTCTGCGAAGCCACAGGAGTCGATTGGGCGTTCACATTCAGACCTTTCCCCTATCCGCTGGTGGATGGCGCGATTCTACACGGCCCACCGGCATCCATATTGCAGATCGTGGATACGATCGAATATGATTCTTCCTGTTCCTCGTGGACTCTCTCCACATCGTCGTAGAGGCAGGTCGAGTATGGTTTCGCCCATTGAACCCCAGATCTTCCGTGAAGTGCTGGGGAATTACCCGACCGGCGTGTCGGCGATCACTGCGATGCTTCCCGGCGGGGAAGCTGCAGCGATGGTGGTGGGAACGTTCACCGCCGTCTCGCTGGATCCGCCGCTGGTGGCGTTCCTCCCGACGCGCACGTCGTCCTCCTACGCCCGGCTGCGCACGGCGAGTCGCTTCGCCGTCAACGTCCTCGCCCACGACCAGGAAGACCTCTGCCGACGGCTTGCGGCGTCGACCCCCGACAAGATGCAGCGTGAACAGTGGACGCTCTCCGCAGGTGGGCACCCCGTCCTGGATGGGGTCGTGGCCGTGATCGAGTGCGACGTCCACTCCGTCGTCGAGGCGGGTGACCACGACATCGTGCTGGGCGCGGTCACCTCGCTGCAGACGATGCGCCCGGCCATCCCGCTCCTCTTCTTCCGCGGTGGATACGGTGGGTTCGCTCCCGCTCCCGCGGTGCTGGCCGGCGGGGACAGCACGATCGCGTCCGCCGTTCATCGCGCGCAGATCATCCGTGACCGGCTCGATGACATCTCGCGCGCGCTGAAGGGCGAGGTGAGCGTGTTCGCACGTGTCGACAACGACGACGTCGCCGTCGCTTCGGTCCCGGCCGAGGGCGCCGAACCGGTCACCGCCATGGGCACACGGCATCCTCTCGTCCCTCCCCTCGGCGTCCCGCTGATCGCCTGGTCGGACTCGGAGGATCAGGAGGCCTGGATCGATCGCGCCGTCGGTGCGACCGAGTCCGAGCGCGAGAGCTTCCGCAACGACCTCGCCGATGCCCGTCAATGGGGCTGGTCCGTAGCCGTCCACGACGCCTCGATCGACGACACGTCGATCGACGATTCCGAGCTCGTACCGCCCGCGCGGCAGAGTGCGCTGCTGCGACGGATCGTCGGGGCAGCACGCTATCAGGACATCGATCTCATCGACCCGAGCGGGACGTACCTCGTGAGCGCACTCATGGCCCCGCTGCGCGCCGGCGAGGAGATCATCCCGGACCTCATGCTGCGCGTGCTCTACCACCCCCCGGTCACGCTGTCCGGCGCCGACGTCCTCGCACGCGGAGCCCATCTCAACACGCTCGCACAGGCTGCCGCCGACGTCCTCGGCGCCGAAACGGCACGCATTGCCTGATCCGACGCCTCCGCGCGTCCCTGTCGAAGAAACGGAATCCCATGCATCGCATCCCGGACAAGCTCGAGCCCTATCCGATCGGGTGGCGGGCCAAGCTCGGCCTGCTCGTCCCTTCGCACGACACCGGCTACGGCTCGTACGAGTACCTTGTGATGGCACCCGACGGTGTCGTTCCGCTCGAGACGCGTATCCCCGGTCGCTCGGTCGGAATCGAGGACTTCCGAAGCCTCGCGGACGGCGCCGTCGCCGCCGCCGACATGCTCTCGGACGCGCGGCCGGACATCATCGACTTCATCCCCACTGCTCCCTGTTTCGTCATGGGTGCGCAGCGCGAGCGCGACCTCGTGTCCGAGATCGCGGACAAGACCGGCATCCTCTCCACCTCCGGCGGACAGTCCGTCATCGATGCGCTGCGCTTCGTCGAGTCCGACAGGGTCGTCATGTACACCCCGTACACGGCGGAGGTGCAACAGCTCACGAACGGCTACTTCGGCGATCAGGGCATCGAGGTGCTCGGCAGCCGCAACCTAAGCTTCGTGGACGCCGCCAGCATCAATCGCGTCTCACCGTACGAGATCCTCTCGGACATCGTCGCGCTGACCAGGGAACACCCCGAGGCAGACGGCGTGTTCGTCGTCGGAGGGTGCTTCCGCACCCTAGAGATCGTCGCGAGGCTCGAGGAAATCATCGGCATCCCGGTCGTCGGCACGCAGCAGGCGAACATGTTCAACTGCCTGCGCCTGACCGGCGTCGACGACGAGCTCTGCGGATTCGGGCGGCTGCTCGACTCGCCCCGGCCGGTCCCGTGATGAGGGCGAAGCCGCGTGCGGCATCGAGCACGGCTTGACCGGGATCGTCCGGCTGGACCCGCGCCGTGCGCCGCTGGTTCTGGGGATGCTGTCTGCGTTCGGTCCGCTGTCCATGGACCTGTACCTGCCGCATCTGCCGCAGCTCGCGCGCGACTTCGGCGCATCGGACGCGATCGCGCAGGCGACGATGTCGGCATGCATGATCGGGCTGGGACTCGGGCAGCTCTTCAACGGGCCGCTCAGCGACAGATTCGGGCGACGTCGGCCGCTGCTGATCGGTGTCGCGATCTTCACCGTGCTGTCTGCCGTGTGCGCGGTGGCCCCGACCATCGAGGTGCTGCTCGTCGCGCGCGTGCTGCAAGGCCTGGCCGGCTCTGCAGGGATGGTCGTATGCCTCGCCATCGCCCGGGACCTGCTGACGGGAACCGAGCTGTCTCGCATGCTCTCGATGCTGCTGCTTGTCAGCGGCACCGCTCCCGTAGTCGCGCCACTGATCGGCGGCCAGCTCGTGTACGTCATGGACTGGCGCGGCGTGTTCTGGGTCCTCACAGGGATCGGGACGGCACTCACCGCGCTCGTGATCGCCGCCGTCCCCGAGACGCTCGCCATCGCCGATCGTCACGCGGGCGGTCTGCGCGCACTCGGCGCCAACGTGAGCGTCGTCCTGCGTGACCGGCTGTTCGTCGCGGTCCTGGTCACAGCTGCCGCCATCGGCGTCGCGTTCTTCTCCTACCTGTCGATGTCGAGCTTCGTGTTCGAGGTGGAGCTGGGGCTGACCCCGCAGATGTTCAGTGTCGTCTTCGCTGCCGCCGCACTGGCCAGCATGGGCGGCGGACTGCTCAGCCGCGCCGTCGTGCGTTCACGCGGACCGCTCGCGATCTATCTGATCGGCACCGTCGGAGGCGTGATCGCATCGGCCGCCCTACTGCTGCTGGTGCTCCTCGGCGCGAGTGCGTTGTCGTTCGCCGCGGCGATCGTGGTGTTCATGTTCGCGAACGGCATCAGCAATCCGAACGGACAGACGCTCGCGCTGTCGCGGCACGGTGGGCGGGCGGGGACGGCCGCCGCCCTCATCGGCATGGCGACGATCACCTTCGGCCCGATCGTCGCGCCGCTGGCAGCGCTCGGCGGCGCGACCGCGCAGACCATGGCGGTCACGATGACCGCGGCCTCGGCGGTCGCGACCCTCACCGCGTGCGTATGGGTCGCCCGAGTCGCTCGACCGCGCCCCTGACCGGACTTGCGGATCCGCGAGGACTCCTGGTCGCCGCGGGAGTCGCAGGTGCGCTGCCTGCTCGTCGATGCAGGACTGCCGGAGCCGGAGCCCAACGTCGACGTCTTCGACGACCACGGCCGATTCATCGGCTGCGTCGACCTGGCACACCCCGCGCTGCGCGCCGCTGAGCACCCCGGAGCGCCTGATCCGCCGCGTCGCCGCCGCTCTGGCGAGATGATCGCGGTTCGAGGAGCGCAATCGGCGCGCCGAACCGCCGATCCGTAACCAGTTGCGTTCCTCGAACCGCCGCATGTCTGCCACGCTGGGGCGATGAAGAGGGACGTCACGAGCCGCGTCGTGCTGGATGTCGCCGAGACCGCTGATCTCGTGTTCGCGATCGCCGTCTCGTCCGCGTACGCGTCGAGGAGCGAGACCTTGACGGCGACGATCGACGACGCGCCCGTCGACGTGACCGAACTCCCCGACGCCCACGGCGGGCGCCTGCACCGCCTGCGAGCGACACCGGGCCGGCTCGTCGTCGAGTACGCCGCCACGGTGCACGGCGAGGCCTCCCCGGCCGGCGCCGACGACACCGAACTGCTCGTATACGGCCGTCCGAGCCGCTATGCCGAGTCGGATGCGCTCGCCCCGACAGCGGGAGCGGAGTTCCGCGGCGTCGCCACCGACCGCGACGTGCTCGACGCGGTGTCGTCGTGGGTGGGCACGCACCTGCACTACGTTTCCGGCTCTTCGCTGCCCACCGACGGCGCCGTGCGCACACTGCTCGGGCGCGAGGGCGTCTGCCGCGACTATGCGCACTTGTGCATCGCGCTGCTGCGCGCCCGCGGCATCCCGGCGCGCCTGGCCGCGGTCTATGCCCCGGGGCTGACGCCCATGGACTTCCACGCCGTCACCGAAGCGTGGATCGACGGCGCCTGGCGCGTCGTCGATGCGACGGCGCTCGCGCCACGGCAGAGCCTCGTGCGCATCGCGACCGGCCGTGACGCGGCAGACACCGCCTTCCTGAACGTCATCAGCGGCCGCACGGAGCTCGTCGAGGTCATCGTGACCGCGGTCGTGGACACACTTCCGGCCGACGATCTCACCGAGCTCATCGAACTCCGTTGACGACGAGTGAGGATCTCAATGTCAACTTGTTGACACAAGCGGAGTCAACTGGTTTACTCCCTGTATGGCATCGCGCGTGACCGTCACCCTCCACGAGCTGGTCGCCGAGCTCGACCTGTACGCCGACGAGGTGCTGCGGGAGCGACACGGCGTCTCGTACAACCTGTTCGAGTTCCTCGCGACGCTCGCTGAGCTCGGCCCGATCGACATCACCGGTCTCGCGCGCTGTCTGCGCGTGACGAAAGCCGCGGTCAGCAAGCGCGTGCCCTCCCTCGTCGCCGAGGGCTGGATAGCCACCGAACCGGGCGGCGGTCGCCGCATCGTGCTCTCACTCACCGAGAAGGGCGCCGGCCTCGTGCAGCAGGCCGGAGGCGAGCTGGAGGCGGAGTTCACGGCGATGCTCACAGATCCCAGACTCGACCCCGCCGTCTCCCCCGGAGCCATCGACGCCGCCACCCTCAACTCCCACCTGTCGACTCTCACCGAGATCGTCATCGAGAAAGGTCACCCCGCATGACCCGCCGCATCCTGGTCGTCATCGGCACCCCGCTGCCCGGCACCCTGAACCACACCCTCGCCGACTCCTACGCACATGCGGCCCGCGACGCCGGTGCCGACGTGCGGGTCATCGACCTCGCCGTCGACCCGATCCCTGCCCACCCGCGCAGCCGAGACGAGCTGCGCGCCCCGCGCTCCGACGCCGACCGGCCGCTCGACCCCGACGTCGCGCGCTACCTCGACGACGTGCGCTGGGCCGACCACCTCGTGTTCTTCCACCCGCAGTGGTGGGGCACGGCGCCCGCTGCACTCAAGGCCTTCATCGACCGCGTCTTCCTGTCGGGAGCGGCATTCCGTTACCGCGAGCGGTCCGCGGTCTCCGACCGCCTGCTGGCGGGCCGCACCGCCCGGCTCGTGATGACGATGGACTCGCCGCGGTTCTGGAACCGGCTGGTCTATCGCAACGCGGCCGAGACCTCCCTCACCCGCGCGACGCTCCGCTACTGCGGTGTCAGGACGGTCGGCGTGACCCGATTCTCCCCGGTGCGCTTCAGCGACGAGGCGGCCCGCGCCGCCTGGATCGATCGCACGCGCGCACTCGGGCGGACGGATGCCACCTCCACCGCTCGCCGTGCGCGTCGCCCGGCCGCGGAGCCGGTCGCCGCCTGAGGATCTTCCGGGTCGGCGCCGTGCATGCCACTCTGGGAACATGAAGTCCTGGATCGTTCGCTTCGTCTCGCTGTACGTGTTCAACGTCGTGGTTCTGCTGGTCATCGGGCTGCTGCCCTCCGTCCGCGTGGGGTGGGCGGCGCTGTGGGCCGGCGTGATCCTGACTGCGGCGACCGTCTGGATCAAGCCGCTCATCACGAAGATGTTCACGGGGTCGGCAGCGAAGTCCGCACGTCAACGCACTCGCGTCGGCGAGAAGACCGTCCAGTACGGCATCGTGTTCGCCGTCGAACTGATCGTCTGGATCCTCGTGGTGATCTTCTCGGGCGTGCGCGTCTCGGGGTTCTTCTGGGGCTGGGCGCTCCCGCCGCTGCTCCTGCTGGTCGCCTGGGTGATCTACGACCGCGTCGACGACAAGGTCGAGGCGCGGACCGGCGCGCTGTACGACCGGGCCACCGGGCGCGCCGGCGGGGCCGCCGTGGCGGACTCCCCCGCGCCGCCCCCGGCGCCCGAGGTCCGCGCGGCGCGCGACGAGCTCGCCGACGGCCTCACCCCCGAGCAGCGCCGCATGCTCGACGACCTGGGCAAGGGCTGACGCCGGGGTCGCCTTCTTCTCCGCCGGGGTCGCCTCTCCCACGCCGGGATCGCCTCTCCCGAGCCCAGATCGCCTCTCCCGCGTCGAGCGCGTAACAATCCGACGCCGACGGCGCCGCTGCCCCGCCGCGCGCGGGAAGATGGAACCCCGGCATCCCTTCACAGCACCCGTCTGGATGCCGCGCACCCCACCTCCGGAGGATCACCCATGTCGCGTCCCGTCCTGCGTTCCGTTCTCATCGCGTCCGTCGCCTCGGCCGCCCTGCTGCTCGCCGGCTGCGCCACCGGCGCCGACCCGGGCACGGCGCCCACGGCATCCGACCCGGTCGAAGAGGGGTATGTCACCCCGGGCAAGCTGACCATCGCGACCGGCGAGATCGCGTACTTCCCGTACGTGATCGACGACGATCCCGCGTCCGGCGAGGGCTTCGAGGCCGCCGTCGCGTATGCGGTCGCCGAGCAGCTCGGCTTCGCGCCCGAGGACGTCGAGTGGGTGCGCACGAGCTTCGAGGGCGCGATCGCGCCGGGTCCGAAGGGCTTCGACTTCAACATCCAGCAGTACACGATCACCGATGAGCGCAAGCAGGCGGTCGACTTCTCGTCGCCGTACTACCAGGCCAGCCAGGCCGTCGTCGCGATCAAGGGCGGCGCCGCCGACGGCATCGACTCGCTCGCCGGGCTCAAGGACATCCAGCTCGGCGCCATGGCCGGCTCGACGAGCGCCACGACGATCGAAGAGGCCGTCGCGCCGAACGTCGACGCGCTCCTGTACAACTCGAACGAAGACGCCGTCAACGCGCTGAAGGCGAACCTGATCGATGCGATCGTGCTCGACCTGCCGACGGCGTACTACGCGACGGGCGTCTACATCGAGAACTCCTTCATCGTCGGCGAGCTGCCGGCCGCGGGTGTGCCCGACGAGTGGGGCCTGCTGCTGGGCAAGGACTCGCCGCTGACCGAGCGCGTCACGGCCGCAGTCGACGCGCTGCGCGCCGACGGCACGCTCGCCGCGATCACGGACGAGTGGCTGGGCTCCGGCCAGGGCGTGCCCCTGCTGCAGTGACGTCGCGCTAGCGTCGTTCCGTGACCACACATCATCCGAGCGCGCTCGAACTCGAGCGACGCTCCTACCGGCAGGGCCGCGCACGGCAGTCCGTCCTCGTGGCGATCGCCTCGACGGTGGCCCTCGCGGTCATCGTCTGGGCGACGGTCATCAACACGCCCGGCTGGGCCGTCGTGCAGCAGACGTACTTCGATCCCGAGGTCGCGTTGCGCTCGCTGCCACGGGTGTGGGACGGATTCCTGCTCAACCTGCAGGTGCTCGGCCTGTCGGTCATCACCGTCGGCCTCGTCGCCCTGCTGCTGGCGACCGTGCGCACGTTGCCCGGGGCGGTGTTCTTCCCGGTGCGGGTGCTGGCCGCCGGCTACACCGACCTGTTCCGAGGCGTGCCGTTCATCATCGTGCTGTACCTGTTCGGGTTCGGCATCCCGACCATCACCGGCACCCGCATCCACCCGATCGTGCTCGGCGTGCTGTGCGTCACCCTCACCTACTCGGCGTACGTCGCCGAGGTGATCCGCGCCGGCATCGAGGCGGTGCACCCCTCGCAGCGCCTCGCGGCGCGCGCGCTCGGACTCGGATACCTGCAGACCCTCCGCCGAGTCGTGCTCCCGCAGGCGCTGCGAAAGATGACACCGCCGCTCATGAACGACTTCATCTCGATGCAGAAGGACGTGGGGCTGATCTCGATCCTGGGGGCGGTGGATGCCGTGCGCGCGGCGTACATCATGAACGCCCAGACGTACAACTTCACGCCGTACGTCGTCGCCGGCATCCTGTTCGTGCTGCTGGCCATCCCGACGATCCGCCTCGCCGACTGGTACACGGCGAAGCTGCGCGAGCGCGAGCAGGCGGGGGCGATCCTGTGAGCCGCGTCTTTCCCCCGAGCCTGCTGCGGGCGACCGGGATCTGGAAGGCCTTCGGCGAGCGCGAGGTGCTGCGCGGCGTCGACGTCTCGCTGGCTCAGCACGAGGTCGTCGCGCTCATCGGAGCGAGCGGCTCCGGCAAGTCCACGCTGCTGCGATGCCTCAACCTGCTCGAGCCCATCGACGACGGGCAGATCTTCCTCGGCGACGAGGACATCTCCGACCCCCGGGTCGATGCCAACCGCGCCCGCGCGCGCTTCGGCGCGGTGTTCCAGAGCTACAACCTGTTTCCGCATCTGTCCGTGCTCGACAACGTCACCCTCGCCTCCCGCGTGGTGCACCGGCTGTCGCGGCGCGACGCCGAGGCGAAAGCGCTGCCGCTCCTGGAGCGGGTCGGGCTCGCGGAGTTCGCGCGACAGCATCCCGATCGCCTCTCGGGCGGGCAGCAGCAGCGCGCGGCGATCGTGCGCGCGATCGTGACCGATCCCGAGGTGCTGCTGCTCGACGAGATCACCTCGGCGCTCGACCCGGAGCTGGTCGGCGAGGTGCTCGAGCTCGTGCGCGATCTGGCGGGCGACGGCGCGACGATCCTGATGGCCACGCACGAGATGGCGTTCGCCCGCGATGTGGCCGACCGCGTGATCTTCCTGGATGCCGGGACCATCGTCGAGCAGGGTCCGCCGGCGCAGCTGTTCGCGGCGCCCGAGCATCCGCGCACCCGCGAGTTCCTCACCCGCTTCACCGCCTGACGCGCGGTCTCCCGGGGTTACGCGAGGTCCCCGGTTTACGCGGGGTTCCGGTTCGGGTTCAGCAGTCGGTGGGGCACAGTTCGCGCCCGCCGGACTATGCCGCACCGACTGCCGAACCACACCACCCGGGTTTCAACAGGCACCCGCGCACGGTACGCGCCCACCGCACTATGCCCCACCGACTGCCGAACCACACCACCCCGGTTTCAACAGGCACCCGCGCACAGTACGCGCCCACCGCACTATGCCCCAGCGACTGCCGAACCAGGGCGACGAAGACCGGCGCGACGCACCAGGGCGCCGAACACCGGCGACGACCGAGGCGTGTCAACCGGCGACGGATGCCGGCGCGTCAGCCGGCGAGGCGCGTCAGCCGGCGAGGCGCGTCAGCCGGCGAGGCGCGTCGCGGTCTCCACCACGTTGGCGACGAGCATCGCGCGGGTCATCGGTCCCACGCCACCGGGGTTCGGCGACAGCCACCCCGCGACCTCGGCGACGGCGGGGTCGACGTCGCCGGCGAGCCGGGCCCGCCCCGACTCTGTCGTCCCGACACGCGTCACGCCCACGTCGAGCACGGCGGCGCCGGGCTTGATCCAGTCGGCCTGCACGAGGTGCGGCTGGCCCACCGCCGCCACCACGATGTCGGCACGGCGCACCTCCGCGGCCAGATCCGGCGTGCGCGAATGCGTGAGCGTCACGGTCGCATCGATCCCCTTGCGCGTGAGCAGCAGCCCGAGCGGACGGCCGACCGTGATGCCCCGCCCGATCACCGTGACGTGCGCGCCGGCGATCTCGACCCCGTGCCGCACGAGCAGCTCAACGATGCCCGCCGGCGTGCACGGCAGCGGCGCGGGCACGGCAGTCGCCGGGTCGACGCCCAGCACGAGCCGGCCGAGGTTGGTCGGGTGCAGGCCGTCGGCATCCTTCGCCGGATCGATCAGCTCGAGGATCGCGTTCTCATCGATGCCCTTGGGCAGCGGAAGCTGCACGATGAACCCGGTGACGGCAGGGTCGTCGTTCAGTCCGCGCACCGCGGAGGCGACCTCGGCCTGAGTCGCCGTGGCGGGCAGCTCGACCGAGATCGACGCCACACCCACCTCGGCGCAGTCGCGATGCTTGCCGGTCACGTACGAACGGGATGCCGGGTCAGCCCCGACGAGCAGCGTTCCGAGCCCCGGGGTGATCCCCCGCTCCGCGAGTGCCGCGACGCGGGCCTTGAGCTCCTGCTTGATGGCCGCCGCCGTGGCGACGCCGTCCAGCTTCTGTGCCGTCATGTCAGTCCTTTCGTCGCCGCCTCGTCCCCCCAACCCCGCGAGACTGCACGTGCGCACCGAGACTGCAGCCGGTAGACGCTGCCTCGGTGCACGGATGCTGTCTCGCGTTCGGGAAGCGGGGGCGGGGGGGGGAAGGGGAGGGGGCCTACTGGTGGAGGCCGGGGTAGAGGGGGAACGTCGACGTGAGCGCGTCGACGCGCGCGCGCAGCGCGTCGACGTCGGCGCCGGGCTGCAGCGCGAGCGCGATGATGTCGGCGACCTCGGTGAACTCGGCGTCGCCGAAGCCGCGGGTCGCCAGCGCCGGCGTGCCGATGCGCAGACCCGAGGTCACCATCGGCGGACGCGGGTCGTTGGGCACCGCGTTGCGGTTGACGGTGATGTGGATCTCGTGCAGCAGGTCCTCGGCCTGCTTGCCGTCGATCGCGGCGTCGCGCAGATCCACGAGCACGAGGTGCACGTCGGTGCCGCCCGAGCGGACCGAGATGCCGGCATCCTTGACATCCTGCTGCGAGAGGCGCTCGGCGAGGATCGCCGCGCCGCGCACGACGCGCTCCTGACGCTCCTTGAACTCGGGCGTCGCCGCGAGCTTGAACGCCGTCGCCTTGGCGGCGATGACGTGCATGAGTGGACCGCCCTGCTGCCCCGGGAACACGGCCGAGTTGATCTTCTTGGCGATGTCGGCGTCGTTGGTCAGGATGAAGCCCGAGCGCGGGCCGCCGATCGTCTTGTGCACGGTCGAGGACACGACGTGCGCGTACGGCACGGGCGAAGGGTGCAGGCCGGCCGCGACGAGTCCGGCGAAGTGGGCCATGTCGACCCACAGCAGCGCGCCGACCTCGTCGGCGATCGCACGGAAGCGCGCGAAGTCGAGCTGGCGCGGGTAGGCCGACCAGCCGGCGATGATGACCTTCGGCTTGTGCTCGCGGGCCAGCCGCTCGACCTCGTCCATGTCGATGATCGACGTCTCGGGGTCGACGCCGTAGGCGACGATGTTGTAGAGCCGGCCCGAGAAGTTGATCTTCATGCCGTGGGTGAGGTGGCCGCCCTGGTCGAGCGAGAGGCCGAGCAGGGTGTCGCCCGGACGGGCGATGGCGTGCAGCACGGCGGCGTTGGCCGAGGCGCCGGAGTGCGGCTGGACGTTGGCGAACTCCGAGCCGAACAGGGCATTGGCCCGCGCGATCGCGAGCTCCTCGGCGACGTCGACCTCCTCGCAGCCGCCGTAGTAGCGGCGGCCGGGGTAGCCCTCGGCGTACTTGTTCGTGAGCACCGAGCCCTGCGACTGCAGGACCGAGACGGGCACGAAGTTCTCGGACGCGATCATCTCGAGGAATCCGCGCTGTCGCTCCAGCTCGCGCTCGAGGACCTCCGCGATCTCGGGATCGACCTCGGCGAGCGGGGCGTTGAAGTACGTGTCGGTCATGGCATTCTCCTGATCCGTGGTTGAGTGCCGCCGGAGCTCGATGCACCCGCACTGTGCGGGCACCCGATCGCCGAAGGGCGTATCGAAACCAAGGCCGACCCAGGCGAACGGTCGATTGCCATGTTGGTCGCTCCCCGGTGGTGGCCCACCTCAACGCCAGTCGCGACACCCTGAGCATAACGGATTCCGCCCTGCTAGGCTGACGCGATCCCGGTTTGTTAGCAGTCCTTACATAGACGATCGGAGACCTCGTGTCCGTGCCCGCCGTCGTTCCCGCCCCCGCATCGATCGCCCCCCTCGCGGGCGCGCCGTTCGCCCTCGATGACACGGTCGCGATCTCGGGCGATCGGGATGCCGCGACCGCCCTCCGCGATCTGCTCGCACTCCGCGCCGGCCTCACTCTCGACACCGTCGACCCGCACGATCCGCTCGCGGTCGCACCCGACCGGATCGGCCGGACGCGCCGCACCATCGCCCTCACCGTCGATCCGGCCGTCGGGGGTCCGGAGTCGTATCGCCTCGAGGCCGACGCCACTGCGATCACCGTCGTCGGGGCGGATGCCGCCGGCCTCTTCTACGGCATCCAGACCCTCGGTCAGCTCGTCACCGACACCGACACCGACACCGACACCGGCACCGGCACCGACACCGGCACCGACACCGACCCCGG
>Ga0160450_100125_pt1 | contig 54300 bp, 50 predicted proteins | sample HID1975K_E1MG_FD_108257 | JGI IMG/M metagenome (GOLD analysis project Ga0160450, IMG submission 108257) | Enriched soil microbial communities from UW Madison campus, WI, USA - HID1975K_E1 MG | ecosystem: Environmental > Terrestrial > Soil > Unclassified | place: USA: Madison, Wisconsin...
GCCGGGTCAGGTCGCTCGATGCCGGTGCGGACGATGCCGAGGTTGTTCAGTCGCATGGTGTTCCTCTCAGAGCCCACGGGCGCGCAACGCGCGGTCGAGGCGCGGATAGACGCGGCGGGCGTTGCCCTCGAAGACCTGCGCGCGCTGCGCGTCGTCGAGGTGGGGGGTCGCGTCGACGTAGCGCTTGGTGTCGTCGAAGTAGTGGCCGGTGCGCGGGTCGATGTCGCGCACGGCGCCGATCATCTCGCTGGCGAACAGGATGTTGTCGGTGGGAACGACCGTGGTCAGCAGGTCGATGCCCGGCTGGTGGTAGACGCAGGTGTCGAAGAGCACGTTGTTCAGCAGGTGCTCCTCGAGCTCGGGCTTTCCCAGCGCCATCGCCAGTCCGCGGAAGCGTCCCCAGTGGTACGGCACGGCGCCGCCGCCGTGCGGGATGACGAGCTTGAGGTCGGGGAAGTCCGCGAACAGGTCGCCCTTGAGCAGCTGCATGAACGCGGTCGTATCGGCGTTGAGATAGTGGTCGCCGGTGGTGTGGAACACCGGCTTGCAGGACGTGCTCACGTGCACCATCGCCGGGATCTCGTACTCGACGAGCTTCTCGTAGATCGGGTACCAGGAACGGTCGGTGAGCGCCGGGGCCGACCACAGGCCGCCGGACGGATCGGGGTTGAGGTTCACCGTGACGGCACCCAGCTCTTCCACGGCGCGGGTGAGCTCGGCGACGCTGGTCGCGGGGTCGGCCCCCGGCGACTGCGGGAGCATGGCGCCCATGAGGAAGCGGTCCGGGAACAGCTCGCTGACACGAGCGCACAGGTCGTTGCAGATCCGCGCCCAGGTCTCACTGACGGGGAGGTCGCCGATGTGGTGCGCCATGAAGGATGCGCGGGGGCTGAAGACCGTGACATCGCTGCCGCGCTCGTTCATGAGCTTCAGCTGGTTGGCCTCGATGGTCTCGCGGATCTCGTCATCGCCGATCCGCAGCGTCGCGGGATCAGGCGCTTCGCCCCGCCCCTCGCTGAACGCGATCTGCAGGTCACGCCATGCCCCGAGCGGTGCGGGGGCGGTGGTGTAGTGGCCGTGGATGTCGATGATCAACGCGTGTCGTCCTTGTCACTGAAGAGCGGGATCCGGCGGCCGTGCCGGGTCTGGTGCTCCCCACTGTAGGTGGCGCCCGTGATGTGGTCCAATAGATGCAGATGGCACACCCCATAGATGGGATCAATGCATGTCGCTCGTCGATCTGAACCAGCTCCGGACGTTCGTCGTGCTCTACGAGCTGCGCAGCGTGACGGCGGCCGCCGAGCGTCTGCACGTCACGCAGCCGACGGTCAGCTACACGCTCAAACGCCTCCGAGAGCGGTTCGGCGACGACCTGTTCCGTCGGGAGGGACACGACATGGTGCCCACTCCCCGGGCCACCCTGCTGTTCGGTCCGCTTCATGAGGCGCTCGCCCAGATCGACGCGACGGTGAGCGATCCGGATGTCTTCGAGCCGGCCGGATTCAGCGGCGAGCTCGCGCTCGGACTCACGTCGATCGGCGAGCAGACCTTCCTCCCGCCGATCATGGCGGCCCTGGCGCGGGAGGCGTCCAGTCCGCACCTGCAGGTGTCGCGGCTGGACTCCGATCAGGTCGAGGACGAGCTGATCCGCGGACACATCGACCTGGCGATGACCGTGTCGCTGATCGGAGCCCCCCGCCTGTGGCGCACCCGCGTGCGCAGCGTGGAGTACGTCGCGCTCTCCTCCGGCGCTCACCCCCTCCCCGCCACGGGACCGGACATGTTCGCGGGACGGCGCTTCGTGCGCGTATCCGCGCGCGGCGGCCATGTCTTCCCGCTGCAGGCGCTGTCCGAGCACGGGCTGATGTCGCAGGTCGCGCTCACCGTGGAGGAGTACGCCACGGTGCCCGCCGTGCTGGAGGCAACCGATCTGGTCGTGCTCCTGCCACGGCACGTCGCGGAGGTGTTCTCCGGCTGGTTCCCGAGACTGCGCATCGCGGAACTGCCCTGGCCCGGGCAGAGCACCCCGGTCTCGCTGTACACGCGGCGCGAGGCGAGTCTCTCACCGGCCCAGCGATGGTTCCGCGCCGTCGTGCTCGAGGCCGTCGCATCCGGCGAGTTCCCGCCCGAGTAGCGCCGACCCGCGCGGACGCTCCCGCCCGTCGCCGCGTCGCGCAGCTCACAGAGGTCGAGATCGCGTGCACAATTCAGGCAGATTGCCGCGGCACCCGGTCGGATTCCGCGGGTTTCCGCTGCTCGGCACCGAGGCCGCGCGCGAATTGCCTGAATTGTGAACGGTCGCCGGACGCAATGCCGTGCCGCGGATCGCGCCGGCCGCCTGCGGCATCCGCGCGGACGTCACCTCAGTCCCGGGGAGCCCTTCCCGCGGTTCCAGCTGGCCTTCGCGGGCGCGAAGGGACTGCGGATGTGGATGGACCAGCTCGAATGCGGGTGGATCGACAGGATCGCGCGCTCGAACCAGCCTCGAGCCTCGTCCGACAGCTCGGGCAGCACGGCGGCCTTGTCGAGATCGTCCTCCGGCCTCGGCCGCAGCGCCTTCCAGACCAGTTGCACCTCCGGAGCACCGGTCGGGATGCCGTCGACCTGGAGTACGGCGCGATCCCACGGCAGCTGCAGACGCGGGTCGCGCCGGTAGAGCCAGGCCGCGTCCGTGCCGTCCTCCACGTTCACCTGCAGCACCCACGCGCCGGAGCGCTCATCGCGCACGCGCACCGGGTGCAGGTCCGCGTCGCCGGCATCGTCATCGTCATCGTCGCGCCAGGGGATCACGGCGTCGTCGCCGGCCGGCACCCACGCACGGAACCCTGCGGGCAGCACCCGGAGCAGCTGGGTGAGCCCGGTCGAGGTCGTGCTGACATCCGTGTGCGGACGTTCGCGGATCGGCCGGCCCAGCCACCGATCGAGGGCGACTCCGCCCGAGAGCCACCACCGCGCGGCGGCGCCGTCGAGCAGTTCCGCCACAGCCTGGGGGGCGAGGGGGTCCCATCGCATCTCGGCGATCGGCACAGGAGAGGACATGGATCGAGGCTACCGTCGCGGGCCGCGCGCCAGGCTGCCGCAGCTCAGCGCCGTGCGTCGTGGATCCACGCATGTCGCTGCGGGTCACTCCCCGTCATGTCCCGGGAGGCGGTATCTCCCCCGCAGATCGGTCTTGCGGATCTTGCCGCTGGCCGTGCGCGGCAACTCGTCGACGAAGACGACGGCGCGGGGGATCTTGTACTTCGCGAGCCGTCCCGACAGGTGGGCGAGCACCTGCTCGGCGGTGATCTCGGCGCGCGGGACCGCGATCGCGAGGGGCACCTCGCCCCAGCGCTCGTCGGGGACCCCGATGACGGCGACGGCGTCGATCTCGGGGCGCTCCATGATGAGCTGCTCGACCTCGGCGGGGTAGATGTTCTCGCCGCCGGAGATGATCATGTCCTTGAGCCGGTCGCTGATCGTCAGGTACCCCTGCTCGTCGAGGAACCCGATGTCGCCGGAGCGGAACCACTCACCGCGATGGGCGTCGCGCGTGGCGTCGGGTCGCAGCCAGTACTCCTTCATGACGTTGGGCCCGCTGATCTCGATCTCGCCGGCCTCCCCCGGCGGCAGCGGTTCGCCGTCTGCACCCACGACGCGGATGCCGGTGAAGAAGTGGGGGAGACCGGCTGAGCCGACGTGCTCCCTCGCCTTGCGATACGGCAGGGAGGTGGCGCCGGGTGACGTCTCGGTCATGCCGTACCCGGACGAGAAGCTCAGCCCGCGCGCCTCGTAGGCCTCGATGACGCGCAGCGGCACGCTGGAGCCGCCGCACGTCAGCTTTCGCAGCGTGGAGAGGTCGGTGGACGCCCAGTCCGGATGCTCGGCGAGCAGCTGGAAGGTCGTCGGCACGCCGGAAAGGCTCGTGATGCGGTGCTCCGCGATCGCGGCGAGGACGGCGCCGGGATCCACCCGCTCCTGCAGGATCAGCGTCCCGCCCTTGAGCAGCGCCGGCAATACGCCCATGCCCAGCGACGCCACATGGAACATCGGCGCGATCATGAGGGCACGCTCGTCCGAGGTCACGTCGTAGTCGACGAGGACGTTCAGCGCGTTCCACGTGAGATTGCCGTGCGTCAGCACGGCGCCCTTGGGGCGCCCGGTCGTACCGGAGGTGTAGAGGATCATCGCCGGGTCGTCGAGACTCACCGCGATCTCGTCGACGCGGTGCGAGACGGCATCCAGCACGTCATCGAACGCTTCGACGGCCGGCGGTTCGGCGGGACCGTCCACGACGATGCGTCGCTCGACGCGGCTCGACCACGCCGCCGCGCGCGCGAGCTCGCGCATCTCGTGGTGGGTGATGAGCAGCCGCGCGCCGCTGTCCTCGATGATGTACTCGAGCTCCCGCGGCGCGAGGCGCGTGTTGAGCGGGACGAAGATCGCGCCGATGGCTCCGCAGGCGAAGAGCGTCGTGAGGAAGTCGGGGTGGTTGTTGCCGAGGTAGGCGACGCGGTCACCCTTGACGATGTCCCGCGCGGCGAGAGCGGCGGCGAGCCGGTCGATCCGGTCGGCGAACTCCTCGTACCGCAGCGTGCGATCGCCGTGGACCAGCGCGACGTCCCCCTCGGACTTCACGCGCCGACGGGCGATCCAGCTGCCCAGGCCTTCATTCTTCATCGGGCCATGGTTCTTCATCGAAGCCTCTTCGCAATGATCTGACGAATGGATGCCGGTGCGGCCCCGCCGCTTCAGGCGTAGAAGCGGTAGATCCCCCGCGCGACGACGGCGGGCTTGGTGCCGCCCTCGATCTCGATGGTCTGGTCGACGGCGAGCTGGTAGCCACCGGCGACCTCGGCCACCTCGGCGATCACGGCGTTCATGCGCACGCGCCCGCCGACCTTCACGGGCGAGACGAAGCGGACCTTGTCCAGACCGTAGTTGACCTTGGCGGTGACGCCCTCGGCGTCGAACAGCTCGGACCAGAACTTCACAGCGAGCGACAGGCTGAGGAAGCCGTGCGCGATCGGCGCGCCGAACGGACCGTCCTTCGCGCGGTCGGGGTCGACGTGAATCCACTGGTGGTCGTCGGTCGCATCGGCGAAGACGTTCACACGGTCCTGCGTGATCTCCAGCCACTCGGAGTAGCCGAGGTCGGTGCCGGCGAGTCCGGCGATGTCGGCGTAGGCGACGGTGGTGGTCATGGTGGGGCTCCCTTTCGTGGAGTGTTCGATGAGGCGGTCGGTCAGCCGGCGAGCCCGAGCAGCCGCGCGGCGTTGTCCCGGAGGATCCCGGGGAGGACGGCCGGACGGAACGACTCGGCCGCGTCGGCGTCGCGGCGCCATCGGTCGGGGGTCAGCAGCGGGTAGTCCGACCCGAAGAGCACCCGGGACTTCAGGTACGAGTTCGCGGCGCGCACGAGCGCCTCCGGGAAGTACTTGGGGCTCCAGCCGGACAGGTCGATCCACGTGTTGTGCTTGTGGCTCGCGATCGAGAGCGCCTCGTCCTGCCACGGCACCGACGGATGCGCCATGATGATCTGGAGCGCCGGGAAGTCGGCGGCCACGCCGTCGAGCAGCATGGGGTTCGACAGCCCCAGGCGCAAGCCCCGGCCGCCGGGAAGCCCCGCGCCGATGCCGGTCTGACCGGTGTGGAACAGCGCCACGACACCGGCATCCTGCAGTGTCTCGTACAAGGGGTACCAGCGCTCGTCGCTCGGGTCGAAGCCCTGCACCGTGGGGTGGAACTTGAACCCGCGGACGCCGTGGTCCTCGATCAGGCGACGGGCGCGGTCCACGGCGTCCGCGCGATGCGGGTCGACCGACCCGAACGGGATGAGGACGTCGTTGTGGCGTGCGGCGCCGGCGGCGATCAGCTCGCTGGGGATCGGCGGGTGACCCAGGTGGGTCTCGGCGTCGACGGTGAACACGACCGCGGCCATGCGCCGCTCCCGGTAGTACGCGGCGATCGAGTCGAGGTCGGGACGAGCGGCGTCGGCGGCGAAGTACTTCGACGCCGCCTCGACCAGATCCGCCGGCAGGGACGCGTGCCCCCGGTCGTCGATTTCGATGTGCACGTGCACGTCGATCGCGTCGAGCGCTTCGACGTCGATCGCGGGTTCGTAGCGGGCCATGGCTGCGCGCGGCTCAGCGCTGGAGCTCCTCGGGCAGCGGCGGGAACTTCTCGCCCACCGTCTGCAGCCTGTCGCCGAGAGACGCGGGGAACTCCGCGACGAGCGCGTCGTAGCTCCAACCGCCCTCCTGGTACTCCGTGACGACGGGTTCCGGGTGCGACCACAGCTGGATGCGGTCTCCCCCGATGCCGATCGCCTGGCCGGTGACGGCGGCGGCGGCGTCCGAGGCGAGATAGGCGATCAGGCCCGCCACGTCGTCGGAGGTCCCGAACCCGAGGCCGTGGCGGAAGAAGGCGGGCATCGGCTCACCCTTCGCGTCGGCTTCGACCGCGGCGGCGAAATAGGGGACGGTGGCGGTCATGGCGGTGGCGGCCACGGGGATCACGGCGTTGGCGGTGATTCCCGCCTTCTTGAGCTCCATCGCCCAGGTCCGCACCATCCCGACGATGCCGGACTTCGCGGCGGCGTAGTTCGTCTGCCCGAAGGTGCCGCGCTGTCCGGTCGGCGACCCGATGCAGATGATCCGTCCCGCGATCTCGTTCTCGCGCATGTAGGTGGCCGCCTCGCGCACGCACGTGAAGGTGCCGCGGAGGTGGACGTTCACGACGAGGTCGAAGTCGTCGTCGCTCATCTTCCAGAGGACGGTGTCGCGGAGCACGCCCGCGTTGGTGACGAGGATGTCGAGTCGCCCGTAGGTGTCGACGGCGCTCTGGACGAGGCGCTTCGCCGTCTCCGTCGGACCGACCGGTGCGACGACGGCGACCGCCCGGCCGCCTGCGGACTCGATCGACGCGACGGCTTCGGCGGCGGCTGCGGCGTCGACGTCGTTGACGACGACGTCCGCGCCCTGGCGGGCGAGCTCCTGCGCGTAGGCGAGGCCGAGGCCGCGCCCTGAGCCGGTGACGATGGCGACCTTGCCGCGCAGCGGCCTCTTGTCGTCTGGGGACATGTGAACTCCTTCGTTGCTCTCCATCACACCACAGATTACTTGAGAATATCAATCATTGATCAAACGAGCATGCTCGTTAGGATGGACCACATGCCCGATGTCGCCGCTTCCGCGCCCCGCGCCGATCAGGCGACGGGCGACAAGACTCTCGTCGAGGATCTGAGCTTTCTACTCGCCCGCGCGAGCGCGCTGTCGAACGCCGCCGGCAACGCCGCCCTCGCACCGTTCGGTCTCAAGGTGCGGTCGTACTCGGTACTCGCGCTCGCTTCGGAGCACGCGGGCCCGACGCAGCGCGAGATCGCGGAGTTCCTGCGCCTCGACCCCAGCCAGGTCGTGGCGCTGGTCGACGCACTGCAGAAGTCCGGGCTGATCTCACGCGAGCCCGACCCGCGCGACCGCCGCGCGAACGTCATCGTCGCGACCGCGGCGGGCCTCAAGACGCTGTCGCAGGCCCGGAAGGCCGTGCTCCAAGCCGAGCGTGCCGTCCACTCGGGACTGGACGGAGACGAGCGCGCGACCCTGGGAGCGCTGCTGCGGAAGACGGCGTTCCCCTCCGAGTGAGACGGTGGAGGAATGGCGAACTCGCCCTCCGGTGACTCGATGACCGACCGGCTCGTGCGCGTGCTCGACACGTTCACGACCGACCGCACCGTGCAGACGGCGACCGAGATCGGCCGCCGCGCCGAGCTGCCCGCCTCGAGCGCGCACCGGATCGTTGACGACCTCGTCAGGGCGGGACTGCTGGAGCGCGACGACGAGCACCGGGTGCGACTCGGCATGCGGCTGTGGGAACTCGCCCTGCGCGGATCGTCGGCGCTGCGTCTGCGGCAGGCTGCCCTGCCCCACATGGAACGCGTGCAGGCGGCGATCCGCGAGCACACCCAGCTCGCCGTCCTCGAGCACGAAGAGGCGCTGTTCCTCGAACGCCTCTCCCACCCCGATGCCGGCGCGAACATCACGCGCATCGCCGGCCGCCTGCCCTTGCACGCCTCGTCGTCGGGCCTGGTCCTGCTCGCGCACGCGCCCGCCGGCCTGCGGGAGCGCGTGCTCGCCGAGCCGCTGCGCGCCGTATCGCCCGAGACCGTGACGGATGCGGGCACGCTCGGCCGCCTCCTGGCCACCGTGCGCCGACAGGGCTACGTCATCGCGCCGGGCTCGATCGAGACCGTGTCGACCGGGGTCGCCGTCCCCATCCGCGATCGCGGTGAGGTGACCGCCGCGCTGTCGGTCGTGCTGCCGCGAGAGGCGCCGACGGCACCGGCCGTGGAGGCGCTGATCGTCGCCGCCCGCGGAATCGAGGCGTCGCTGCGCGACCCCACCGGAGCAGCCTGATTCCCATTCAACGGGAATGCGCCGGTGGGACGTCTCCGGCGGATGCACACTGTCTGTCAACGGCATCCGCACCGTCGAAGGAGACGCCCATGACCACCTCGCTGCGCACGCAGGTCGCGATCGTCGGAGCCGGCCCAGCCGGCCTGGTCCTGTCCCACCTGCTGGCCGACGCCGGCATCAGCTCGGTCGTGATCGACCAGCGCTCGCGCGCGGAGATCGAGACGACGATCCGTGCCGGCATCCTCGAGCAGGGCACGGTGGAACTCCTCGCCGCGATCGATCCGGACTCCCGCGTGCACACCGTCGGCCAGCGGCACGACGGCATCGAGCTGCGATTCGAGGGCGAGGGGCATCGCATCGACTTCCCGGGCCTGGTCGGCCGGAGCGTGTGGCTGTACCCGCAGCACGAGGCGCTGAAGGATCTGCTGAAGCTCCGCCTCGGCGCCGGACAGGACCTGCGCTTCGGAGTGACGGCCACCCGCGTCGAAGGCGTCGACACGGCGCACCCGCGCGTGGTCGCCACCGACGCGGACGGAAACGCACTCGAGATCGACGCCGACTTCGTGGTCGGCGCCGACGGCTCCCGCAGCGTCGTGCGCGCCGCGGTGACCGGATCGGCGACCGGCGGGTACTTCCGCGAGTACCCGTTCGCCTGGTTCGGCATCCTGTGCGAAGCGCCGCCCAGCGCGCACGAGCTCATCTACAGCAACTCCGACCACGGATTCGCCCTCATCAGCCAGCGCAGCCCCGAGGTGCAGCGCATGTACTTCCAATGCGACCCCGAAGCCGATCCGCACGCCCTCGCCGAAGAGCAGATCTGGGAGACGCTGCAGGCGCGCGTGCCCGGCGTGACCCTCACCGAAGGGCCCATCTTCCAGCGCGACGTCCTGCGTTTCCGCAGCTTCGTCGCGCACGAGCTGCGTCACGGCCGCGCCGCACTCGTCGGCGACGCCGCGCACACGGTTCCCCCCACCGGCGCGAAGGGCATGAACCTCGCGATCGCCGACGTCGTCGTGCTCGCCCGTGCGCTCGGCGCACTGCTCAACGAAGGCGACGAGCGCCTCATCGACGGCTACGCGGAGCTGGCCGCGCGCCGCATCTGGAAGTCGCAGCACTTCTCCTGGTGGATGACGAGCATGCTCCATGTCGCGCCGGGGGCCAGCGACTTCGATCGGCGGCGCCAGCTGGGCGAGCTGCACTCCGTCGTCACCTCCGAGGCCGGTCGCACCTACCTCGCCGAGGCGTACACGGGGTGGCCGATCGAGCTGTGAGTTGCGCGGGCGTACTTCGGATCGACTCAGCGTGATCTGCGCACGTTGTCCGCATCCGCTCAACGCGGCGCGGTCGCTCCTAGAGGACGAGGTCACCAGGCATCCCGCCCACGAGAGCGCACGGAGATGACAGGCGAATCGAGCGAGGTCCTTACTGCCCACATCGGACCGGCACTGGTCATCACCCTCAACCGCCCGGCGGTTCTGAACGCCGTGACACGGTCTATGTGCGAGACGATCGCGGATGCGCTCGACACCGCCGAGAGCAACCCGGAGGTCCGCGCTGCAATCCTCACGGGGACAGGCGCACGATCGTTCTCTTCGGGGGCAGACCTGCGGGACGTCACCGGGGAGCCCATCGATGCGACGAGTGCACGCGGACGCTATGGCTTCGGGGGCATCGTGCGCCACCCCTTCACCAAGCCGCTGATCGCAGCCGTCAACGGGCTCGCCTACGGCGGCGGGTGCGAAACGCTCCTCCGCTGCGACGTCGTGCTCGCCGCAGGGCATGCGACGTTCGCGCTCCCGGAGGTGACCCGCGGCGTGGTCGCCGGGGGCGGGGGCGCAGTCCGGCTGGCCCGTGCAGTCGGTCCGCGACTCGCCGCGGAGATGCTCCTGACCGGCCACCCCATCGATGCGCGGCGCGCACTCGCCTCCGGGTTGATCACGGGAATCCACGAGGATCCTCTGACCGCAGCACTGGAACTCTGCCAGACCATCGCCGACAACGCACCACTGGCCATCGCCGCGACGCTACGCCTTCTCCGCGCGGACGAGGACGCCGCCTGGGAGGCGAATGCCGCAGAGATCACGGCGCTCCTCACCGCCGAGGACGTCCAGGAGGGAGCGGCGGCGTTCCTCGAGAAGCGCCGTCCGCAGTGGCGGGGACGATGACCGTCCGGTCGGGTGTCAGACCGGCTGCACACTTCACTGCATCGTGAGCTCCAGCCCGTCAGGTTTCGCGGCGATGCCGTCGAAGTAGTGACGCTGCAGGATCTCATCGCGCAGATCGGGTGACAATTGAGCGAAGTACGCGGTCGTCCCGCCGAGCCGGACCGTGAGGTCCGGATGGGACTCCGGATCGAGACACGCAGCGCGCAGCCGTGAGGTGTCGGCGACGTTGATCTGGACGTGCTTGCCTCCCGCTGAGAAGTAGTCTCGCAGCAGATCCTCCAGATGGCCCAGGTCGGCTGGTGCGGCGAGTGCGGCGGCTTCGAACCGAAGGTCGAGTTCGACCGATTGATACGCACGCTGCCCGACACGCGACGCGCTCGCGATCACGTGCCACGGAGTGGCGCGTTCGACGCCACGCATGGGCGTGAGCGACTCCTCCGCAAGTGGCTCCCCCGCGGACCTGCCGTCGGGAGTGGCTCCCGTGACGGCTCCCCCCGGCCACGGCGACGTTCCGATTGTGAGCGCCGAGGGAATGCAGCGGCCACCTGTCACAGACGTATGCGCGACGATCGCATCGGCCGCGGTCTGGTACGCCCACGCGGCGAGCGCATCCACATCGGCGTCCGCATTGCCGAACTTCGCCAGCTGCCGGCAGCGCTCTCGGAGCTCATCGTCGCCATCACCGGCCCAATCGCGGTCGATCGCCTCGATCAGCCGCTCGGCCGTGACCGCGCGTTCATCGAAGACGAGCGTGCGAATCACGTGGAGGGAGTCGGCGACGTTGACCACCCCGATGACGTTCACGAAGTTGGCGTTCTCGTACGGCATGGTACGCGTGAAGACATCGGCCCCGAGTGCGACGCCATCCGCCATGAGCACGGAGTCCAGCGGGCGCGGGTAGCGGTCGCCGATGGATCGGATCGTCACATTGTTGAACTCTGCCTGGAGACCCAGATACTGCCGCATCTGAAGGCGAAACGACTCCAAGAACTGATCGAATGACGCATGATCGCCGAGGACCGGCGTCGCGGGCCCCAGGCGGAAACCCGTGCGTCGGCAGATCCCTCCTCGCATGGCGATGTCCAGCACGCGCGGCAACACGAACATCGGGCTGGCGACGAGCCGGGACTTTCCGGTGATCGTCACGGAGAGCGATCCTGCGACACTGTAGTCACGAGCTTCCTCGCCATCGATGCCTTGGTCCTCCAGGAACCCGATCATCGACCGATCGCCGACGAACGCCGGCATCCCCAGCCCGGTGCGCGCGAGTCTCAAGGCGGCCTGCAGGAGCTCTGACGGCGTACCGTCGTGGACCCTCATGGTGATGGTGTGGTGCGGCGTCGGGCATGCCTCAGCGGCGCGGAGGACGAGGTAGGACAGCTCGTTGGTCGCATCCGACCCGTCGCGGTTCTGCCCTCCGATGACCGCGTTATGCCATTTGGAACCACCGGCCCATTTCGCCCGATGTGCCGACCCGCCCTGGATCGTGATCTCCATGCTGCGCAGTCGGAGCATCGCGAACAGTTCGACGACCTGCTCGTCCGAGAGGATCCCGGCGTCGACATCCCGGCGATACCAGGGATAGAAGAGCTGGTCGATGCGGCCCATCCCCAACGTCCCCGAGGGCAGCATCGAGACGAACAGGAACCAGTAGAGCTGCAGCGCCTCACGAAATGTTCGCGCCGGGCCCTCGACGATGTGAGCACAGATCTCAGCGATCTCTTCCAATTCGCGGCGTCGGGCCTCTTCTGCCTGGTTGGCATCGTGACGGGCGATCGCCTCGAAACGTCGGATGAGGGTCTGCACGCCTCCGAGGGAGATCAACGCCGCTCGGTAGAATTCCGCCTGCTCGAACGACTCCGCGCTGTACAGACGCGTGTGACGCAACGCGTCGGCGACGTCGGAGACCAGCGCGCCCAGCCCTCGCTCGAGGACCGTGGCGAAGTCCGGCGTCCCGATCATCTGCGAGATCTCGTGGTGGAAGCCGTAACCGCCTCCGAGGAGACCACCGGCACCCCACCCTTCCTCCTTGCTCTTGAACGGAGGGAGGACAACCCCCATCTGCGCATACGGCCAGAGGCGCTCGTCGTCGTACGTACCCGTCATCAGCGACGTCAGGCTGCGTCCTTGCCAGTAGTCGTTGAGCTCACCGATCCACTGACGGACCTCCGGATGGATGATGTATCCCGCGGCTTCCAGCGAGTCGATCTCCGCCTCGGGCCACGTACCCCACAGCGGGGTGAGCTCGACACCCCAGGGCTGACTCGCGGGGTTGCCGACCAACAGCATGTCCTCCTCGATGAAGAGGGTGGCGCCTTCGACGGCGGCCGCGAACGCCTTCGCGCACCGCACGATGTGCGGCTCTCCTTCGGAACCGCGGAACGAGGCTGTGATGTTCTGGGCCTTCTCGACTCCCACCGGGATCCGCGAGCTGCGCACGATCTCCACGTTTCGCATCAGTCGGCCGATACGTTCAGTCATTGTTGGGGCTCCGGTTTCTTGTGGGGGTCTCCGACAGCGGACAAGAGTTCCGACGCGAAGCGGTCGATCGATGCAGCGATCATCGCGATCTGTTCGCAAGGGGCGAAGTGCCCTGCGCCTGGAATGGCATCTCCGCGCGCATTCGGAAGACGGCGCAGGATGTCCGGGGCGATCTCACCGAGGCCGCCGCTCGGGCCGCCGGTGCCGTACGCGAGTCGAACTTCGGCCATCACGGAACTGAGCTCTGCCCAGCAAGAGTTCCGCGTGGCCAGGCGATAGATCTCGGCCTCGAAAGCGGGAGCGCACGCAAGCTGCCACCCCTCGTCCGCAACCTCGACGAGACCGTCACCGAGGAACCCCTCGATCGCCGGCGGAGCGAACGTGCGGGTGGGAGACATCGCACTCGCGTGTGCGTGCGCGGCGTTCCGATCGGGGAACCTCGCTGCCCGACCGCGGGTCTTCTCGATGAGTGTCTCGGCGCGAGGAGAGAGCGGAGCGGGCGGTCGAAGGGCAGGTTCGTACAGATACATCCCCGCGACGCTAAGCGGTGAGCGCTGCTCGGCGAGCAGCGCGCTCGTGGCCCCTCCCGAGTGGGCGACGACCACGATCGGCGCGCCGACTCGCTCCTTCAGAACTTCGACTGCTTCTCCCACGGCTTCGGCGAACGCTGTCCAGGGATCAGTGCCCGCGGGTGGTTCCGGGGCACCCCCGTGCCCCGGAAGCTGAAGCCCGAGGTTGAGGCTGCGAACGGACAGTCCGGCTGCGAGTGGCACATAGCAGCCTGCGGAGAGACTGATGGCGTGGACGAACAGGACGACGAGTTCGGCGTCGCGTTCACCTGCGCGTGAGGGCAGGTCAACGATCATCCACGCCCTCGTTCCCACCGGTGCTGGCGGCGTCCCCCGCCGACGCCATCAGTGCGCCGAGGGGCCGTCCGCCGAGCTGAGGACCGGAGGTCTGCAGATGACACCTCACTGAGCCCCCGCCCTCCACGCGCGTCGCAACGGGCTCCTGCTGCGCGCAGATCTCCATGGCAAACGGGCATCGTGTGCGGAACGCGCAACCGCTGGGGGGATTGGCAGGGTCTGGGAGGTCTCCGCGCGCGATCAAGGCCGACCTCCCCCGCTGCGCCACCGGATCGGGGATGGGAATCGCCGCGAGGAGGGCCTGCGTGTACGGGTGCGCGAACGAGGAGTACACCCGCTCGGTGGGGCCCTCCTCGATGATCTGACCGAGGTACATGACGACGACGCGATCGGAGATGTGCCGCACGACGGCGAGATCGTGCGAGATGAACAGGTAGGACAGCCCGCTGATCCCGCGCAGCTCTTCCAGGAGAGCAATGATCTGGTTCTGGGTCGACACGTCCAGCGCACTGACGGCTTCGTCGCAGACGAGGATGTCCGGTTCCACGGAGATTGCTCGTGCGATCGCAATGCGCTGCCGCTGCCCACCGGAGAACTCCTCCGGATGCCGTTCGGCCGCGGCCCGCGGGAGCCCGACCTTCTCGAGCAGGTCGGCGACACGCTCCTCCCGCTCGCCCCGGCTCAGCCCGGTATGGACCTTGAGTGGTTCGGCGATCGAATCGCCGACGCGCATCGACGGGTCCAAGGAGGAATAGGGATCCTGGAAGACCATCTGGATCCGACGTCGATGCTTGCGGAAGCGACGGGTCGACATCCCGCCGACCTCCTCGCCGGCCAACTCGATTCGCCCGCCCTCGATGGGGATGAGCCGCATCAGTGCTCGCGCGAACGTGGACTTCCCCGAACCCGACTCGCCCACGATGCCGACGGTCTCACCCCGGTGGAGCTGCAGCGTGACACCTCGCAGCGCGTGCACGCGCTGCGACCTGCCCGCGCGCTTCGCCGTGAACGCGACGCTGAGGTCGTCTGCGGACAGCAGGAGTTCTTGATTCATCGCGCGACCTCCGGGAGCGTTGATGTGGACCGCCAGCAACGGCTCGCACGACCGCGCCCGATGACAAGGAGTTCCTGCGGCTCCGCGCATTCCTCGGCAGCGAGGTGGCAACGCGGCGCGAATCGGCATCCGTGGGGACGCGCATCGACATCCGGAGGGCTCCCAGGGATCCACTGCAGGTCGCCCGTGGCATCCAAGCGCGGCATCGCTGCCAGGAGACGCTCCGAGTAGGGATGACGCGGCTCGCGAAAGACGTCCAAGACATGTCCCTCTTCGACGATCTGGCCGGCGTACATCACCGCCACGCGGTCGCAGATGTCGGCCACAACGCCCATGTTGTGCGTGATGAAGAGCAGGGAGAGGCCCAGGTCCGCCTGGAGCGTCTTCAGCAACTCGAGGATCTGAGCTTGGATCGAGACGTCGAGGGCAGTCGTCGGCTCGTCCGCGATGATGAACTCAGGGTTGTTCGCAAGCGCCATCGCGATGAGGACCCGTTGACGCATCCCTCCGGAGAACTCGTGCGGATAGCTCTTCAACCGTTGTGCTGCGCTGGGAATGCGGACGAGGTCGAGCACTTCGACCACGCGCTTCATCGCCGCATCACGGCTGACACCCTGGTGCAGTCGAATACCCTCCGCGATCTGCGATCCGATCGTGAACGAGGGATCCAGGCTCGTCATCGGTTCCTGGAACACCATCGCGATGCGGTTCCCGCGGAGGCGGCGATACTGCTTGTCCGGCAATCCGATGAGCTCTGTGCCCTGATAGCGGATGGATCCCGCGAGCGACTGGGAACGGTTCCTGCCGACGAAACCCATGATCGAGAGCGCCGACATACTCTTTCCGGACCCCGACTCGCCGACGAGACCGAGGGTCTCCCCGCGTCGCACCTGGAACGAGACTCCATCCAGCAGCTTGAGACCCCGCCCTCCTGCGGTGAAGGTCAGCTCGAGGTCGCGGACGTCCAGCACCGGATCCGCCTGCGTGTTCGCCGTCATTTCTGCAGCTTCTTTCCGATGGATTCGCGGATGCCGTCCCCCACGAGGTTGAGGGCGAGTACGGTCAGAGCGATGGCCAGGCCCGGATAGATCGCGAGCAGCGGAGCTCGGCTGATGTAGCGGAACGACGTTCCCAGCATCGCGCCCCAACTCGATTCAGGCGGCTGGACGCCCAGACCAAGGAAGCTCAGACCGGCCTCCATGAGCATCACCGTGCCGGCGAGGATGGCGGTGAACACAATGAGCGGCGCGACCACGTTGGGCAGCACGTGACGCAGGACGATCACAATCGAGCGCGTGCCGATGCTGCGCGCCGCTTCGATGAATGTCTCTTCACGGATCTGCAGAACTGAGCTGCGCACAAGACGCAGAGCGCGCGGGGCGGTGACGATGCCGATCGCGACCATGGCGTTCGTCAGGCTCGGGCCCCAGATCGCGACGATGGCCATCGCGAGCACGAGCGCCGGGAGAGCCATCAAGGCATCGGTCACGATCATGATCGCCCCATCCACGCGTCCGCGGACGTACCCGGCGACGAGCCCGAGCGGCAAGCCGATTGCGATGGCGAGAGTCGTCCCCTGCAGAGCCGCGAGCAGCGATACACGCGCACCCATGATGAGACGGCTGAACACGTCCCTTCCGAGCTCATCGGTACCGAGGAGGTGCTCGCCGGAGGGAGTCTGCAGAACTCGAGCCAGGTCCTGCTGGTACGGGTCGTGAGGAATCAGCCAGGGCGCGAGCAGCGCCATGGCCGAGACGAGTAGGAGGAACCCCAGGGCGCCGACAGCGATCGGCTGGCGGCGGAAGCGCTGCACGAACCTCCCCCGCGTCGGGCGTGAACCCGCGAGCGTGGCGATCACTTCGGTCTTCGTGATGGCACTCATCCGTGACGCACCTTCGGGTTGAGCAGCGTGTAGAGGAAGTCCGTGAGCAGGTTGAGGCTGAGGACGATGATGGCATTGACCAGGACCACCCCCTGGACGACGGGGAGGTCCTTCGAGAACACGGCGTCGATGACAAGGCTGCCAAGACCGGGAAGTCCGAAGATCTTCTCCACGATGACGACGCCGCCCAGCAGCAGCGCCACTTGGAACGCGACGACGGTGACGAGTGGGATGCTCGCATTGCGCAACGCACGTCGCCAGTAGATCGCTGCCGGGCGCAGTCCCTGCGCGCGGGCGGTGCGGATGTAGTCCTGACCGAGCGTGTCGGTCATGCTGCTCCGGGTCTGGCGCATCAGCTCGGCCGCGCCGGCCAGCGCAAGTGCCGTTGCCGGAAGAATGAGGTGCGCGAGCCACGGGCCGACACCGTCGGCCAACGGGGCATACCCCACTGCGGGAAACCACCCCAGTCCGAAAGCGAAGACGATGATGAAGATCATGCCGAACCAGAAGTTCGGCGTGGCGATACCGATCGTGGAGAGCACGGTCGCGAGCCGGTCCACGATGGTACCGCGCCGGGCGGCGGCAACCATTCCGCCGGCGAGGCCGAGCACGATCGAGATCACGACAGCGACCAGCGTGAGCGAGAGAGTGACCGGCAACCGAGCGATGATGAGCTCACCGACCGGCACCCCGAAGTAGAGCGAAGTACCCAAGTCTCCGGAGAACAAGGCGAGGAGCCACCCGAAGTACTGTTCGTAGAGCGGCCGATCGAGTCCGAGTTGTTCCCGGATGGATGCGATGAGCTCGGGAGTCGGGTTCTCTCCGGCCAATGCGAGCGCGGGGTCGCCCGGAAGCAACGCTGTGAGCCCGAAAATCCCGACCGTGACCAGCACGAAGACGGCGGCTGTCCGGATCAGCCTCGGGGCGAAGATTGCAAGCACGGGGACCTCAGGGAAGTGGCCGGCTGCCGTCGGGTGCGCGGCGGCAGCCGGCCGGGGCGATTACTGGGACTTGCCGACGCCCTTGAGCGCCGGGAAGCCGGTCTGGAACGGCTTCACGCCGACGACCTCATCCGTGTAGAGCACGGGCTCGTATCCCCACACCACAGGCCATGCACCCAGCGGGCTGGTCGCGATGAGGGTCGCCATGTCGTCGTGCATGCGCTGGCGCTCGGCCGGATCGACCAGACCGGCTTGCGTGCCGATCATCGCAATGAGGTCCTCGTCGAGGATGTTGCTCGGGTTGTACGCCGTGCCTTCCACGAAGAAGGTCTGGTAGGCGAGCCCGATATCGAGACGACCATCGAAGTTCGCCATCCCGATGGAGGCGGTCTTGTCGTACCAGAGCGCGGTGCCCGCACCCGCCCCGGGCAGGATCTCGATCGTCATGTCGACCCCGATGGCGCTGTAGGACGCCTGGATCGCCTCGGCCTCCTTCTGGAACCGAGGCTGAGTGACGAAGTTGAAGGAGAGCCCTTCGCCGTATCCGGCCTTCTGCAGCAGTTCCCGCGCACCCTCAGGGTCATACGTGATCGCGGAGTCGAACGCTTCCGAGAACCCGGCTCCGCCTTCGGGCCGGAGTTGATATGCAGGTTCTGCGGCACCGAAGAGGACGCCATTGGCGATCCCCTCTCGGTCGATGGCCTTGTTCAACGCCATGCGGACGTCGGGGTCACCGAAGGCAGGCTCGAGGTCCTTGTTGACGTAGATGACGCGCAGCGAGCGTCCCTTCACATCGAAGCTGGAGATCCCCGGCAGCGCCTTCGCCTCGTCGACCTGCTCGGGGCCGACAAAAGTCATGTCCACGGCCTTCGTGCGGATCGCGTTGAGACGGGCGACCGGATCTTCCATCGCCCGGATATCGACGCCCGCGAGAAGGACGTGATCGGCGTCACGGTAGTCCGGGTTGCGGTCGAGCGTCACCGAGACACCGGGGCTCTCAGCGACCCAGACGTATTCTCCCGATCCCACCGGCCGAGTGACCTCTCCTGATGCGAAGCTCGACGGTGCCATGACCATGCCGGCTCGATCGGTCAGCAGCACGGGAAGGGTGACGTCGGGCACCTTCTGCGTGATCGTAACTGTGAACTCGTCCGTCGCATCGACACTTGCGACGTTTCCGAGGCTGGCGCGCAGCGTTCCGTCTTCGAGCGTCAGCGCACGATCGAGATTGGCTTTGACGGCCTCTGCGTTCAACGGTGCTCCGTCCGTGAAGGCGATGTCGTCGCGCAGCGTGAGGATGTAGCTCACTCCGCCGTCCTCCGTCGTCCACGACTCCGCTGCCCCACCGACCAGTTCGTTGTTCTCGTCCACCTCGATGAGGGTGTCGTAGACGAGACGGAGCATCGCCGGCTCAGGGCCACCCACGTTCTTGGCGGCGTCCCAGGTCGCTGGGGTGGAAAGCGTGCCGATCGACAGACGTGCGTCCCGGTCGACCTCGGAGGCGGCGGGAGGCCCTCCCGGGGAGGGGTCCCCGTTTCCTCCTGCGCAACCCGACAGCAGCAAGGCCGCGGCAGCTGCGATCGCGATGAGTGACTTCCTCATGTGACAACTCCTTTGTTGGTGGGTTTCGGGTGTTCGGTCAGGACGTCAGGTCAGCAACAGGCCGCCGTCGACAACGAGCGCGTGTCCCGTGATGAACGACGCACGCTCCGACAGCAGGAACGCAATGGGATCGGCGATCTCCTCCGCAGATGCGCGCCGCCCGGCCGGAGCGATGATCGGCGCCGGCTCGAGGTCGGACGAGCCGACGATCCGCCGCCCTCCGAACTCCGTGTCCACGGCGCCGGGACAGACGCAGTTCACCCGGATGCCCGCTGCGCTGTATCGGACTGCGGCATGGCGCGTGAGCTGCACGAGACCGGCTTTCGAGACTCCGTACGCGGGTCCGGAGGTGGGGTGGCCTGTCTTGAACGCTGCCACCGAGCCGGTCGTCACGATGGATCCTCGTCCCGCGCGCTGCATGACAGGCAGCAGATGACGCATCATGAGGAACGCGCCGTCGAGATTCACCGACATCAGGCGGCGCCAATCGTCCAGGGAAGTGTCGTGGACATCTCCGGTGGCTCCAATGCCCGCGTTCAGGCATGCGCCGAGAATCGGACCCCGCCAGTCAGACGCGGCTGCCAATGCGCTCTCGACCGACGCCTCGTCGGCGGTGTCGAGAGCGATCGCCATGGCATCCCCGCCCTCCGCGCGAATCTGCTCCGCGACAGCACGGGCGGCAGCGATGTCGACATCCGTCACAACGACGTGGGCACCCTCGCGTCCGAGCAGTCGGCAGACGGCCGCGCCGACGCCGCGCGCGCCACCGGTGACGACGACAGGTACGGAGTCGAGACCGAGCTTCATTGCTCTCCTATTCACAGGATGGGTGACTAGTACAGTGTCACGAGAGATTGAATATGTCAACTATTTAATCTCTCGACGACGAAGGCGCCCACCCCATGAACGCGGCTGCCGCGCGGGGCGCCGCGCCGATCGTGTCGACGCCGTTGGCGACGAGGGTCGTCCGTAGCGCCGGATCTCGGACGACATGTCGGAACGCGGGTACTCCGAGCGCTGAGAGGCGCCCGCGGGTCACCAAGAAGCCCGCGACGCGTATGGTGCGATCGGGCCGTGCGGCGGGCGTCCTTCGCCGTCGACGACCCACGGAAGACCAGGAAGCTCAACGGCCCCGGCAACCGGGTGCTTCGTCGTCACGAAGAATCCTCGGCGCCGAAGATGCTCGTCGGCGACGATCTGTGGCGCTCGCACCACCGGAGCGACGAGGGCGCCCACGCCTCGCAGCCGACGGATCACGGTGGAGAGGTCGCCCCCCGCGAACACCGTCCTCAGTTCCGTCAGATCATCGACACCCGCCGCCGACGTGACGATGGACTCCTGAGAACGCGCCCAACTCACGACGGCGTGCCCCTCGTCCGTCTCTATGATGCACGATGCTCGATGTCCGTCTCGCTGCCTCAGCGCCCGCGCGGCGACCACCTCAGTCATCGCGACGTCGAGATGAAGCGGGCCCCGATCGCGCTGCGATGCCCACGCGAGCACCAGCATCACGACGTAGTACGCCGTCGCGACGTCGGCCATTGCATTGCGCACATCCAGCGCGCGTCCCGTGGAAGTGTCGAACGAGATGCCGGAAGAAGCGTGGATGTTGTACGCGTAGGCCCGGTACGCGCTCTTCAGCCCGGTCGCACCGTATCCGGACGAGGACACACCGAGCCCTCCGAATGCCTGCCTGATCAGACCCTCACGCCCGACGCCCCATCGGCCGGCGACTCTTGCGCCGAGGTTCTCGATCACGACATCAGCTCCCGCGACGAAGTCCTGGAACCTGCCCTGCTCACGAATCGGGTCGATTGCGGCACTCCCCATCGAGTGATTGGCGCCCGCGAAGTACGCGCCGTTGTCGATGTCACGACGCCCTCCGATGAAAGGACCATTGCGTCGGTACACGTCGAGGCGCTCTGGCGCTTCGACGCGGATCACGTCCGCGCCGAGCACCCCGAGGATCGCACCGGCGAGAGGGATCGCGAGCACCGCTCCTGCGATCAACACTCGGACGTCTCCCGCGTTGCGCCGGCGCCCGGGAACGGCCGGCACCGTGGGCAGCATCGGCGCTCTCCGGACGACACCCTCTGGATCGAACAGCCCGCGCGAAGCCACGTGCTCGTCCCGGCGCACATCGTCGGGAGCTGCGACCGCCGATGCAGGCACTCGGTTCGCTTGGAGGGTGCGCTCTGCTTCGCTGGCGGAGCGCGCGGAACACCACGCACGCACGTGATCGCCGATCTCCTCCGCGTGAGTATCGACGGCCGATGTCCAGAGCTCTGCACGATCGGCGGGCGCCACAGTCTGAATCACCGCGGCACGCTGGTGATCCTCGACGGCCAGGATGAGGATGCGCCCGTCGAGACACTCGTACATCCCCGCCGGGGGGCCGAACCGGCCTGACCCCGGGGCGCCCGGGCAGCCCATGAGCTCGTGAAGCAGCTCGAGCACGGGCCCCTGAGCCAGCACGGCTTCGACCGCAGACACGTCCAAGTGTGTTCTCTGGCTCGGCCCCGAATCGCGGTCACGCACGTGCAGCGCCGCAATGGCAGCGACCACGGCCACCGCCTCTGTGGCCGGCATGCCCGGGAGAATCGCAGGCGTGCCGGTCTCGGCATCCGACGTGTACCCGACCAGGCCCCCGCGGGCCTGCAGTATCGCCTCGTCCGCGACCTCGTCCGAAGCGCCGCCGGCGAGACCGCGCGCCGTGACCGTCACCCAGGAACGCGACTCCGCACCAGCGAGCTTGCGCCGATACTCAGCGACGTCTTGGATCCCGGTCGCAACCGCATCATGGATGACGACACACTCGGCTGTCAGCGCATCGTTCAGGTCGCCTCGGGCCACCGTGGCGCCGAGCTCAGCAAGAAGCGACACCGTCGCATCCGCCAGCGGGCTGGCGCCGCTGACGAAGAACTGCTGCCGATTCAGCAGACCGACACCGACTTCGCTCACGTGGCACTTCCCATCGAATGAGTGGCTTCATGAGAGTATTATCAGGAAACCTGACTATTTGCCATCGACGGTCGATGGCGTCGACGAATGCGGGGACAGATGTCAAGCCTGAGTCACAGCGGCGAAGAGACGACTCCTTCGTCGATCCTGTTCGTCATCAAGCAGATCGAACAAGCCACCCGCGCGCACCTGGACACTCTCTTGAAACCCCATGGCATCACGGCGATCCAGTACGCCACTCTCACGATCCTCGAGCGCCACGGGGAGATGTCTTCGGCAGACCTCGCGCGTCGCGCTTTCGTGCGTGCGCAATCCATGGCTGACATGATCGCCGTGCTCGAGCGCATCGAGCTTGTTGAACGCCGCGAAGACGTGGACAATCGCCGACGCTCGATCATCAGTCTGACACCGCGCGGGAGTCGGCTGCTCACCACAGTGGCGGCGCCCGTCTCCCATCTCGAATCCCGCATGCTGGGTGAGATCGACCCGAACCGCGTCGACGATCTGAGACATGATCTGTCGGCCTGCCGCCGAGCACTCGAGCGGTACCCACTCGAGGAGAGTCGCCGCGTCGCGTCTTCACTCCGCCCTGGAATCCAAGCGCCCCAGGCATGAGGCGCACGCCGTCGCCGATCAGACGCTGGCGAGATCGATCACGTGATGCGCGATTCGCTCGCGGGCGCGCTCGGTCGCTCCTCCGGACAGCTGCAGAGCCATCGCGCGCTTGATCCGGACGTGCAGATCGAACTCCCATGTGTGGGCGATGGCACCGTGGTACTGGAACGCTGTCGCGCACAGTTCTCGCGAGGCGCGAGCGAGTCGCGAGCACGCCGCCATCACCGCGACCTCCCGCGCGCTGTCCTGCTCATCGAGGAGTCGCGCGGCCCGGTAGAGAAGCGCGCGGCCCGCCTCGAGTTGGACGACGACATCGACGACACCGTGCTTGACCGCCTGGAACCCGCCGATGACCCGCCCGAACTGCCGGCGCTGCCCGAGGAACTTCAACGTCTGGTCGACGATCCCGTCTAGCACCCCGACGAGTTCGGCCGCATCAGCGAGTTGGCGACGCAAGAGCGCATCGCTCAACGCGTCCGCCGGTGTCTCGAGGCGAACCGCAAGGTCCAGATCGACATCTACTGCACGAAGATCCCGTGCTGCATCGGTTCCACGCGCGCCTCCGAGCGTCACGGCCGCGCGATCGGCGAGGTGGAGCGACTCCGGCCCGACGACGAGATAGTGCTCGGCTTCCGTGGCGAAATCGCCCTCGCGGCGATGCGGGTCGACGAGGCAGACCCGCTGACCGGCGACGATGCCCTGCACCAGCTGATCATGCCCACCCGCCTGCCGCAGCACCGACGAGGCCACCAGCGCCGCGCCCACCGGCTGCGCGAGGCCGGACCTTCCGAGGGCGACGAGGAGAATCGTGGCGTCGATCACGGATGCGTCGCCCCCCTCCTCGTCGGAGAGATCGAGCAGTCCAGACTCGACGATCTCGTCCCAGGCAGCCGCACGCCGCTCGCGATCGGAGGGGTCGTCGCTGTCCACGTGGCCGTCCGCCACGTGCTCAAGAAGGGTCTGGAACGCGTCACGGAGCTCGCGTCGCTCAACCGTGGCGTCACGCACCTCTGGCCTCCTTCGGAAGGCCGAGCACCCGCTCGGCGACGATGTTCTTCTGGATCTCGCTGGTCCCGGCCAGGAGTTTCCCCGCCCGAGCATGCCACGTGCGATACTCCCAGCCCTCAATGCGCGCGTCGTCTGGCGCCACCTCCCGGAGGACGTCTCGACCCGTCTCGTGAAGCCGCACGCTGAGTTCCGACCACCAGAGCTTGCCGACGGCAGCTTGCCGACCAGGTCGAACTCCCCCATGGCTCTCGACGAGCGTGGTCCACACCATCTCGCGATAGGCGGCTACCTCTTCGTAGAGATCTGCGACCGCGCGGCGGAGGTACTCACGACCTGCGACGCCGAGTGAACGGATGAGTTCGACCAGGTCGGTCAGTGCGGCTTCGAGATGCGCTGGCGTATGCAACGCCGCCCCCCGCTCGCGCCCCAGCGTGGACATCGCGATTCGCCATCCCTCGCCGACCTCGCCGACTACGTTCTCGAGCGGGACGACGACATCGTCGAAGTAGACCTCCGCGAAAGACTGTGCACCCGTGACTTGCCGAATCGGTTTCACGGTGACGCCCGAGGCGTCCAGCGGGATCGCCACGTACGTGAGTGCGAGATGACGCTCCTCGACGCTGCCCGTGCGCACCAATGCGAACACCCAGTCCGCGTGTTCGGCCAAAGACGTCCATATCTTCTGGCCGTTGACGACGAGGGTGTCGTCAACGACGGCACCCCGTGTTCGGAGCGAGGCCAGGTCGCTCCCTGCCTCTGGCTCACTGAAGCCCTGGCACCACAGCTGACGGCAGGTGACGATATCGGGAAGCCAGCGTTGCTGCTGTTCCGGCGTCCCGTGCGCGAGCAGGGTCGGTCCGAACAAGGCGAGGCCAGAGGGGTTGAGTCGCTCGGGCGCGCCGGCCCGCACGAACTCCTCTCCTACGGCGGCCGCGGTGAGGGGGCCAGCATCCCGACCGCCGAACTCGGTCGGCCATTGGACGGCACCCAGACCGGCGTCGCTGAGGCGACGCTCCCACTCTCTATGAAGACGGACACCGTCGAGTGTGTGGATGGGGGGAAGCGATGCTGCGGGGACGTTGTCAGAGAGCCAGGCGCGCGCCTCGTGGACCAGCTCGAGATCGAGGCCATCGAGTGAGAGATGAATCGGCATTCCGTCGCCTTCCGTACAGAGACTCGTCGCGGCCGCTCCTCACGTCGTGGTTCGAGCGAGTGACACCCGGCGGACTTGAAGGATAACAGGAAACCTGTCAATCTATCGAGCGATGCTCTCTTGAAAGGGCAGCCGCCTTGCAGAAAGCGACGACCATGCAACGACGCATCGCCCTGGCCCCAGAATCGGCCGAACGGCTCCGGCTCCTCACCGAGGAAGGACTGGCGATCGTCCGCGAGCGCCGCCACCCGGTCAGCTCCGAGAAGACCCGTCTCATGACTGAGGCGTTTCGGCAGAACGAGGGGGCGCCGATGGTTCAGAAGACCACGGCGGCGCTTGCGCACGTCCTCGCGAATTGCACGATCCGAATCGATGAAGGCGACCTCATCGCCGGCAATCCGACCAGTCAGGCGTGGGGCGTGGAGGCGACCCACTTGTGGGCCACGTGGCCGGACGCCGAGATCGAGGCGCTCATCGAGGACGGCTACCAGCTCACGCCAGACACGATCGCGGAGCTCAAGTCGCTGAACGAGTACTGGACCGGACGCACGCTCACCTCGCGAATGACCCAGTTGTACGACGACGACCGCGTGTGGCCATACGCCCAGCTCGGGGTCGTGCTGCCCCCGTATCGGGAGAAGGCGGAAGGCTGGGGCGGAGGAGGAATGCTCGGCGGCGGCTACGGCATCCACCATGAGATCTCCCAGGTCTCGACGGTTCCCCGCTATGAGTGGATCCTCGCGCGCGGCGCGAACGCATTGATCGCCGACGCGCGAGCCGAGCTCGCGCGCACTGAACTCTTCGGCCCCGATGCGTTCGACAAGTCCGACTTCCTCCGGTCGGTGATCAAGACGTTGGAGTCGCTGATCGCGTTCGCCAATCGGTTCGCCGACCTCGCCCGCGAACTAGCCGCCACGACGACCGACCCCAAGCGCCGCGGCGAGCTCGAACGCCTCGCCGCGATCTGCGAACGCGTCCCGGCGGAACCCGCTCGCGGGTTCCGTGAGGCGATCCAGGCGTACTGGTTCGTGATGCTCCTCATCCTGCCGGCGGGTGTCGTCGGAATGGGCCGTCTGGATCAGCTGTTCGCGCCCTACTACGAGGCCGACATCAACGCAGGCGCAATCACCGACGAAGAGGTGGTGGAGCTTCTCGCGTGTCTGCGGATCAAGTCGATGCAGGTGCTGATCACCGGCGGCACGTCGCACCGGTCCAAGTGGGCGGCCGGCACGAAGTGGCACCACGCAGTCATCGGCGGCCAGACGCCGACGGGTGAGGATGCGACGAACCGGCTCACGTACCTCCTGCTCGACGCAGCGGAGGCATGCCCGACGCCCCATCACACCCTGACGCTTCGCGTGCACGAGGGGACGCCTCGGGAGCTGCTGGAGCGCGCCACCGATCTCATCAAGACCGGAATCGGGCAGCCGGCGCTGGTGAGCGACACCTCGATGATCGAGTATCTGCTCACCAACGGTGTGCCCATGCACCTCGCGAGGGATTACGGCCTCGCGGGCGACCTGACCGTCTCCGTGCCGGGGAACTCGCGCTTCGCGGCCGGCCCGATGATGATCGCGCCTCGAATCCTCGAGATCGCGATCAATGGCGGTCACGACCCGCGCGTGAACCGCCAAGCGGGTCCCGAGACCGGGGCGCTCGACACGCACCAGACATACGCGTCCTTCCAGGATGCCGTGCTCACTCAGCTTCGGCACTTCCTCAAGCTGCAGGCCGAGTTCAACAACGTGACAATCCGCTCGATGTCGGAGCATTACCCGCACACGATGGCCTCCCTCCTCATGGACGGCGCCTTCGAGGCAGGACGCGGCCTGCTGCGACGGAACTTCGTCTACGACAACGCGAGCGCCCTGAACCCGATCGGGATGATCAACGCCGGCAACTCGCTGTATGCGATCAAGCGGCTCGTGTTCGACGAGCAGCGCTTCACCGCCGCGGAGATGCTCGAGGCGCTGTCGAGCAATTGGGAGTCTCCGCGGGGCGACGAGATCCGCGAGGCATGTCTGTCGGCAGCCAAGTTCGGCCAGGATGTGCGCGAGGTCGATGACATCGTCGCGATGCTCTATCGCGAATGGGCCGAGACGACCGTCGGCTTCACAACGAGCTATGGCGGCAAGTTCAAGCCTTCGGCGATCACGATCGGTACGGCGAACGTCCCCGGCGGCGCGCTCACCGGAGCCTCCGCCGATGGCCGCCGCGCCGGCGACGCGCTGGCGACGGAGTCGATGACTCCGCATCCCGGAACCGACACCCAGGGCGCCTGGGGGACGGTTCGCTCAGCAGGAAGAGTCGATCACACCAAATGGCTGGCCACGGCGATGGACCTCGCCTTCGCGAAGGAAGCGTTCGAGCGGGAGAACGCCACGGGCGACTTCATCGACCTCGTGCGCGAGTACTTCCGCCGCGGCGGTAAGCACATGCAGGTCAACGTGGTGGATCGCGCGGAGCTCCTGGATGCCATCGAGAAACCCGAAGATCACGAGAACCTGCTTGTACGCCTCGGCGGGACGTCCACGTACTTCACCCAGATGGATCCGCACTTCCAGGAGGATTTCCTCCGCCGGACCGTGCACGAGGACATCGCGTTCGGGCGGTGAATGTGGGTATTGAGCAGGGCCTCGGCGCCGTGGCGTCGGGGCCCCACCCCAATATGTGACAGAACAGCAAACTAATGGCACGATAAGTGCACCGCGTGTGCGACACCCCCCGTTGCCGCGGATCAGAGCAGATCAGAAGGTGCAGAGGTCAACGTCGACATGAGCAGCCCGCCCGTTGAGGAGTTCGAGCGAACCGAGAAGGCATCTCTCCCACGATGGCAGGCCGGGAACAACCCTCAGCACATCCTCGTCACCATCATGGGCGACTTCTGGGTCAGTCGACCCGAATACCTTCCGTCTGCGGCGCTCGTGGAGTTTCTCGACGACCTCGGCGTGAGCGCGGACGGCGCGCGAGCCGCACTGTCGCGCCTGTCCCGTCGTGGTGTCCTTGCCGCGACGAAGAGCGGCCGGAACACGTTCTACCGCTTCGAGCGAACGATGTCGCCTGAGGCCGTGCGGACGGGCAGTGCGATCATGCGATTCGGTGAGCAGCTGCCGTGGTCGGGAGAGTGGACGCTCTGCGCGTTCTCCTTGCCGGAGAGCAGGCGCGAAACACGCAACCTCGTTCGTGGCCGACTACGCGGGCTGGGGTACATGCCTGTGTACGACGGATTGTGGGCATCGCCCCGCTCGATCTCGGACGAGACCATCGAGGCCCTCGACGATCTGGGCATCGAGACGGGGAGCGTGTTCTCGGCCCGGGAGCACAGTCGAAGCGATCGGGCGGGGACTGCGTCGGCATGGGATCTCACCGCCGTGGAGGCGTCCTATGCGGCGTTCAGCGACGAATGGGAGAAGGTGGCGGAGGAGATCGGGCGAGGGCGCCTTTCTCCGCAACGAGCATTCATCGCCCGCTCTCTGCTGATGGACGAGTATCGACGTTTCCTGGACATCGACCCCGCATTGCCGGCGGCCGTCTTACCAGAGCACTGGGCAGGCGAGCGCGCTCGCCGGCTGTTCCACGACCTCTACGACGCGCTCGCGCCACTCGCTGTCGCCTACGTACAAGGGACCGTCGCCCGCTTCGACCCCGACACTGCCCCCCTGGTGCATACTCACGCCGCCACACTCCGTGCGCGCGGGGCGAAAGGAGTCGCCGACTGCGACATGTGCATCCCGGCTGCGCAGTGGCCGGAGTGATGCCGCCACTTATGGTTGGACACGGCAGAATCGAAGCATGACCGCCCATAGCCCGCAGCTTCTCCCCGCCCACGCCTGCCTCATCGTGCATGGGCAGGACAAGCCGGGGATCGTCGCGGCCGTGTCGGCCATGATCACCCGCATCGGGGGCAACATCGTCGCCTTCGACCAGTACTCCGATGACCCGGTCGGCGGCGCGTACTTCCAGCGAGTCGTCTTCCACCGCCCCGAGCTCGCTGCCGACCGCCCCGAGATCGAGGCGGAGATCGAGCGGACCCTGGCGGAATTCGATCTGGAGTGGTCGCTCACCGACCAGTCCGTGCCCAAGCGCATGGCGATCCTCGCCTCGAAGCAGGACCACTGTCTGCTCGATCTGCTGTGGCGCCACCGCCGCGGCGATCTGCCTGTGACGATCCCGATGGTCGTGTCCAATCACACGACCGCGGCCGACGACGTGCGCTCGTTCGGCGTGCCGTTCTTCCACGTGCCGTCGGTCTCGGGCCCGGACAAGTCATCCTCCGAGGCGGCGATCCTGAAGCTCCTCGTCGGCAACGTCGACTTCGTCGTCCTCGCCCGCTACATGCAGATCCTGTCGGCGGACTTCCTCGAGAAGCTCGGCGTGCCGGTCATCAACATCCACCACTCGTTCCTGCCGGCCTTCATCGGCGCCGAGCCGTACCGCAAGGCGAAGGAGCGCGGCGTCAAGCTCATCGGCGCGACCTCGCACTACGTCACGACCGACCTCGACGAGGGGCCCATCATCGAGCAGGACACCGTCCGCGTGACGCACGCGGACTCGTCCGCCGAGCTCACGCGAAGGGGCGCCGACGTCGAGCGCCAGGTCCTTTCGCGTGCCGTGCTGTGGCACGCGCAGGACCGCGTCATCCGCCACGGCAACCACACGATCGTGTTCTGAAACCAGGGATGCCGGAGCCTCGAGCCCCGGCATCCCCTCCCCCGCGCTACGCGACCGGTTGCTGCAGATCCACGATCCAGCCCTCGACGTCGGGCCCGTCGAACGGCGTCCTCTCGTACACCTCCCGGCACGTGCCCACTGCGCGCAGCCCGCGCGTCTCGACCTCGGCGACGAGCCCCTGCCAGGCCTGCGTGATGCCGGAGAGATCATCACCGGCATAGCGCACGGTGAGCGCACGCGGCACCGCGGACACCACGGCCCGCTCCAAGCCGGCCGGCACCTCGGCACCGGCGATCTGCTCGGCCGCCGCCGCGATCGTGCCGTCGTGGTCCGTCGTGTAGGTGGCCACACCCGGCCCGACATAGGTGGCGCCGGCCGCGGCGATGGCCTCGTTCACGCGCGTGAACATGGGCCCGATCCGATCCTCGATCTCCGACATCTCGGCGATGCGTTCGGACAGCTGCACGAGCGTCAGCTCGGGCAGCTCCTTCTCGATGAATGCGGTCATGGGATTCTCCTTCTCGATCGTCCGGAGCCTCGCATCGACGGAATGCAGGCGGCGCGTGTCCGCGTGGATCTGCTCCTGCAGCTGGGCGCGACGCTCACGCAGCATGCCCGCGATCGTCCTCGCCGCGAGCGTGCCGTCCAGCATCCGCCCCACTTCCTCGAGCGTGAACCCGAGGTCCTTGAGGGCGATCAGCTGGTTGGCGCGGTCCAGCTGTGCGGCGCTGTACAAGCGGTACCCCGTGTGCGGGTCGACGCGCTGCGGGCGCAGCAGGTCGAGCTGGTCATAGTGACGCAGCATCCGCACCGACACGTCTGCCAGTCGGGCGAACTCTCCGATGTTCAACATGGTGACCCCAGCACACCGCCTGACACCGTGTGAGGGTCAAGCCCTCAGTAGACGTATTCCATCAGGTCGAGGCCGAGCGTGCGGAACGCCTCGTGCGCGCGCAGCCGGTGTCCGATCGACAGGTCGTCGAAGCAGACGATGAGGGCGTACGCGACGCCCGCGCGCGGACCGGCGAGCACGCCCGCCTCGGCGCGCACCCCATCGGCGCGACCGGTCTTGTTGATGAACAGCAGATCATGACGATCGTCGTCGTGGGCGAACGGGTCCAGCCCGGTGACGGATGCCGTCAGCGACAGGTCCTGATTCAGGCTCAGCCACTCCGCGACCTGAGCGCTCACGCGCGGCGAGACCAGCTGGGAGTTCACGAGCGAGGCGAAGATGCCAGTCAGCTCGCCCGCCGACGCGAGCGCGACGTGCGGGGCGTCATCGGGGCCGCGGCGGTCGCGGAACCTGTCCAGCAGCGTCGTCCGCTCGAGTCCGAGCCGCTCGATCCTGGCGCGGACGGCGTCCAGCCCGACGCGGTCGAGCAGTGCGTTGGCGGCCAGGGCATCTCCGGTGGCGGCGGCGAGCACGGCGAGATCGCACACCGGCAGCGCGGGCGCTTTCAGGTGGCGCCAGAGACCGGACACATCGACCGGGTCGAGGCCGCCTCGATCGACGATCTCGAGCGCGTCCAGGGTGCCGCGCTCGATCTGCGAAGCCACCTCGATCAGCAGCGGCACCACGCCGATGCCGGCGACGGGCAGCTCGAGATGATCGTCGCCGGCCAGCACGACGTCGCCGCGGTCGAGGTCGACGACGCGGACCGAGACCTGCGCGCCCGACGCGGCGACGGCGTCGAGGGCCTTGAGAGACGTCTCGAAGGTGCGTCGCTCAGCGGGCGCTCGCCGCGGACGGCGGCGACCCGATCGGCCGCTCCCGCGGCGCGACAGCGGTCCCGTCAGCGGCCCCGTCACCGCATCGGGCAGCGCGGGATCCGTGCCGGTGTCGAAGGGCTCGGCGGTGTCCACGCTTCTCCTTCCGGGCGACAGGGTGATCGGGGATGGTCACCAGATGGTGACGCGCTGCTCGGGGGCGAGCCACAGCGCGTCCCCCTCGGCGACGTCGAACGCCGCGTAGAACTCGTCGACGTTGCTGACGATCTGGTTGCAGCGGAACTCGTTGGGCGAGTGCGGGTCGATCGTCAGCAGCCGGATGGTCTCGGCATCCCGGCCCTTCTGCTGCCAGATCTGGCCCCAGCTCAGCAGCAGGCGCTGGATGCCGGTGTAGCCGTCGATGACGGGACCGTCGGCGTCCGGCGATCCCGTGGCCGCCAGGTGCAGCCGGTAGGCCTTGATGGCGATGCCCAAGCCGCCCAGGTCGCCGATGTTCTCGCCGATCGTGAGCGCGCCGTTGACGGTGTGCTCCGAGGCCAGGCCCCGCGGGACCAGCGCGTCGTACTGCTCGATGAGGGCGCCGGTGCGCTGCTGGAACGCCGCCCGATCGTCGTCGGTCCACCAGTCGTTGAGGGCGCCGGTGCCGTCGAAGGCGCTGCCCTGGTCGTCGAAGCCGTGGCCGATCTCATGGCCGATGACCGCGCCGATGCCGCCGTAGTTGGCCGCGGCGTCGCGGTCCATGTCGAAGAAGGGGAACTGCAGGATCGCCGCGGGGAAGACGATCTCGTTCATCAGGGGGTTGTAGTAGGCGTTGACCGTCTGCGGCGTCATGTACCACTCGTCGCGGTCGATGGGCCGTCCGAGCTTGGCGAGCTGCCGGTCGTGCTCCCACGCGCCCGTGCGGCGGACGTTGCCGATGAGGTCGGTCGCGTCGACCTCGAGGGCCGAGTAGTCCTTCCACTTCACCGGGTAGCCGACCTTCGGGGTGAAGGCGGCGAGCTTCTCGAGCGCGCGCTCGCGCGTGGCCGGAGTCATCCATTCGAGCGCCGAGATCGACTGCCGGTACGCCTCGATGAGGTTGCCGACCAGCTCGTCCATCTCCTCCTTCGCGCGCGGGGGGAAGTGACGCTCGACGTACACCTTGCCGACGGCCTCGCCCAGCGCCGCCTCGACGAGGCTCACGCCGCGCTTCCAGCGCTCGCGGTTGACCGGGACGCCCGTCAGCTCGGTGCCGTAGAACGCGAAGTTCGCCTCGACGAACTCGCTGGACAGGAACGGCGCCGAGGCGCGGATGACGTGCAGGCGCAGCCACGCCTTCCAGTCGTCGAGGCGCTCGTCGGTCAGCAGCGATCCGAGACCGCTGAGGTAGCTCGGCTGGTTGACGTTGATCTCGCCGAACCCGTCGCGGTGGGCGGGGGCGACGCCCTCGAGCCACGGGGACAGGTCCCTGCCGACCAGATCGGTCACGGCATCCCAGGTCATGAGGTTGTAGGTCGCGACGGCGTCACGGGTGCGCACGTTGTCCCAGTGGTGCGTGGCCAGCTCGGTCTCCAGCGCCAGGACGCGATCGGACTGCGCGTCGGCGTCGGCGATGCCGGCGTGGCCGAGCATCGTCGCGACGTAGCCGCGGAACGCCGTGCGCGTCGCGGCGAAGTTCTCCAGCCGGTAGTAGCTCTCGTCGGGCAGCGACAGCCCGCCCTGCACGAAGAAGACCACGTAGCGCTGCGGCGCCCCGGGGTCGGGCTCAATGTAGGTGCCGATGAGCCCGCCGACGCCCTCTCGCTCCAGCTCGCCGACCGTGCGCAGCAGCTCCGGGATGCCGGTGATCGCGTCGACGCGCGCCAGCTGAGGCTGGATCGGGCCGGCACCGAGCGCGTCGATGCGCGCGGTGTCCATGAAGCTCGCGTACAGGTCGCCGATCTTGCGGGTCTCGGTGCCCGGCTCGGCGGACTGCGCCTCTTCGATGATCGCGTGGACGTCCTTCTCGGCCTGCTCGGCGATGAGGTGGAACGAGCCCCAGCGCGCCTTGTCGTCGGGGATCTCGGTGCGGTCCAGCCAGGCGCCGTTGACGTGGCGGAACAGGTCGTCCTGCGGGCGGATGTCCGCGCTGAGCTCGTCGAGCGCGATACCCGAGCGGGGGGAGGTCTCGGTCATGATTCCAGCATAGGCGGGGGCGGGATGCCGGCGCCCTCCCGGTCGCACGACCGGACGTTCCGCACGCCTACTGCGTCGTGCGCAGGCATCCCGGCTCGATCGGCTCGCCGGCGAATCGCGCGCGCGTCCACTCGATGAGCTCGGGTATGAGCGGCGAGGGGCGCTCGACGACGGCCGCGTGCTCGTACCCCTCGTAGACGCGGTAGTCGACCTGCTGCCCGGCCGCGCACATCCGGTCGACGTAATCGTCCTGCGTACGGCGCTGGACGACGCTGTCCGCGCCGCCCTGACCGATCAGCAGCGGCGCGGCCACCCGCAGCGGCGCGACGTTGTCGTTGAGCCGGCCGCCGAGCACGCCCGTGGTCGGATCGGTGGAGAAGATGTCGGGGTCGCGACTCATGCCGAGGGCCGCCAGCACCGACAGCAGCGTGTCGGGATCGGACAGGCAGCGCTCCGACATGGCCCGCACGATCGGGTCGGCCCCGGGACGGATGTACTCGCGGTAGTTCACGTCGGGGTAGATCTCGCTGAACGAGGCGAAGGCGAACGAGGCGAAGATGCTGCCGCCGGTGACGTGCGAGACGCGTTCGACGAGCGCGAGCGGATCGCTCGCCGGGGCGAGTGCCGCCACACCGCGGATGAAGACCTCCGGCGCGTACTCGCGTGCGAGGGCGCCCGACCAGAGCGCCGCGCCGCCGCCCTGCGAGTGGCCCCAGACGACGGTGCTCGCCCCCAGGTCGGCCTCGGCCAGCTCCCGCGCCGCGCGCACGGCATCCAGTGAGGCGTGGGCGCTGGGGGGTCCGACCAGGTACGGGTGCGGGCCCTCGGTGCCGAGCCCGATGTAGTCGGTCGCGACGACCGCCCACCCCTCGCGGATGATCCGCGGCAGCATGTACATCGCACCGGACCACAGCCCCTGCGGGAGCAGCGAGGGGGCGCAGTGCCGGGCGTACCCGGTCGTGCCGTGGTTCCAGTCGATGACGGGCCAGTTGCCGTCCCCCTCGCGCGGCACGATGACGACCCCGCTGGCCACGCGCACCGCGCCGTCGACGCCGGTGGTCGTGTAGAGGATGCGCCATCCCTCGGAGGTGAGCGGGATGCCGGTCGTGTACGGCTCGGCGCGCACGAGACGTCCGGGCTCATCGGGGGTGTCGCGCGGCGCCGCGTAGAAGTCGTCGACGACCGTCGACCCCTCGCGCAGCGGTGCCGTGACGAGGACGGCCGCGACGGCGAGCGCGACCGACACGAGGGCGACCGCCGTGCGTCCCCATCGCCGTCGCGGGCGCGCGGTCCTGCGCTCCGTGCGGCGCCGTCGCAGCGAGTTCCACAGGTCGACGAGGCCGCCCATGATGAGCCGCGCGCCGAAGACGACGGCGACCACGAGCAGCGTGATGTCGGGCCAGGTGAGGGCGAGCACGCCGAAGAGGATCCCGGTGGCTCCGAACGCGGCATCGGACACGCGCATGTCCCAGGTGTGGCCGCGCCGGAACGCGGCCAGCACGCCGAGTGCGCCGTTGAACAGCAGGAGGACGCCGACCAGCACGGCGACCAGCCGCACCGTCAGGCTCGGCCACAGCAGGATGAACACGCCGCCGAGCACCCAGACGCCGCCCGTCCACGCGCGCCAGCGCGGCTGCTCGACGTCGTCGCGACGCCCCGCCAGCTCGAGCACGCCGGTCAGGATCATGCCGCCGCCCAGCAGCCACGCGAGCGTCTCGAGCGCCGTCGACGGGCGGATGACGATGACGGCGCCGAGGACCACCGAGACGATGGCGATCACGATGCGCACCCAGACGGGCAGGCGCGCGTGGAGTCGCCACAGCGGCAGCCATTCCAGCATGCGCATCCGTTCCCCTTCCGCCTCGTAAGACAACAGTACGAGCGTCGCCGGCCCGGTCCGCGACAGCTCTAGGCTCGTGGCATGGCCGCGCAGACTCTGAACCGGGAGATCCTGCGCCTGGCCGTCCCCGCGCTCGGCGCGCTCGTGGCCGAGCCGATGTTCCTCATCGTCGACGCCGCCCTCGTCGGCCACCTGGGGGTCGTGCCGCTGGCCGGTCTCGGCATCGCCGGCGCCGTGCTGCAGACGATCGTCGGGCTGATGGTGTTCCTCGCCTACTCGACGACGCCGGCGGTCGCCCGTCGGTTCGGCGCCGGCAACGCATCGAGCGCGGTGAGCGCGGGCATCGACGGCCTGTGGCTCGCGTTGGGGCTGGGGGCCGTGCTCGCCGTCGTCGGCTCCGTCGCCACGCCGGGCCTCGTCGCGCTGTTCGGCGCCGCACCCGAGGTCGCCGAGCAGGCGGAGATCTACCTCGGGCTGTCGATGTGGGGACTGCCCGCGATGCTCATCGTGTTCGCCGCGACGGGCCTGCTGCGCGGCATGCAGGACACGGTGACCCCCCTGTGGATCGCGGGGCTCGGGTTCACCGCGAACGCCCTGCTGAACTGGCTCTTCATCTACGGCTTCGGCTGGGGCATCGCCGGGTCCGCCGCGGGGACGGTCGTGGCGCAGTGGGCCATGGTCGGCGCGTTCGTCCTCGTGATCGGCCGCCTCGCACGACGCCACTCGGCCTCGATCCGACCGCATCGACAGGGCGTGGGCGGTTCGGCGCGCTCGGGCGGCTGGCTGTTCCTGCGCACGGTCTCGCTGCGCGCCGCGCTGCTGGCCACCGTCGCGGTCGCCACGGGCATCGGCACGCCCGAACTGGCCGGCTGGCAGGTCGCCTTCACGATCTTCTCGACCGCGGCGTTCGCGCTGGATGCACTCGCGATCGCGGCGCAGGCGCTCATCGGCAAGGGTCTCGGCGCCGAGGACGAGCCGTTCGTCCGTCGCGTCCTGGGGCGGACCGTCGCCTGGGGGGTCTGGTTCGGCGTCATCGTCGGCGGCGCGGTCGCGGCGCTGTCGGGCGTCATCGGCCTAGCCTTCACGGGCGACCCGGCGATCGCCGGGCTCGTCCAGCCGGCTCTGCTCGTGCTCGCCGTCGCGCAGCCGGTGTGCGGAGTGGTGTTCGTCCTCGACGGCGTGCTCATCGGCGCGGGCGACGCGAAGTACCTCGCGATCGCGGGCGTCCTGAACCTCGTGCCGTACATCCCGGCGCTGATCCTGCTCGCCGCCCTCGCGCCGACGGGCGCGGGCGGCCTGGCGTGGCTCGCCGTGTGCTTCTTCGGCGTCTACATGCTCGCGCGTCTGGCGACGCTGGGCTGGCGCGTGCGCCGCCCCGAGTGGCTCACCGCCGGGGCGTAGCGGAGCCGCCCCGGCCGGTCTGCTCTCGCGTGGCGGCCGGTCTGCTCTAGCGTGGCGGCATGGACCCTCACGAGCACGACGCGGCACTCGTCACCGACCTGCGCCGGCTGCTGCACCGCCTCAACGAGATGCCCGACGACCGAGAGCCGCGCCTCACGCCGCTCGGCGCCCGGGTGCAGGAGCACCTCGGCGTCGATCCGACCGCTCTGCCGCTGGTCGTCGAGCGCGTCGCCCCGCACCGGCTCGTCGACGCCGATCTGGCACTCGACGCCCTGGGCTCCGACGACCGGGATGCCGTGGTGCTCGGCGTCTCGGGCGGGCAGGAGCGTCAGCACGAGGACTTCACCTCGATGCTGCGCCATCGGTATGCCAGCTTCTCCGCCGATGGACCCGTCGAGTACGGATCCGCGGCGACCGGTCCCCGCAGCACCCGGCAGGTGATCGTGATGGGGCTGCGTCTGTTCCGGTTCTCCGGGCAGCCGGTGGCCGTGCTGCAGCGCGACGCGAACCCGATGTACGGCCGCGAGTCGGCGCTCGTGGAGATCCTCACCGGCGACGCGGGCACCACCGCCGACGTCGTCGAGGCCCTGCGCCGGCTCATGAACGAGCTGAGCGTCGTACGGGGCAACGTCGTGACCTTCGGGCACAGCGAATACGGGCAGGGCGTCGGCAGGATGACGTTCCTCGATCGGCCCGCCGTGGCCGCGGGCGATGTCGTGCTGCCGGACGGCGTGCTGCAGCGCATCCGCGACCACGTCGTGGGTATCGCCGAGCACGCGGACGCGCTCCGCGCCCGGGGGCAGCACCTCAAGCGCGGGGTCCTCCTCTACGGTCCTCCCGGAACGGGCAAGACCCTGACCGTCCGCCACCTGCTGCACGAGACGCCGGGCACCACGGCGGTGCTCCTGCAGGGCGGTGCCCTCGGGCTCGTCGCCGAGGCGGCTCGGCTGGCGCGCGCGATGACCCCGTCGATCGTCGTCCTCGAGGACGTCGACCTCGTCGCGGCCGAACGCGGGATGTTCGGCATCCAGCCCCTGCTGTTCGAGGTGCTCGACGCGCTGGACGGTCTCGACGGAGACGCCGACGTCGCGTTCGTGCTGACGACCAACCGGGCCGACATCCTCGAGCCGGCCCTCGCCGCGCGACCCGGCCGGGTCGACCTCGCCGTCGAGATCCCGCTGCCCGACGTCGCGGCGCGCCGCGCGCTGTTCCGCGTCTATGCGGCGGGGCTGCCCCTCTCCCGCGACGCACTGGATGCCGCGGCCGATCGCGCAGAGGGCGTCACCGCCTCGTTCGCCAAGGAGCTCATCCGTCGCGCGGTGCTCGGTGCGACCCTCACCGACCGAGAGGTGGCCGACGGCGACCTCGCCACGGCGCTGGACGAGATGCTCACGTCCGCCCAGGGCATCTCGAAGACGCTGTTCGGCGGCGAGGGCGCCGAACAGCGCACGCCCGGGCACGCGGGCGGCGAGGACGAGGCGTCGTCGTTCGGCTGGATTGCCGCCGCCCCCGGATCGGCGATCACCTTCGGCGGCGAGTGGGCGACGGAGGCCGACGGGGAGGCCGCGCGCGGGGAATGACCGGCCGGGACGGGGGACTCACGCCCAGCGGCGGCACCACTCGTACATCACGACGGCGGCTGCGGCGCTCGCGTTGATCGAGCGGGTCGAGCCGTACTGGGTGATCTCCACGACGGCATCGGCGGCGGCGAGCGCCTCGGCAGAGAGCCCGGGACCCTCCTGACCGAACAGCAGCACGCACCGTTCGGGCAGCTCGCCCCTGTCGACCGGCACCGATCCGTCCACGTTGTCGATCGCGAGGATCGGCAGCGCTTCGGCCGAGGCCCAGGCGGTGAACGCCGCGACATCCTCGTGGTGGCGCACGTGCTGGTAGCGATCGGTCACCATCGCGCCGCGGCGGTTCCAGCGCCGCTTGCCGATGATGTGCACCTCGGCGGCCGCGAACGCGTTGGCGCTGCGCACGATCGACCCGATGTTCATGTCGTGCTGCCAGTTCTCGATGGCGACGTGGAACGCGTGGCGACGGGTGTCGAGGTCGGCGACGATCGCATCCATGGTCCAGTACCGGTAGCCGTCGACGACGTTGCGCCGGTCCCCCTGGGCAAGCAGATCGCGGTCGTAGCGCGGATCGTCCGGCCAGGCCTCCGGCCCCCCGGGCCACGGCCCCACGCCGACCGGCAGCAGCGGCTCCAGCGGCTCGGACGCCAGTGCCGGGTCGGACGCCGGCTCGGACGCCGGAGCGGGCGCCGGGTCGGGCGTCGGCGCGGGCCCGAGGTCGGGCGTCGGCGCGGGTCCGGGCGCCGGCTCGGGCGTCGGCGCGGGTCCGGGCGCCGGCTCGGGCGTCGGCGCGGGTCCGGGCTCGGGCGTCGGTGAGGTCACGATGGCCAGGCTACCGACGTCCCGCCCGCTGCCCGTCTCCCGCCGCGGAACGCCGGCCCCGACCCATTTTCGGCCCACCGAAATCTCTGCTAGTTTTTCGGCATGCCGAAACTGTATGCCCGGACGGCGGCCGCCCTGGCCCTCGCCTCGGCCGCGGTGCTGACAGCCGGCTGCGGAGCACCCCTCGACGACCGCGACGACGAACTGATCGTCCTCACGACGTTCACCGTCCTGCAGGACATCGCCCAGACGGTGGCGGGCGACCACATCCGGGTGGAGTCGCTCACCAAGCCCGGGACGGAGATCCACGGGTACGAGCCCACCCCGGGCGACCTGCGCCGCGCGGCCGGCGCCGATCTCATCCTCGACAACGGGCTGGGTCTCGAGGCGTGGTTCGCGCGGTTCGTCGACGATCTGGCCGTGCCGCATGTCGTCGTGAGCGCCGGCGTCGAGACCCTGCCGATCGCCGAGGACGCGTACGCGGGACTGGACAATCCGCACGCCTGGATGTCGCCGCTGAACGTCCAGCGCTACGCGGACAACATCGCGGCGGCGCTCGCCGACCTCGACCCGGCGCGCGCCGAGGCCTATCTCACGAACGCCGCGTCGTACCGGGAACAGTTGCAGCGGGTGCACGACGAGCTGATCCGGGACCTTGCGCCGGTGCCCGAGGAGCAGCGCGTGCTCGTCACCTGCGAGGGCGCGTTCTCGTACCTCGCCCGTGACGCCGGGCTCGAAGAGCACTACATCTGGCCGGTCAACGCCGAACAGCAGGCGACGCCGCAGCAGATCGCGCGCACGATCGACACCGTCCGCGAGCGCGGGGTGCGCGCCGTCTTCTGCGAGAGCACCGTCTCGGACGCGCCCATGCAGCGGGTCGTCGAGGCGACGGCGGCCGAGTTCGGCGGGGTGCTCTACGTCGACTCCCTTTCGGAGCCGGGCGGCGCGGTGCCCACGTATCTCGACCTCATCCGCCACGCCGCGCAGACCATCGCCACCGGCCTGAGGGGCGACGCGCGATGAGCGCCATCGACGTGCGCGACGTGCACGTGCGGTACGGCGAGGTGCGCGCGCTCGACGGGGCGACCGTCGCCATCGGCGCGGGCACGGTCTGCGGCCTGATCGGAATGAACGGGTCGGGAAAGTCGACGCTGTTCAAGGCGATCATGGGCGTGGTCCGCCCGTCGCGCGGCACGATCAGACTGGACGGGCGCACCCCGCAGGCCGCCCGGCGCGCGGGGCTGGTCGGCTACGTTCCGCAGAGCGAGCACGTCGACTGGGGTTTCCCGGTCAGCGTCGGCGATGTCGTGATGATGGGCCGCTACTCGTTCCAGGGGTTCACGCGCCGCCCGCGCACGGCGGACCGCGCCGCCGTGCGCGACGCGCTGTCGCGGGTCGGGCTCGCCGACCTCGCGGACCGTCAGATCGGGCGACTCTCGGGCGGCCAGCGCAAACGGGCGTTCGTCGCCCGCGCGCTTGCTCAGGACGCCCGGATCCTGCTGCTCGACGAGCCCTTCGGCGGAGTGGATCAGAGCACCGAGGCGGCGCTCGTCGAACTGCTGCGCGACCTGGCCCGCCAGGGCCGCACGATCCTCGTGTCGACACACGGGCTGCACGCCGTGCCCGAGCTGTGCGACGACGTCATCCTGTTCCTGCACCGCACGCTTCTGCACGCTCCGCCGGCTGTGGCGTTGCGACCCGAGAACCTCACGCGCGCATTCGGGATGGAGCCCGTGACCCCCTCCCCGCACCCGGACGACGAGGTGTGACGTGGATCTGCTCACCTGGATCGTCGACCCGTTCACGTACGGCTTCATGCAGCGCGCGTTCGTCGTGGCGGTGGTGTCGGCCGCCGTCTGCGGCGTGCTCAGCTGCTGGCTCGTCCTGATCGGCTGGTCGCTCATGGGCGATGCGGTCTCCCACGCCGTGCTGCCCGGCGTCGTGCTCGCCTATGTCGTGGGCGCTCCCTTCGCCGTGGGCGCGCTCGCCTTCGGCCTGCTCGCCGTCGCGCTCATCGGCGCGGTGCGCAGCGGCGGACGGATCAAGCCCGACGCGGCGATCGGCGTCGTCTTCACGACGCTGTTCGCCCTCGGACTGGTCCTCATCTCGGTCGTGCCGAGTCAGACCGACCTCGGACACATCTTGTTCGGCAACGTGCTCGGCGTCAGCGACGGCGACGTCGTCCAGGTCCTCGCCCTCGGCGGGGCCGCACTCGCGATCGTCCTCCTCAAGCGCCGCGACCTCGTGCTGTACGCGTTCGACCCCGACCACGCCGGCGCCATCGGTCTGAATCCGAGGCGTCTGGGCGCGCTCCTGCTGGTGCTGCTGGCGGTGACGGCCGTGGTCGCCTTGCAGACGGTGGGCGTCGTCCTGGTCGTCGCTCTGCTGATCATCCCGGGAGCCACCGCGCGTCTGCTCACCGATCGCTTTCCGATGATGCTGCTGCTCGCACCGGCGCTGGCGGTGCTGTCCGCCCTGACCGGGCTGTACACCAGCTACTACGTGGACACGGCATCCGGCGGGATGATCGTGCTCGCGATGGGCGGCCTGTTCACGGCGGCGTACCTGTTCTCCCCCACCGACGGGGTCGCCGTGCGCGCCGTCCGTCGGCGCCGGGACGTGCGTGCGGCGTCAGGCTGACCGCCCGGATACCCTGAAGCGTGCCTTCCGCCGCCGTCGACGACTACCTCAAGACGATCTACCACCACACCGAGTGGCAGACCGCGCCGATGACGCCGTCCCAGCTCGCGGCCGAACTGGGCCTGGCCCCCTCGACTGTGACCGAGATGGTCCAGAAGCTGGCGGCGCAGAAGCTCGTGACCCATCGCCCGTACGGCCCGGTGTCGCTCACGGCGGAGGGCGAGGCCCGGGCCGCCGCGATCATCCGTCGCCATCGCCTCATCGAGACGTGGCTCGTCAGCGAGTTCGGGTACGCGTGGGACGAAGTCCACGACGAGGCCGAGGTGCTCGAGCACACCATCAGCGACCGCCTCCTCGCGGGCATCGACGCGCGCCTCGGGCACCCGCGCTTCGATCCCCACGGCGACGCGATTCCGGATGCCGGGGGAAGAGTCGACCGCGAACCCTTCGTGCTGCTCGGTGAGGCGCGCATCGGCCACTCCGGCCGGGTGCTGCGCGTCTCCGACCGCGACCCGGCGCTCCTGCGGGCGCTCGAGCAGGCCGGGATCGACGTCGGGCACACGCTCACCGTCACCGGCCGCGATGCGATCCAGGTCGACGGGACCGGGTCGGTGTCGCTGCCGGCCGGCGCCGCCGACGCCGTGTGGCTCACCGCCTGACCGCGCGCCACCCGCCACCCGCCCGCCACCCGCCACGAGACTGCGCATATGTCACAGAATCGGGCCGAAACGCCGACATATGCGCAGTCTCGCGGTGCTCAGAGCAGGAGCAGGCCCACGCCGTAGCTGATCGCCAGCGTGCCGATGCCGACGACGAGCGTGCGCGTCACGGTGCGCCACACGGGCGTGCCGCCGGTGCGCGCGGAGATCACCGACGTGGTCGCGAGCGAGACGATGACCGCCAGCAGGATCGCCCACGTCTCGATCGCCACGGGGACGAAGAGCGTGATGAGCAGCGGGATGAGCGCGCCCACGAGGAATGCGAGCGCCGACCGGATGCCGTCGCGCAACGGCTGCGCGCGCGTCATGACCTCCGCGATCCCGTACTCCGTCTCGAGCTGCGCGGCGAGCGCGTCGCGGGCGCTCAGCTGCTCCGCGACCTGACGCGCCGTCTCGGCGGTGAGCCCCTTGTTCTCGTAGTAGGCGGCCAGCTCGGCGACCTCGTCGTCCGGATGCGTGGCCAGGAGCTCCTGCTCCTGCGCGACGAGGTGCAGCTGCGCCTCGCGCTCGGCCTCGGCCTCGGCCCACTTCGCGCCGCCGATGCCGAGGGCACCGGCGATGGTCACGGCGACGGCGACGACGATGAGCGTGCGGTCATCGCCTCCGGCACCCGCGAAGCCCTCGAGCACGCCGGCGGTCGCGATGATGCCGTCGTTGGCCTCGACTGTCCACGAACGGTACGACACCGCGTCGCGCAGCCGCTGCCACGCACGCCTCATCGCCGCTTGGCCTTGCGCGCCCGCTCGAACGGCCACGGCGAGCGCGTCGCGTGCTCGCAGTAGTGCCACATGCGCGCCGCGACGTCGGCGTCGCGCGTGATCCGGGGCGGTGTCATCGGGCGTGGCGTGCCGCGCACGCCGAACGCCGGCCCCCAGTACTGACCGCCCTCGGCATCCTCGGCGACGAGGGCGCGCACGAGCGACCACGCCCCGCGCTCCTTGGACTGGGTGATCGGCGTCTGCAGATTGTGGAGGAAGCGCTTGCGGCGCGACGGCTCGTTCACGCCGACGATGCCCCGCGTGCGCCCGCTGATCGAGTAGCCGGGGTGCGCCGCCAGGCTCGCGACGGGGACGCCCTCGTCGCGCAGTCGGCGGTCGGCCTCGAACGCGAGCGCCGTAGTGGCGACCTTGGACTGCACGTACGCGCGCCACGGCGTGTAGCCGTTCTCGAGCTCGGGGTCGATGGGATCGTACGCCCACATGCGCGTGGACATGGAGCCGACCCACACCATCCGGCCGCGGGCGATCGCGAGCGCGGGCAGCAGTTCACCGGCGAGCGCGTAGTGACCCAGGACGTTGGTCGCGAACACGAGTTCGTGCCCGTCGTGCGTCGTCTCCCGCGACTTCGGGGGATGGACGATGCCGGCGTTGAGCAGCAGGCCGTCCAGCCCGGTGCGCCCGCGCGCTGTGGCGGCGGCGGCGCGGATGGAGCCCAGGTTGCTCGTATCGAGCATGAGGCTCTCGAGGTCGGCGTCGGGGACGTGACGCAGCACGGCCGCGCGCGCCGCGGCGAGCCGGTTCGGATTGCGCCCCGTCATGATCACGCGCGCACCCGCTCCGGCCAGCTGCAGCGAGGCGAAGAAGCCCAGCCCCCGGTTGGCGCCCGTGACGAGATACCGCCGACCGCGCAGATCCGGCAGGTCGGACAGCTCGTCGGGGTCGGGATCGTCAGCGTCGTCGGGGGCCACGCCTCCGACATTACGTCCCCGAGCCCCGGCTAGGCTGGCCCCATGCGGACACGTGCCGATATCGAGTGCTGGCTCACCGACATGGACGGCGTCCTCGTCCACGAGAATCGCCCCATCCCGGGTGCTGCGGAACTGCTCGCGCAGTGGCGCGACACCGGCACGCCGTTCCTCGTGCTGACGAACAACCCGATCTTCACGCCCCGGGATCTGAGCGCGCGCCTGGCCCGTTCGGGACTGGACGTGCCCGAGGAGCGCATCTGGACCTCCGCGCTGGCGACAGCCGAGTTCCTGAAGTCCCAGCATCCCGGCGGCACGGCGTTCGTGATCGGCGAGGCGGGGCTGACCACGGCCCTGCACGAAGCCGGCTACATCATGACCGAGACCCAGCCCGACTACGTCGTCGTCGGTGAGACGCGCCAGTACTCGTTCGAGGCGATCACGCAGGCGATCCGCTTCATCAACGACGGCGCACGGTTCATCATCACCAACCCCGACGCCACCGGCCCGACGCCGAGCGGCGTCGTCCCCGCCACCGGCTCGTTCGCGGCCCTCATCAGCCACGCCACCGGCCGACAGCCCTACGTCGTGGGCAAGCCGAACCCGATGATGTTCCGGTCGGCGCTCAACCGCATCGGCGCGCACTCCGAGTCCACCGGCATGATCGGGGACCGCATGGACACCGACGTCGTCGCCGCGATCGAGGCCGGCCTGCACTCGGTGCTCGTCCTGACGGGCATCTCCGACCCCGCCGAGATCGAGCGCTACCCGTTCCGGCCCGACGAGATCCTCGACTCGGTCGCCGACCTCCTCGCCGCGGATCCGGTCGAGTCCGAGGACCCGGAGATCCTCTGATGGGATGCCGGGGACACCACGCATGAACGAGTTCGAGCAGACGCTCCTCTTCGCCTCGACGGGCGTGATCCTCGTCGGCACGCTCGTCGTGTTCCTCGTGCAGTGGCTCCGGGACCGGGACCGCTGATGGCGGTCTTCCTCGCCGTCTCGGCGCTGGTCGTGCTCCTCGTCGTGCTCGTGCTGTTCGTGCGCGGGCGTCGCGACGCGCCGCAGGGCACGCCGCTGCCGAACGGTCGCGCGCTGGTCATCCTGACCTTCCTCGGTCTGATGCTCGCGCTGGCGTCGCAGCTGCCCGCGTTCGCCTGAGCCGCGCGCCGAGGGGCGTCGCTCGCCGGACGGATGCCGCGCCTCGCGCCGGCTACTGGGGAGCGAGTCCGAGATCGTCGAGGTCGATCGCCGCGAGCCACTGCAGCCCCGCCGCCTCGACCGCCGCCTGGGCTCCGGTCTTGCGGTCGACGATCACCGCGACGGCGACCGGTTCGGCACCCGCCCGCCGCAGCGCCTCGACGGCTTTCAGCGCCGACTGCCCGGTCGTCGAGGTGTCTTCGACGACGACGACGCGCCGTCCGGCGACGTCGGCGCCCTCGACCTGGCGGCCGCGGCCATGGTCCTTGGGCTCCTTGCGCACGACGAAGGCGTCGAGCGGACGGTCGGTGCGCACGGACTCGTGCATGACGGCGTTCGCGATCGGGTCGGCGCCGAGGGTGAGTCCGCCGACGGCGGTGATGTCGTCCACGTCGCGGATGAGGTCGAGCATGATGCGGCCGATGGCCGGCGCGGCGCGGTGGTCGAGCGTGAGCTTGCGCATGTCGACGTAGTACGTCGCCTTCTTGCCGCTGGACAGCGTGAAGTCGCCGTGGAACACCGCCTCGGCGGTGATCAGCCCGATGAGGCGCTGGCGGTCGGCTTCGAGCTCGGGCGTGGAGGCGGTCATGGGATCGAGTCTACGGAGGCGGCGCCCGCGACCCGATCACGAAAGAACCGGGATTCTTCACGCGACATCCTCACGGTGCCGCTCGCGCGCAGGTTCTAGAGTCGGGTTCGGCCCTTCGTACGGCCGCACTCATCAGCAAGGAGCACCCCCATGGCCCGGATCGGTATCGTCGCCGAGCAGCCGGACGAACGTCGCGTCGCGGCATCCCCTCTCACCGTCGGCAGGATCATCGGCCTCGGCTACGACGTGGTCGTCGAGTCCGGAGCCGGTGCGAGGTCGTCCTTTCCCGACACCGCGTACGTGGATGCCGGGGCGGCCGTCGTCGACCGGACGGCCGCCTGGTCGTCGGAGGTCGTGCTGAAGGTGAACGCGCCGACCGAGCACGAGCTCACGCTGCTGCAGCCGGGCACGATCGTCGCGGGCATCCTCAGCCCCGCGCTGCGTCCGGATCTGCTCGAGGCGCTCGCGGCACGCGGCGTGACGGCGCTCGCGCTGGACGCGGTCCCGCGCATCTCCCGCGCCCAGTCGATGGACGTCCTCAGCTCGATGGCGAACATCGCGGGCTACCGCGCCGTCGTCGAGGCCGCGAACGAGTTCGGGCGGTTCTTCACGGGTCAGGTCACGGCGGCGGGCAAGGTGCCGCCCGCGAAGGTGCTCATCGCCGGCGCCGGTGTGGCCGGGCTGGCCGCGATCGGCGCCGCCTCGAGCCTCGGTGCGATCGTGCGGGCCACCGACCCCCGCCCCGAGGTCGCCGACCAGGTGCGCTCGATCGGCGGGTCCTACCTCGAGGTCGTCGTCCCGGACGAGCAGAAGGAGGTCTCGTCCGACGGGTACGCGAAGGCGACCAGCGAGGCGTACGACCGCCGCGCCGCGGAGATCTACACCGAGCAGGCCGCCGAGGTCGACATCATCATCACGACCGCGCTCATCCCGGGGCGCGCGGCGCCGCGGCTGATCACGGCGTCCGACGTCGCGCGCATGAAGCCGGGCAGCGTCATCGTCGACATGGCCGCCGCGCAGGGCGACGGCACGGGCGGCAACGTCGAGGGTTCGGTCGCCGGCGAGCGCGTCGTCACCGACAACGGCGTGATCATCCTGGGCTACACCGACCTGCCCGGGCGGCTGCCCGCGCAGGCCTCGCAGCTGTACGGCACGAACCTGCTGAACCTGCTGACCCTGCTGACGCCCGGCAAGGACGGGCAGCTGACGCTCGACCACGACGATGTCGTCCAGCGCGCGGTCACGGTCGTCCACGACGGCGCGATCACCTGGCCGCCCCCGCCCGTGCAGGTGTCGGCGGCCCCGACCCGCACGGTCGCCGCGGCGGAGCCCGTCGCTGCGAAGCGCGCGCTCTCGTCGAGGACCAAGACGGGCCTCATCATCGCCGGGATCGCCGCCCTCTTCCTCGTGTGCGCGTTCGCGCCGCCGCCGCTGCCGCAGCACTTCCTCGTGCTGACCCTGTCGATCGTGGTGGGCTTCTACGTCATCGGCAAGGTCGCGCACGCGCTGCACACGCCGCTCATGAGCGTGACCAACGCGATCAGCGGCATCATCGTGGTCGGCGCGCTCAGCCAGATCGTCGTCGCCGACCTGACCGTCCAGATCCTCGCCGCGATCGCGGTGCTGCTGGCATCCATCAACATCTTCGGCGGGTTCTCGGTGACCCGCCGAATGCTCGGCATGTTCCAGAAGGGGGACCAGAAGTGATCGGGGATCCCCTCGCCGCCATCGTTCTCGCCCAGTCCGTGGCGACAGCCGCCTACATCGTCGCGGCGCTGCTGTTCATCCTCTCGCTGGCCGGCCTCAGCAAGCACGAGACCTCACGACGTGGTGTGGTGTACGGCATCGCCGGCATGGGCATCGCGCTGGCCGCGACGATCGGGCTCGTCGCCACGAACGCCACAATCCTGCCGCAGGGCGCGCTCGGCCTGATCCTGCTCGTGATCGCCGTCGTCGTCGGCGGCGCGATCGGTCTGTGGCGGGCGCGCGTGGTCGAGATGACCGGGATGCCGGAGCTCATCGCCCTGCTCCACTCCTTCGTCGGTCTGGCCGCCGTCCTGGTCGGCTGGAACGGGCACCTCTACGCCGCGCACGTGTCCGAGGACCTCGTCGACATCCACCACGCCGAGGTGTTCATCGGGGTGTTCATCGGCGCCGTCACCTTCACCGGATCGCTCGTGGCGTTCGGCAAGCTGTCGGGCCGGCTGAACTCGAAGCCGCTCGTGCTGCCGGGCAAGAACATCCTCAACCTCGGTGCGCTCGTCGTGTTCGTCGGACTCACGGTCTGGTACGTCATCACCCCGTCGCTCTGGCTGCTGGTCGCCGTCACGGTCGTCGCCCTCGCGCTCGGCTGGCATCTGGTGGCCTCAATCGGCGGCGGCGACATGCCCGTCGTCGTCTCGATGCTCAACAGCTACTCGGGCTGGGCCGCCGCCGCGGCGGGCTTCCTGTTGAACAACGACCTGCTGATCGTGACCGGTGCACTCGTCGGGTCGTCGGGCGCGTACCTGTCGTACATCATGTGCAAGGCGATGAACCGCTCGTTCCTCTCGGTGATCGCCGGCGGGTTCGGGATCGAAGCGCCGCGCGGCGACGACGACGAGCACGGCGAGCACCGCGAGCTCGACGCCGCGACGGCAGCCGACATGCTCGCCAATGCGTCGTCGGTGATCATCACGCCCGGATACGGCATGGCCGTCGCGCAAGCCCAGTACCCCGTCGCCGAGCTCACCGAACGACTGCGGGCGAAGGGCGTCGACGTGCGGTTCGGCATCCACCCCGTCGCCGGACGCCTGCCCGGGCACATGAACGTGCTGCTGGCCGAGGCGAAGGTGCCCTACGACATCGTGCTCGAGCTCGACGAGATCAACGACGACTTCGCGTCGACGGATGTCGTGCTCGTGATCGGCGCGAACGACACGGTCAATCCCGCCGCCGCGGAGGACCCGGGTTCCCCGATCGCCGGGATGCCGGTGCTCCGCGTGTGGGACGCCGCCGAGGTGATCGTCTTCAAACGGTCGATGGCGTCGGGGTACGCGGGCGTGCAGAACCCGCTGTTCTTCCGCGAGAACGCGCAGATGCTGTTCGGCGACGCGAAGGAGCGCGTCGAGGACATCCTCCGCACCCTCTGACCGCGGTCAACGCCGTCGCCCCCGCTCCCGCCCTCCCGCCCTCCCCGGCCTCCCGCCCTCGCGCCCTCCCCGCCCTCCCGCTTTCCCGCGAGACTGCAGCTGTGCACCGAGACTGCGGCTAGTACCCGCAGTCTCGGCGTGCCACTGCAGTCTCGCGGGCCTAGGGACGGGGGCTGGAGTCGGCGTGGGGGTCGAGGTCGGCGGGGGCCAATACGCTGGAAGGCATGCGCCTGGCCACCTGGAACGTCAACTCGATTCGCGCGCGCGTCGTGCGCACCGTCGACTTCGCCGTGCGCGAGAGCATCGACGTGCTCGCGATGCAGGAGATCAAGTGCAGGCCCGAGCAGTTCCCGTACGCCGAGTTCGAAGCGGCCGGGTACCACGTCGAGGCGCACGGCCTGAACCAGTGGAACGGCGTCGCGATCGCCAGCCGCGAGCCGATCGAGGACGTGGAGCTCTCCTTCCCCGGGATGCCGGGATTCCTCAAGGGCCACGACGGGCCCGACGCACCGCAGGAAGCGCGTGCCATCGGAGCGACCGTCGGCGGCGTGCGCGTCTGGAGCCTCTACGTCCCCAACGGGCGGTCGCTCGAGGACCCGCACTACCGCTACAAGCTGGACTGGCTCGCCGCACTGCAGGGGTACACCCGCGAGGCGCTCGCCACCGACCCGGACCTGCCGCTCGCGCTCGTCGGCGACTTCAACATCGCTCCGACCGATGCCGACAACGGCGATCCGACCGTCGTGGAGGGAGTGTCCACCCACGTCTCCCCGCGCGAGCGCGCCGCCTTCCAGGATCTGCTCGCCGCGGGCCTGAGCGACACCGTGCGCCCCTTGGTTCCCGCGGGTTTCACCTACTGGGACTACAAGCAGCTGCGCTTCCCCCGCAACGAGGGGATGCGCATCGACTTCGTCCTCGGCTCGCGCGCACTGGCCGACGCTGTGGTGGGCGCGGCGATCCACCGCGACGAGCGCAAGGGTGAGATCCCCAGCGACCACGTCCCCGTCGTCGTCGATCTGGACTTCGCCGGTGCCGACGACGACGACCGCCCGATGATCTTCTGACCGGGACCCTCGGACCGGGCCTGTCTGTCCGGGACCCTCAGACCGGGCCTGTCTGACCGGGATCGCCGGACGCCCCGCCCGCCGCTACGGGTGCGAACCCTCGTAGGCCTCGGGCCCGCCCTCGGCGGCCTCCGGCTCCATGTAGACGAACTCGAGGACGTTTCCGTCGGGGTCCTCGAGGTCGCGGGTGTACATGAACCCGAGGTCCTGCGCGGGTCGCGGTTCGGTCCCGCCCGCCGCCAGGCCTGCCTCGACCGTCTGGTCGACGTGCGCGCGAGAGTCGCGACTGATCGCGGTCAGCACCTGGGCGCTCGTGCGCGGGTCGGAGACGTCCTTGTCGGTGAAGGTCGCGAAGTACTCGCGTGTGAGCACCATGAAGAACACGTTCTCGTCCCACACGATGCAGGCGGCGTTCTCGTCGGTGAACAGCGGATTGATCTCACAGCCGAGCGCCGTGTAGAACGCCTTGCTGCGCTCCAGATCGGTCGTGGTCACATTGACGAAGATGTGTACCATGTCGTCCTCTCGTCATGTCGTCCTTCGAGCGTGATGTCCACATTTCTCTTCACACGGCTCGTCGTCAAGGGTCGGCGGGGGGTCACACGTAGCGGGCGATGAGGGTGTGAAAGTTCTGCAGGAACCCGGTCAGGAACTTCCGCGTGCCCTCGCTCGCGAACGCGCCGTCGTCGGCGTAGAAGTCATCGGTGACGCGGATGTACGCCTCGGGCACCCCGAGGACCGCCGCGCCCTGCGCGATGAGGATCGACTTCAGGTGGTTCTGCGCGACCGCCGTCGAGATGATGCCCTTCGTGGCCCCCGTGACCGCGACGGGCTTGCCGGGGAACGAGTTGGCCCCGACCGGACGCGACGCCCAGTCAATCGCGTTCTTGAGAACGCCGGGGATCGACCGGTTGTACTCCGGGGTGATGATCAGCAGCCCGTCGGCAGAGTCGAGCGCGCGCTTGAACGCGATCCCGGATGCCGGGAACTCGTCGTTGTACTGCGTGCCGTAGAAGGGCAGGTCTCCGATCGGGATGCCGGTGACCTCGAGCCCGGCGGCGGGCGCGAGCTTCTCGAGCGCCGCCGCGAAGCGGCGGTTCAGCGAGGGTTCGGACACCGAGCCCACGACCAGCCCGACGGAGTAGGTCGGGCTCGGGGAGGGGGAGGAAGGCGCAGCAACCATGACGGGATCCTCTCGTTCGCCATCTTCTCGTTCGTGCATCTCGTTCGTGCTCCAGCGTGCCTCGCCCCGCCGTTCGCCGCGAGGGTCTTGCCGAACCGGCGCCGACACGGTACGAGCGAGGCCCTGCCGCGCCGCGCCGCCGGCCGTGACCGTCCCGATGCCGCGCCGCCGCCCCATCTCACTGATGCCGCGCCCCCGGCCGTGCCCCGTCCCGACGCCGCGCCCCCCACCATGCCCGTCCCGATGCCGCGCCGCCGGCCGTGCCCGTGCCGATGCGGCATCTCCGCCGCGCGACGGATGCCGTGAGCCGGACTCCCCCGTACGTTGGGGGGATGACCGCTCCGCTCCCGCACCGCCGCCTCGGTGACGCCGCGACGCGCAACGACGTATGGCTCGCCGTGCTCCTGCTGGTCGCGGCGATCCTCAGCACGGCGCTCGGGCAGATCGCCGGCATCTACGGCGAGGACAGTCCTGACCTCGCCTGGGGCATCGTGTATTCGGCGGCTCTGACGCTGCCGCTGGCGCTGCGCCGCCGGCATCCCGAGGTCGTTCTCATCGTCGTCGCACTCGCGTTCTTCGTCGGCGTCTCGGTCCGCATCCCCGAGATGTACGTCGGCAACATCGCCCTGTTCATCGCCATGTACACGGTGGGCGCGTGGGTCCGCGAACGGCGGCGGGCGACGCTCGTCCGGCTGATCGTGATCGCCGGGATGTTCGCGTGGCTGCTGGTCACGACGTTCCAATCGGCGACCGGAGGCGACGACGAGGTGCTGTCGCGGGCCGGGCTCTTCTCGCCGTTCGCCGCGTTCATCCTCCTGCAGTTCCTCGTCAACGCGGCGTTCTTCGGTGGTGCGTACTTCTTCGGCGAGCGGGCATACGCGGGAGCGCACGAGCGCGCGGCCCTGGAGGAGCGCACCGTCGAGCTCGAGCGGGAACGCGAGCTCACCGGCGCTCAGGCGGTCGCCCTCGATCGCGTGCGGATCGCACGCGAGCTGCACGATGTCGTCGCCCATCACGTGTCGGCGATGGGCGTGCAGGCCGGCGCCGCGCGCACGGTGCTCGACCGCGATCCCGCCGCGGCGCGGACCGCGCTCGCCGGCGTCGAGGGCTCCGCCCGGTCCGCGCTATCGGAGCTGCGGCACCTGCTCGAGACGCTGCGCACCCCCGACGCCGACGCTCCCGGCGGGTCGACGCTGCGCCTGTCGGCGCTGCCCGACCTCGTCGCGCACGCGTCGGCCAACGGGCTGCCGACGACGCTGACGGTCGTCGGCGAACCCGTCGACGCCTCGGAGCTCGTGCAGGTGAACCTGTACCGCATCGCCCAGGAGGCGCTGACCAACGCGCGCCGGCACGGTGGTCCGGGCGCGGCGGCGGACGTCCGCGTCCGGTACGCGGACTCCTCGATCGAGCTGGAAGTCGCCAACACCGGCCGGGTGCGGCTCGGCGGCCCTGCCGGCCTCGGACTGGTCGGCATGCGCGAGCGCGCCGCCGCGTCGGGCGGGACGATCGAGCTCGGACCGCGCGAGCGCGGCGGCTTCCTCGTACGCGCGACGATTCCTCTCGGCAGCGACCGGGATGCCGGCGGCTCCGCGATGCAGGCGGCGGAGACGCTCGCATGACCGTACGCGTGCTGCTCGTCGACGACCACGCCGTCATGCGGGCCGGGTTCCGGATGATCCTCGAGTCCGCCGGCGACATCGCCGTCGTGGGCGAGGCGGGGACCGGGGTCGAGGCCGTGACCGCGGCGTCCTCGCTGCAGCCGGACGTGATCTGCATGGACGTGCAGATGCCCGACATGGACGGGATCGAGGCGACGCGACGCATCGTCGCCGATCCGAGCGTGTCGGCGGCCGTGGTGATCGTGACGACGTTCGATCGGGACGACTACCTCTTCCAGGCCCTGTCGGCGGGGGCGAGCGGATTCCTGCTGAAGAACGCGGGCCCCGAGGAACTCGTCTCCGCCGTGCGCGTTGCGGCAGCGGGCGATGCGCTGCTCGCGCCCGAGGTCACCAAGCGCGTGATCGCGCGGTTCACGGGGACCGGCGCGGCGATCGCCGGTCCTGCCGGGTCGCACGGGTCTGTCGGGTCGCCCGGTCCTGCCGGGTCGCCCGCGGGGACCGCCGGGTCTGCCGGGTCGCCCGGGGCGCCCGCGCCCGCGGGGATTGCCGGTCCTGTGGCTGCGCCCGCGCCCGCGGGTCCCGCGGGGTCGCCAGTAGTCGCGATGTCGCCGGGGCCCGCGGGGACCGCCGGGGCGCCGCACGATCTCGCGCCGGGGCGGGCCGAGCAGCCCATCGCCGACCTGACCGAGCGCGAGGAGGAGGTGCTGCGCCTGCTCGCCCAGGCGCTGTCCAATGCCGAGATCGCGCAGCGCCTGTTCATCGGGGAGGCGACGGTGAAGACGCACGTGTCGAACGTGCTCCAGAAGCTCGGCGCGCGCGACCGCGTCGCCGCCGTCGTCTACGCCCACCGCCACGGGCTGGTCTGACCCGGCCCCGCACCCGCGGCACGCGGGCACAACTCCTCCACTTCGCGCCGTGTGATCGATCACACGCGTGATTCGCGCCGTCTGCCGCCGGTCGTGGAGGAGTTGCGCACCGGCACCCCAGGCATCCGCACCCGCATCCCTGTCCGCGCCCGCACCCGCACCCGCACCCGGCCCCGGACCGTCGGCACGCGGCACGCGGCACGAACTCCTCCACTTCACGCCGTGTGATCGATCACACGCGTGATTCGCGCCGTCTGCCGCCGGTCGTGGAGGAGTTGCGCACCGCCACCC
>Ga0160450_100128_pt1 | contig 53305 bp, 56 predicted proteins | sample HID1975K_E1MG_FD_108257 | JGI IMG/M metagenome (GOLD analysis project Ga0160450, IMG submission 108257) | Enriched soil microbial communities from UW Madison campus, WI, USA - HID1975K_E1 MG | ecosystem: Environmental > Terrestrial > Soil > Unclassified | place: USA: Madison, Wisconsin...
CCTTCAGGGCGGCGTACACGTCGTCGGACTGCGTCGCCGTCGTGTTCTTGTCGAAGAACTGCAGCAGGTTGCCCGTGTACTCGGGGAACAGGTCGATCGACCCGTCCTCCAGCGAGGGCATGTACGCGTCGCGCTGGCCGATGTTGAAGTTGCGCTCGACCGTGAAGCCGGCGCCCTCCAGGGCCTGCGCGTAGATCTCGGCGATGATCTCGTTCGAGTAGTACGCCTGCGAGCCGATGACGATCGTCGACGATTCGGTGGCGCCCGCGTCGTCGGTGCTCTCGCCGCTCAACGGGTCGCTCGACGCGCAGCCGGCGAGGGCGAGCGCCGCGATGGCGGTGCCCGCGAAAGCGAGCGCCAGGCGGGTTCGTGCGGTGGACATTCTCGTACCTCCGATGGGGTGGTGGGTTCAGTGGGACGTCTGCGGGACAGCGGCCGCGGCGGGCGCCGGTTCTGTCTGCCGGGGTCGGACTCGGGGGCCCGTCGTACGAGGGACCGCGAAGCGCGCGAGGAGTGCGAACAGCCCGTCGAGCACGAGCGCGAGCGCCACGACCACGATCGATGCGCCGAGGATCTCGGTGAAGTCGCGCGTGTTCAGCCCCTGGATCATGAAGAAGCCGAGGCCGCCCAGGCCGACGTACGCTGCGATGGTCACGGTGGCGACCACCTGCAGCGTGGCGGAGCGCAGTCCGCCGATGAGGAGTGAGAGACCCAGAGGCATCTCGATCCGGAACAGGATCTGCCACTCGGTCATTCCCATCGCACGCCCCGCGTCGATCACGGTCCGGTCGATCGCCTCGATGCCGGCGTAGGCGCCGGCGAGGATCGACGGGATCGCGAGGATGACGAAGACGGTGACGGCTGCCTCGGTCTTGAGGTTGACGCCGGCGACCATCACGAGCAGCACGACGAGTCCGAGGGCCGGGAGCGCGCGCGCCGCGCCGGACAGGATGACCGCCACCTCGCGTCCACGCCCGGTGTGGCCGATGAGCCAGCCGAGCGGGATGGCGATGACGGCGGCGATCGCGACCGATCCGAAGGTGAACGCGAGGTGCTGGGCGATCGCCATCGGCAAGGTGAGCGATCCCTCGAGCCGGGCGGGGGAGAAGATCCACGCGAACGCGTCGGCGAGAAGGTTCATGCGTGCACCGCCCACCGGACGCGATCCCACCGCGGAGCTGCGATGCGGCGCGTCCACGGCATGAGCGCCCGCCCCAGCAGTAGCAGCGCGACATCGACCAGCACTGCGATGACCACGACCGCGATGACGCCGGCGAGCACCTCGGCGACGATCCGCCGCTGCGAGCCGTTCGTGAACAGGTAGCCGAGGTTCTGCACCCCGATGAGGGTGCCGACGGTCGCGAGAGAGATGGTGGACATGGCCGTGACCCGCAGCCCGGCGAGGATCACCGGGCCCGCCAGTGGGAAGTCCACGGTCCAGAAGCGACGCCAGGCCCCGAAGCCGACGGCGACCGCCGCCGAGCGGGTGACCTCGTCGACGGAAGCCAGGCCGTCGGTCACCGACCGCGTCATGATCGCGACGCCGTAGATGGCGAGGGCGACGACGAGGTTCGCCTCGGACAGCAGCGGGATGCCGAAGAACACCGTCAGCAGGGGGAAGAGTGCGAACGACGGGATCGTGTACAGCAGCCCCACCACCGTGAGCAGGGTCCCGCGCAGCCGCGTGTACCGGAAGGCCGCCCACCCGACCGGCAGCGCGACGACGAACGCGACCACCACCGCGATGGCGCTCTGCCGCAGATGGTCGACGGTGAGCGCCCAGATCAGGTCGAGGTTGTCGAGCACCCAGCTCACGCGGAGTCCTCCACCAGCACGCCCTGCGCACGCCCGGCCGCGTCGACGAGGACCGTGCCGCGGGTCGTCTGCTTGGCGCGCAGCGCGCGCGTGCCCCGCTCGACCCCGATGAAGTCGGCGACGAACTCGCTCGCCGGGTTCTCGATGATCTCGTCGGGAGTGCCGATCTGCGCGATGCGCGCGCCCTTCTCCAGGATCACGACCTGATCGCCGAGCAGGAACGCCTCATCGATGTCGTGCGTCACGAAGACGATCGTCTTCGCGAGCTCGCGCTGCAGCCGGATGGTCTCGGTCTGCAGCTCGCGCCGCACGATCGGATCGACGGCGCCGAACGGCTCGTCCATCAGCAGGATGTTGGGGTCGACGGCGAGGGCGCGTGCGACCCCGACGCGTTGCTGCTGGCCGCCCGACAGCTGGCTCGGATACCGCTTGGCGAGTCCGCGCTCCAGGCCCACGACATCCATCAGCTCGAGGGCGCGAGCGCGCGCCTGCGCCCTCGGCACGCCGTTCAGCACCGGCACGGTCGCGATGTTGTCGACGACCGAGAAGTGGGGGAGGAGTCCCGCGTTCTGCAGCACGTAGCCGATCCCGCGCCGGAGCTTCACCGGATCGCGTTCGGAGATCGGCTCGTCGTCGATCGTGATGGTGCCGCTGGACGGCTCGATGAGACGGTTGATCATCCGCAGCAGCGTGGTCTTGCCGCTGCCCGACGAGCCGACCAGCACCGTCGTCTTGTGGGCGGGCATGAGCACGCTGAAGTCGTCGACGGCGACGGTGCCATCCGGATACCTCTTCGAGACTGCGCGGAATTCGATCGCCATGCTGCCCTTTCGGCCGGGTTGCCAGCGGGGTTCCCACATAACCACACCCCTCCGACACGCGGACAGGGTTGCGCCGCGCGCCGCAACACGCAAGGGGGTCGCACGGTGTCCGCGGGCGGCGATACGTTGGGGCGCATGACTGCTCGGGAATACGACCTGATCGTGATCGGCGCAGGACCGGTCGGTGAGAACGTGGCGGACCGCGCCGCGCAGGGGGGTCTGTCGACGGTCGTCGTCGAGAGCGAGCTGGTCGGCGGGGAGTGCTCGTACTGGGCGTGCATCCCTTCGAAGGCCATGCTGCGGGCGGGTGCCGCACTGCGCGCGGTCCGCGATGTGCAGGGCGCGTCCGCCGCCGTCACGGGCGGCCTCGACGCGGCGGCGGTGCTCGCCCGGCGCGACACGTTCGTCCACGACTGGGACGACACGTCGCAGGTCGAATGGCTGCAGGGAGCCGGGATCGACCTCGTGCGCGGACACGGGCGCCTCACGGGCGAGCGCGAAGTGACCGTGACCGCAGCCGACGGCAGCACGACCGTGCTGGTCGCGCGTCACGCCGTCGTCGTGTCGACCGGATCGGCCGCCCTCCTCCCCGACATCCCGGGGCTGCGCGACGCGCAGCCGTGGACGAGTCGCGAGGCGACCGGCATGCGCGAGGTGCCGGCATCCCTCGCGATCCTCGGCGGCGGCGTCGTCGGCAGCGAGATGGCGACGCTGTTCACGTCGCTCGGCATCCCGGTCACCGTCGTCGCGCGGTCGGGACTGCTGCGGGGCGCCGAGCCGTTCGCGGGCGAAGCGGTCGCGAAGGCGCTGCGGGATGCCGGCGCCGATGTGCGCACCGGCGTCGAGGTCGAGCGCGCCGAGCGCGCCGCGGACGGCGACGTCGTGCTGACGCTCTCGGACGGCTCCGAGGTGCGCGCCGCCGAGGTACTCGTCGCGACGGGGCGCGTGCCGCGCACCGACGACATCGGACTCGACGTCGTCGGACTCGCGCCGGGGTCGTGGCTGGACGTCGACGACACGCTGCGCGTCCGCGGTGTGGACTGGCTCTACGCCGTCGGCGACGTCAACCACCGCGCGCTGCTCACGCATCAGGGCAAGTACCAGGGCCGGGCCGCCGGCGACGTCATCGCCGCGCGGGCGCGCTCCAGGGCGGTCGACGACCGGCCGTGGGGCGCCCACGTCGCGACGGCAGACCACTCCGCCGTCCCACAGGTCGCCTTCACCCATCCCGAAGTGGCCTCGGTCGGCCACACCGAGGCATCGGCGAAGAAGGCGGGACTCGACGTCCGCGTGGTCGACTACGACCTGTACTGGGTCTCGGGTGCGAGCGAGGTCGCCGACCACTACTCGGGGCAGGCGCGGGCGATCATCGACGAGCAGCGTCACGTGCTCGTGGGCGCCACGTTCGTCGGGCAGGACGTCGGCGAGCTGCTGCACTCGGCCACCATCGCGATCGTCGGCGAGGTGCCGATCGAACGGCTGTGGCATGCGGTGCCGTCGTATCCGACGATCAGCGAGGTGTGGCTGCGGCTGCTGGAGGCCTACGGCCGTCCCACCCCGGAATGACGGCAGTGGATGCCGCAGCCCGGGGCCGCGGCATCCACTCGTCTCAGCGCAGGGCGCCGATCACTTCGCGTCGTTCCACGACCAGATGTCGTCGCCGCGGAGCGTCGCGTCGGCGCCGCCGTCGCAGTAGATGGTCTGGCCGGCCATGTGCGTGTTCGCCGGGCTCGTGAGCCACACCAGCAGCTCGGCGATCGACGACGCGGGCTGGTGGTGGTTGAGCGGCATGGGCACGGCGGCGTCCACCATCGCGGCGCCTTCAGGCGTCGCGAGCAGCGCGGCGGTCATCGGCGTGATGACGGTACCGGGGGCGACGGCGTTGAGCGGGATGCCCGCGCCCGCCCAGTCGTCCGAGATCGAGGCGCGACGCACCCAGCGCGAGAGGGCGCGCTTGGACGAGGGGTAGTTGAGGTAGCCGGCCTCGGGGCCCTGCGCGGCCAGCCCGTCGCCACGGGCGAGTGCAGCGGCCTCGTCGCCCGCGAGCGCGGCCTCGACGAGCGCGGGGTCGACCGGCTGCAGCGAGGCCATCGACGACACGACGGCGGCACGGGGCGCCTCCGACGCGCGCAGCGCGGGGAGGAGCGCGGTGAGCAGCTCGGTCACGCCGAAGTAGTTGATCGACATCGTCTTGCCGATCGGCGCGGAGATGCCTGCACAGGCGATCACACCGTCGACGATGCCGCCGGTCCGGGCGATCGCCCGCGCGGCGGCATCAGCGCGCCCCTCGGGGGTGGACAGGTCGGCCTCGACCTCGGCGTCGCGCAGATCGATGCCGACGACGGTCTCGCCGCGACCGCGCAGCAGTTCGGCGGTGGCGGCGCCGATTCCGGATGCGGAACCGGTGACGACGTAGGTGCGGGGCATTTCAGTCTCCTTCTGTGGGCGACGGGATCGCCGTCGCGCGGTGCCGCGGGTGGGCGGCGGGTTCTTCTCGGGCGGGGTCCGCGGGAGTCAGGGGCGCCGGGGACTCGGTGAGGAGTCCGTCGACGAAGCGGTGCAGCAGGGCGCCGAACGCGTCGATCTCGGCGGGCGACCAGTCGGCGAGCACGTGATCGACCATGTCGTGCCCGGCGGTCACGAGGCGGCGGTAGGCGTCACGTCCGCGCGCCGTGAACGCGACGGTGGCCGCCCTGCCGTCGTCCGGGTGCGCGCCGCGTGTGACGAGGTCGTCGGCGACCAGTCGTGCCACGAGCTTCGACATCGTGGGGCGCGTGATGTTCAGCTCGTCGGCGAGCACGCTCGGGCGGGCGGCCCCGCCATGGAGTCCGAGCGTGTACACGGCCCGGATCTCGGTCGGATCGAGGGCGACGCCGACGCCGCTCGCGATGCGCGCCTGCACGGTGCTCGACGACCACCGCGACATGAGTCGCGTGAGCGAGGAGAGCAGATCGGCGCGGGGTGCGGCATCCATGTCTCGAGTCTACGGCGGTAATTGCCTCAGGCAACCAAATGTCGAGGAGTGGTTGCCTGCCGATATATCGCTATGTATCGTCGGGCTATCGGAAGGCGCTCGTCAGGAGGTCGTCATGAGCGGTACGTACCCGGGGTTCGGACCCCGACACCGGAACCAGGCGGGGCAGGGGCTGCCCGGCGGGCTCTTCGAGGCGATGGACCAGCTGCGCGACGCGTTCGAGCAGCGCTTCTCGCCACGCGTCGCCCGCGGCGACGTGCGAGCCGCCGTGCTCGCGGTGCTCGCGGAGCAGCCCATGCACGGCTACCAGATCATCCACGAGATCGAGGAGCGCAGCGGCGGCGCCTGGAAGCCGAGCCCCGGCTCGGTCTACCCGACGCTGCAGCTGCTCGCCGACGAGGGGCTCGTCGTGGCCGAAGAGTCCGGCGGCAAGAAGACCTACGCGCTGACCGACGCCGGCCGCGCCGAGGCCGAGGCCGGCGAGGACCGCACGGCGCCCTGGGAGGCGTTCGGCACCGCCGAGGCCGGCAGGGCCACCGCCTTGCCGAAGGCGGGTGCCAAGCTCGCGCAGGCAGCTGCGCAAGTCGCTCGCGGCGGCACGCCCGACCAGGTCGCACAGGCCGTCGACGTGCTCGACGAGGCGCGGCGTAAGCTCTACTCGATCCTCGCCCAGGACTGACGGGTGCCGGCGCAGCACGTCGGCGGCGGGGGCGCGCGATCGGGATCGCGGGCACGCGGGATCTAGGAGAGTTCGATGGCAGACGCCGGCAACACGCGCGCCCGCTATCGGCGGATCCTGAGGTTCGCCGCGCGCTACATGGTGCAGGCGTGGTGGTTCGAGCTGGTGCTGCCGCGCTTCGGGCTGAGCGCACTCGCGGCCCGCAACCGGCCGAAGCGCCTCGAGCACATCGCGCAGCGGTTCCACGTGCTCGCCGTGTCGCTGGGCGGGCTCATGATCAAGGTCGGGCAGTTCCTGTCGTCGCGCCTCGACATCCTGCCGCCCGAGATCACGAGGGAGCTGGAGGGCCTGCAGGACGAGGTGCCGCCGGTGGCCTTCCCCGAGATCCGCAACCTCGCCGAGGCAGAGCTGCGCATGCCGCTCGAGCGCGCCTTCGCGTGGGTGGACGAGACGCCGGTGGCCGCGGCATCCCTCGGTCAGGCCCACCGCGCGCGGCTGAACCCGGAGGATGCCGCCGACACCGGTTTCACGGATGTCGTGGTGAAGGTGCAGCGGCCGGGCATCGACGCGATCGTCGACGTCGACCTGGCGGCGCTGCGGCGCGTGGCCCTGTGGCTCAGCCGCGTGCGGGTCGTGCACGACCACGTCGACCTGCCAGCGCTCGTCGAGGAGTTCGCGAGCACGAGCCATGACGAGATCGACTACCTGCTCGAGGCGCGCAACGCGGCGCGGTTCGCCGAGGACTTCGCGGGCGACGACCGCGTCACGGTGCCCGACGTCGCGTGGGAGCGCACGACGCGCCGTGTGCTGACGCTCGCCGACGTCACGGCGATCAAGATCACCGACGTCGACGGGCTGCGCGCCGCCGGGATCGACCCGGCAGAGGTCGCGCGAGAGTTCGCGAACGTGATGTTCGACCAGCTGTTCGTCGACGGGTACTTCCACGCCGATCCGCACCCGGGCAACATCTTCGTGACGCCCGCCGGCCGGGACGCCGCACCGGGAGTGCGGCCGTGGACCCTGACGTTCGTCGACTTCGGGATGATGGGCGAGGTGCCCGACAGCCTCCGAAAGGGCCTGCAGCAGCTGATCATCGCCGTCGCCGCCCGCGACAGCAAGAAGATGGTGGCGAGCATCCGCGACGTCGGCGCGCTGCTGCCGTCGGCCGACACCGCCGAGCTCGAGCGGGCGATGACGGCCCTCTTCGCCCGGTTCGGAGGTATGGGCTTCGCCGAGCTGCAGAAGGTCGACCCGCGCGAGTTCCAGGCGTTCGCGACGGAGTTCGGTGATGTCGTGCGGTCGCTGCCGTTCCAGCTGCCCGAGAACTTCCTGCTCATCGTGCGGGCGATCTCGCTCACGAGCGGAGTGTGCAGCGCCCTGGATCCGGCGTTCAATGTGTGGGACGCCGTCGAGCCGTACGCCGACCAGTTGCTGCGCGACCAGAGCGGCAACCTCGTGCAGGGATTCGCGAAGGAGGCCGTGTCGGTGGCCGGCGTCGTCGCGCGCCTGCCGCGGCGCCTCGACGAGATGGTGTCGCAGATCGTCGACGGAAAGCTCGTGGCCGACGTGCCCAAGCTCGACCAGAAGCTGCGCCGGCTGGAGCGCATGGGCCGCCGCGCCGTGTCGGCCGTGCTGTTCGCGGGGCTCCTGATCAGCGGCGCCGTGCTGCGCTCCCAAGACCTCGTGATCGGCACCGCGCTGATGATCCTGTCGATCCTGCCGCTGCTGCACACGCTGTTCTCGGGGTTCCTGCGCCGCCCTGGGGAGTGACGGCTCGACGATCTGTCACTCCTTCAGGGTGCCGAGCTGTCTTCGCGCGACCTCACCGGGCACTACTGACCGATCGCCGAGCCGTCGGCGTCGCCCGTCACCCACCCGCTACGGTGTCAGCCAGGAGCTCGTATCGGGGGTGCGTGTGGTCTGGGCGGTGATCGTGCGGGTCGTGGACCTGCTGGTTCAGCTCGCCCTGATCTGGCTGGGACTGGTGGTGTTCCTCGCCGAGAAGGCGGAGGACACGGTGCCCGCGCTGGCGGGCTGGTCGCTCCTCGCCGGGTTCTACTGGCTGGCGTCGGTGATCGCCGTCGGGGTGACGGTCCGCCGTCCGCACGATGCCGCGCCGCGGTGGGTCGCCCGCGTCGACCTGCACCCCGTCGTGAACGTGGTCACGGTGAGTGCGACGTTCCTCGCGAGCCTCGTCGGCATCGTCGCCGCGACCGAGATCCTGGTGCTGCGCGACGACCCCCAGTGGGCCGGGTGGGTGGAACCCGTGGCGATCATCGCGATGCTGCTGTCATGGGCGCTCTACCACTGGGGATTCGCGCGCATCTACGAACGCCGCTACCGGCGCGCGGTCGTGCCGCCGCTGGTGTTCCCCGGCACCGGCGCACCGCGCATCGCCGACTTCGTGTACTTCTCGTTCACGAACGCCACGAACTTCTCGGTCTCGGACGTGCAGGTCCTGACCACGCGCATGCGCTGGACGGTGGTGTGGCACACCTCCACGAGCTTCTTCCTCAATGCGCTGATCATCGTGCTCGCCTTCAGCACGATCATCAACGGGTGAGCCGGAGCCGGAGACGCCGATGGCCGGGACGGATGCTCCGTCCCGGCCATCGTTGCGCGCTCAGAGCGGGCGGATGTTGGCTGCCTGCATGCCCTTCGGGCCCTGCTCGGCGTCGAACTCCACCTTCTGGTCCTCGCGCAGCTCCTTGAAGCCGTTGCCCGCGATCGCGCTGAAGTGTGCGAAGAGATCGGCCGAGCCGTCATCGGGAGCGATGAAGCCGTAGCCCTTCTCGGAGTTGAACCATTTCACGGTGCCAGTGGCCATCGTGTCTTTCCTTTTGTTCTGTGGACCGCGTGTGCGGCCCGGGGTGCCGCTCCGACGTGTGCGGAGCGGACGCAGGTGGGGCACGCCGCGCGTACGGGTACGCGGCGTGCGGGTGATGGATGCCGCCACCGCATGCGCGGCGGCGGTCCGGTCGGCGAACACGCCGAGGTGCTCGCCGCGGGCGCTGTGCGCCTCGAAGCCGGCGGAGCCGATGTGGACGAAGCCGGCGTACTCGCCGGCCGACGTCGCGACGAAGACGTCGTGGTCGGCCTGGCGCCAGTCGAGCGGCGGATGAAGGGATACGGATGCAGGGTGAATGAGTGTCAAAACGTGTGGGTGCGCGGACGAGACGAGGACGTGGTCGTTCGCGGGAGTCGGAGGAAGGATGCGACCGCGGTGGCGGTGAGGCGTCGAGTGCTCTGTTCTCCGCAATGAGGCAGAGGAGATCGACGCAGCGGCCCGATCGGGCAACCTCAACCGTATCACAGCGACCTGGACGCGCGCCCGCGAACCCCCTCGTGGGAGGCAGGAACGGGGGATGCCGCGACCCTGCGGGCGCGGCATCCCCTCGTCGTCCGGTGCTACGCCGTCGCGTCGGCGCGCTTGGGCAGGACCCAGCCGGCGCGCGGGAAGTGGCACGTGTACCCGTTGGGGTAGCGGATCAGGTAGTCCTGGTGCTCGGGCTCGGCCTCCCAGAACGGGCCCTCGGACTCGATCGTGGTGACGGCCTTGCCCGGCCACAGGCCCGAGGCGTCGACGTCGGCGATCGTGTCGCGGGCGACCTCGGCCTGCTCGGGGGAGAGCGGGAAGATCGCGGAGCGGTAGCTGGTGCCGATGTCGTTGCCCTGACGGTTCTTCGTCGACGGGTCGTGGATCTGGAAGAAGAACGCCAGGATGTCGCGGTACGAGGTCGCTGCGGGGTCGAAGACGATCTCGACCGCCTCGGCGTGACCGGGGTGGCGCTGGTAGGTCGCGTGGGCGTTCTCCCCGCCGGTGTAGCCGACGCGGGTCGACAGCACGCCGGGCTGGCGGCGGATGAGGTCCTCCATGCCCCAGAAACAGCCGCCGGCGAGGACCGCCGTCTCGGTGCCGGGTGTGCGGGTGATCTCTCCGGTGTCGAAGGGTCCGCTGGTCATGATGCGTTCTCCTGGTTCTCGGGGTTCTGGTCGCTGAGCGTGTCGAAGCGGTCGAGGTAGGCGCCGTAGCCCTCGTCGTCGAGCGACGAGACGGGTACGAAGCGCAGCGCGGCCGAGTTCATGCAGTATCTCAGGCCGCCGGCATCCCGGGGGCCGTCCGGGAAGACGTGACCCAGATGACTGTCGGCGCCCGACGAGCGCACCTCGGTGCGAGGCATGAACAGCGACCGGTCCTTCTTGGTGGTCACCGCGTCGGGCTCGATGGGACGGGTGAAGCTCGGCCATCCGGTTCCGCTGTCGTACTTGTCGGCCGACGAGAAGAGCGGCTGGCCTGAGACCACATCGACGTAGATGCCGGGCGCGTGGTTGTTCCAGTACTCGTTGCGGAATGCCGGCTCGGTGCCGTCGTCCTGCGTCACGCGGTACTGGGCGGGGGTGAGGCGGCTGAGTGCCTCGGGGGTCTTGCGGTAGTCGTTGCTCACGATTCCTCCTGGATCGACGCGGCTGGCTGCGGCGTCATGAAGAAGAACGGATGCCCCGGTGGTTTTGGTCCCGCGAGACTGGGAGCGCGCTGTGAGTTCCGGGACTCAGGCCGAGCCGAGCCCGCCGCTCAGCCTGCGGTGGAAGGTGGCCGCGGCATCGGTCATGCCCGCCAGCTCGACCGCGACGCCGCGCCGCGCGTACTTCGTGACGATCGCGTCGAGCGCGGCGACCGTCGAGGCGTCCCACACGTGGGTGCGCGACAGGTCGATGACGACGTGGGCGGGATCCGACGAGTACTCGAACTGGGTCGTGAGGTCGTTGCTCGACGCGAAGAACAGCTCGCCGTCCACGCGGTAGCGGGCGGTGTCGCCGTCGAGCGTCCGGGTCACCGTCGTGAAATGGGCGACCCTCCTGGCGAACAGCACCATCGCCGCGAGGACGCCGAGGATCACGCCCACGGCGAGGTTGTGGGTCCAGACCGTCGCGACGACCGTGACGAGCATCACCGCCGTCTCGCTGAGCGGCATCCGCCGCAGCGTCGACGGGCGGACGCTGTGCCAGTCGAACGTCATCGCCGACACCACGATCATGACCGCCACGAGCGCCGCCATCGGGATGAGGCCCACGATGTCACCCAGCGCCACGACGAGGACCAGCACCCACACGCCCGCGAGCAGGGTCGAGATGCGCGTGCGTCCGCCGGAGGTCTTGACGTTGATCATCGTCTGGCCGATCATCGCGCAGCCGCCGGTGCCGCCGAAGAACGCCGACAGTACGTTGGCGACGCCGAGGCCCCATGCCTCGCGGGTCTTGCGCGAGTGCGTGTCGGTGAGGTCGTCGACGAGCTTCGCGGTCATGAGCGACTCGAGCAGCCCGACGAGGGCGGCGGCCAGGGCGAACGGCGCGACGATCTGCAGCGTCTCCCACGTCACCGGCACATGCGGGACGAGCAGCTCGGGCAGGCTGCTGGGCAGCTCGCCCTGGTCGGCCACGTTCGGCACGGAGAGGCCGAACACGACGACCGCGGCCGTCAGCAGCACGATCGCGATGAGCGGCGCCGGGATCGTGCGGGTGATGCGGGGCCACACGAGCAGGATTCCGAGCCCCGCCGCGACCAGCACGTACACGGCCCACGGCACGTCCACGAGCTGCGGCAGCTGCGACAGGAAGATGAGGATCGCGAGCGCGTTGACGAACCCGATCATGACGCTCCGCGGGATGAAGCGCAGGAGCCGGGCGACGCCGAGCACCGCGAACAGCACCTGGATGAGACCCGCCAGCGCGATGGTCACGATGAGGTAGTCCGAGCCGTACTCGCGCGCGACGGGCGCGATGACGAGCGCGACGGCACCCGCCGCGGCCGTGATCATGGCCGGGCGCCCGCCCGTGAACGCGATCACGACAGCGAGCACGAACGACGAGAACAGGCCGACGCGAGGATCGACGCCCGCGACGACCGAGAACGCGATCGCCTCGGGGATGAGCGCGAGCGCGGTGACGAGCCCGGCGAGGACCTCGCGCGTGAGAAGCCGGGGGCTGCGCAGGGCCTGCAGCACGGAGGGCGTGGCCCGGTAGCGGTCGGCGGGTTCGGCGATGGCGGCGGACACGGGGCTCCTGTCGGGTGCGCGTCGTCGCGCCGCAAGGGATCGAGAAGGGGATGCCGCGACCCGCGCGGCCTCCATGACTCTAGTCGCGACGTGCCCGGCCGCCCGCGGGCGTACGCTCGAGGCGATGTCGGCCGCCACGTTCACAGGGCATCTGCCCGGCGATCGCGCGTACCGCCGGCTCATCGCGGGCCTCTTCTTCGCGGGCATCGCGACCTTCGCGCAGCTGTACTCGCCGCAGGCGGTGCTGCCCCTCATCGCGGCCGAGTTCGACGTGCCGCCGGCGACCGCTGCGCTCACCGTCTCGATGACGACGCTGGGGCTCGCCGTGACCGTGATCCCGTGGTCGGCCGTCGCCGACCGGGTCGGCCGGGTGCCGGCGATGGCCGCCGGCATCCTCATCGCGACCGTGTTCGGGCTCCTCGCACCGTTCAGTCCCGACATCGGGACGCTCCTCGCGCTGCGACTGCTCGAGGGCGTCGGACTCGGCGCGGTGCCCGCGATCGCGCTCGCCTACCTCAGCGAAGAGGTGGATGCCGCACACACGGCCGCCGCGGCGGGCAGCTACATCGCGGGCACGACCATCGGCGGGCTGGCAGGACGACTGGTCGCGGGCCCGGTCGGCGACCTGGCCGGCTGGGAGGCGGGCATCCTGGTGGTCGCGGTGGTGTGCGCCCTGTCCGCGGTCGCGTTCCTCGTGCTCGTGCCCCGGGCGCGCGGCTTCGTGGCGCTGCGGCATCGGCGGCATCCCGGGCCGTCGCTCGCGCACCGGCTGGCCGAGAACCTGCGGTCCCGGCGCCAGCTCGCCCTGTACGCGCAGGGGTTCCTGCTCATGGGCGGGTTCGTCGCGCTCTACAACTACCTCGGCTTCAGTCTCACCGAATCGCCGTACTCGATGCCGCACTGGGCCGTCAGCCTGCTGTTCCTCGCCTATCTGGCGGGCACGGTGGCCTCTCCGGTGGCAGGCGCGCTGGCGACGCGCTTCGGGCGGTTCCCGGTGCTCATGGCGTCGATCGTCGTGATGGCGGCCGGGGCGGTGCTCACGCTGCCGCCGGCGGTGCCGGTGATCCTCGTCGGGCTGCTGGTGTTCACGGCCGGGTTCTTCGCCGCACATGCCGTCGCGTCGGGCTGGGCGCCGGTCGCGACCGTCGCCGACGCGCGGGCGCAGGCGTCGTCGCTGTACTACCTCGGGTACTACGGCGGGTCGAGCCTGTTCGGGTGGGCGCTCGGGTTCGTGTTCGCCGCGCTCGGATGGGCGGGCGTCGCCGTCGCCGTGCTGGCGCTCATCGCGCTGGCGGCGGCACTCGCGGCGCTGTGGCTGCGCGCGATCTAGTCACGGATACGTGACGGCCGTGATGTTCGTCAAGGGGGTGGGCGCTGCCGGTCGCCGCGCCTAGAGTCGCTCGAGTGGTGGACCGAGCCAGCGCCCAGCCCGACCACTCGGGTTTCCGCGCCGATATCCAGGGACTGCGAGCGATCGCGGTCGGATCCGTCCTGCTCTACCACGCCGGGGTGCCGTTCCTTCCCGGCGGGTACGTCGGCGTCGACGTCTTCTTCGTGATCTCGGGGTTCCTGATCACGTCGCATCTGCTCGAGCAGCTCCGCGTGCACGGCCGGGTGAGGTTCGGCCAGTTCTACGCGCGCCGCGTGCGCCGCATCCTCCCCGCCGCGTTCGTGGTGCTGCTGCTCACGGTGACGGCGGCGCTCATCTGGTACCCGCCGCTGCTCATGAAGGACGTGTGGGCCGCCGCCGTCGCGACCGCGCTGTACGTGCCGAACTACTTCTTCGCGCTCGCGGACTCCGACTACCTGGCCGAGTCGTCGAATCCGTCGCTGTTCCAGCACTACTGGTCGCTCGGCGTCGAGGAGCAGTTCTACCTGCTGTGGCCGGCGCTGCTCGCCCTCGTCTGGATGGCGGTGCGCTCGCGTCGCGCGCTGCTGGTCGTGCTCGTCGGGATCGTCGCGGCGTCGTTCGCCCTGTGCGTGTGGCTGACGTTCGCGGCTCAGCCGTGGGCGTTCTTCTCGCTGCCCGCCCGGGCGTGGGAGCTGGGTGTCGGAGGACTCACGGCGGTGCTGCTGCAGCAGCGGCGCCGCGTCGTGGGGGAGAGATGGGCCCCGATCCTCGGGTGGACGGGGATCGCGGGGGTGGCGGCATCCATCGTCCTCTTCTCGTCCGAGACGGTGTTCCCTGGCGTCGCCGCGGCACTCCCCGTGCACGGCACGGCCGCGGTCATCGCGGCCGGCGAGAGCCGTGGCGGACCCACGCGGCTGCTGTCGACCCCCGGCATGGTGCTGATCGGCACGATCTCGTACTCGCTGTACCTCGTGCACTGGCCCGCACTCGTGCTGCCCGGCGCCGTCTTCCCGGGGCCGCTGCCGCTGTGGGCGACCCTGCTGATCGCCGCCGCATGCGTGCCCGCGGCATGGTTGCTCTACCGGTTCGTCGAGGACCCGGTGCGCCGCGCGCCGGTGCTGACGCGGCGTCGCGCGCGCGTCACCCTCGTCGGCGCGGTGGCCGGCTCGCTCGCGTGCCTGGGCATCGCGAGCGGCGCGTACGCCGTCGTCGACACGCGGTCGCTCCACGCCGAACGGGCCGCGGCCGGCACCGTCATCACCGAGCTGCCCAGCGGCACCGACTTCGTGCCCGACAACCTCGCGCCCGACCTGCGCGACGCCCGCGAGAGCCTGCCCGCCGTCTACGACGACGGCTGCATGCGCGGCATCGCCGCCACCGACGCCCGCGGCTGCCGGTACGGCGACGCCGCGGCGCCCGTCATCCTGCTGTTCGGCGACTCGCACGCGGCGCAGTGGTTCCCGGCCCTGCAGCGGTTCGCCGCATCGGCGGGGTACGCGATCGAGGTGCAGACGAAGAGCTCGTGCCCGGCCGCCGACATCGAGACGCTGCGCCGCGGCAGTCCCTACCCGCAGTGCGCGATCTGGCGCGACGCCGTCATCGACCGGATCAACGCAGATCCGCCGGCGCTGGTGCTCATGGCAACCTACACCGGCGCGCAGCTCGGGCCCGGCGTGCGCGACGACGCGAAGACCTGGGATGCCGCGCTCGGCCGCACCCTGGACGCCCTGCAGGCGCCGACCGCCGTCATCGCCGACACTCCGGACCTGCTCGAGGACCCCGCGCCCTGCCTGTCGGCGCACCTGTCGGATGCCGAGGCGTGCGGACGACCGCGCGCGGTCGCCCTCGCCGGACCGGGCCGCGAGGCCGAGGTCACTGCGACAGGGGAGCGCGGCATCCCGCTGCTCGACCTGAACGGCTACCTGTGCGATGCCGAGCAGTGCCCGCCCATCCTCGGCAACACGCTCGTCTACCGCGACTCGCATCACCTGACGGCGGCGATCAGCGCCGACCTGTCGGGCGTCCTGGGCGACGCCCTGCGACCGCTGCTCGCCCGGCCCGGGCCCTGACGCCGCCGCGGTGGCGTCAGGGGAAGAGGCCGAACGCGTCGTCGAGAAGGCTTGCGAGGCCGAGGCCGGCCAGAGCGAACGCCAGCACGATCCAGATCCAGTGCACGCGTTCGGTCAGGCGCTTGCCGGGCGCGGCGACGCCGCGCGGCGGCCGGACGATGCGCACGCCGGTCTCGTCCCCGACCACGCGCGTCTCGCCCAGGCGGTCGTCGCGCCACCGCTGCCACTGCGCGACCTTGGCGGTGAGCGCCGACACCGTCGCGAACACCCACTCCCACGTCTCGGGGTCGAGGGTCGACAGGTCTGCGCCCGCATAGAGGAACAGCCGGTCGTCGACGATCTCGACGTCGAGCGCCGCCGCCTCGTCGATGAAGCGCGCCATCACGTCGGGCGTGAACAGGTAGAGCGCGTCGCGCTCGTATCCGGCGGGGGCGTGGAGCGCGAAGTGTCGGTCGAAGTCGCCCTCCAGGCTCAGCTGCTGAACGGGGTCGAGCGACACCGGAAGGTTCGAGACCCGCAGGGAGTCGTTCGAGGTCGCATCCAGGACGAGGTGCGGCAGGTTCGTGCCGAGGCGGACGGTGGCGAAACCCCAGCGGTGCGAGCGGCGATTCCTGTCGCTCCCGGTGGAGAACGTCTGGTTGCCGACGATGAGGCCGCCGGCATCCCGCACCACGTCCCACGCGACCTGTCGGTCACGCGTGCCGAAGATCATGCCGGGCAGCTCGAGGCGACCGGCGAGCGGCTCGTACGTCAGGCCGTTCGCGGCGGCGAACTGCGCCAGGCGCCACTGCCGCTCGCCGCGGCGACGCTGGAGGTCCTTCGCAACGCCGACCGCCGTCACGGCGATCACCGCGACTGCTACGCCGATCGCACCCGCTGCGACCACGACGTCATCGACGGTGATCTCGCCGGTGCCGAGCAGCAGCCACGCGAAGAGCCCGGCGAGGAACGATGCCGACACACCGAGTGTGAGGGCGGGCCACCAGATCGCGCGGACAGGCCCGCGGATCGCCGCCGGCAGCGTCTCGCGGTACGCGGCGAGGCGTTCGCGGTCGAGCGGCGCCGTCAACGCCGCGGTGTCGAGGGAGGTCGCCAGCACGCTCCTCACGCTAGCCGAGCGTCGCGATCAGTCTTCGCTGGAGTGCAGTCCCCCGCGGGTCGACCAACAGCGTGAACTCGGGTGCTCCTCGGTGACAAGGCGCTCGGCCGCGCGCTCAGAAGTAGTCGGCGGCACCGTAGTGGCGGATCCCGTCCAGTCGAGGCTCTCGCGTGAGCGGGACCGCCATGCCGCTGGTGTCCGCGATCCAGCGCGCGGCCGGTGCGAAGGCGTGCACCGCAGCGACGTCCCGCGGGCGCTCCGGCAGCGCGATATCGCATCGCTCTACGCCCGCTGCGGCCCAGTCCGCACCGATGGCACGGAGGAGGGTCGCACAGGCGTCGGGGGGAGCAGCGTCAGCCGCAGCGAGCTCGGCGACGACACCCGTGAGCCCCTGCGCCCCGGCGACCGCGTAGGCAGCGACCGCTCCGGCATCGCGCAGGGTGTAAAGGGTGAGGCCTTTCAGGCGCACTTCGGCCATGGCCCAGTCGAGGGCGGATCGCTGCGGCGTCAGCACGACGCCCGACCTGGACTGCTCGTAGACGCCGTGCAGCTCCGCCGTCGTGCCGGGTCCGACCGTCGTGCGGAGGTCCACGCGATCCTGGGGGACGTCGTCGCCCGGCGGCCGCCAGGGACCCTGAGCGGACCGATGCATGCGGAACGAACGGAACCCGCTCGATCGGTACACGCCCGGTGTTCCCGTGAACAACAGCGCCCAGTCGGCGCCCCGCTGACGCGCCGAGTCGAGTGTGGCCGACACCAGGCGGCGTGCGAGGCCGCAGCCGCGGGCCCGCTCGGCCACCGCGACACTCCCGATCCCGTGCACGTCCGCGACACCCCCGTCGCCCTCGCGGAGCCGCTTCGGCACCCCGTAGATCGAGCCGACCACGCCGGTCGCGTCCACCGCGACGACCGTGTGCGCGTACCGGGCCGGGTCCGTCAGCCACTGATCGGGAGAGAGGGGCGGGGTGAAGGCCTCCGCCCACAGGGCCGCCAGCGGCTCCGCGTCGCCGACACCGGCGACGCGCAGCATCGCTTCCGACGTCACGAGGCGCCGCCGCGTGCCGCCCGCGCCGCGGCGATCGTGTTGCGGTACACCGTGGCGGTGCGGGCGGCATCCACCGCCACGACGCCCCGCGCCAACTGCACGACGGCGTCGGCCGCGCCGCCGTACCCGAGGCCGTCCAGATCATCAGGCAGGACCAGCTCGTGGATGCCCTCATCCGTCCACACCCGGACGCCGTAGCGGTCTGAGCCGCCGACGCCCGAGACGGTGGCGGTCACTGCAAGGGCGTCGATCCGCGCGTGCACGGTGGCGAGCAACTCGGACGTCGTGGGTGCATCGCCGACCACGCGCGCGGCCGACAGGACATCGACCGTCACTCCGGGCAGCAGCACATCGAGCATCTCCCACGCGTGGACGCCGATGTTGACCAGCGTCCCGCCGGCGCCGGCGGGGTCGTCCTGCCAGCGTCGGTCGCCCTCCAGGAAAGCGGCGATGTCGTGCTGGGCGTGGAGTTCGACGGCCCGCGGCCGGTGGCCCTCGAGATCGGCCGCGAACGCCACCAGTGCGGGGGCGAAGCGAAGCACGGAAGACGTGAAGCGGGGAGCAGGGGGCAAGGCCCGCCACCGTGCGAGCCCGGCGTCGTCGGCGGCCACCGTCTTGTTGAAGAACACCGGCACCCCCGTTCGCGCGCACGCGAGCGCGACATCGGCGGCACGGGGGGTGCGCGGCGTCGCCACGACGACGTCGGGACTGCGTGCGAGGAGCTCGTCGAGGTGCGCGAACTCCGGTGCGCCGAAGCGAGCCGCGAACTCGCGACGTCGGCGAGGGTCGTCCTCGTCCCAGACGCCCACGATCTGCGCGCCGCGAGCGTTGAGATTCGCAGCGTCCACGAAGGGATGCGAATGAGCAACTCCGGCGTAGGCGACGCGCACGCTCACCCCATCACTGCGAGCCGGTCGGGGGTCACTTCGTGGCTCAGGGAGCGGTCGGCGGCGAACGTCTCGACCTCATCCGCCACGATACGGCCCTGATCCAGCCGTCCCTCGACGGTGCCGGCCGCGCGATGCGGCGTGAGCAGCACGTTCGGAAGGGCGCGGAGCGGGCTGTCGGCCGGCAGTGGTTCGACGTCGAACACGTCGAGCGCCGCCGAGATCCGCCCGCTGCGCAGTTCGGCTTCGAGCGACGTCTCGTCCACGAGCCAGGAGCGCGCGGTGTTCACGAGACCCGCACCGTCGGGCATCATGGCCAGTTCGCGGGCGCCCACCAGGTGGCGGGTCTCGGGCACGCTGGGCGCGTGCAGCGCCACGATCCGCGCACGCCGCATCGCCTCGTCGAGCTCGACCTTCTCGGCGCCGAGGGTGGCGGAATCCGAAGCGCTGACGGTGGGGTCTACCAGCAGCGGCCGCGCGCCGAGTGCGCGGATCAACTGCAGGTACGCGCGCCCCGTGCGGGACGCGCCGACGACCGCGATCGGCGCACCGAGGATCTGATGCTGCGCGCCCACGGCGCCGTCGTACCAGCCGTCCGGCATGTGCACGGCGTGGTCCATCTCGGCCACGCGGTGCAGTAGGGCGAGGGTGAAGGTCAGCGACACCTCCGCCACGGGACGCGCCATCGCCAGTCCCGCCTGCGTCACGCGCACCCTGCGGGTGAACAGCTCGTCGGTGACGAACGCCTTGACGCTGGCCCCGGTGTGCGCGACGAGTTCGAGGCGCGGCATCCCGTCCAGCAGCACGGCGTCGAACGGCGGTGCACCCCAGCTGGTGACGACCACCCGCGTCGCGCCGAGGTCGGCCACGTCGCTGAGCCGGTCCGCGCGAACGAGGTCGCCTCCCAGCGCGCCCGCGGCGGCGCGCAGGCGATCGACGTCGGCGGAGGTGAAGAACTCCGCCATCAGCTCGGTGCTCACGACGACGACCACGACGGGACCGCTCATCGCAGCCACCGCTCAAGGTTCTCGGCGATGAACGCGTCGTCGTTGAGCTCGGGATACGCGCGACGAACCCGCGCGATCTCGTCCGCCTGACCCGGAGACAGCCCTTCGACCGGATCGAGGCACCAGATCCCTTCCATCAGGCCCTGCTGCCTCAGCATCTCGTGCACGCCGGCGATGACGCCGTCGAAGTCGTTGCCGGGGTCGAAGACCGCCTGGTTTACGTCGACCATGTCGGAGGCGAGCCGTCCGAGCGCGAGATACGCGTCGCGGTCTCCCGCGGCGGCCCGGCGCGACAGATCGAGCAGCGACACCGCGGCGCGCGTGCCCACGGCCCACTGCCCGAGCAGTCCGCCTACGAACCGCAGCGTGCGCGGCCCGTCCGGGGCATCGACATGGAACTCCGACAGCAGGTCGGCGACGATCGCGTCGTCGTTTCCTGTGTAGAGAGCGATCTCGTCAGCGCGTCCCGAGGCCGCCACCCCACGCACCAGCTCGAGCGTGCGATACCGGTCGAAGGGCGCCGCCTTGACCGCGACCACCGACGGGATCGAAGCGAATTCGCGCCAGAACTCGCGGTCGAGCACCGGGCCTCCGATCGCCGTCTGCAGGTAGAACCCGACCACCGGGAGCACCTCGCCCACGGCGGTCGCACGCTCCAGCAGTGCCCGGTTGTCAGCGCCCGCCACGCGCGGGCTGACCAGGACCGCGTCGTATCCGAGCGAGCGCGCCAACTCAGCCTCGGCGACCGCCTGCACGGTGCCGCCGGCGACTCCCGCGATGCGGACCACCTCGGGGTCACCATGGGCGTCGAGCTCCTCGGCCGCGAGCGACAGCACCGGTTCGAACAGCGCGTGCTCGGCGTCGCGGATCTCGAACTGCGTCGTGTGCACACCCACGGCGACACCGCCCGCGCCGGCGGCGAGGTAGTACCGGGTCAGTGCACGCTGGCGTCGCTCGTCGAGCCGCCGCTCGGCGGTGAGGGCGAGCGGGTGCGCGGGGATCACCGCACCGCGCGACAGCGTACGCGCGGCCTCGGGGCGGAGGGCCGGGACAGCGGGCATCAGAACCGCCCGTCCCGCACGGCCCACTTGGTGGGTTTGGCCGACATCGGATGGCCCGCCTCGACCCAGGCGGCCTGCAGGGCGATGAGGGCGTCCGCCGCCACAGACGGGTAGCCGAACAGCGCCATGCAGCGACGCGAGTCGTTCAAGAGAGCCGTCGCCTGCGGCTCGTCGATCAGCTCGACCTCGCGGCCGAGCAGTTCGCCGAACCGCCGTGCGACGGCCGCCACGCTGAGCGTCTCGGGCCCGGTGAGATTGACCGTGAACACATCGGACGACGCGTGGCCGAGACTGCGCAGCACGACCTCGTTCGCGTAGCCCTGCCACACGACGTTGACGTTCGCCGTGGCCACCGACACGGGCTGTCCGGCGTGGACGGCGCTCGCGACGTCGGCCAGTACGCCGTAGCGCAGATCGATCGCGTAGTTCAGTCGGATGATCGACACCCGCGTGCCCCGCTCCTGCGCACCGAACTCGAAGACACGCTCGCGCCCGAGGCAAGACTGCGCGTACTCGCCGATCGGCGCCGGCGCGACGTCTTCGGACGCGCCGCCGGACGCGGCGGTCACGAACGGGTACACGTTCCCCGTGGACATGACCGCGATCGTGCTGTCGCGGTAGCGGCGCGCCACGCGATCGGGCAACGCCGCGTTGACCTCCCACGCCCACGACGGGGCGGTGGCCGCGCCGAACTTCGCGCCGACCATGAACACGACGTTCGGGGCATCCGGCAGCGATGCGAAGTCGTCGTTCTCGATCAGGTCGAACGGCACGACCTTCACCCCGGCCGCCTCCAGACGCTCGCGGACGGAGGGGTCTCCGAAGCGCGAGACGGCGTGGACCTGGTCGGCGCCTCGGCCGGCGGCATCCAGTCCCCGCCGCGCGAGCACGGCGAGAGTGGGTCCCATCTTTCCTCCCGCCCCGAGGATGACGAGGTCACCCGTCCCCTTCGCGAGGTCGGCGACGAGCGCGGCGCTCGGCGTCGTGAGCACGTCCTCGAGTTCCGCCTCTCCGGCGAATGCTTGAACTGTCACGTGGACGTCCTTTCTGTCGTGCGGGGATGCCAAGACCTGACTCACCCCTTGATTCCGGTGCCTGTCACGCCTTCCTGCACATACCGCTGGGCGATCAGGTACGCGAAGAAGATCGGCGCGAGCGCCACGACGGAGCCGGCGAGCATGGTGCTGAGTGGCACATTCTGCTGTTGGAGCGACGAGATGCCGACGGTCAGCGTGAACATGGCGTTCGACTTGGCGATGATGAGCGGCCACAGGAAGTCGTTCCAGTGCCACAGGAAGACGAAGATGCCGAGGGTCGCGAGGATGGGCTTGCACAGCGGCAGCACGATCCGCAGGAAGATGCGGAACTCCCCGGCCCCGTCGATGCGCGCGGCCTCGAACAGGTCGTCGGGCAGACCCTGGATGAACTGGCGCATCAGGAAGACCGCCTGCGCGTTCGCGAGCGTGGGCAGGATCAGGCCCCAGTACGTGTCGACTCCGCCAATGCCCGCCATGAGGATGAACATCGGGATCAGGGTCACGTGGAACGGCACCATCACCATGGCCAGGAACGACCAGAACATGACCTCTTTGCCGGCGAACCGCTTCTTGGCGAAGGCGTAGCCCGCCAGCGCCGAGAGGAACAGCACGGCGACCACCGACACCAACGAGTAGATCAGCGTGTTGCCGAGCCAGCCGAGGATGTTCTGTCCCGAGAGCACCTGCTCGTACGAGGCGAACGAGACGTCCTGCCAGGGGATGAGCGAACCGGGCAGCTCGACGACCTGGCCCGGCTTCAGACTCAGGACGACCATCGCATAGAAGGGGAAGAACGCCAGCACGCCCGCCAGGCTCAGCCAGATCCACCGGATCACGATGCCGGCGCGGCTGGGCTCGAGGGCGCGGAACGAACGATTGCGCGTCGGCGTCGGGATGGTCTGCGGCTCGCTGAGGGGCTGGGCCTGCGGCGGCGTCATCGTCGTCATTTCTGCTTTCCGATCACGAGGCGCTGGATGAGGGCGACGGCCAGGGTCATCACGAACAGCGCGACCCCGATGGCGGCGGCGTAGCCGTAGTCGAAGTACTTGAAGCCCTGGTCGTACAACATGTAGACGAGGGAGTAGCTCGCGTTCGCGGGGCCGCCCTGGGTCATCACATAGATGACGTCGAAGACCTGGAATGCCGCCGTCGTCTCGATAACGGCCAGGAAGAACACTGTGGGCTTCAGATGCGGCAGGATGATCGAGCGGAACCGCTGCCACGAGTTGGCGCCGTCCATGAGCGCTGCCTCTTCGAGTTCGCGCGGGATGTCCTGCATCGCGGCGATCATGATCATCATCCCGTAGCCGAAGCGCGACCAGACTCCCACGATGACGATGGCAGGGATGACCAGGACGGTGCTGCCGAGCCAAGAGCCGCCGAGTCCGAGTGGCGCCATCAGCTTCGACCAGGGGCCGTTGCCGGAGAAGATCCACACGAAGATCGACCCCGCCAGCACCAGCGACGTGATCACCGGCAGGAAGAAGATCGAGCGGAAGAACCGTGCGCCGCGGAAAGCGCGGCGCACCCCGAGTGCCAACAGCGTCGACAGCACGAGCGAGATCGGCACCGCGAAGACCGTGTACAGGACGGTCGTGCCGAGCGCCCGCCAGAAGAGCGGGTCGGCGACCATGCGCTGGAAGTTCGCGAGCCCCTTGAACGTGATCTCGCCCGAGATGTCGTAGGCGAAGAAGCTCAGGCCGACGCCGGCGATGGTCGGTCCGAAGCGGAACGCGATGAAGAGCAGGAATGCGGGCAGTACGAAGAGGAACGCCACGCGGGCCTCGCGCCGCGCCAGCACCCGCGCGACCCTGCTCTTCGGGGGAGCGGTGGATGTCGTCGTCGTCATATCAGTGCACCTCGGGTCATGGTGTGGGGTGCGCGGCAACGGCGCCGCGCACCCCACAGCGTGCTACTTGTTCAGCAGGGGCGCCGCCGCTGTGGCGGCGTCCTTCAGCGCGTCGGCGGGGCTCTTCTGCCCGAGCAGCGACGCCTGGATCTCCGGCGCCAGCACACCCATGAGCGCACGCGAGCTGGTGTCGAGCTCGCCGACGGTCGTGTCGGGCACGTACTTCTCCACCTCGCCGAGCAGCGGGTCGTCCGCGTAGAGCGGCTCGGTATCGCTCAGCGCCGAGAAGAAGCCGGAGGCCAGCAGGTAGGGCTTCACGACGTCGGCGCTCGTCGCGTACTCGGCGAACTGCGCCGCCGCATCCTGCGCCTTCGAGGCCTTCAGCACCGACAGCGAACCGACCGTGCCGTACGCGACCGACTCCTTCCCGGTCAGCGGCGGGAGCACCTTCACGTTCTCGGCGCCCCAGAAGGGCTCGACCTCGGGCACGGCGTTGTTCCACGTGCAGCCGACTTTGCCCTGGGCGACGGCCGTCTGCTCCAGCGGCACCGTCGTGGTGAGGGCCTCGGGATCGAGTGCGCCGTCTTTCGCGAGGTCGGTGATGAAGCTCAGTGCCGCTTCGCCTTCGTCGCTGTCGAAGCCGACGTCGCCGTCCTTCGTGAAGACCTGACCGCCCGCCTGCCACAGGAGGGGGTAATAGGTCATGTTGAGCGTCATCTCGGGCGAGGCCGGGTAGTTGAGGACGTACAACCCCTTCTCGGTGAACTTCGGCGCGATCTCGCGCACGTCGTCCCACGTCTTCGGATACTCGGTGACGCCTGCCTGCTCGAAGGCCGCCGCGTTGCACAGCAGCGGCAGGGCGCTCGTGAGGATCGGCGCCCCGAGCAGGTCGCCGTCGATCGTCGCCGACTTCTTCACGTTCGGCAGCAGCTCGTCCTGACGATCCTTGCTGAGCAGATCGTTGAGGGGCTGGATCGACTTCTGGTACGCCGCGAGCTGATCGGGGATCAGGTACACGAGGTCGGGACCCTTGCCGGCGGCGATGGCGGTCTGCAGCGCCTCGTCGCGGTTGGCCCACGGGAAAATCTCGTAGTCGACCGTGATGTCCTTGTGGTCCTTCTCGAACGCCGCGATGGTGTCGTCCCAGAACTGCTTGTGGGTCGCCTCGTCCGCGATGACCGGGTACAGCCAGACGGTGACTTTCTGCTCGCCCGAGGATGCCCCGCCACCACCACTCCCGGCGGAACAGCCCGCCAGGAGTGCGATTGCGGCGGCGCCTGCGGCGAGGGCGGTGAACTTGCTGACGCGCATGGTGCTCCTTTGCTAGAACCGTGCAGGGGGTTGCCGGCCATTATGACACTCGAGTGTGATATTTAGTCAAGCGTCAAATGTGACGTTCTCGCAACGGCTGCGTTACCTACGGAGGACTACGGCTCCGAGATGTCCACTATTTCGGCAATGGACTGTGCTATTTTGTTGACACCCCGCGGCGAGGACGACGAGAGGAGGGGCGATGGCGATCCCGGTGCAGACCTCGATCGCCGCCCGTGCTGCCCTGCAGCTGCGTGATGGCGGCCCCGCGACAGTGAACGAGCTGGCCGTCATGCTGGGCCTTTCGCGCACCTCGGTGGAGAACGCCGTCGCGGCCCTCGGTGAGGCCGGCGTGATCGTCGAGGCGCCTGCGGCGTTCGCTCGCGGCGCCGGACGACCCGCGCGCCGCTACGCGTTCGACGCGGACGCCGGCGCAGTCGTCGGCGTGGACATCGGCGCCGCGAGCGTTCGGGTCACGATCGCCGATCTCGGCGGTGGCGTGCGCGCCCACCAGACCTTTCCCGGCGTATCGGAGGAGCGGGACGGCGCGTCCAAGCTCGCCGCTGTCATCGCCGACCTGCGTCGGGCGCTTTCCGAGGCGGACGTGGCCTTCTCGCGTGTCCGCGCGATCGGCGTCGCACTTCCCGGCATCGTCGACGACAGCGGCCGGGTCACTGCGTCGGTGGTCATCCCCGACTGGTCGGGGATCGACATCGGATCGCACCTGCGGCAGGCGTTCGGATGCCCGGTCGCGGTCGACAACGGCGTGAGACTCGCCGCCGTCGCGGAGCACCATCTCGGTGTCGCCCAGCTGGTGGATGACGTCCTCTACCTGTCGGTGGGCAACCGCATCGCGATGGGCCTGATCCTGGGCGGCGAGCCGCGGCGCGGCATCCACAACGCCGCCGGCGACATCGGCAGGCTCGCGTTCCGCGGGCTCGACACCGAGACCGGGCAGATCTCGTGGCGCACCGGCGAGACCGCGGCCGCCGTGTTCGAGCGGGCGCGAGCGGGGGATGACGACGCCGTCGCCGAGATCGACGCGTTCGTGACCGAGCTCGCTCACGGCATCGCGACCCTCGTGCTGACCGTGGACCCCGCGATGATCGTGATCGGCGGAGGCCTGTCGGCTGCGCACGGTCAGCTGCTGGATCCGCTGCGTGAACGCCTGCAGGGCTTCATCGGCCTGCCGTTCCAGGTGCCCATCGCCGAGGCCCGGCTCGGTGCCGAGGCCGCAGCGCACGGTGCGCTCGTACACGCCTTCAGCCGCCATTCCGCTTCCGTATATGGGATCGAGGGGCTTCCGATCCCCTCGGTGACCCCGCTCGCCCCCGTCGGATCGACCACCCGGATCGATCCGCTGCTTCTCGAGGAGACCAAGTGACCAGGTTGCGCGTCGGACTGATCGGCGCCGGCGGAATCTCGCACGTCCATGCGGACGCTTGGCGGGCGCTCGGCGCCGCCGGGTACGTCACGTCCTTCCAGGGCGCCGAGGCGATCGCCGACGAGTTCGGCTTCCAGGTGGTCGACGACGTCGACGACCTGCTCGGGCTCGTCGACCTCGTCGACATCGTCACGCCCAGCAGCTCGCACGCCGCGCTCGCGCTGCGGGCCGTCGCGGCAGGGCGCCACGTGATCTGCGAGAAGCCTCTCGCGGCGACCTCCGAGGACGCGCTGCGCGTCGCGGACGCCGCCGCCGAGGCCGGCGTGCGTCTGTTCCCCGCCCACGTCGTGCGCTACTTCGGCGAGTATCTGCGCATCAAGCAGGCCATCGACGCGGGGCGTCTCGGCGAGGTCGCCGTGCAGCGGTTCAGCCGGGCAGGATCCGCGCCGCAGGCGACGTGGTTCTTCCGTGAGAGCACCGGGGGCGGGGTGATCCGCGACCTCATGATCCACGACATCGACCAGGCCGTCTGGTTCGCCGGCCCCGTCGCATCCGTGTACGCCGTGCAGAACCCGCCGACGGTCGACGACATCGTGCCGACCCCGGTGTCTGCGCACGTCGTGCTCACGCACCGAAGCGGCGTCGTCAGCCACCTGCACGCGAGCTGGGTCGCAGCGGGCATGCCGTTCCGCACGAGCGTGTCGGTGTCGGGCTCGGCGGGGCGGATGTCGCACGACAGCGCCGACGATCGCGTGAGCCGGACCGATGCGGTGCTGGCGGACGAGGTCACGGACTACCTCCCGCCGATGTCTCCGCTCGAGAGTCCGTACTACCTGGAGATCGCGGACTTCGTCGCCGCGCTCGCGTCGGGCCGTGAGGCACGCGTCTCGCCGGCCGACGGCATCGAGGCCGTCGCGATCGCCGAAGCTGCATACGAGTCGATCGCTGCCGGTGGGACGATCACCCTCTCAGCGTTGGAGGTCCTGCGATGACGGAGCCCCGTCCGCTGCGCGTTGCCGTGCTCTCGTTCGCCCACACGCACGCTCTCAGTTACGTCCACGCGCTCCTCGCGATGCCCGGGATCGAGGTGATCGCCGCCGATCCCGACGGCGCCGCCGCGCCGGATGCGGCTCCGCGCGGTGCGCGGCTCGCCGCCGAGCTCGGGGTCGCGTACGTCGACACCTATGACGAGGCGTTCGCATGGAACCCCGACGCCGTCGTGGTGGCTGCCGAGAACTCCCGGCACCGTGCACTCGTCGAGCGCGCGGCGACGGCCGGCGTGCACATCCTCTGCGAGAAGCCGCTCGCCACGACCGTCGAGGACGCGGAGGCGATGCGCGACGCGTGTGAGCGGGCCGAGGTCATCCTCATGGTCGCGTACCCGGTGCGCTTCGCGCCGTCGTTCCGTGATGCGTTCGCACAGCTGCGCAGCGGCCGTCTCGGCCGCGTGCTCAGCGTGACGGGAATCAACAACGGCAAGCTGCCCCAGGACCGCGCGTGGTTCACCGACCCCGCGCTGGCCGGCGGCGGAGCGCTCGTCGACCACGTCGTCCACTGCGCCGACCTGCTGGACGATCTGCTGGACGAGCGTCCGCGCGCGGTGCGTGCGGTGTCGAACGACGTGCTGTACGCCGACAGGGGGCTGACGGTCGAGACCGGCGGCCTCGTCACGTTGCAGTATCCGTCCGGCGTCATCGCCACCATCGACTGCTCATGGAGCTGGCCGGTGTCGTCGCCCACTTGGGGCGGACTGACACTGCAGGTCGTCGCGGAGCGCGGGACTCTCACGGTGAGCCCGTTCGCGCAGGGCGTCGCCGGCCACGATGCGCACGGCGAGACGTGGGACCCAGTGGGCGCCGACCTCGATGCGCTGCTGCTGGCCGAGTTCGTCTCGGCGGTGCGCGACGGGCGACGTCCACAGCCCGACGCCGGCGTCGGCGTCCGGACCGTCGAGATCGTGAAGGCCGCCCAGGCATCGGCGGCACGCGGCGGCGACGTGGTCGTCTTGGACTGAGGAGAAGCAGACGGCCGCATGCACCACTTCATTGAGACCGACGGCTGGCGCTCGCGGGCCCTCGCCGTCATGCCGGTCGGCTCGAGCACCAACTCGAAGGCGCCGACGATGCTGCCCGACGAGCCCGAGGTCATCATGCGAGGGCGCGGCGGGCGCGTCTGGGATGCCCGCGGCCGGGAGTTCATCGACTTCCGCTGCGCGCTCGGCCCGGTCACCCTGGGCTATGCGGATCCGAGAGTGGATGCCGCGATCAGCGCACAGCTCCAACATGGCATCCTCTTCGGCCACCCGCATCCCCTCGAGACCACCACGGCGGAGCTGTTCTGCTCGCTGGTGCCCGGGGCCGAAGCGGCTCGGTTCCTCAAGACCGGCGGTGAGGCGCTCGCCGCCGTGATCCGGATCGCGCGCGCTCACACCGGGCGCGACCGCGTAGTGCAGATCGGGTACAACGGCTGGCTCAACTCGCTCGCCGCGGGCGCACGGGTGCTGCCCGGCTCCACGACGACCTTCGTCCCCGGTGTGCCTCACGCGCTCGCTCAACTGCACCATGCCGTCGACTGGGAAGACCGAGACACGCTCGACGCGCTGTTCGCGGACCACGGTTCCGAGGTCGCGGTGATCCTGGTGGCGGCCGACTACCCGTCGATCCCCGAGGCCGCGGACTTCTACCGCTACCTGCGAGAGCTGGCCGATCGCCACGGTGCGCTCCTCGCGTACGACGAGATGGTCACGGGGTTCCGGGTCGCCGTGGGCGGGATGGCGCAGGCGACCGGCGTGGTGCCCGACCTCGCGGTCTACGGCAAGGGCATCGCGAACGGGATGCCGCTGTCGGTCTACTGCGGACGCCGGGAGGTGCTGTCGGTGCTCGATCGCGGCGAAGTGGTCGTCACTTCGACCTATGGCGGGGAGACGCTGTCTCTCGCCGCCGCGACGGCGACGATGACGATCATGCGCGACGAGGATGTGCCGGGGCGCCTGCGTGAACTCGGCGCGTGCCTGCAGGACGGCCTCAACGCGCTCTTCGTGCGCGCGCGACTCGCCATCCGGCTGGTGGGGCACCCCGCGTGCCCCCAGCTCGTGGGTGAGGGCGCCGTCGTCGACCGGTTCCTTCGCGCATCGTTCGCCGAGGGGTTGTCGCTCTACCGAGTGGTGTACGTCAATGCCGCGCACACCGACGCCGACCTCGTCGAAGCGCTCGACCGCGCCGGGCGCGCCTGCGAGGCGGTCAGCGGATGACCGTGATCGATGCCCACACCCACCTCGACGCCGGCAGGTTCGATCGGCGCGTCTTCGATCTGGGCGACCGGCTCGGCGTGGAGCTGTTCCTGTGCACCGACATCGGCGCGTTCGTGGCGCATCCCTCCATCGACGAGGTGCGCGAGATGAACTGGACGCTCGCCGGTGAGCTCCGCCGCCACCCCGACCGGCTGCGCGGCTACTGCTACGTCAACCCTCGCTACGGCGCGGCCACGATGGATGACCTGCGCCGCAACGTCGAGGACCACGGCATGATCGGCATCAAGCTGTGGATCGCGACGCTCGCCGACGATCCGCTGTGCGATCCGATCCTCGAGTACGCCGCCCAGCATCGGCTCGTCGTGCTCGCCCACGCCTGGCGCAAGACGGTCGGACGCTTCCCGTACGAGTCGACCGCCGATCACATCGCGCGCGCCGCGGCACGGCATCCCGAGGCGCGGTTCCTCATGGCCCACCTCGGCGGGCAGCCGGAGTCGGCAGTCGACACCGTGCAGCCGTACCCGAACGTCGCGGTCGACACCTCGGGCACGATCATCGGGGCGGGCGAGGTCGCGCTGGCCGTCGACCGGCTGGGGGCGGACCGGGTCGCGTTCGGCTCCGATCTGCATCATGTCGACCTGACGGAGACGGTCGGCAAGATCCTGGGCGCGGGCCTGGATCCCGAGGCCGAGCGCCTCGTGTTCGGCGGCAACGTCGAACGCTGGCTCGAGGAGGTCGCGCGATGATCTCGCGCTCGCGTGCGCTCCTCGCCGGCTTCGGCGAGCTGGGCGCGATCGACACCACCTGCCACCTGGGCCAGTGGCCCTACCGGCTGACCGCGGCGGCGGGGGCGGAAGACCTGCGTGCGTACGCGGCCCGTCACGGACTGCGGGCCCTGTGGGTGTCGCATCTGGCGACCCTCACCGGTTTTGACACGCGCACCGGCAACGAGGCGCTCCGGGGCGCCTGCGGCGACGATCCACTGTTCCGCCTGTTCGCCGTGGTCGACCCGAGCGCGCCCACCTGGCGCCGCGAGCTCGGGTGGGCTGCGGATGCCGGGTTCGCCGGGGTGAGGCTCGCCCCGGGCGACCACGGTACGGCGCCGGCGGCGTTGAGGCCCGTGCTCGATGAGGCGGCGGGTCTCGGCCTCCCGGTGCAGATCATGGTCCGGCTGGACGACCCGCGTGTGAGGCATCCACGATCTCCCGCCCGAGACCTCGAGATCCATGAGCTCGCGGATGTGGTGCGCGACGCTCCCGAGCACCCGCTCGTGCTGAGCGGCCTCAACCGGCTGGAGCGGGTAGAGCTGGGCCGGCACCTCGGCGACGCCCTGCCCACCCACGTGCTGCTGGATCTGTGGCACGTGAACGGCCCCACCTTCGTCGGCGACACCTGGGGCGAGGAGCCGGGGCGGTGGGTCTTCGGCAGCGGCTTCCCGGTCCAGACGCCCGAGGCGACGATGCTCCAGCTCGTGGCGGCGCAGCTGGACGACGCCGCGCGGGCGCGCATCGCCTGGGGAAACGCCGCCGCGATCGTGCCATGACGGGATGCCGCCCCCGCAGCGTCCCCGCCCTCCTCGACCTGGCGCCCGGGGTTAGCCTGAGGGCATGCACCGGATCTACTCGCTGCCCTTCGCCTCGGTGTACCCGCTTTACGTCACGAAGGTGGAGAAGAAGGGGCGCACGACGGCGGAGCTCGACCAGGTGATCGAGTGGCTGACGGGCTTCGACGACGCCGAGCTGAAGCAGCACATCGACGAGCACACGACGCTCGAGGACTTCTTCGACGACGCCGACCTGAACCCCCACGCGTCGCTCATCACCGGCGTGATCTGCGGCATGCGGGTGGAGCAGATCGAGGATCCGCTCATGCAGAAGATCCGGTACATGGACAAGCTGGTCGACGAGCTCGCGCGCGGCAAGGCGATGGCGAAGATCCTCCGCAGCGCCTGACTCAGCCGGCCGCCGCCGTCGCGACCTCGACGCCCTCGAGCCAGCGCCGGACGCGGCCGTCCTCGGCGACGAGGATGCCGGCGGTCGGGCCGGCGCGCCAGACCCAGTCGAGATCGTCGAACCCCGCGACGACGGCCGCTGTCGCCCACATGTCGGCGTGTGCGAGGCCCGGCGAGGTGACCGTCGCCGACGACACCCCGGCGGCGGGGCGGCCGGACCTCGGGTCGACGATGTGGGCACCCCGCTCCGCGCTGCCCGATGTCGCGACGGCGCCGTCGCGCACCGGGATGGTCGCGAGCACGCGCGCCCGGTCGGACGGGTCCACGACCGCCACGTTCCACATCCAGTCGGCCCCCGGAGCGGTGAACAGCTGCAGGTCGCCGCCGGCGTTGATCCCCGCGGCGATCACGCCGGGGCTGTCGGTGAGCCCGGCCAGGTGGCGGCGAGCGGCGCGCTCGACGGCCCAGCCCTTCACGTACCCGGTCGGATCGAACACGCCGGACCACCATGCCGTGAACAGGCCGCCGGTTTCGGACTCCGCCCGTGCGCACGCCTCGGCGACCTCTGCCACCCAGGGCGAGGCATCCCTCATCGCCAGCTCGCCGCGTGCGATCCGCAGGATGTCGGAGTCGTCCCGGTACGGCGAGAAGACGCGGTCGGCCTCGCGCAGTTCGTCGAAGCACGCGGCCGCTGCCCGTTCGAACGCGTCGCCGCGCGGATCGCCGATCACGTGGACGCTGACCGCCGTGCCCATGATCTGCGCGACCTCGACATGACGGCGCGGCGCCCCGGTCATGAGCTCGCCTGGTCGATCGCACTCTGCAGCGACGTGAGGTAGCCCTGGCTGGTGTACGTGGCGCCCGACACCATGTCGATGTCGGCGGACTGCGCCTCGGTCGTCTCGGAGACGAGCGTCGGCAGCGCCCGCTCGTTGATCTGCCGGTCGCGCGGGTTCGTCGACGGGTACTCGGGCACCTGCACGTCGGTGATCGCGCCGCCCGACACGGTGATCTGCACCTGCACCGGGCCGAAGCGGGTGTTCGCCGCGCTGCCGGTGTACGTGCCGTCGTGCAGCCCCGACGACGAGGTGGATGCCGCCCCCGCCGCCGCGTCGGCGGTGCCGGTGCCGGTCGTGCCGGTTCCGGAGGTCGACGGGCCGGCTCCGGTGGTCGACGAGCCGGAGGTCGAGGTGTCGGCCGCCGCGGGCACGGTCGCCTCGACGTGCGACGTGCGGTAGCTGAACAGCAGCACAAGACCGCTGACCGTCGCCAGCACGGCGTAGAGGATCTTCTTCATCGCGGGCTCCTGATCTGTCTTCAGACGGCGAACGACTCGGTGTGGATGCGGGACGCGGCGACGCCGGCGGCACGGAGGTCGCGGACGACGGCATCCATCCATGCCGGCGGTCCGCACACGAACACGTCATACGCGTCGAGGTCGGGGGCGAGGTACCGGAACACGTCGGCGCCGCGCCACGCGGCGTGCGACACGGGCAGCCACGACGCGGCCGACCGCGGACCGTCGAGGGACACGTGGCGCACGCCCCGGGCGCTCACGAGCGCGTCGACGGCCCGGCGTCGCAGGGCGGCCTCGGGGGACGAATCGCGGGTGACGAGCGTCGCGTCTCCGGGTGCGTACGGCTCGGACTCGAGCAGCGACACGAGCGGTGCGACGCCGGCTCCGGCTCCGATCAGAAGCAGCTTGCGGCCTTCGCGTTCAGCGCCGGTCATGCGCCCGTAGGGTCCTTCGACGAGCACACGGGTCCCCGGCCGGAGCGCGGCCAGCCGGGCGCTGCCGTCGCCGACGATGCGGGCCGACAGCTGCAGCTCGCGCCCGCCCGGCCGAGCCGAGAGCGAGAACGGGTGTCCGCGCGTCCAGCCCGGACCGTCGAGGAACCGCCACACGAAGAACTGCCCGCCGCGAGCGGTGGGAGCGGACCGGCCGCCGCGCACGCGGACCGTGACGCCGTGCGAGCCATCGGCTTCCACCGCCACGACGCGCAGGTCGTCGCGCCACGAACGGACGAGGGGGAGGGCGATCCGGAAGATGAGCACCGCGGCCGCCGCGGCCGCCCACAGCGTCCACCAGTACGCGGTGGCCCACGGCGTCGCCGTGAAGTCGGCGCCCGCCCACAGCTGGTGCGGCACGGCGAGCCCGACCCCGACGTAGGCGTAGAGGTGCAGCAGATGCCACGACTCGTACCGCAGCCGGCGGCGGGCCCGGCGGATCGACGTCACGGTGACGCCGATCAGCAGGAGTGTGCCTGCGGTCGCGAGCAGCATGCCGGGGTAGTCCCACACGAACTCCCACAGCTGCACGAAGGGATTGATCGCGGCGACCACGGCGTATCCGGCGACGAGCAGCGCGATGTGCGCCAGCATCAGCCAGAACGACCAGAACCCCACGAGACGGTGCATCCGCGTGAGCGAGTCACGGCCGAACCCGCGCTCGAAGAGCGGGACGCGGGCCATCAGGAGCACCTGGTACAGCAGCAGGTTCGCCGCCACGAGGCCGCACAGGCGCCCGGCGGCGGAGAACGCCTCGCCGCCGCCCGCGAGGACCGCGTCCACTCCGCCGCCGGCCACCCACAGCGCCGCGACGAACAGGCTCGTGAGCCAGACGACGACGATCGCACCCGCGTTCCATGCGGCCGTGCGGCGGCCGCCCGTCGGCAGGAACGGGCGGGCCGGTGAGGCCGGTGCGGGTGCGATCGTCGCCATGTCGGCTCCTTCGGGTGCGTCGGCGTGGGTCAGGAGCCGTCGGAACCCGTGCCGGAATCGGAGTCGGAGTCGGAGTCCGAGTCGCCCCGCGGGTCACCGCCCTGGTCGCGGTCGCCGCCGGGGCCGCCGTTGCGGAAGCCGCCGTCGGGACCGCCCTGGCGGCCGGAGTCGTCGCCCGGGACGCCGGGCCTGTCGCCCGTCTGGTTCCAGCCGGCGGGGCCGGCGGGCGCACGTGTGCTCGCTGCGGCCCACCCGGCGCCGAAGCCGCCGCCGAGGAGCAGGACGGCGGCGACCGCGGCACCGGTGATCTTGACCCACGTGCGCCGCAGGAACGGTGGCCTGGCGGGTGCCGCCGGGGCAGGGGGCGAGACAGCGGCATCGCGCGCCGCAGGGGCGGCGGCGTACGCCGGGTGGGTCGCGGCGGGTGCGGCGACGCCGGGTACGGGCGGCTGCGGGGGCAGTGGCGCGGTGGCCGCGGTCGGGGCGGGCTCCGTCGTGGGAGCCGGTGGCACGCTCGCAGCGGGAACGCTGTCAGGGTTGCTGTCGGACATGACCACACCATCCCGCGGCGGTTCCAAGACGGCTCAAAGAGTCCGCCGATCTGGGCATCCTCATAGATTCGCCGGATGAGACGTCCAGCCTCAGTGCGATATCGCGGGCCGCCCGCCGACGGGCAGGTCGAGCAGGAACGTCGTTCCCTCCGCGGACGTCGCCTCGACGCTCACGGACCCGCCGAACCTCGTCGCGATGTCGTTCACGAGGGCGAGCCCCAGCCCGAATCCGCGCCGCCCGTCGGCGTCGGGAGCGTCGTCCGAGCGGGCGAACCGCTCGAACAACCGCTCCGGGGCGATCCCGGCGATCCCCGTGCCCTGGTCCGACACGCGGACCTCGACCCGGCGGCCCGCGGCGCGGCCTCGCACCGCGATGACCGAGCCCGGCGGCGAGTACCGCACCGCGTTGTCGAGCAGCGCGATGAGGGCGCGCGTCAAGGACGTGCGGTCGGCGGCCGCCTCCAGCGAGGGGGATGCCTCGGTGAGGAGCGCGACGCCGCGTTCGGCCGCACGCGGCTCGATGACCGCGATCGCGTCGTGCGCGGCGTCGGCGACGGTCGCCGTCGCGGTGGCGTCGCCGACGCGGGCGCCGGCGGACTCGGCGCTGACGAGGAGGTCGGTGAGGACGGCATCCATCACCGCGGCATCGTGCCGCAGCTGCCCGAGCACGGCGTCGACGCCGCCGCCCCGTTCGGCGCGGTGCTGTGCGAGCTGGATGCGGGCGGTCAGGGTGGTGAGCGGCGTGCGCAGCTCGTGGCTCGCGTCTGCCACGAACCGCCGTTGCACCTCGAGCGCGTCGGCCAGCGGCTGCGCGGCGCGCCGCGACACGTACCAGGCGATGAGGCCGAGCACGACGACACCGCGCAGCCCCACGAGGATCGCCACCGGCACGACGTCGTCGACGTCGACGACCTGCGGTCCCGGCCCGCCATCGCCGTCGCCGTCGAACCCTCGTGGCGGGCGATGCTCGGGGCGTGCCGTCGCGAGCATCACCGACACGATGACGATCGTCACGACCGCGACCACCGCCGCGGACGCGGCACCCACCCAGAGGCCCGTCCGCACGGCAGCCTGCTGCACGCGCCGGCGGTCGGCGGCGGTGGCGGCATCCACGCGCCTCATCGCGGTTCCCCGCTGCGATAGCCGCGCGCGCGCACCGTCTCGATGATCTCGGGCGTGGACTTGCGGCGGATGTAGTGCACGTAGGTGTCGACGGTCGTGGCGGAGCCGCCCGGGAAGACGCTCTCGAGGATCTCGTCGCGCGTGAAGACGTGCTCGGGACTCGAGGTCAGCAGCTCGAGCAGCTCGGTCTCGACCTGCGTGAGCGCGATGCGGCCGTCGGCGGGGGAGTACAGCGCCTGCGAGGCGGGCGTGAACACCCAGTCGCCGAGCTCGCGTCGATCGCCGGCGCCCCGTCCCCGTCGCAGCGCCCGCAGTCGCGCTCGCAGCTCGTCGACGTCGAACGGCTTCACGAGGTAGTCGTCGGCACCGGCATCCAGCCCGCTCACCCGGTCCTCGACGGCACCGAGCGCCGTGAGCATGAGCGTCGGGGTCGCGATGCGTGCCGTCCGCACGGCGTCGACGAGCTCGACGCCCGACAGCCCCGGCAGCCGCCGGTCCACCACCATGACGTCGTACCGGCGGCCGAGCGCCAGGCGCAGGCCCTCCTCGCCGCTCGACGCGTGGTCGATGCGGTACTCGTCGCCGAGCAGTTCGACGACGATCCCGGCGATCTCGCTCTCGTCCTCGACGTAGAGCAGCCGGGGAACGGCGGACGGGGACGACGAAGGGGACACGCCCTCAGTGTGGGCGTGTCCCCTTCGAACGAAGCAGGTCGCTCCTATGGAGCGCCTATGAGACTGCTGTGTCAGTACCAGCCGGTCGACTGCGAGTGGCCCCACGCGCCGCACGGCGAACCGTAGCGGCCCGAGATGTAGCCCAGGCCCCACGCGATCTGGGTCGCGGGGTTCGTCGCCCAGTCGGCGCCGGCGCTGGCCATCTTGCTGCCCGGGAGCGCCTGCGGGATGCCGTACGCGCCGCTCGCGTTGCCGGCGTTGTAGCGCCAGCCCGACTCGCGGTTCCACAGCGACACGAGGCACGCGAACTGGTCGTCGCCCCAGCCGTAGCCGGCGATCATCGCACGGGCGGTCGCCTGCGCCTCACCGGCGCTGGTGCCGCTCGCGGCGTACGAGGGCGCGGGGGCGGCCGACGAGCCGCCCGACTTCTTCGGGGTGGCGGCGGCGGCCTGCGCGGCCTTCGCGGCGGCCGCGGCGGCGGCCTCGGCCTCGGCGCGGGCCTTCGCCTCCGCCTCCTGCTGCGCCTTCAGCGCGACCGCGGCGTCGAGCTTGCCGCGCAGGCCTGCGGCCTGCTCGCTCACCGACGCGGTCAGGGTGGTCACGCTCGCGGTGAAGTCTCCGGCGTACAGCGCCGGGAGGGTCTGCGCACGCTGCAGCTGCTCGACCGCGGTCTGCAGCTCGGTCGTGTCGACCGTGGTGTCGGGCGTGCCGACGTCGAGGCCCGACGCGGCGATGTCCGAGGTGACGGTCGAGGCGGCGGTCATGGCGGCCGTGGCGGCGGTGACGGCGTCGTCGGCGCTGCCCGGGGCGTCGGCGCCCGCGATGTCGGCGGTGATCGGCGTGGAGTACGAGGCGAGTGCGAAGTCCGGCTGCGAACCGGATGCCGAGGCCAGTGAGGCGGGGGCCGCGGTGGTGAACCCGGCGGTGGCGACGAGGCCCAGTGCGAGGGTCGCGACGATCAGCACGGGGCGGCGGCGAAGGCGGCGTTCGGCACGGCGGAGCGTGCGGCGGGCGGGCAGGAAGGTCGTATGGGTGCGCATGAAAAACCGGGTTCCGTATCAGCGAATTGCGCCATCGGGAGGCGCGTCGTGACCGTTCGGGGCGGACACAAGTCCCCGAGTCTTCCGAGGCTTTCTGGACGGTTCCGGTGCGTTACCTGAACGTTACATGTGAGGGCTGCTCCCGAAAAGGCCAGATCAAGAGCCCAGGTATCGGTGCGCGCGAAGCCTGGGAACCCCCTCCGAACTACGATCGAAACACCGTCCGACCCGACCCAGGAGGCTCCTCCGTGCCTGTGACCGCCCCCGCCGCCGCCGCTTCCGCGGCCGCCCACGCCGACGATCTCGCCGCCTTCGTCTCTGCCTCGCCGTCGAGCTTCCACGCCGCGGCGGAGGTCGCCCGCCGTCTAGAAGAGGCCGGGTTCGCGCGGCTCGAAGAGGAGGACGGCTGGCCGGCCCCCGCCGGGGGGAGATTCGTCGTGGTGCGCGACGGCGCGGCGATCGCATGGGTCGTGCCGACGGGAGCGACCGCGTCGACGCCGGTCCGGATCTTCGGCGCGCACAGCGACTCGCCGGGCTTCAAGCTCAAGCCCAAGCCGACGACCGGGCGCCTGGGCTGGCTGCAGGCCGGCGTCGAGGTCTACGGGGGTCCGCTGCTGAACTCGTGGCTCGACCGCGAGCTGCGCCTGGCCGGACGCCTCGTGCTCGACGACGGCACCACAGTGCTGACCGCGACCGGACCGCTGCTGCGACTGCCGCAGCTGGCGATCCACCTCGACCGCGAGGTCAACGACCACCTCGCCCTCGACAAGCAGTCGCAGACGCAGCCGGTGTGGGGCCTCGGCGAGGCGGACTCCGCGGATCTGCTGGCCGAGCTCGCGCGCGAGGCCGGCGTCGACGCGGCGCGCATCCGCGGCTACGACATCGTCACCGCCGACGCCGCTCCCGGTGCACGATTCGGCCTCGACGGCGTGTTCTTCGCGTCCGGCCGCCTCGACGACCTCGCCTCGGTGCACGCCGGCGTCGCCGCGCTCGAGCGGGCCGCCGACGGCCATGACGCCGCCCACATCGCGATGCTCGCCGTGTTCGACCACGAAGAGGTCGGCTCGGGCACCCGCTCGGGCGCGGCGGGCCCCTTCCTCTCGGACGTGCTCGAACGGCTCTGGCTGTCGCTCGGCGCCGACCGGGAGCAGCAGCTGCGCGCCCTGGCCGCGTCGTGGTGCGTGTCCAGCGACGTGGGGCACTCGGTGCACCCCAACTATGCCGACAAGCACGACCCGGTCGTGCAGCCGGTGCTCGGGTCGGGCCCGATCCTCAAGATCAACGCGAACCAGCGCTATGCCACGGACGCGCCCGGTGCCGCCGCGTGGAACGGCTGGTGCACCGCCGCCGGGGTGACGAGCCAGGAGTTCGTCTCGAACAACGCGGTGCCGTGCGGGTCGACGATCGGCCCGATCACGGCGACACGTCTGGGCATCCGCACCGTGGACGTCGGCATCCCGATCCTGTCGATGCACTCGGCGCGCGAGCTCGCCGGCGTGAGCGACCTGTGGGACCTCAGTCGCGTGGCAGAGACCTTCTTCCGCGGCTGAGGCGGCCCGCCCGCCGCGTCACGCGGGTGGATCGGGGTGGCAGAGCGCGAGGTACTGGTGGGTGAACGCGATCGCCGCGCCGCCCTCGCCGACGCCCGCGACGACACGCTTCACCGAGCCCGACCTGACGTCGCCGATGGCGAACACGCCAGGCATGCTCGTCTCGAGGGCGAACGGGCGCCGGGCCTCGGGCCACGAGCCGGAGGCCTCGGCGTCCGCGCCGGTGAGCACGAATCCGCGCGCGTCGCGCGCGATGCCGGGCGGAAGCCACCCGGTCTCGGCGTCGGCGCCGATCATCACGAAGAGCACGTCGACGTCCCGCCGTTCGACGGCCCCGGTGCGCCGGTCGACGATGTCGGCGGCGCGGAGGCCGTCGGCTCCGTGGAGCGCGACGACCTCGCTGCGGGTGTCGACGCGGATGGCGGGGATCGCCGCGAGCTGGTCGATGAGGTAGCGCGACATGCTGGCGTCGAGCGACTCCCCGCGCACCAGCATCGTGACCGATCGCGCGTGACGGCTGAAGAACAGCGCCGCCTGCCCGGCCGAATTGCCGGCGCCGACGATGCAGACCTCCGCGCCCTGCGCCACCGCCGAGTCGCTCCGGGCGGCGCCGTAGTAGACGCCGCTGCCGAGGAACCGATCGACGCCGTCCACCGGAAGCGTGCGCCACACGACCCCGGTGGCGAGGATGACGACCTCGGCGCGCACGACGTCGCCGCCGTCGAGGGTGAGCTCGCGCCGGGCCGGGTCCAGCGCCTCCACCGTCCGCGTCACGACGATCTCGGCACCGAGCCGCTTCGCCTGTTTGAACGCCCTGCTGGCCAGGTCGTCGCCCGAGATGCCGAACGGGAACCCGGTGTAGTTCTCGATCCGGGTGGAGGTGCCGGCCTGACCGCCCGGCGCGAACGTCTCGACGACGAGGGTCCGCAGCCCCTCGGCCGCCGCATTGACCGCGGCGGTGAGTCCGGCGGGGCCCGCCCCCAGGATCACGACGTCGTAGTGGTCGGCCGCGGGCACGACGTCGAGACCGACGGCCTCGGCGATCTGCCGCATGGTCGGGTTCTCGAGCCGGCCGCCCGAGAACTCGAGCACCGGGTAGCGGCCGTCGTCGAGGTCGGCATCGGCTTCGACATGCACGCGATCGAAATCGATCTGATTCCGGGTGAGGAACCCGATCACCCGGTGTGCGCGGGCGCTTCGTCGCGGGTGGATGAGTCGCACGTCGTTCTCACGCTGCTCGGCGGCCATCGTCTGCAGCGAGTCCAGATACCGTCGGGCGAGGCCGGCGACCCGATCGGGCACCGACGGGGCCAGGGCCGCGAGCGAGTAGTACACCGCCGGTGCGAGCTTGAGCACCCGGGTGGGCCCGCCGGCCCGGCCGCTCGCCGGGAACGGCGTGCTGAGGGTCATCGGCACCTCACCGAAGAACTGCCCGGGACGCCGCGTGCCGATCACGCGCTCGTCGCCGCCGACCACCTTGGTGATCTCGGCGAGTCCCTCCACGACGACGAACAGCGACCGGTCGTCGCCTTCGTGCGCGAAGTACTCGCCGGGCACGAGCCGGATGTCTTCGACGGCACCGACCAGATACGCGAGCGCCGCGTCGGGCACGGCGGCGAAGACGTGCAGAGCGCGAAGCTCGTCGACGGTGATCATGCGGCTCCCCAGCAGCGCAGGCACACGGGGCGCGGAGCGCCCGGAGGCGCAGTGCGCCACGGGCCGAAGCTAGCGGCAGTGCGCGCCGTGGGTCAACAGGCGATCGCGGCGAGAGGGGCTCGCCCGGACAGCATCGACGGCGGGGCGCGACCTGCACGGGTCGCCGTGTCACCCGCGGGGCGTAGCCTGAACGGGTGCCGCACACCGAGCTCGGATCGACGCGAGGGACTCCGCCGGAGACGGCGCCCGGCGCCCGCGCCCAGCTCGAGGCGTTCGCGGGGGCCTCGGCGGGTCCGCTGGTCCGGCTCCCTGCGCCCGACGACTCGCGTCCGGCCGCCGTGCTGATGCTCTTCGGGGTGCTGGACGGACTGCCGAGCGACCACGATGCCCAGGCTCACGCCGTCTCACGCGACCTCGACGTGCTGCTGCTCGCACGCGCGCCGACACTGCGGGCGCACGCGGGCGAGGTGGCCTTCCCGGGCGGCCGGCTCGACCCGGGCGACGACGGCCCCGTTGCGGCTGCGCTGCGCGAGGCCTGGGAGGAGACGGGGCTCGACACCGCGGGGGTCGATGTGCTCGGCGCGCTCGCGCCGATCCCCCTCGTGTACTCACGCCACCTCGTGACGCCGGTGCTGGGGTGGTGGCGGCATCCCTCGCCCGTCCGCGTCGTCGACGAGGCCGAGTCGGCGGACGTGTTCCGCGCACCCGTGGCCGACCTGCTCGATCCCGCGAACCGAGGCGTCACCGTCCTGCGGCGCGACGGGCAGGAGTGGCGCGGCCCTGGATTCCTCGTGCGGCATACGACGGGCGACCACCTCGTGTGGGGCTTCACCGCGATGCTGCTCGACGGGCTGTTCGATCGTCTCGGCTGGACCGAGCCGTGGGACGACCGGCACGAGCTGCCGCTCGCACTGCCCGGGCAGGGCTGAACGGCGTCAGCGGTAGCGGTAGTGGTCGGCGCTGGAGCGCACCCACGTCGCGAACCGGTCCGCCGCCGTCTCGTACCCGGGAGAGAACCGCACCGCCCACACCTGCGTCGCACCCGAGATCACGAGGTGCGGCAGCGCGCGGTCGATCACTCGATTGAGAGTGCGCGGCGTGATGGGGCCCGCCGGTCCGTACAGCCGGCGCTCGACCGCGGTCCGTGTGAACGCCGGGTCGCGCAGCAGGGCGTCGCCGCCGGCGACGCTCGCGGTGACCTCGCTCACGGGCTGACTCAGGTCGCCGAGGTGGATCCACCGTCCGTCGACGACGACCCCCGCGAACTCCTGCTGCTGCCCGCTGTACCGCACGTCGCGCGTCCACTTCCGCCCGTCCCACCAGCGGGTGCGCCCGCGCCCGTCGTCGTACCAGCCCGCCTGTGCCGGACCGCTGCCTGTGGGACCGGCATCCGTCCGCAGCTCGATGTCGGCCTCGCGCAGATCGATGTACTGGTCGGTCCAGTGCGTGCCGTCCCACCAGCGCTGCTTGCCGGTGCCGTCGTCGTACCACCCGGGTGCGGGTTGCGTCGCCATGGTCCGAGGGTAGTTCGCGACGAGGATCGCCGGTATCGGCCCGACCCCCTCGCGGCGACGGCAGACTGGGGTCATGCCTTCGATCGACGAACTCGTCCCCGCCGACCGCCGCCACCTGCTGGAGCTTCCCGTGTACGGGCACCTCGGCACGATCCGGCCCAACGACACCGCGCAGGTGAACCCGATGTGGTTCGAGGTCGACGGCGACCAGGTGCGCTTCACCCACACCAACTACCGCCAGAAGTACCGCAACCTGCAGCACAACCCGTCGATGGCACTGTCGATCATCGACCCCGAGCAGCCCTTCCACTACCTGGAGGTCGCGGGCCGTCTCGTCGAGGTCGTCCCCGATCCCGAGGGCGAGTTCTACGTGCGCCTGCAGAATCGCTACGGCAACCCCAGCACGACGCCCCCGCGCGACAAGGCCGATCGCGTCATCCTGGTGATGTCGGTGGAGCGGGCGACCGCGCAGTAGCCGGCCTCTTTGCGAACGAGAGGAGGGGAGGGATGCCGCGGCCCGCGGCATCCCTCCCCTCCGGTGTGCGTCCGGTCGAGCGCGTCAGGCGTCGACGCGCGCGGCGGCGACCGCGGCGCGCAGACCCTCGGCGACGGGAGTGGTCGGGCGCCCGATGAGGCGCGCGAGCGTCGGGTCGGCGTCGGCGAGCACGCCGCGCGCGATGCCATCCTCCATCGCGGCGACGAAGCCGACGGTGCCCGCGTCGAGCCCCGCCTCGGCGAGGGCGGCCTCGAGCTGCTCGCGCGACACCGGCACGTACGCGACGTCGCGACCGACGGCCTCTGCGGCGGCAGCGGCGAGGGCGGCGTACGAGACCGCCGTGTCGCCCGACAGCTCGTACGTGCGTCCGAGGTGGCCGTCCTCGAGGAGCACCACCGCAGCCGCCTCGGCATAGTCCGCGCGGGAGGCGGCGGCGACGAGCCCGTCGCCCACCGACGCGGCGATCACTCCGGTCTCGGCGGCGCGCAGGGCGTCGGGGGTGTAGTTCTCGGTGTACCAGTTGTTGCGCAGCACCACGACGGGAACGTCGCTCGCGGCGAGGTACTCCTCGGTCGCCTTGTGCTCGGGGGCCAGCACGAAGTCGATCGCGTCCGCGTGCGCGAGGCTCGTGTAGACGAGCTTCGCGACGCCCGCGGCCGCAGCCGCGTCGATCACGTTCTTGTGCCCCTCGTACCGCTTGCCGGGCTCGGAGCCCGAGATGAGCAGCACGCTGTCCACGCCGTCGAGCGCGGTGGCGACGGTCTCGGGCACCGTGTAGTCGAGCGCGGCCACGCGGATGCCGCGGTCCTCGAGATCGGCGACCTTCGAGGTCGTGCGGGCTCCGGCGACGATGTCGCCCGGTGCGACGCCGCGGTCCAGGAGCGCGTCGATGACGAGGTGGCCGAGCTGTCCGCCGGCGGCGGTGACGAGGATGGTCATGAGAGTCCTTTCGGTGGGAGTCACGCGTCGCGCGCTCACCGACGCCAACGTCGCCCTCGAGCCCGAACATTCCGATCCACAGGTACCCACTTTGAGGTAAGGTACCCACGTGGTGGTGAGTTTTGCGGAAATCCGGGCTGAAGTTCCGGGGGCTTTCGACGAGGCGTGTCCGACACGCGTCGTGCTCGATCACGTCATGAGCAAGTGGGGCGTGCTGGTGCTGATGGCGCTCACGGAGGGCACGACCCGCTGGGGCGAGCTGCGTCGCCGTGTCGAGGGCATCAGCGAGAAGATGCTCGCTTCGACGCTGCGCACCCTGGAGAAGGATGGCTTCGTCGCACGGACCTCCTATCCGGAGGTGCCGCCCCGCGTGGAGTACTCGCTGACGCCGCTCGGTGACGACCTGATGGAGCGGATGATGCCGCTCATGGCGTGGATCGGCGTCCACGCGCGCGACATCGTGGACCGCTGATGCCCGACGCCCACCGCGAGTCCGGCCCGCCGCGCGCGGCGCAGCGGGCGTTCGCGCCCGTGGCGAACGCTCTCGCCGGCCGGCGGTGGTTTCCGCTGTGGGCGGTCGTGCACCATCGCGGACGCCGGAGCGGCACCGCCTACGCGACGCCGGTCGCGGTCGTGCCCACGAGCGACCGCGCGATAATCCTCATCGGGCTGCCCTGGGGTGCGCACACGAACTGGGCGCGCAACGTCGTCGCCGCCGGAGGCGCGGTGCTCATGTGGCGGGGCGACGAGGTCGCCACGACCGCGCCGCGCATCGTGGAGGGAGCCGAGGCTGCTGCCCTGGCCAAGCCGTTCTTCCGCTTCGTCGTGGGCCGGATGCCGGCGGCCCTCGTGCTCCGTCGGAGCTGACGCCGTCGCGGGGTAGGGTGGGGCGCATGGGAATGATCAAGAGCGCGCCGATGATGGCGTGCCCGTTCTTCGTCCGCGACCGCCGCGCCTGACGGCGCCCTCGCGAGAGACGCGGCAGCGCGCCGTCATCCGGAAGCCCACGCATCCGGTCACGCGCCCCTCTCGGCCCCTCGGCGGGCCGATCGACGCATGGCGTGCCGGGTGCTCCCCCTTCTTCCCCGGAGCGCTCCCATGCGAAACCGTTCTGCCCACGGCGGCCGACACGAACTCGGCCAGAACTTCCTCATCCACCGTCCGACGATCCAGGGGATCGTCGACCTCGTCGCCGCCACGCGCGGCCCCATCCTGGAGATCGGGGCCGGCGACGGTGCGCTGACCGCGCCGCTCGCCCGACTCGGACGCGACCTCGTCGCCATCGATCTCGACGAGCATCGGGTGCAGGCGCTGCGGCGCCGGCTGCCGCACATCAGCATCGAGCACGCCGACGCCCTGCGGCATCCGCTCGACAGCCCCGTCGTGGTCGGCAACGTGCCGTATCACGTGACCACGCCCATCCTGCGGCGGCTGCTGGCGCGCGGGCGCTGGCAGCAGGCGATCCTCCTCACCCAGTGGGAGGTCGCCCGCAAGCGCGCCGGGGTCGGCGGCGGCACCATGATGACCGCTCAGGCGGCGCCGTGGTTCGTGTTCTCGCTGCACGGCCGTGTGCCGGCACGGCACTTCGCGCCCATGCCGAGCGTCGACGGCGGGGTGCTGCGCATCGAGCGCCGACCGACGCCGCTCGTGGACCCGCACGAGCGCGGCCGCTATGAGCGGTTCGTCCAGGCGATCTTCACGGCACGGGGGAGCGGCCTGGCCGCGCTCCTCCAGCACGGCGCGGGCGTGACGAAGAGCGGGGCGCGCAGCGTCATGGCCCGCGTCGGCATCGCGCCCGACCGGCTGCCGCGCGACCTGCGTCCCGAGCAGTGGGCGGCCCTGTGGCGCGAGACGGCGGCTCCGCCCCGTCGCGACGGCTGAGCCTGGTGGCGCGACGTCGGCGAGCGCTGGGAGGATGGCGTGCCGGCATCCACGTTCCACGCGCGGCGGAGAGGGGCTGCGATGGCGACGCTGCTGTTCTGCCCGGTGACGTTCAACCTCGCCGAGGTGACGCGCATGATCGAGGTGGCGCGGGCGGCGACGCCTCGTCACCGCGCGGTGTTCCTCGGGTACGAGAACGACTTCGCCGGGCTCATCGCCGACGCGGGCTTCGAGTACCGGGCGGGCGAACCGGCCATGGGCACCGCCGAGCGCGAACAGGCGCTGAAGTTCGATCAGGGCAAGACGTTCCGCAGCCCGTTCACCGATGCCCTGGTGTCGGCGCGCGTCGACGTCGAGCGCGCGCTCATCCGCGAGACCGGCGCCGCGGCGGTGGTCATCGGCACCAACACCACGTCGATGATCTCGGCCCGAGCCGAGGGCGTGCCGCTGTTCTACGCGGTGCCCTTCGCACTGACGCGTTCGCAGGTGGAGCAGACGGCCCGGCTGGGGCTCGTGCGCGGATCGGGGCGGCTCGCACACGCTGCCGACCGCATCGCGACCTCCCTGCTGCGCTGGGCGTACAGCCGTGCGCCGCTCGCGCCGCGCGCGTTCGGTCGAGTCGCGAAGGCCAACGGCGTCGCGCCCCTGAAGACGGTCGTCTCGCTGCTGGAGGCCGACCACAATCTGCTGACCGTCATGCCGTGGGAGCTGAGAGGCTATCGGCTGCCCGACGCCTACGAACGCGTCGGCCCGATCTTCGCGCACCTCGACGCGCCCCTGCCGGCGATCGTGACCGAGCTCGCCGCGCGTGACACCCCGCTCGTGTACCTCGGGCTCGGATCGTCGGCGAGCCGCGAACTGGTGCTCGCGGCGGCCGCGCAGCTCGCGACGCTGCCGGTGAACGTCGTCGCGCCCGTGCGGCACTACCTGCACGACGACGACGTGCTCCCGCCCAACGTCCATGTGACCGACCTGCTGCCGGCCCACAGACTGGGCGGACTCGTCGACGCCGGCGTGCTGCACGGCGGGCAGGGGACCGTGCAGACGGCCTGTGCCGTCGGCATCCCGTTCGTCGGAATGGGGCTGCAGCCCGAGCAGGTGTGGAACGTCGACCAGTGCGTCGGGCAGGGCAACGCCCTCGCGCTGTCGCCGAAGCAGGCGGGGACGCCCGCGCTCGCCGACGCCGTGCGGCGTCTGCTGTCGGATGACGGCCTGCGTGCCGCCGCCGAAAGGGTCCGCGCGGCGTACGCCGCGGAGGACGGTGCCGCCGCGTCGGTCGCCGCGATCGAGACGGTGCTCGCCGCGGGCGTGTGACACAGGCCGACGGCTCGGGGGCTGTCGCGCCGTCGGACGACGGGGATAGCGTGGGGCCGGAACCCCGAACCCCTGCACGGAGGTGCGCATGTCATCCGTCGTCGCCACGATGTCGATCTCGCTCGACGGGATCGGCTCAGGCCACCACCAGACCGAGGAGCGCCCGTTCGGCACCGTGCCCGAGGGTGCGCTCCATCGCTGGATGTTCGAGACCCCGGAAGAGAATCGCGCCGAGATCGACGCCATCGTCGCCGCCGGTTCCTTCATCATGGGGCGCAACATGTTCGGTCCGGTGCGCGGGGAATGGGATCGCGACTGGCGCGGCTGGTGGGGTGCGGATCCGCCGTACCACCGGCCGGTGTTCGTGCTCACGCATCACGCCCGCGAGTCGCTCGTGATGGAGGGCGGCACGACCTTCCACTTCGTCACCGACGGCATCCATGCGGCGCTCGAACGTGCCAAGGACGCCGCGGGCGATCTGCCCGTCCACATCGCCGGCGGGCCGACGACCACGAACGAGTACCTCGCCGCCGGGCTCGTCGACGAGCTCGCGCTGCAGATCTCGCCCGGGATCCTGGGCGACGGGCTGCGACTCTTCGACGGCGTCGGGCCGTTGCGGCTGCAGCAGATCTCGGGCCGCTCGGCGTCGCTCGTCACCCACGTGCGGTACCGCGTGCTCCCGCCGGACGACGCGCCCGCATCGTGACGCCGCACGAGCTGACCCGCGACCAGGCGCGCCGGCTCGTCGTGCGCGCGCAGCTGCTCGACGCCGACCGTCCCGGCGACGTCGTCGAGGTCGCCGAGCAGCTGACGTACATCAAGATCGACCCGACGGCGACCATCGCGCCGTGCGAGCAGACCGTGCCGTGGTCGCGGATCGGATGGTCGTACGAGCCCGTCCAGCTGCGCAAGGCCACCGAGCAGGACCGGCTGCTGTTCGAATTCGACGGCACCTTCCGGCCGATCAGCCTGCTGCCGCTCATGCTCCCGAGCATGAGGAAGTGGCCGCAGCGCGAGAGCAGCCGTCGGTGGCTCGAGGCCAACGCCGTGTTCCGCGGCGAGGTGCTCGCGCGGCTGCGGGGGGAGGGGCCGCTGCTCGCGAGCGACATCCCCGACACGGCCCAGGTGAGCCGCGCGCCCGACGGCTGGTCGGGAGCCAACCAGGTGCCGCACATGCTCGACTTCCTGCTGCGGCAGGGCGAGGTCGCCGTCGTCGGCCGTGAGGGACGCCACCGGCGCTGGGACCTCGCCGAGCGGGTCTACCCGCAGGACCTGCCGGAGTACGGCGACGACGAGGCGGCGCGCCTGCTCGCCGAGCGGCGGTTGCAGGCGGGCGGCGTCGCACGCGCCCACTGGTACTGGTCGGGCGTCGCGAAGGACACCGGCGAGCCCGCGCTCGTCGACGGGGCGAAGTACCGGGTCGACCCCGAGGCGCTGGCCGCGCTCGACGACGACACGGACGGGCGTGTCGCCTTCCTCAACCCGTACGACAGCCTGCTGTTCGACCGCCGCCGCCTGGAGGAGGTCTTCGAGTTCACCTACGTGCTCGAGCAGTTCAAGCCCAAGCCGCAGCGGGTCTACGGGTACTTCGCTCACCCGATCCTGCTGGGCGATCGCTTCGTCGGGATGCTCGACGCCGAAGTCGACCGGACGCAGGAGGTCCTCCGGGTCAACGCGATCCACGAGTTCCTGCCGTTCGAGCCGGAGGAGATGGAGATGGTGCGCGCGGAGGTCGCCGAGCTCGCCGAGTGGCTCGGCGTGGGCGTCGTCGGGCTCGGCTGACCCGGCCGATACGGGAGTCGCTGCCGATACGCTCGACGCGTGAACCCCCGAGTCCTCTCCGCCGACGCCGTCCTGCGCGCAGCCCGTCCGGGTGACGAACCCGGCATCCTCGCCTGCATCCAGGCGCTCGCCGACTACGAGCGCGAGCCCGATGCCGTCGAGAACACGGTCGAGGCGCTGCGGGCGACGCTGTTCGGCGACGCCCCGCAGGCGTTCGTGCACGTCGTCGAGCACGCCGGCGAGGTCGTGGGCATCGCCTTCTGGTTCGTCACCTACTCGACGTGGACGGGGCGCCACGGGATCTGGCTCGAGGACCTCGTGGTGCTGCCGGGGCATCGCGCCGCCGGGTACGGCAAGGCGCTCATCGCCTCGCTCGCAGCCGTGTGCCGGGAGCGCGGGTACTCGCGGCTGGAATGGACGGTGCTCGACTGGAACGAGCCCGCCATCGGCTTCTACCGGGCCATCGGCGCCGTCCCCATGGAGGAGTGGACGACCCAGCGCCTGACCGGCGACGCACTCGCCGCCCTCGGTGCGACCCACGACTGACGCGGCGGGCCACCTCCGTCAGGGCATGCGGTTCGAGACGGTCAGCAGCACGACGGAGTCGTCGAGCGCGGCGAGGCTGTGCCGGCTCGGCGGCACCGTGAGGTGGTCGCCCGAGGCGCCTTCCCACGACTCGTCGCCCGCGGTCAGCCGCACGCGCCCGCGCAGCACCTGCAGCGTGGCCTCGTGCGGGCTCTCGTGCTCGCCGAGCTCATGACCCGCGCGCAGCGCGATGACCGTCTCGCGCAGGGCGTGCTCGTGCCCGCCGCGGATCGTCCGGGCCGCGCGACCGCTGGAGGCGTCGCGCGCCGTCGCCGTCAGCTCGTCGATCAGGTCGGCAAGGTCCGTGCTGTCCATCGGCATCGCCTTCGTTCGCCCAGCGCCTCGACCCGCATCGTCGCGGGGGATGGCCCGGAGTCTACCGGCGAGGGTCGCCCGGAGGACAGGGCGGGCCGGCATCCCGGGAATCCTCGCGCTGTCCTCACGGTTGCGAGCATCATTGCACCGAAGGGAGCCGACTCATGAACGGACTGGAGGTCACCGTCCTCGTCGGGATCACGGTGCTCACGGGGGCCATCCTCGCGCCGAAGCTGCGCGTCGCGGTGCCGCTGCTGCTGCTGGTCGCCGGGCTCGCGCTGGGATTCATCCCCGAGGTGCGCGAGATCGTGCTGCCGCCCGAGACGGTGCTGCTGCTGTTCCTGCCCGTGCTGCTGTTCTGGGAGAGCCTGACGACGTCTCTGCGGTCGATCCGGCGTGACTTCCGCGGCATCGTGCTCTCCAGCACGCTGCTCGTGGTGGCCACGGCGTTCGCCGTCGCCGGCATCGCCTACGCGCTCGGGCTGCCCTGGAACGCCGCACTGATCCTCGGCGCGGCAGTGGCGCCGACCGACGCGACCGCGGTCGCCGCCCTCGGTCGCATGCTGCCCCGCCGCAACTTCATGAACCTGAAGGCCGAGAGCCTCACGAACGACGGCACGGCACTCGTGCTGTACGCGGTCGCCGTGGGGGTCGCCGTCGGCGGGCAGTACACGCCGCTCGACATCACGTGGCTCGTGCTCGTGTCGTACATCGGCGGCGCGGTCGCCGGGCTCGTCGTGGCCGGAGCGGCCTATCTCGTCATGCGACGCGTGCGCAACACGCTGAACCTCAATATCGCTCTGCTGCTCGTGCCGTTCACGGCGTTCCTGCTGGCCGAGCTCATCCACGCGTCTGGCGTGCTGGCCGTCGTGGTGGCGGGGCTCATCGTCGCGTACATCATGCCGCGCATCAGCACGGCATCGTCCCGGCGCCAGGCGCAGTGGACCTGGCCGCTCGGGTCGTTCCTGCTGAACGGGTCGCTGTTCGTCATCATCGGGTTCGAGGTGCAGGCGGTGGCGCACGAGATCCCGGGACGCGAGATCGGCTGGCTGGTGCTCGTCACCGTCGCGGTGTGGCTGGGGCTGCTCGTGACCCGCTTCGTCGTGCAGACCGCGTCGGTGATGGTGATCCGGATGCTGGACCGCAGGCCCTCGCAGCGCCTCAGGCGCACCACGTGGCGCTCGCGCATGGTGAGCGCCGTGGCCGGCTTCCGCGGCGCCGTGTCGCTCGCCATCGCCCTGTCGGTGCCGTTGACGACTTCGGCGGGGGACGCCCTCCCCGGGCGCGACGAGATCGTGTTCGTCACGGCCGGCGTGATCGTGCTGACCCTGCTCGTGCAGGGACCGCTGCTGCCGTCGGTGGTGCGCTGGGCCCGGTTCCCCGAGGACCTCGCCATGCAGCAGGAGCTCGAGCTCGCCGAGCGGGCGATCACGGGCGCCGCGCTCACCGCCGTCAAGGAGCTCGCCCACGACCATGGCATCAGCGAAGAGACGCGCGACCGTCTCACGCGCGACTACTACGAGTTCCTCGAGCGCAACAACGAGCGCGTGCAGGCGCGCCAGCAGGCCGAAGTGGACCGCCAGATCGCGGATCTGGACCGCCGGATCGGAGAACCGGATGCCGCGGCCGAGGCATCCCTCGAGGCCACCGCCGTCATGGTGGCGGCGCCCGATCCGCTGCCCTCGCCGCGCGAGCGCGACGAGGAGTACTCACGGCTGCGCATCGCGGTGCTCGACCGCAAGCGCGAGGTGCTGTATCGCCTGCGGCGCGAGGGTGCGGTGGACGACGCCGTCGTGACGCAGATCCAGACCCGGCTCGACGTGGAGGAGCTGCGCATCACGGGCGTCGAGATCCTGGACTGAGGGAGGGATGAGCGGCCGTACGCTGAAGCGGTGACCGCTCACCCGACCCCCGCCGAGTACTGGGCCCTTCGCCGTGCCGAGGACCCCGCCCTGCCCGAGGAAGTGCCCGAGGCCTGGGCGTTCGGGGCCACGCCGGCGCACGCCGACGGACTGCTCGCCCTCGTCGTCGCGGGCGTCAAGACGGGCACCGCGTCGTCGCTGTGGGACTTCGAGGCGACGGGCGAGCCGCTGCCGCGCGTCGGCGGGTTCAGCATCATCCTCGACGGCGAGGGTGTGCCGGCCGCCGTCATCGAGACGACTGCGGTCGACGTCGTGCCGTTCGACGAGGTCGACGCCGAGCACGCGCACGCCGAGGGCGAGGGCGACCGGTCACTTGCCGCCTGGCGCGACATCCATGAGCGGTTCTGGCGCGAGCACTCCGAGAACCCGCGCGGCTACGAGCCCGACATGCCGGTCGTGTGCGAGCGGTTCCGGCTGGTGCACTCGCGGAGCTGACCGACGGGATGCCGGCGGCCCGGCATCCCGGAGCGATCGTCAGGCCGCCGACGCCCGCAGTCCGGCGGAGATGAGGTCGGCCAGCGCGGGCAGATCGCCGATCGCGGCGGGGTCGGCGACCTCCACCGCCTCATCGCTCAGGTCGCCCGCCGACTGGTCGGGAGCATCCTCGGCGAGCGGAGGCGTCGTGATGATCGCCACCCAGGCGGCGGCGGCGACGCGCACGCGGTGCGCGGCGATCGGATGCAGGATGCTGGCGCCGAGCACCCGCTCCACGACCGACTGCAGCTGGCGGCGGTAGTCGCGCAGCCTCGCGCGCACCTCGGGGTGCGTGCGATGCTCGCGCCACACGATGACCCGCCGTACGTCCGACTCCTCCTGCAGCTCGTGGAGCCGGCGCGTGACGTTCAGCAGCGCCTGCGCCGGATCGCCGCTCGCGACGAGCGCGGACGTGTCGACGGCGTCGAGGTCGAGGCGCTCGGCGACGAGCGCGCGCAGCAGATCCGCCTTGCTGGGGAAGTAGTAGAACAGCAGGCCCTTGGGCACCCCCGCGAGTTCTGCGATGGCCGCCGTCGGCGTGGCGTCGAAGCCGCGCTCGGCGAACAGCCGCTCGGCGGCGTCGAGGATCCGTGTGCGGCTCTCGCGGTCGCGGGTCATTGGGGAGTCCTCCTGGAAACGACGGCGAGGGCGTCGATGCGACCGGCGCCCTCGTCTCGGTTCGTGGTTCAATGCGGGACGGAACGGTCGTGCATGTGCATGGCCGGTCTGACGGCGAGAGCGGCGACGATCACGGCGACCGCCCCGCCGATCCAGCTGACCCACGCTGCGCCCGACTGCATGTCGGCATAGCCGCCGAGCCAGGGAGCGACGAACAGCAGCGCGCCGAGCGCGAGCTGCACGTACTCCATCGCGACCATCCCCGGCATCGCGAGGTTGGCGATACCCGCGGCGATCAGCAGCACGCCGACGATCAGCATCCAGGGCATCGAGGCGCCCATCTGCGGCATGACGAATGCGCAGATCGCGGCGACGAGGCCGACACCCACGGCGGCCCAGTCCTCCCAACGCATCCACTTCTTCATTCGAATCTCCTCCTTGTGAGAAGTGACGGCTCCCGGTCGGGGGTCGGTTTCCACGGTAGACCTGACTGACCGGTCGGTCAAGA
>Ga0160450_100134_pt1 | contig 51818 bp, 53 predicted proteins | sample HID1975K_E1MG_FD_108257 | JGI IMG/M metagenome (GOLD analysis project Ga0160450, IMG submission 108257) | Enriched soil microbial communities from UW Madison campus, WI, USA - HID1975K_E1 MG | ecosystem: Environmental > Terrestrial > Soil > Unclassified | place: USA: Madison, Wisconsin...
CCTCGCGACGCGCACCACGTCATCACGGAACTCGCTCGGGTAGGGCTTGGGCACAGCAACATCCTTCCAGGCCCGCCCCTCAGGCAAGCCAGATCAGATGTCACCTATCCGTGCAGCAGTCCCAGGCTTCGTCGTAGATGACCCACCGCTGACCGCCGTTCGGGTCGGACAGGGCCGATTCCATCCATGCGGACGAGCAGGTCATCAGCACCGAGATCAATGTCGAATTCTCGGCAACACGGGACAGGTCCAGTGACACCATCGGCAGTGACGGATCAAACCGCACTGTGGAGGGTCCGTCGAAGAGTCCTTGGAGGTCGCCGGCGACGAGGCGGCGGAGGGCGTGGCCTACGAGGCGGCCGTCTTCGGTGAGGCGTCCGTCCGCGTCGTCTGAGGGGTTCGGGGCGAGGATGCGGTCGACGACCATAGGCAGGATCGGGACCTCCGATGTGCGGACGGTGTCGGAGGGGGCGAGGTCGATCGCGGTGTGCTCCAACGGCGTCAGCACTCGGTCCAGCACGGTCTCGGCGAGTGCACCGATCAGGTCACGCCGTCGGGCGGCAACTTGTGTGGCCCATTCCAGGTCGGAGATCGCGGAGGGTCGGTGTCCTTCGTCGAGCGGATTGAGGCGGGCGGTCATGCCGTGGCCGAGGACGATCGCCTTCCCCCCGACGGCCTTTGCGACGGCGGTGTGCTCGCCTTTCGGGTCGCCGGGAACATACACGCGCCGCCCGAATGGGAGGGAGCGCGTGTAGAGCGACTTTGCGAGGCTCGATTTCCCGCTACCGACGATGCCGGCCAACACGATGTTGGGAGCGGTGATGATGCCTTGCCGGTACAGCTCCCACGGGTCATACACGAACGACCCACCCGAGTAGAGGTCCTGCCCGACGAACACGCCCCGGCTGCCGAGGCCGGCTTCTGCAAGAAACGGATACTGGCCGGCCAACGTGGCAGAGGTGTCCTGGTGCCTGGGGAGCCGGAACCGGCCCGGTGTCCGCAACGCCGTCGGGCCGGCCTCACCTGAGGCAGGCAGATACGTCGTCGCGCGTTCAGTCGCGCGTTCTGCCTCCCATACCGCCTTCGCTTCGCTCTTGCGGGTCTGCCGGGCGTCGGCCTCGATCTCGGTGGCAGCTTTCCTGCGTGCCTTGCGATGCTTGCGGCGTTCCCCTTCCGGGCCAACGAGCACGCTGGTGTGCAGCTTCTCCTCATCGCGGGTCACAGCGCGAGCCCCCGCCCCGACCGTGAAGGAGAGGAAGCGCCGGGTGGCCGGGTGAACCAGTCCTGCTTCTTCGCTTGCACCGGGAGCTGCACGCGCTGTCCCGCTGCCGCGCCCAAAGGGCCTCCCACCGGGGCGGGCGCGTGTTCGCGGTTCAGCGAGACGTGGCCGAGGAACGGGCTATAAGTCAGGGTGTATGTGCCTTGGCTGGCGACTTTGTCGAGTGCACCGATGGGCACGTCGTCGTAGACATACCCGTTCTCCAGCGCGGCCTGTGTGGTCTCGTCCCCGTAGTCGTACCCGGCCAGACGGTTGATGGCCGCATCCGTGCCGTCTTTGGCGATGAGATCCAGGACCTCGTCGGCGGCGTCACCTTGCAGGAACACCACATTCACCCACCGCCGCTCCGGCGCGGGCATCTGCGCGGTGTCGGGGGTGCTCGGTTGTGGGATGGCCCGCCAGGCGATGCGCGACGAGTGCGCTGAGGCTTGATCGAGGCGGTCATGAACCTGGTCGAGAGCAGCTACGGCTTGGGCGAGCTCATCCGCGGCAGCCAGAGCCGAGTGGGCGCCGGCGAGATGGTTACCGTCATCGTCGATCGCGGCAGCTCGGTGAGTGATGTTGGCGGTCGCGAGCTGGTCCAGTACCTGGCGGAGTGACCGGATTCCGCCGAGGAGTTCCCCGAGCATCGGATATATCTGGGCTGGGGCGGCGATGATGCGGGTCTCGTGGGCGAGACGCCGCAGCGCCGCATACGCATCAACCGCGTCCGGGAACGGGGCATCGAAATCTGGCATAAGCGTTCTCCTCACAGGCGTGTTGTCAGTCAGGTGCTCGGCGCGGGCCCGGCGGAGAACCTGTGCCGGGCGTTAACGTGAACGAGAGAGCTACTACGAAGTTGGAGGATCGCGTGAGCGCAAGTCAGTACAGGTCGCAGGTCGAGCGCAAACGCAAACAACGGGTCGATGCGGAAAAGAAGGCCGGCGAGTACCGGACGAAGGAGTCGAAGAAGCGCGCTGATGCAGCCAAGGCACGTCAAGCCGCGACGAAGACCAGTAGTTCTTCAACGGCAAAGAGCAAAGCGAGCGAGGCTGAACGACGAGAGAAGGAAGCTGAGACCGCCGGGAAAGAAGCGGGTCGCTGGCAAACGAAGGCCGCTGGCTACATGAAGGAAGAATCCGCTCTGATGACGAAGCTGATCCGGGCGGAACAGTCGGAGGCAGACGCACTTGAGCGGCGGCGGAAGCGAGACCAGCAACAAGCCGAGCGCCAAGCTGCCGCAGACCGTTCCGTTATGAACTCTCGGATCGCAGGGACGGAGTCTGCCGTCGAGCAGGTACTTCGGCAGCTACCTGTGCCCAAGCCCGAGAAGCTTCGAGTGCTCATCCTCGGAGCCTCATCCGAAGGGGATCTGCGTGTGGGACGAGAACAGAAACGGATTCGAGCTGCCGTTGATTCTGCGTTGCATCGCGATCAGATCGAACTAGATGTACGCCCTGCCGCGACGACTGCTGATCTACTGGACGGGATCACGAAGTTCCGTCCTCATGTCGTGCATTTCTCAGGCCACAGTAACGAAGACCTCATCGTGTTCGAGGACGAGAGCGACGAACCGCACGAGGGGGTCATCGTTTCCGCGCGCGTTCGCAAAAGCAATTCAGGCAACCGACGACCCACCGCTTCTCGTGCTACTGAACTCATGCAAGTCAGCCGCTCAAATTGATGCTCTCGTGGCTGAAGTCGTTCCGTTCGCAATCGGGATGGCCGACAGCATCGACGACGGTGACGCAATCAACTACGCAGCTCAGTTCTACGCCGCTACGGCCAATGGACAGTCAATTTATGCTTCTCATCTCTCTGGACAGGCAGCGCTAGAACTTGCAGGTCTCGGTGGCGCTGAACTGCCCACCCTGGCCTGGGCGCCCGATGTCGATCCAAAGACGACCATCCTGGTCAAACCCACCATCTGATCACACCGCGCGGCACAGCGGCACCGCGGCCGCGGTGAATGCCTGGGCCTGTTGGCCGACCAATTTGCGGGTTTCGCAGGAGGCTTGGATCGCGGCCTGCTCGATCGCGGCGACGGCAGCGTCGAGGTACGAGACCATCGCCCAGGCGGCTCAACACGACCGGTGGGCAGCGCTCCTGCACACGTCCGGCCCCACCGACGAGCAGGTCGACGACGTGCTGGCCGCTGACACCTTCGGTGCCCTCTCCGCTGAGCTACGCCGTGCCGAAGCCAACCACCACGATGTCGAGATACTCATGCCGAGGCTCGTCCAGGCCCGCACGCTCGACGACGCAGACGACATCGCCGCCGTCCTCCACGAACGACTCGCCCGCGGCACTACCCGCCCCGCCAAGCATGGGCGCACCCGCAGAATGCCTCGACTGATCGCGGGCCTGATCCCCGAAGCTATCGGTACAAGCCCAGACATGCAGCAAGCACTCACCGAACGACAGGAGCTCATCGAGAAACGTTCGGAAGCCCAACTCCAGGCCGCGCTCGCTGCGAGCGAACCCTGGACTGCGGCGCTCGGGAGCGAACCGACAGACCCCGGCGCCGCAACCCGATGGCGGCAACACGCCCGCACCGTCGCGGCGTACCGTGACCGCTACGGAATCACCGCACCAGCGGCTCTCGGCCCTACACCTGACAGCACATCACAGAAGATCGACGCAGCTCGCGCTGGAGTTGCTTGCGACAGAGCACGAGCGCTTGTCGAGAGCCCCGACCGGATGCCAAGGCCAGGGCGTCCTAGCGCACAACGGCATACGGGCCACAGCATCTAGACCGGACGAGACCTCGGCGCCCACGCCGAGCTATCGACTCGGTGACGGGCCTCTGCAGCTCCCGCAGCGGTAGCAATTAGACCCGGCTATTCCGCACACACTCCGTTAGAATCTGTCTAATCGGGCAATACCCTGTACGTCGAGGCATTGGAGATCTCCTAGTGGCAGAACCGTGGCTCTCCGCTGAAGAGATTGCTGGTCACCTCGGCGTTACCAAGGACACGGTGTACGCCTGGATCGCTGAGAAGGGTATGCCAGCTCACAAGATCGGGCGTCTCTGGAAGTTCCAAACCACGGAGATCGACGACTGGGTACGCCGCGGCGGCGCGTCTAGCAGTAAGGATCTGAGCTAGGCGATGGCAAGATTCGGATTCGATCAATCAGACAACGGACGACTTGACATTCGGCCAGCTCCCGTTGGGAACGAGGTAGAAGCTTTTTTCATCCCTACTGAACCCCCTCAGAGAGGTACCCCTGCCGCGAACCGTGCAGCGGCAGGGGTGAAGTTGCTGAGTTTCGAACCAGACACTGGGCTCCTTCGGATCTATCCGACTAACACCCTCGCAGGCTCCCCGGACTATCTCGGGCCGAAGTATTCGCAGATCCACACGCTGACGATCGACACATCGACGCTTGACGGATACTTCGACTCACCTGACTTCGATGCGATCCTGGAAGTCTTGCCGCCAGGCTTCATCAAAGACCACGCATACGGGTTGGGCCTACTCAAGGACTGCAATCGCTTCATACGTCTCGTTGAGGAGCACAGCGACTGCACGGAGATTGCCTTCAATAGCTCGTATGAGACGGCAGCCCACGGCACAGAATTCCAAATCGGGCTGGCTCGTTTCAATGCCATCTGGTCAGAGCTCGTCCGTATCAACAGCCGAGGGAACAGGGCTGCCGGCCGCGTCAAGGATGCGTTCGTTCACAACGACCTTGCGGCCACACTCAGCCTTGAGCCAAAAGATTTCAGTCTCGGCCGCCACCCGGTATCCCGCACGATCACCAAAGCTGCCAGTGGAGTCGAGGAGTTGAGCGAACTGGAGCAAGATGCACTGATCGAGACATTGACCTCCGGGACCGCCGCAATCGCCAAAGTCCGCCCCGAGAAATTCCAGAAACTGCACCGTGAGATCGAACTTGTAAGCCTTGAGCGACTGATTGAGGCGTATGCGGATGCGCTCGATCAAAACAAAAACGAGGGCTACTGGCAGACCTTCTTCGACGACAATGCGTTCGCTCTCCAGCAGGTGTTCGGTGCGCCAATGATCGGCGTTCAATCCGGCGCGACTGTGGGCGGCGGCGGCTTCTCTGGTGGCGGAGACAAGATCGCGGACTACCTATTCAAGAACTCGCTTACCAACAATGTGGCGTTGGTCGAAATCAAGAAGCCAACGACGCCGCTGCTCCGCACGATTGAGTATCGAGCCGGGGTATTCGGCGCGTCCAAGGAACTCAACGGTGCGGTAACGCAGGTGCTAGACCAGGCATATCAATTGACGAAAAGCCTCCCAGCGTTGAAGGACCACTCACGCCGGTGGGACTTGGAGTCATACGCAGTCGCCTGCTTTGTCGTGGCGGGCCGAACCCCGTCCGCGGATGAGCCAGCGAAACAGAAATCATTGGAGTTGTACCGAGCCAACTCCCGGAACGTCACAATCGTGACCTACGACGAGATCCTCGAACGACTCAAGCTACTGCGGGAGTTTCTTATGCCGCAGCCCGACGAACAGCCGATCGACACAGGGCAAGTTGATGGCTGATCTCATCGCCGGTCGAGTTCGCGCGGTCTTCCGCGAAGCTGTCTCGCAGCGGATGGTGCTTCGGGAGATAGATCGAATCTGGCAATCCGAGGGCTTTATTCCTGGCGCTACGACTCAGCTTGGTGGGCAGCGGGTGACCCTCTGGGCCGAGTACGAAGCATCCGTCGATTGGACGAGCCTCGAACATGTCCGACGTGTCCTGCGCGTGTACGAGAGCTTTCTGATCGAGTTCGGCGGAGACGACATTGCGCCATTCACGAGAGTGCTGGAGGTAGAGGGGCTGACGGTCGACGCCAGCCGCAAGATCACAATGGTGAACCCTGCGTTGCCGAGCCTGTCCGGCCTCGACAGCCTCCGTGACGCCTCAGGCATCCGCGATGCCTTTACGCGAATCGAACTGCTTCTTGAAGCGGACCCTGCCGGCGCTGTCGGAGCCGTGAAGGAACTCATCGAAGCAACGGCGAAAACTGTGCTTGAGCATCTGGGCGAGGCGGTGGCTAAGAACGCTGACTTGCCCACTCTCCTTAGCCAGACCCAAGACGTGCTGGGGCTATCAGCATCGAGCGCGAACGGTACTGTCGACGGTTCCATCTCCATCAAGAAGGTGCTCGGAGGGCTCAAGGGAATTGCCATCGGCATCACCGAGCTTCGCAATGCCGAAGGGAGCGGCCACGGGCGCACTCGAGCTTCCAATCTGAGCGCTCGACATGCACGACTTGCTCTGAACGCTGGTCGCGCCTGGTGCGAGATCGTATTGGACACGTACGGAGACACGACGGCTCCGTGGCGACGTCGAGTTGGAGTTAGTTGATGGGTGGCAGCATCGCGAAGCTGCACCACTACGTGCCGCAGAGCTACCTTCGTGGCTTCGCGACAGAAAAGGAGCGCATCACCGCGATTCCTCTTGATCGCAGCAGGCAATCATTCACACCCTCAGTGAAGAACGTGGCAGCCCAGACACATTTTCACACCGTCGACGGACTAGATGAGCCGGATGAGTTCGAGAAGGTGCTCAGCGGTATCGAAGGCGAGGCCGTCGAAATCATCCGAAGGCTCGAAAACGGCAAGTTTCCGCTCCCCGAAGACGACCGTTGGAAGCTCTCTTTCTACATAGCGCTTCAATCCGCACGAGGTCCCGACACCCGCAAGACAATCGAGAACCTACAAGCGAAGATTGTCCGAGTAGAGATTGGTGCGGGAGGACGAAAGAACGTCAACCGATGGATCAAAAAGAACCTCGGATTTGAGGCCAACGACGAGCAGGCCGACCGCATCTGGAAAGAAGCGACACAGCCCGGTGGACCACCAATCACGTTCTCCAACCTTGCCCACATCCAGCACATGGTCCAAACAGCTGAGCACCTCATGTCCTACATCGCGACTCGCCCCTGGACACTAGTGCGGTTCGATCGCCGCTCCCTCATCACGTCCGACGCTCCAGTGAGTCTCATCCGCAACCCGAAAGATGAACCCTGGGAAGGGGTCGGATTTGGAACGGCGTGGGGCATCTCGTTCCCGCTGACGCGGAAGCTGGGTCTTCTCATGAGCGACCCAATGGTGATGCTTGACCAGTTCGAAGCGAACGACCCGCGCATCCAGTCGATCAGAGAGGCCGTCCTGCGAGGAGAAGCCGATCGGGTTGAAAAGGGAACGACAGCGATGGAGAAACTCTTCAACGAACACACCGCCGAGCACGCAAGGGAGTATCTCTACCGACACCCCGACGATGACAAGTTCGTACCGGACGAGCTCCACGAACCGACCCTCATCAACATGGACGCGGGCGGATTCATGGATGCAGAGTTCGACGGCGAACCTTGGTTCGGCGAACCAAAGCCAACGACACCGTAGAACGCAATTGCCTGCTGGAACCTGCTCGACATTCGCCAGCCCCAGGCACCGCAGACCACGTCGACGGAAAAGCCGGATCGCGCTCTTTCATCTGTCAGCACCGCGGCGTACAGTAGAAAGCGAGGCAGATTCCTCCTTGATATGACGCCCTTCGGGGCAGGCCTTCGGGCCACTCTCTACGCACTGTCTCGTCAACATTGTCGTGCGATGAGAGAGGCCAACGTTATGATCCGACTGCTCTGGGCAGCAAGCGTCCACACCCGCTATTTCCTGCGCCGCTACATGCCGACGAACCGACTCCTCGACGCAATCCGCACCCGGCGAGGCCTCAAGTGGGGTATCCCCGCGATGCTCCTCGCCGGCCCCTACCTCTTCGCTGCGAGCATCTGCACCAACCTCATCAAAGACGGCGGACCCGGATGGCTGAATATCCTCGTGATCCTGTTCATCTGGAACGCCCTGAAGTTCCTCATCATGGGCCCCGTCAGCGTCATCCTGCTCGCTCGGGTCCGTATCCACGAAGCAGTCCAACGCAGACACGTACGTCGAACACAAGCCACCGCAACTGAACCCCAACCAGTCGAGTACCAGCCAGCGGGTGTCATGCACTGAACACCTCGACGGCCTTCGGACACAGATGAGGGCGGGTTCCTGAACGACTCAGGAACCCGCCCTCATTTGTCTGTCAGAGCGAACGGTGCGGAGACTGGCTACGACGAGCCGCCTCCCGTTCAATCGACTTCTCCACCGCGGGCACTGGTGCCTGAGCCTGGTTCTCGATCATCGCTCGGAGGTCCTCGCCATCAGTGACGATCTTGGCAACGCCGTCACGAATCAGCCGATGCGTGCCCGCACTCGCCGCACTCGTCACTGGCCCTGGAACTGCACCGACCGCACGACCTAACGACTCCGCGTGGCCGGCGACGTTGAGTGATCCCGAGCGATACCCGGCCTCCACGACAACCGTCACCGACGACAACGCGGCCAGCAGGCGGTTCCGCGCGAGAAAACGCCACTTCGTCGGCGTCGTTCCCGGCGGCAACTCGCTCACCACCAGTCCTACGCCGCGAACACGATCGAGCAGGTCCTTCTGGCCCTGCGGATAACTCCGATCCACGCCAGACGCCAGGACGGCGATCGAGTCACCGCCCGCGGCAAGCGTTGAACGGTGGGCCGCATTCTCGATGCCATATGCCCCGCCCGAGACGACGATCCTGCCCTCATCGCTCATATCCGATGCGAGCTCACTGGCAACGTGCTCGCCGTAGCCCGTCGAGGCACGCGCACCCGTGATGGTTACCAGATCCTCGCTCGGCCGGGAGAGGAACGACGCTGCTCCCGACGTCCACAGCACATACGGGGCACGCTCGTTGAGGTCCTCCAGCGCCGTCGGCCAGTTCTCATCCCCAGGAATCACCGTGCCGTACCCCAGACCCTCGAACGCAGCGATCCTCTCCCGCAGCCCCTCAGCGGCCCGCGTAAGCAATCGCTGTCGCCACACTCGCGTCTCCACAGACCCGACACCGGGTGCAGCGTCGTCACGGTCAAGGAGGTCAATCGTCTGAACACCACCCAGCCGGTTGAGCATGCGCCCCGTCACCGAATCGCCGGGCTCCGACAACACCGCAAGCAACATCCGAGCGGTTCGCTCGTCCCAGCCATCTTGAGCAATCCTGACCATCTCCGGCTCCTCTCGATCGGCGGTCATCGAGAAGGTGCACACCAAGACGCCGCCGCTCGCAGGGCGGATGCAAGGGACGCTGCTGGTTGGACGGTAGCCTTGGAGAGGCGACCTCCGACGGTCGATCTTGTCCGCAACGGGGGTGACGATGCTACTTACGCCGAATTGGCGCGACTGGTATCACTTCCGTCATCAGCAGGAATGCTTCAAGTCCGGTTCCATGTTTGAGGACTACGTCTCTAAGGTGCTGGGCCACTTCCACGACGACTATGTCAATCCAGCTCCGTCTGGAACGCTTGGAGATGGCGGCTGTGACGGGCTCGCCCTTAGTGGAACTATCTTCTATGCCTGTTACGGGCAGCGACCAGCCCGTAACGCTGAACGCGAGTTGGCCGCAAAGATTGGCTCAGACTTCACTCGTGGACTCGCGCAGTGGGACAGCTTCCACACCTGGAAGTTTGTGACGAATGCGCCTGTCGGCCCAGAATCCTTGAAGGTCTTCACGGGGCTTCAGCAAGCTCATGGGCCAACCAGCGAGCGCCCATTGACGATCCGCATCGTCAGTTCGGAAGATCTCTGGGGCCAAGTGGTGGGCGCCCTGGATATTGCTATTCTCAATGAGCTCTTCCCCGGTGCACCTGGGGCAGAGAACGTAGAACTTGCAGACTTACTCCCGCTGCTAGATGCTCTTGGCACAACCGGAGCGGCTATCGAAATGGGAGCGGATGTGCTGCCCGTTCCGGCCAGCAAGATGGATTTCAACGAACTCCCGGAAGCGAGCCGTCTTGAGTTCAATGCTGGGAGACTGCTAGCCCCCCGTATCGATCGCTGGTACGAAGAGTCATCAGACCCCGGTCTCTATGACGTCCATGGAGACAAATTTCGGTCACTGTATCTTGAAGCCCGAGCGGTCACCGCTGTGCCTGCGGAAATTCTCGAGCGACTTTACGTGTCAGTCGCCGGTGCTAATTTTCGGATGGATGGAAAGCGCGCCAACGCCGCATTCGCCGTCGTCTCCTACTTCTTCGATTCCTGCCATATCTTCGAGACACCACCGACCGAGGAGATCACCTCAGGGACGGAGGCACCCAATGCTCTTGCCCACTAAAGGAGTGTCCTCCGAACGGGCCCTCATGACGATCGGCTCAGAGATTCTTGAAGAGCTCCGTGAACCGACCTCCGTGTCAGCTCTCTGGGAGAGATACAACGCACGGCAGCGTTCAGCAGCCAAGTCCCGCCGAATTACCTTTGACTGGTTCTCCCTTGCGCTGGCTGCTCTTTACGCGATGAGACTGGTGGATACATCCGACAGCGGCTACATCCGGCGAGCGCATGTTTCTTGACGCCCTCACCTCGTCCGACTCAAACTTCAAGTCCCTTCGCTTTCGCGAGGGCCTGAACATTCTCGTCGCCGACCGCACGGAGGCATCGGCGCAAGGCGATAGTCGAAACAGCATCGGTAAGACGAGTTTCGTCAAGATTCTTCGATACATCCTCGGAGGCGACCTGTCATCCGAGTTCAAGGCACCTGAGTTATCGGCCCACAAGTTCACCGCGACTCTCAACCTCCCTTCGCCCGACGGCGGGGAAGAGGAAACGGTTACCGTTACACGCTCCGTCTCGCCGACAACGCGTGTCCGCGTATCCGGCTGGACTGCGACAGATGGCGCCACCGATCTACACGTGGATGACTGGCGTGAATTGCTGACTCGCCATGTGTTTCGCATTCCAGCGGACGCAAACCGTCCGACGGCCGGTCAACTCTGGGGACACCTCATCCGGACACACTTCGGCAACCCCATAAAGGGCCACCAATCCGAAGCTGATTGGGAGTCCGGCGTAAAGATCGGCTTCATGCTGGGGCTGTCCCCAGAGATATTAGGCAAGGCCGGAGACCTCGACCGCCTCACAAAGCAAGGCAAAGTAATCCGCGCAGCGGTCCGAGAAGGCGCAATCGCCCACCTATCACTCGACGAGCCAGCACTTCGCGCGCAACTTGCAACAGCCCGCCGGCTACGGGATCGTACGCAAGGCGACCTGCGGTCATTCAAAGTCGATGACCAATACTCGGACCATCAACAGGCAGCCGACCAACTGAGTGCCTCGATACAGAGACTCAACGACGAAGCCCTTGCCCTTCAACGTCGATCCCGTGAGATTGACGAAGCTCTGCACGATGAGGTCAACACTTCCCAGAGCAACGACCTGACGGCGAGGCTTTCCCGTGTCTACGCGGAGATCGGCCTTGTGCTCCCCGACACCGTCAGCAGACGCTATGACGAGGTCACAGCTTTCCACGAGTCAGTAGTTCGCAACCGGCAGTCCTTCCTGGAACAGGAACTCAGCGCAGTGCAGGCGCGGCTCGACGCCCTCGATGCGGAACGTCGAGCGTTGGACGATCAACGATCGCAGATCATGCAGCTACTCAACGAGACTGTTGCTCTCGACACTTTTCTGAGCATCCAACGCGACCTCGCTAAGCAGGAAGCCGACGTCGCAGACTTGGAACGAAGACTTGAAGCTGCGAGCTCAATCAGCACCATCAACGACACAATCAAGCTGCGAACCGCAGAGCTCGTAGCCTCGGTTCGCACCGAGCTAAACGAACGAGACGACAAACTCGACGAGTCGATCGCATTGTTCAGTGAGTTGGGCGCCGAGATTTACACCGATCGCGAAGCATCCCTACTCGTTTCACCGACTGCCAAGGGCATCCTCAGCGTGGAACCACGTATCTCAGGGGACGCAAGTACCGGCGTACGAAGCGTTGAAACCTTCATGCTCGATGTGGTCTGTGAAATAGCAGCAATCAAGCTAGGGCGAGCGCCTCGAATACTCGTGCACGACAGCCACCTATTCGATGCGATCGACGGACGCCAAGTTGCCTCCTGTCTGAACATCGGAGCAAGACTCGCCGAGGAACACGGCTTCCAATACATCGTGACCCTCAACTCCGACTTCCTCGCGACTGTCGAGGCTCAAAGTGACGGCGCCTTCGACGCCGCGCCATACATACTCGAAACCCGGCTCACAGACGAGACAGATGCCGGAGGACTCTTCGGCTTCCGATTCGCCTAACCAACCATGAGCCGGCGCCGGCCTCGCGGACGGATCGTGCCGCCATGCGAGACCACCGCGGCACGGACACCCTCGTCGCTGATTCCGAGGCGTTCTGCCACCTGAATAAGTGTGAGCCCACTCTCATAGAGCCGGGCCGCTTCCGCTCGAACCTCGTCGTCCAGCCCAGGGCGACGGGTGACGAGACCTGCCTGGAACGCCATCTGCCACACAGTTGAACGATGAATCCCGAACTGGGAGGTCAACTCGCTTACCGGCGTACCTGATGCATAGGCGGCAACCAGGTCGGCCCGATTCGAGGCATTCAAACGGGTTTGAGACTGACGCGAATTTTCTACAACTGGACCACGGGAATCGACCGGCCGTGCCCCACGCGAACGAGGCCCACGAGGCCCAGAGCCCCTGAGAACACGGGAAATCAACGATTTCAGCGGCTTGCTAGGGTTTGAGAAGTGCCTACTGAGGTCCACTCCACCGCATTCGTCACAGCGTCGCGAGCGCCTCGCGGTAGGCGGTGAGCGGACGCACGTCGGCGGGACTGTCCGTCTGGGTGCTCCAGCGCACGACTCCCTGAGTGTCGATGAGGAAGCTGGCACGAGCCGCGATCCCGCGCTCGGCGAGGAAGACCTCGTAGGCGCTCGCCACCTCGCCGTGGGGCCACATGTCCGAGGCGAGATCGAAGGTGTAGCCCTGCTCCTTCGCCCACGCCTGCAGGCTGAAGTGGCTGTCGACCGAGATCGCGATGACGCGCACGGAGGCGTCCTCGAACAGCGCCAGGTTGTCGCGGATCTCGCACAGCTCGCTCTGGCACCGTCCCGAGAACGCGAGGGGGAAGAACACCAGGACCACCGGCGAATCGCGCCAGGCCTCGCTCAGGGTGAGAGTCCCACCACCCGCGACGGGAAGGGTGAAATCGGGTGCGGTGTCGCCGGATTGAATCGCCATACGCTCATCCTGGCACCGCCGAAGTCGCTAGGCTGATGAACGATGCGTTGTCAATGCTGAACAAGAGCAGCACGCGCAGCGATACCCCCTCTTGGCATGATCTGCCAGACGACGAAAGGTCCGTTGTGACTGTCAACGATCAGGATCCGTACTCCCAGGGCCCCCAGGACAGCGACCCGGACGAGACCGCTGAATGGCGTGAATCGCTGCAGCAGCTCGTCGACGCGAAGGGCGCGGGGCGCGGCCGCGAGATCATGCTGAGCCTGCTGCATCGCTCACGCGAGCTGCACCTCAACGTTCCGCAGATCCCCACCACGGACTACATCAACACGATCGCTCCCGAGAACGAGCCGGAGTTCCCCGGCGATGAGGAGATCGAGCGCCGCTACCGCCGCTGGATCCGCTGGAACGCCGCCATCACGGTGCACCGCGCTCAGCGTCCCGGCATCGGCGTCGGAGGCCACATCTCGACGTACGCCTCGTCCGCGGCCCTGTACGAGGTGGGTTTCAACCACTTCTTCCGCGGCCCGGACCACCCCGGCGGCGGCGACCAGATCTTCTTCCAGGGGCACGCCTCCCCCGGCATGTACGCGCGTTCCTTCCTCGAGGGCGGGCTGTCGGCCGACCAGCTCGACGGCTTCCGCCAGGAGAAGTCGCAGGCTCCCCTGGGCATCCCGTCCTACCCGCATCCGCGCCTCATGCCCGACTACTGGCAGTTCCCGACCGTGTCGATGGGCCTGGGGCCGATCAACGCCATCTATCAGGCGATGACGAACAAGTACCTCACCAACCGCGGGATCAAGGACGCGTCCGACTCGCACGTGTGGGCGTTCCTCGGCGACGGCGAGATGGACGAGGTCGAGAGCCGCGGGCAGCTGCAGGTCGCCGCCAACGAGGGCCTCGACAATCTCACGTTCGTCGTCAACTGCAACCTCCAGCGCCTGGACGGCCCGGTGCGCGGCAACGGCAAGATCATCCAGGAGCTCGAGAGCTTCTTCCGCGGCGCCGGTTGGAACGTCATCAAGGTCATCTGGGGCCGCGAGTGGGACGACCTGCTCGCCCGCGACAGCGAGGGCGCCCTGCTCAATCTGATGAACATCACCCCCGACGGTGACTATCAGACGTACAAGGCGGAGAACGGCGCGTTCGTCCGCGATCACTTCTTCGGACGCGACGAGCGCGCCGCGGCCCTCGTCAAGGACTACAGCGACGAGGAGGTCTGGAATCTGAAGCGCGGCGGCCACGACTACCGCAAGGTGTACGCGGCGTTCAAGGCCGCCACCGAGCACAAGGGCCAGCCCACCGTCATCCTCGCCAAGACCGTCAAGGGCTACGGCCTCGGTCCGCACTTCGAGGGCCGCAACGCGACCCACCAGATGAAGAAGATGACGCTGGACGACCTCAAGCTGTTCCGCGACCAGATGCACGTCCCGATCACGGATGCGCAGCTCGAGGAGAACCCCTACCTCCCGCCCTACTACCACCCGGGCATGGAGGACGAGAGCGTCCGCTACATGGTCGAGCGTCGTCAGGCGCTCGGGGGCACGCTGCCGCAGCGCCGCGCCACCCACACGCCCATCAGCCTGCCCGACGACAGCGCCTACGCGCTCGTGAAGAAGGGCTCCGGCACGCAGGAGATCGCCACCACGATGGCGTTCGTCCGCCTGCTCAAGGACCTGCTGCGCGCCAAGGACTTCGGGCACCGCATCGTTCCGATCATTCCCGACGAGGCGCGCACGTTCGGCATCGACGCCTTCTTCCCGACGGCGAAGATCTACAACCCCCATGGGCAGAACTACACCTCCGTCGACCGGGAGCTGCTCCTGGCGTACAAGGAGAGCCCGCAGGGGCAGATCATGCACGTCGGCATCAACGAGGCCGGTGCGGTCGCCGCGCTGACCAATGTCGGCACGTCGTACTCGACGCACGGCGAAGCGCTGATCCCCGTGTACATCTTCTACTCGATGTTCGGGTTCCAGCGCACCGGTGACGCGCAGTGGGCCGCCGGCGATCAGATGGCACGCGGCTTCGTGGTCGGCGCGACGGCGGGACGCACGACGCTCACGGGTGAGGGACTGCAGCACGCCGACGGTCACTCCCCGCTGCTGGCCTCGACGAACCCGGCGACCATCTCGTACGACCCGGCCTACGGCTACGAGATCGCGCACATCGTGCGCGACGGCCTCGACCGGATGTACGGCGGAACCCACCCCGATCCGAACGTCATGTACTACCTCACGGTGTACAACGAGCCGATCGTCCAGCCCGCCGAGCCCGAGGGCGTCGACGTGGACGGCATCATCCGCGGCATCCACCGCGTCTCCACGGGTGAGGGCCAGGGCCACCGCGCCCAGATCCTCGCGTCCGGCGTGGGCGTGCCGTGGGCGATCGAGGCGCAGCAGCTGCTGCGCGAGGACTGGGGCGTCGTCGCCGACGTGTGGTCGGTGACGAGCTGGTCGGAACTGCGCCGCGATGGCCTGGCCGCCGACGAGCACAACTTCCTCCACCCGCTCGAGGAGCCGCGCACGGCCTACGTCACCGAGAAGCTCCGCGACAGCGAAGGCCCGATCGTCGCCGTCAGCGACTTCATGCACGCGGTGCAGGACCAGATCCGCCCGTGGGTTCCGCGCCGCTTCGCGACGCTGGGCGCCGACGGCTTCGGATTCTCGGACACGCGTGCGGCGGCGCGTCGGTTCTTCAAGATCGACGGCCCGTCGATCGTCGTGCGCACCCTCCTCGCCCTGGCGGACGAGGGCGCCGTGGACCGCTCCCTGGCCGCGCAGGCCATCGAGAAGTACCGGCTGCACGATGTGACCGCCGGCACGACCGGTAACGCCGGCGGCGAGAGCTGACACCTTCCATGCCCGACCGCCCGACGTCGCAGGAGAAGGCCGAGACGCTCGCGTGGTTGCGGCGCATCTCCGGCGATCTCGCGACGGCCACGATCAAGCGTCTCGAGGACTCGCTGCCGTGGTACGCCGAGATGCCGCCGGCGCGGCGCTCGGCGGTCGGTCTGGTCGCGCAGGCGGGCATCTCGTCGTTCATCGAGTGGTTCGACGACCCGGGATCGACGCCGCGCATCGCCGCGGACATCTTCGCCGCCGCGCCGCGCGAGCTGCTGCGCAGCGTCAGCCTGACCCAGACGCTGCAGCTGATCCGGGTGACCGTCGAAGTCACCGAGGAGCGCGTCGCGGGACGCGGTGACGGCCTGCGCGAGAGCATGTTGCTGTACTCGCGCGAGGTGGCGTTCACGGCCGCCGACGTCTACGCGCGCGCCGCCGAGGCCCGCGGCCTGTGGGACGCCCGGCTCGAGGCGCTCGTGGTCGACTCGATCCTCACCGGTGAGGCCGACGAAGAGCTTCCCAGCCGCATCGCCGCCCTCGGCTGGCACGGGCATGGTGAGGTGGCCGTCCTCGTCGGCACGACCCCCGCGCAGTTCGATGTCGATCAACTGCGGCGATTGGCACGCAAGCTGGGCGTGGACGTGCTCATCGGCGTGCAGGGCTCGCGGCTCGTCCTGGTGATCGGGCGGTCGGAGCAGTCCGGCCGCGACGAGGAGGCTGAACTGCCCTTCCTCGAGATCGCCAAGCGCCTCGAGCCCGGTTTCGGGGCGGGGCACCTCGTGCTCGGACCGGCCGTGCCGGCGCTGGTGGATGCCGGGCAGAGCGCGCGGGCGGCACTCGCGGGATTCGCGGTGGCCAAAGCGTGGCGCCACGCGCCCCGGCCGGTCGAGGCCGACGACCTGTTGCCCGAACGCGCCCTGGCCGGCGACGCGCTGGCCAAGCAGACGCTCGTCGATCGCATCTACCGTCCGCTGCAGGCGCACTCGTCCGACCTCGTGACGACCCTGTGGAGCTATCTCGACAATGGCCGCTCACTCGAGGCCACGGCGCGAGAGCTGTTCGTCCACCCCAACACCGTGCGCTACCGGCTCAAGCGCGTCTCGGACGTCATCGGCTGGGACGCGACCGGTCCCCGTGAAGCACTGATCCTGCAGACGGCGCTCATCCTGGGATCCATCGGTACAGAGGTGACGCGCCGACGCGCGGCGGGCCAGCGACGGTAGTGTGACGCGCACAAAGGTTTCGGCGTTTCTTGTGCCTCGACCGACAGGGTCGCCTGTCACGTTCTTGAAAGGATGGAATCGTGATCATCGCTGTCTTCCCCGGGCAGGGTTCGCAGACTCCGGGGTTCCTCGCCCCGTGGCTCGAGCTCGACGGCGCCCGCGAGCGCCTCGCCGGGTACTCCGAGCACGCCGGCGTCGACCTGATCGCGGCCGGCACCGAGTGGGATGCCGACCGCATCCGAGACACCCAGGTCGCCCAGCCGCTGATCGTCGCCGCGAGTCTGCTGTCATGGGCAGCACTCACGGAGGGTCCTGGACCCACCCCGAGCGGTGTCGCCGGGCACTCGGTCGGCGAGATCGCCGCGCTGGTGGCCGCGGGCGTCCTCACCGCCGATGACGGCATGCGCCTGGTGGGCCTGCGCGGCCGCGCGATGGCCGAGGCCGCCGGGCAGGAGCAGACCGGAATGAGCGCCGTGGTCGGCGGCGACGAGGCCACCGTGCTCGAGCGTCTGTCGTCGCTCGGGCTCACACCCGCGAACTACAACGGCGGCGGACAGATCGTCGCTGCCGGTGCACTGGCCCCATTGGCAGAGCTCGCCTCCGACGCGCCTCGGGGCAGCCGGGTCATCCCGCTGCAGGTTGCCGGTGCCTTCCACACCACGTACATGGGCACGGCTGTCGAGGTGCTGCACGCTGCGGCGGCGGACGTGCCGGCATCCGATCCCGCACTCACCGTGTGGAGCAACAGCGACGGCACCACGGTCGACGACGGGCGCACCGCGCTCGATCTGCTCGTCGCGCAGGTCGCCTCTCCCGTCCGCTGGGATCTGTGCATGGCGTCGTTCGCCGAGCACGGGGTCACCGGGATCATCGAACTCACGCCCGCGGGCACTCTCACCGGTCTCGCCAAGCGGGGGCTGCGCGGCGTCCCGGCCGTGGCGGTCAAGACCCCGGACGATCTCGCAGCCGCCGCAGCGCTGCTGACAGGAGGGGACGCATGAGCGTCACACTGAAGCAGGCCACCGGGCCCGCCCACACCCGCATCTACGCCTACGGTGCCGCCCGCGGAGAGAACGCCGTCCCCAACGACGACCTGATCGGCCCGATCGACTCGAGCGATGAATGGATCCGGCAGCGCACCGGCATCATCACCCGCACCCGCGCGAACAAGGACACCGACGCGATCGACCTGGCGACCACTGCGGCCGCAGAAGCGGTCGCGACCGCAGGCATCGATCCGACGCAGGTGGATGCCGTGATCGTGTCGACGATCTCGAATCCCAAGCAGACGCCGTCGGTGTCGGCGATCGTCGCCGACCGCATCGGCGCCAACCCGGCTGCCGCCTACGACGTCAACGCCGCCTGTGCGGGCTTCGCCTACGGCGTCGCGCAGGCGGATGCGCTGATCCGCGCCGGAGCGGCCACCTATGTCGTCGTCGTCGGCGCCGAGAAGCTCAGCGATGTCGTCGATCCGACCGACCGCTCGATCTCGTTCCTGCTCGGCGACGGGGCCGGGGCGGCGCTGGTCGGCCCGAGCGACTTCCCCGGCATCGGTCCGACCGTGTGGGGATCGGACGGGTCGAAGGCGGACGCCGTGGGCATGAACCACACCCTCGTCGAGTTCCGCGACGGTGAGGCGCCCTGGCCGACCCTGCGACAGGAGGGCCCGACGGTCTTCCGCTGGGCGGTCTGGGAAATGGTCAAGGTCGCACGTCGCGCGTTGGAGGAGGCGGGAGTCACCGCATCCGATCTGGCCGCTTTCGTCCCGCACCAGGCCAACCTGCGCATCATCGACGAGTTCGCCAAGCAGCTCAAACTGCCCGAGACGGTCGTGATCGGCCGGGACATCGAGACCACGGGGAACACCTCCGCGGCATCCATCCCGCTCGCCACGCACCGGCTCCTCGAGGAGCACCCCGAGATCAGCGGCGGGCTCGCCCTGCAGATCGGCTTCGGCGCCGGGCTCGTGTTCGGCGCACAGGTCGTCGTCCTCCCCTGATCCGCGCGACCGCGACTCTAGACTGAACAACGGCCCGCAGGGCCCTGACCCAAGGAGAAACCATGGCATTCACCACCGACGAGGTGCTCGCAGGGCTCGCTGAGCTCATCACCGACGAGACCGGCATCTCGGCCGACGAGGTCGCGCTGGAGAAGTCGTTCACCGACGACCTCGACATCGACTCGATTTCGATGATGACCATCGTCGTCAACGCCGAGGAGAAGTTCGGCGTCACCATCCCCGACGAAGAGGTCAAGAACCTCAAGACCGTCGGCGACGCCGTCACCTACATCACGTCGAACCAGGCGTAATCTGCCCCCGCCGGTGGGGGCCCGCGCCCCCACCGGAGCATCCCGAGGAGACCATGAGCACTTCGCGTATCGTCGTGACCGGCATCGGCGCGTCGTCCCCGCTGGGCGGGACTGCGCCGGAGAGCTGGTCGGCACTGCTGGCCGGCGAGTCCGGCGCCCGCACTCTCGAGCACGACTGGGTCGAGCAGTACCAGCTGCCGGTCACTTTCGCCGCGGAGGCTAAGGTCCGCCCCGACACGGTTCTCGAGCGTCCCATCGCCAAGCGGCTGGATCCCTCATCGCAGTTCGCGCTCGTCGCCGCTCAGGAGGCATGGGCGGATGCCGGTGCCCCCGAGATCGATCCGGAGCGTCTCGGCGTCGACTTCGCGACCGGCATCGGCGGGGTGTGGACGCTTCTGGACGCGTGGGACGCCCTGCGCGAGAAGGGCCCGCGCCGCGTCATGCCGATGACGGTCCCGATGCTCATGCCGAACGCTGCCGCGGGCAACCTGTCGCTGCACTTCGGCGCCCGCGCCTTCGCGCGCACGGTGGCCAGCGCATGCGCCTCGAGCACCGAGTCGATCGTCAACGCGGTCGAGCATCTCCGGGCCGGTCTGGCCGACGTGGTGATCGCCGGCGGCACCGAGTCCGCGATCCATCCGATCACGATCGCGTCGTTCGCCTCGATGCAGGCGCTGTCGCGTCGCAACGACTCCCCCGCGACCGCGTCGCGGCCGGGCAGCATCGACCGTGACGGGTTCGTCATGGGCGAGGGTGCCGGCGTGCTGATCCTCGAGACCGAGGAGCACGCCAAGGCGCGCGGGGCGAAGATTTACGCCGCCGTCGTCGGTGGCGGCGTCACGGCCGATTCGTACCACATCACCGCCAACGACCCCGAAGGCACGGGAGCGGCCCGCGCCGTCCGCTTGGCGCTCGGGATGGCGGGCGTATCGCCGGACGAGGTCACGCACATCAACGCGCATGCGACGTCCACCCCCGTCGGAGACCCGAACGAGTACGTCGCCCTGAAGAGCGTGTTCGGTGACCGCATCGACGAGATCCCCGTCTCGGCGACCAAGGCTTCGACCGGACATCTGCTCGGCGGCACCGGGGCGCTCGAGGCGATCTTCACGATTCTCGCGCTGCGCGACCGGGTCGCGCCCCCGACGATCAACCTGACCGAGCAGGACCCGGCCGTGCCGTTCCTGCTCTCGGGCGAGTCGACGCCGCTGGGCGACGGGCCTCAGATCGCGATCAGCAACTCCTTCGGCTTCGGCGGACACAACGCCGTCGCGGCGTTCGCCTCGGTCTGATCAGCCGCACGCAGACGCGAAAGACGCCCCGGGGAAGCCATCCCGGGGCGTCTTTCTTTCGTCAGGCGGCCGGCTCGCGGTCCCGTTCCCCGGGAAGAAGCCCGTCATCCGAAGTCGGTACTGGCGCTCCTGCGCCGCCTGGAGTCTTGAGTTGTGTGAGTCCTTCAGCCGGGGAGTGTCCGCGTGCGGCGGATCGTCTCATCCGACCTTGTGCAGCCAGACCACGGGTGCGTCGTCGCTCGCGTGCCGGAAGGGCTCGAGCTCCTCGTCCCACGCCGAGCCGAGCGCGACCTGCAGTTCGCGCTGGAGTTCGAACGCATCGCCGGCGGAGATCTCCATCGCGTAGCGGAGGCGGTCCTCGCCGATCACGACGTTGCCGGCCGTGTCGGTCTGAGCGAAGTGGATGCCGAGGTCCGGCGTGTGCAGCCAGCGCCCCCCGTCACTGCGCGGCGTCGGATCCTCCGAGACCTCGAAGCGCAGGTGCTCCCACCCGCGGATCGCGGTCGCAAGAGCGGCACCGGTGCCCGCCGGTCCTTCCCAATAGAACTCCGCGCGCCGACTGCCGGAGAGCACCGGCTGGTCGGCCCAGTCGAAGTTCACCGCGCGGCCGAGCGCACGCCCGACCGCCCACTCCAGGTGGGGGCACAGCGCGCGTGGCGCGGAGTGAATGAAGATCACTCCACGCGCCTGTGGTGTCGCCATCATCTCTCCGTCTCGTTCAGGTGCGTCTTCCCCTACGACCTGAATGCCGGAGCATGGCGTTGCTATGCGGTTATGGGCCCATTATGACCGATGACAGCGTGTAATGACAAGCGTGTGATTAGGCACGTCGTCGGTGAGCTGTTGCGTAGGGCGGGTGGGACTTGAACCCACGATCGTCGGGTTATGAGCCCGCTGCCTTGACCAGCTTGGCCACCGCCCCAGACGTCGCAGACGCGAGTCGCGACGCTGCCTTCGAGCCTACTGCGCCCGCGGGTCGTCGTCGTCGTGGACCGGCGGATTCGGCCAGACCTTCGCGACGGCTTCGGTGATGCGCACCGAGCCGGTCTTCGGCGCGGACTCATCGGAGAACTTTCCGCTCCCCCGCGCGATCGGCAGCTCCTGGCTGTCGCTGACGATCTGGGGGTGGTGGCGTGCGAGCAGGAAGACGCCGGTGACGGCGAGAGCGCCCGCGATGGCGAAGCCGACGTACGCTCCGAACGGGGCGTTCTGCGCCTCGCCGAGCACAGCGAGCCCGATGATGATCGCGACGATGGGATCGACGACGGTGAGGCCGGCGATGACGAGATCGGGCGGGCCCGACGAGTACGCAGTCTGCACGAAGTACGCCCCGACGCCCGTGCCGGCGAGCAGTGCGACGATGCACAGGACCGTGAGCCACTCGAAGTCGCCGGTCTGGATGCGGCTGATGACGACCTTGGCGAGTGTCGCGACGAAACCGTAGACGATGCCCGCGGCGACGATGTAGAACAGCGCCCGCATGCGCCGGCGCAGCCACAGCCACAGCACGGTGAGGATGACGACGACGCCGGCGAGGATCGCGAGCACCGTGATCAACTGCTGGTCGGACACGGGCGTCTCGGTCGCGTACAGTGCCGCCACCGTGACGAAGACGAGGACGCCGCCGACGCACAGGACGATCGCCGTGATGGACTGACGAGTAGGACGATGACCGCTGATGCGAGCGTTCAACAGCGTCGTGATCACGAGCGAGATCGCGCCGAGAGGCTGCACCAGGATGAGGGGGGCGAACGACAGCGCGGCGAGCTGGCAGACGATCGCGAGCCCGAGCATGGCAGTGCCGAGCACCCACGACGGGCGACGCAGCAAACGCAGCAGCTGCCCGCCGGTGAGGCCGGAGCCCCCGTCGATCCGCGTCAGCGCCTCGACCTTCTGGACGCCCCGGTGCTGATACTGGGCGCCGAAGGACATGAACACCGCACCGAGCAGTGCGAGCGGAATGCCGATGAGGATCGCCGGGTCGCGGAAGACCCCGACAAGTTCGTCGGTGATATCCCCGATCGCCATGCCTACGGAATCCACCCCTCGACAGTAGCGGCCTCCGTGGCTCGATAGGCTCAGGACGTGGCTGTTCTCCCTATTCGCATCATGGGCGATCCCGTCCTCCATTCCGTCGCCTCCCCCGTGGACGAGGCGACCGATGAGATCCGCACGCTCGTCGCCGACATGTTCGAGACGATGGACGCCGCGCCCGGTGTGGGCCTGGCGGCACCCCAGGTAGGAGTGGGCCTGCGCATCTACACCTACTCGTACCAGGACGACGACGGCGAGCCGTGGCGTGGTGTCATCCTGAACCCCGAGCTGTGGATGAAGCCGTGCGAGCCGGGAGCCCCCGACCCCGACGAGGAGTCCGAAGGCTGTCTGTCGTTCCCCGGCGAGCGGTTCCCGCTGCGTCGCTCCGACGAGGTCGTCGTCACCGGCATCGACCTGGACGGTGCACCCGTCCGTCTGCACGTCACCGGGTGGCGTGCACGCATCATGCAGCACGAGTTCGACCACCTCGACGGGGTCCTCTACATCGACCGCCTCGACGACGGCGATTGGAAGACCGTGCAGAAGATCGCCCGCAAGCGGGGCTGGGGCAAGCCGGGGCAGAGCTGGACGCCGGGTGTCGACGATCTCGACGCCTGACCGCACGGCGCCACGGTCGCCCTCCGCTCTCGGCAGAGATGAAGAACGGCCCCGGAGTGGAGTCCGGGGCCGTTCGCTCCCCGGCTTGGACTCGAACCAAGAACCTGCCGGTTAACAGCCGGCTGCTCTGCCAATTGAGCTACCGAGGATCAGTCCGCCTTGCAGCGGACAACCCCACTATCGTAGCAAAGCCTGAGGCATGCTCGTGACCTCAGGTGGCGATCCGCGCGTCGCCTCCCGGCGTCCACAGCAGGTCGTCGATGCTGTGCCCGAACGCGACGGAATGGCCCCCGCGGAGGACGAGGACATCGGCGTCGAACTCGCGCGCCGTGTCCGCGTCGTTCGTGACGACGAGCACGGCCATGTCGTCCTCCTCGCGACGCCGCTGCAGCGCCTCGCGGGCGACGACGCGCACCTCGAGGTCGAGATTCGCGTACGGCTCGTCGGCGATCAGCACGCGCGGCTGCAGGACGAGCGCGCGCGCGAGCGCAACGCGCTGACGCATGCCGGCGCTGAGCTCGTAGGGGTACTTCGGGGCGGCGCCGAGCGGCAGCTGAAGCTCATCGAGGAGCGAGGCCACACGCACGGCCAGCGCCCGCTGGTTGACGCGGCGATCGCGGCTCGTGATGGGTTCGGCGATGACCTCGGACACCGTCGAGCGCGACGGCAGTGCCGCGCCTGCGCCCTGCGCGAGGTATCCGGTCAGGTAGGTGCGCACCCGACGCGCTCGTCCGCGCTTGTGGACGGCGATCCCCGCTACCTCGGCGCTGCCGCCGACGACCGACAGCGCGTCCAACTCGGCACCGGCCAGCACCGCGGCCAGGCTGCTCTTGCCCGATCCTGTCGCGCCCATCACCGCGAGGGCCGCGCCCGGCCGCACCGAGAAGCTGATACCGTCGACGACGCGCGGACCGGCGCCGCGCGCGATCGACAGATCAACGCAGCGGATCGCGGTGTCGCTCGACGTGCGGGGCATGGGTTCATCCTGCCCTGCCGGGCCGGCGGAGGCCAGCCGGCCCTAGTCTTCCGCGAGGCCGCGCCGCCGAGCATCCAGGTCGCGCAGGGCGACGCGCACCTGACGGCCCTCGCCCGAGTCGGCCGGCACACGCTGCAGCGCACCGAGCAGTTCGTTCTTCTCCCGTTCCAGCGTGCGCAGGCGCAGTCGTCGGCACAGGGACAGCGTCGAGGCGTGTGCTTCGGCCTCGGTCAGGGCAGGAAACGTGGCGGTGAGCAGTTCGACGGCCAGGGAACGGTACGGCTCGCGCGCGCTCTCGACGGCGCCCGAGGCCCAGCCGATGCGCGTGCGGTCCGGTTGCGCAGCCACAGCCTGCCGGACGATGTCCAGCGCGGGATGCCGCATGGGCAGGGCGAGGGCCGCGTCGAGCTCGGCGGCGTCGAGGACGTGTCCGTACTGGAGGATCCCCATGAGCGCATTGCGTTCCAGGGTGACATCGGCGGTTCGCGGCAGGCCTGCCAGCGTCACCCGCGTCGAACCGGCGTCGGTGCTCCCGTCGGTCGCACCGGAGGCGGCCTCGGCGCGCGAGCCGGGGGCAGCGCCGTCCCGCCCGTGGCTGCGCTGCGGTGCCCGGGCGGCGTGAGTCGCCCGCTCGATCTCGGGGGTGACCTCGGACAGGTCCATGCCCAGCTTCCGCGCCAGGACACGGGTGTAGCCCGGGCGGAGTGCGGGGTCGCGGATCTCGGCGACGACGGACGCGGTTGCACGGAGCGCGCCGACGCGGCCCTCGACGGTCGCCAGGTCGAAGCCGGCGAGCCGCTGGTCCATGACGAACTCGAACATGGGCGCTTTGTCGTCGATCAGGGCGCGGACGGCGCCGTCGCCCCGGCCGAGGCGCAGATCGCACGGATCGAGGCCGTCGGGCGCGACGGCGACGTAGGTCTGCGCCGCGAAGCGCTTCTCATCGCCGAAGGCGCGCAGTGCCGCCTTCTGGCCCGCGGCGTCCGGATCGAACGTGAAGATGACCTCGCCCGCGGTCGAATCGTCCCCCATCACCCGGCGCAGCACCGAGATGTGGTCCGAGCCGAACGCCGTGCCGCAGGTGGCGATCGCGGTCGTGACGCCGGCGAGGTGGCACGCCATGACGTCGGTGTACCCCTCGACGACGACGACGCGGTGTTCACGCGAGATCGCCTTCTTCGCAAGGTCGAGCCCGTACAGCACCTGTGCCTTCTTGTAGATCGGGGTCTCGGGGGTGTTGAGGTACTTGGGACCCTGGTCGTCCTCGAGCAGCCGTCGCGCACCGAACCCGATCGTCTGGCCTGTGACGTCGCGGATGGGCCACACGACGCGTCCGCGGAAGCGGTCGTACACGCCGCGCTGGCCCTGTGAGAGCAGCCCTGCCGTCACGAGCTCCTCATCGGTGAAGCCCTGCGAGCGGAGCGCGTCGCGCATGTTGTTCCAGCCCTGTGGCGCGTAGCCGATGCCGAAGTGCGCCGCCGCGCCCGCGTCGAAGCCCCGCTCCCCCAGGAAGCGTCGCCCGGGGTCCGCGCCGGGGGCGGACAGCTGCGCGCGGAACCATTCGGCGGCCGCCGTGTTCGCCTGGTACAGCCGCGTGCGGCCGCTCGTCTCGGGGGCCGCACCGCCATCCTCGTAGTGGAGCTGGAAGCCGATGCGCGCGGCGAGCTTCTCGACCGACTCGGTGAACGACAGATGGTCCATCGCGCGCAGGAACGAGTACACGTCTCCCGACTCGCCGCACCCGAAGCAGTGGTAGTAGCCCACCTGCGGGCGCACGTTGAAGCTCGGGCTCTTCTCATCGTGGAACGGGCACAGTCCTTTGAGCGACCCGACGCCGGCCTGCTTGAGGGCGACCCGTTCCCCGATGATGTCGGCGATGTTCGTGCGCGCCTTGACCTCGTCGACGTCGGCCTGCCGGATCCGTGCCATCAGAGGCCTTCGATCGGCTCGGGCAGGGCGAAGAACGCGGATGCCGTGACCTTGGACCCGATCGGCCACAGCCCCAGTTCGCGCAGATCGACCGAGCCGACCAGTCGCGTGTGCCATTCGATCGCGAACCGGTCGGTGAGGCTGGCGACCTGGTCGACGACGACGCGGCGACGGGCAGCGTCGGTGTCGGCGGCGGTGAAGTCCTCGGCGAACTGCCCGGAGAGATGCTCGGGGTGCGCCCACAGCGCGCCGGCCAGGCGCGTGAGCACGCGACGCTGCTCCTTGTAGAGTCCCTTGCGCCCCTCGATCGAGACGACGAACGCGCCGATGATGCCCTTGAGCACCGCCATCTCGACCTCGATGACGCGGGGCACGATGACGCGTCCGCGGTACCGGGTGAGCACCGGGCCGTCGTAGTGCTCCCGCGTGGCGGCGGTGGCCGCTCGTGCGAACCGCCCGATGAGGTCGCTCGTGAGGTTCTTCAGGCGCGCCACGGCGGCGCGTGAGCCGTCGAATGCGGTGAACCAGTCCGGCACCCGCGACAGCCGGTACAGTCCGTCGGCGAGCTCATCACGAGTGAATCCGTAGCCGACCCATGACTGGATGGCCGTGAGCAGCGCCTCCCGCTCACGCGGATCGCCGAGCCGCCGCGGGTCGAGGTATCCGTTGAGGATCGCGTCCTCGAAGTCGTGCACCGAATAGGCGATGTCGTCGGAGAGGTCCATGACCTCGGCTTCGATGCAGCGCACGCGGCCCGGTGCGCCGTCGCGCATCCAGCGGAAGATCTCCTCGTCCTCGGGGTACACGCCGAACTTCTGCCGGCCGCCCGGGTCGGGCACGGCGTGGTCGGCGCTCCACGGATACTTGCAGGTCGCGTCGAGGCTCGCGCGGGTGAGGTTCAATCCGTAGCTGGTGCCGTCCTCACCCAGGACCTTCGGCTCGAGCCGCGCGAGGATGCGCAGCGACTGCGCGTTGCCCTCGAAGCCGCCGATGTCCTCCGCCCACTCGTTGAGCGCCCGCTCGCCGTTGTGGCCGAACGGCGGGTGACCGAGGTCGTGGCAGAGGCATGCCGTGTCGACGACGTCGGGTGACAGTTCGAGCGCGATCGCGAGCTCCCGGCCGACCTGGGCGACTTCGAGCGAGTGGGTGAGGCGGTTGCGGGCGAAGTCGTCGGGACTGGCGGGGCTGAGCACCTGTGTCTTCGAGGCGAGCCGGCGCAGGGCGGCGGAGTGCAGCACGCGCGCTCGGTCGCGGGCGAAGCTGTCACGCCGTGAGCGGTGCTGCTCGGGCAGCAGACGCTCCGCGTCGTGGTCGTCGTAGCCCGAGGGTCGTCCGGACGCGATGCTCACGCCGGCGGCGTGCGTCGAGGGATCAGCCGCCACTGGTATCCAGCTCCGCCTCGGCGATCGCGCAGGTCTCGGCGGCGTCCAGGTCGCGCGACTCCAGCCAGCGGTCGGGCAGTGCCGGCCGCTTCGGCGTGCCCGCCCGGCCGCGCTGTCCCTCGGCGGCCGCGCCCGGGTACGGGGCGGCGAGGTCGAGCGACGCGAGCAGGTCGTCGATCTCGGCGAGGCTCGAGACGGTCGCCAGGCTCGCCCGGGTCTCGCCGCCGACCGGATAGCCCTTGAAGTACCAGGCCACGTGCTTGCGGATGTCGCGGCACCCCCGCCCTTCGTCCGCGAAGAAGTCGACGAGGAGCTCGGCGTGCCGCCGGAAGGCCTGGGCGACGAACGCGAGGGTCGCATCGACCGGGGCGCCGGCGGTCTGAGGCCCGCCGAGAGCGCGCGCCAGGTCGCCGAACAGCCACGGACGGCCCAGGCAGCCGCGGCCCACGACGACGCCGTCGCACCCGGTCTCGGCCATCATCCGCACGGCGTCGTCGGCCGACCAGATGTCGCCGTTGCCGAGGACGGGCACGCTGGTCACGGTCTGCTTCAACTGCGCGATCGCGTCCCAGTCGGCCGTGCCGGAGTAGAACTCCGCGGCGGTGCGTGCGTGCAGGGCGACGGCGGCGACACCGGCGTCCTCCGCGATGCGCCCCGCATCGAGGTAGGTCAGGTGATCGCCGTCGATGCCCTTGCGCATCTTGACCGTCAGCGGCACGGCGCCGGCCGCGCGCGCCGCGCGCGTGACGATCTCGCGGAACAGGCCGAGCTTCCACGGCAGGGCGGCTCCCCCGCCTTTGCGGGTGACCTTGGGCACGGGGCAGCCGAAGTTGAGGTCGATGTGATCGGCGCGGTCCTCCTCGACCAGCAGCCGGACGGCGGCCTCGGTGGTCGCCGGGTCGACGCCGTACAGCTGGATGGACCGGGGCTTCTCGGACTCGTGGTGGGTGATCAGTCGCATCGTCGTGGCGTTGCGCTCGACGAGTGCGCGTGTCGTGATCATCTCGCTGACGTACAGGCCGGCGCCGTACTCACGACACAGCCGGCGGAAGGCGGTGTTGGTGATCCCCGCCATCGGCGCCAGCACGACCGGCGCGTCGAGCGCGATCGGCCCGATGCGCAGGTCGCGGCGCGGTGTCGTCGCCGGCCGCGTCGTGCGCGCGGGGGCGAGGGTGCTGGTGGACATCCTGTCCATTCTCCCAGATGCGGACGCGATCCCGGCGGCCGGAACGGGCTTATCGTGGACAACATGGCAGACACGCAGGCTGTGGACATCCGCGACATCACGTTTCGCACCCCCGACGGCGGCGAGCGGTCCCTCGGCGACTTCGGCGATGGTCCGGTCCTCGTGGTGAACGTCGCCTCGAAGTGCGGCCTCACGCCGCAGTACGAACAGCTGGAGCAGCTGCAGCGGACCTATGGCCCGCAGGGGCTGCAGGTGATCGGCTTCCCGTGCAACCAGTTCATGGGACAGGAGCCGGGATCGATGGAGGAGATCCTGGAGTTCTGCTCGACGACCTACGGCGTGAGCTTTCCGGTCATGGACAAGGTCCGGGTGAACGGATCGCACGCCGCCGCGCTGTTCAAGGCCCTCAAGAAGGCGAAGAACGCAGAGGGCGTGAAGGGCCCGGTGGCGTGGAACTTCGAGAAGTTCCTGGTCACGCCCGCAGGCGACGTGCACCGCTTCCGGCCGCAGACCACACCCGACGCCCCCGAGATCATCGCGACGATCGAGGCTAGTCTGCCGCGGTAGTCCGCTCCGCCCACACCTGACGGGCGATCTGCGTGAACGCCTCGGCGGGTTGGGCACCCGATACGCCGTATTTCCCGTCGATGACGAAGAACGGCACGCCCTGGATGCCGTAGGCCGCCGCCTGCGCCTTGTCGGCGTTGACGTCCTCGAGGTGGCGGCTCGTCTCCAGCGCCTCGCGCGTGGCGTCAGCGTCGAGTCCGGTCTCGGCGGCGAGGTCGACGAGGTCGTCGATACGGCCGACGTGGCGGCCCTCGCTGAAGTACGCGGACATCAGGCGCTCGGCCATCTCGTGCTGCCGCCCCTGAGCTTTCGCGAAGTGCAGCAGCTCGTGCGCCTTGACGGTGTTCGTGTGCTTGAGCAGATCGAACCGGTACTCCAGGCCCGCCTCGGCGGCGACACCCGTGACGCGCTCGAGCATCTCGCGGACGCGGTCGGCCGGCATCCCCTTGTGACCGGACAGGAACTCGATCTCATCGCCGTCGAAGTCGACGGGGGTGTCGGGCGACAGCTCGTACGAGTGGAAGGTGACCTCGACGCGCGGTGCGTCGTCGTCGGACGCCGTCGCGGCCAGCCCGTTCTCGAGATTGCGCTTGCCGATGTAGCACCAGGGGCAGGCGATATCGCTCCACACGTCGATCTTGATGGGTTCCGTCACACCCGGTGCAACCGGCGGCGTCCACGAGGTATTCCGCGGTGCGGGCGGCGATCCGTCAGCGCGGGGCGGACGGCGTGTCGACCGCCCCGCCGAAGCGGCGGTCGCGGTCGAGGTACAGCTGGATCGCGTGCCACAGGTCGGTGCGCGAGAAATCCGGCCACAGCGTGTCGAGGAACACCATCTCGGCGTAGGCCGACTCCCACAGCAGGAAGTTCGAGGTGCGCTGCTCGCCGCTGGAGCGGATGAACAGATCGACGTCCGGCATGTCGGGGACGTACAGGTGCCGGCGGATCGTCTTCTCGGTGATGGCACCGGGCCTGAGCCGCCCGGCGGCGATGTCGGCGCCGATCGCGCGCATCGCGTCGATGAGCTCGTGCCGTCCGCCGTAGTTGATGCACATCGTCAGGGTCAGTACGTCGTTGCCGGCCGTCAGCTGCTCGGCGAACTGCAGCTCCTTGATGACCGATCCCCACAGGCGCGGCCGACGCCCGGCCCACCGCACGCGCACACCCCACTCGTTGAGCTGATCGCGACGGCGGTGCAGCACGTCGCGGTTGTACCCCATGAGGAAGCGGACCTCCTCCGGTGAGCGGGCCCAGTTCTCGGTCGAGAAGGCGTAGACGCTGACGTGCTTCACGCCGGCCTGGATCGCGCCCGCGACCACGTCGAGCAGGACCTCCTCCCCCGCCCGGTGCCCCTCGATGCGGGTGAGCCCGCGGCGGTTGGCCCAGCGGCCATTGCCGTCCATGACGATCGCCACGTGCGCCGGCACGCCCCCCTTCGGGAACACGGGGGGACGGATGCCGGTCCAATCGAGCGGACGGTAGGCCACGGCATCCCGGTGCGTGTAGGGCTTGGGGGTCATCGCGGTGCCTCCACATGCGAGAGCGAGCGGATGCCGCGCTCGAGGTGCCATTGCGCGTACGCGGCGACCAGTCCCGAGGCGGCGCCGGTTGCCGCCGGTGACGCGGCGTCGACGTCGTCCCACTCGCCGGCCATCAGGGCACGCAGCAGCGCGCCGGTGTCGGCGTGCACCCGCGCGGAGCCGGCCGGTGCGCACTCGGCGCAGACGGTGCCGCCCAGTTGCGCGACGAACCAGTCATGCGGCCCGGTGCGGCCGCACCGCGCGCAGTCGAAGAGACCGGGGGCCCATCCCGACAGGGCCATCACGCGCAGCAGGTACGAGTCCAGGACCGCGCGCGAGGCGTGGTCGCCGCGGGCGAGCGAGCGCAGACCGCCGACGAGCAGGAGGTACTGCTGCGGTGTCGCCTCGGCCTCGTTGAGCCGGTCGGCCGTCTCGACCATGGCGTGCGCCGCGGTGTACCGGTCGTAGTGCGACGCGATCTCGGCGCCGTACGCGCCGAGTGACTCGGCCTGCTGGACGACATCGAGCGAGCGCCCCTGATAGAGCTGCACATCGGCGACCATGAACGGCTCGAGCCGCGCGCCGAAGCGCGATGAGGTACGGCGCACTCCCTTCGCGACGGCGCGGACCTTGCCGTGACGGCGGCTGAGCATCGTCACGATGCGGTCCGCCTCCCCGAGCTTGTGGGTACGCAGGACCACGACCTCGTCGCGGTATGTCGGCATCTACTGTTTCTCCTGCACAGGTCGATTATCCCCGCGAGCGGAGACAATGGAGGCGTGACAGAGCCGCTGTTCGTGATCCCCCTCTGGGCCGACCTCGTCGCCGTGGGCCTCGGCGGCGTGCAGGGCGCGCTGTTCGCGTCCGGGTTCGTCGGCCAGCGCCGTCTCGACCTGCTCGGCGTGACGATCATCGGCATCGTCATGGGCATGGGCGGCGGTCTCATCCGCGATCTGATGCTCAACGTCGAGCTCGCGACGATGCAGAGCACCTGGTATCTGCTCACCGCGGTGGGCGCTGCGCTGGTCGGGATGCTGCTGGCGAACCTCTTCCGGCGGCTCAACGCCGTCATCGTCGCCCTGGACGCGCTCGTGATCGGCCTGTTCGGCGCCTTCGGCACCGCCAAGGCGCTGGCGATCGGGCTCCCGGAGGTGCCCGCCGTGTTCGTCGGGGTGTGCGCGGCAGTGGGCGGCGGGATCCTGCGCGATGTGATCATGGGGCTGCCGGTGGCGATCATGCACGTCGGCTCGCTCTACGCCGTGGCCGCCGCGGCCGGCTGTGCGGTCCTCGCGCTGACGCACGCGCTGGGTGCGCCGCTGGTCGCCGCGGCCGTCGCCTGCCTCGCGGTGACGACGGTGATCCGGCTGCTGGCCGTGATCTTCGACATCTCGCTCCCCGAGCAGCGCGCGCTCTATCGTCAGAAGGTCGCCGTGGAGACCTCGGCGATCCCGATCATCAAGCCCTGAGGCGCCGCGATACGGGCTCAGACAGCGGCGAGGGCGCCGGATCGCTCGCGCGTGCGGATCGCGCGATTGACGCCCGAGACGATCGCCTTGAGCGACGCCGTCGAGATGTCGCCGTCGACGCCGACCCCCCACAGCCGCTGGTCGTCGACCTGCAGCTCGACGTAGGCGGCGGCCTGGGCGTCGCCGCCGGCGCTGAGCGCATGCTCGACGTAGTCGTACACGGTGACGGCGAAGCCCTGCGCGCGCAGCACCTCCAGGAACGCGGCGACCGGACCGTTGCCGTGTCCGGACGCCTCGACCGGCGCGTCGCCGTCGCGCAGCGTGACCTCGAGCGCCACGTCGCCGGACATGTCGCTCTGCGTGCGGGTGGCGAGCAGCTCGAACCGGCCCCACTTGTCGTCGGTCGCCGGCGCCGGCAGGTACTCATCGGTGAAGATCGACCAGATCTGGTCGCTCGACACCTCGCCGCCCTCGGCATCCGTCTTCGCCTGGACGACGCCGGAGAACTCGATCTGGAGCTTGCGCGGCAGGTCGATGGCGTGGTCGGCCTTGAGCAGATACGCGACGCCTCCCTTGCCCGACTGCGAGTTGACGCGGATGACGGCCTCGTACGACCGCCCCAGGTCCTTCGGGTCGATGGGCAGGTACGGCACGGCCCATTCGATCTCGTCGACCGACACGCCCTCGGCGGCCGCCCGGGCGTCCATGGCTTCGAAGCCCTTCTTGATGGCGTCCTGGTGCGATCCGCTGAACGCGGTGAAGACGAGGTCGCCGGCCCACGGACTGCGCTCAGGGACGGGCAGCTGGTTGCAGTACTCGGCGGTGCGCTTGATGTGATCGATGTCGCTGAAGTCGATCTGAGGATCGATCCCCTGGGTCAGCATGTTGATGCCGAGAGCGACCAGGTCGACGTTTCCGGTGCGCTCGCCGTTGCCGAACAGGCAGCCCTCGATGCGGTCGGCGCCGGCCAGATAGCCCAGCTCGGCGGCGGCGACGGCCGTGCCGCGGTCGTTGTGCGGGTGCAGCGACAGGATGACGTTCTCGCGATGGTCCAGATGCCGGCCCATCCACTCGATCGAGTCGGCGTACACGTTCGGCGTGGCCATCTCGACGGTCGCGGGCAGATTGATGATGACCTTGCGCTCCGGCGTGGGCTCGAGCACGGCGAGCACCTGATTGCAGACGTCGACGGCGAACTCGAGCTCGGTGCCGGTGTAGGACTCGGGCGAGTACTCGTAGAACACCTTCGTGCCGGGGATGCTCTTCTCGAACTCGCGGCACAGCCGCGCACCCTCCAGCGCGATGTCGACGATGCCCTGCTTGTCGGTGCGGAACACCACCTCGCGCTGCAGCACGCTCGTCGAGTTGTAGAGGTGCACGATGGCCTGCTTCGCACCGGCGATGGCCTCGTAGGTGCGCGCGATGAGGTGCTCGCGAGACTGCGTCAGCACCTGGATCGTGACGTCGTCGGGGATCAGGTCCTCTTCGATCAACTGGCGCACGAAGTCGAAGTCGGTCTGGCTGGCGCTCGGGAAGCCGACCTCGATCTCCTTGTAGCCCATGCCGACGAGCAGCTCGAACATGATGCGCTTGCGCTCGGGGCTCATCGGGTCGATGAGTGCCTGATTGCCGTCGCGCAGATCGACGGCGCACCAGCGGGGCGCCGTCGTGATCCGCCGGTCGGGCCAGGTGCGGTCGGGCAGATCGACGCGGATCTGCTCGTGGTACGGCCGATACTTGTGGATCGGCATGCCGGAGGGCTTCTGGGTGTTCTCCATGATGAGGTCGCTTCTTCTCGTGTCGTGTTGAGTCGGGCCGACGACAAGCTCCGCGACGAGTGAGGCCCTGATCTACGAGGTCTCGTCGCGGCGACTAAGAAGGAGTCGACCGAAGCGCATGGGACCAGGTTACACCCGTGAGCGGCCGGGCATCGCCGCGGCGAGACGAAGGGATGCCGGGCGACACTGTAGTGACATGAATCAGCGTCGTCTTCTGCGGACCGGTGTGCTCGGTGCCGCTCTCGTCCTCGGCCTCTCCGCGTGTGCGACACCGGGGGCGGGCCCCGGCGCCGCCCCCGACGCGCCGGACGGCCAGTCGCTCGGCACGGTGTGGCCGGCACCGCCCGAGACCGAGGTCATCGGTCAGGGCACGGTGATCGACTCCGGGGGCAGCGCCCAGTTCTGCCTCGGTGCGGTGATGGAGTCCTACCCGCCGCAGTGCCACGGCATTGCGCTGCAGGGATGGTCCTGGGAGGGGCTGGACGGTGCGGAGCCCTCCGGCGCCGTGACCTGGGGCGCGTACGCCGTCCAGGGCACCTACGACGGCGAGGTGTTCACGGTGACCCAGCCGCCGATCCTCCTCGCCCTGTACGACCCGATGGCACGTGAGGACCCCACCGGCGGCAGGCCCGGCACGACCGACGAGGCGACGCTGCTCGAGGTGCAGGAGGAGATCCATGAGCGCCTCGGTGCGGAGGCGCTGAGCTCGTGGCCGCAGGACGGGCGGCTGTGGCTGCAGGTCGTCTGGGACGACGGCACATGGCAGGACGCCGCCGACGACGACTTCGGCGAGGACGTCGTCGTCGTCCAGTCCGCACTCCGCGCGCTCGGCTGAGTCGTCGACGTCGCTCCGATCGCCCTGTCGCAGACACATGCACCTGCCATAGGCGTCGCATAGCGCTCGCAAAGCGAGCAGAGGTGGACTCGTCTCATCGACCACCCCTGCGGAAGGAACATGATGAGACACCACACGAAGATCGCTGCCGGCCTGCTCGCCTCGGCGGTCCTGCTCGCCGGCTGCACGGCCACGGCGACGCAGACGACCTCGACCGGGCCCATGAGCGCCGCCCCATCCGAGGCGGCGCCGCACGCGGAGTCGACGGTGGCGGGCGCCGAGGTCGACTGGAGCGCGCTGCCGACCACGCAGATGACGCTCACCGACGAGGCGACGGCCATCACCGAGGCGGGCACCTACGTCCTCACCGGCTCGTCCACGGGGCAGATCACGGTGGACTCGGACGGGTACGTGCGGATCATCCTCGACGGCGTGACCATCAACAGCAGTGTCGGTGCTGCGATCCAGATCGACAGCGCCGCGCTCACCGTCCTGGAGCTGGCGGCGGGGAGCATCAACACGATCTCCGATGCGGCCACCCGCAGCGACGAGGAGGTCGACGGGGCGATCTACTCCGCCGATGACCTGTCCATCACGGGTGACGGCATCCTGCACGTCACGGCTGCCTTCGCCGACGGCATCGTCGGGAAAGACGACCTGTCGATCCTGTCGGGCACGATCGATGTCACGAGCGTCGATGACGGCATCCGCGGAAAGGACTCGCTGAGCATCGGCGGCGGCACGATCACGATCGACGCGGCCGGCGACGGTGTCAAGTCCAGCAACGCGACCGACCTCGGCGAGGGACAGGTCGTCATCTCGGGCGGTGACCTCACGATCGCCTCCGGCGACGACGCGGTCAAGGCGGAGCAGAAGATCTGGATCACCGGGGGCACCATCGACATCACGGAGTCCGTGGAGGGCATCGAGGCGCCGGTCGTCGTGATCGACGGCGGCGACATCACCCTTGCCGCCTCCGACGACGGCATCAACGCCTCGGCCTCCGACATCATCACCTCGGGGTTGAGCATCAGCATCAACGGCGGCGGTCTCGCCATCGTCATGGGCGCCGGCGACACCGACGCGATCGACAGCAACGGCGACCTCACGATCACCGGCGGCACGATCGACATCACAGCCCAGTTCGCGTTCGACTTCGACGGCACGGGCACGATGACCGGCGGCGACGTGACCGTGAACGGTCGGACGGTGACCGAGCTGGCGAACTCGATGATGGGCGGTGGCGGCGGTGGCGGCCGGCGACCCTGACCGCTCCGACGCCGGCCGGTCCGACGTGTCGCGCGTGCCCCGATTGTCCTGATGAACGAGGAAAACGCCGGCAGGGAATGTCGGAACCCCTCGCCAGAATGGGAGGTATGGAAGCACTGCTCGAGCACCTGGAACAGGTCATCGAGGAGACGCGTGCCACCGTGTCGGCAACCCTTGCAGACGGCCGGATCCTGCAGGCCGGTGACGAGCAGGTCACGCGTGCGCTGACCCTGGCCGCCGAGTTGCAGCGACTGACCGATGCGGTCCTCGTCGAGGCGACCGGTGAGGTGTCTCGCCGTTCGCAATATCCTGAACGCGACCTGCGGCTGACCTCGAGAAGGGGGTGCCACGACGTCAGCGAACTGGTGCAGAGGCTCACTCTGCTGAGCGCCGCGTCGGCCGGCCGGCTGCACCGCGCAGCCAAGCCGACGATGGTGCGCCGGTCGCTGGCCGACGACCCGATTCCGCCGCTGCTGCCGGCGATGCGCGACGCACTGATGGACGGCACGGTCGGGGTCGACGGGCTGCTGGCCGTCGCCGCTCCCCTACAGGAGATGAGCAAGCGGGTGGCGCTGAGCGATGTGCGCATCGCCGACGCGGTGCTCGCTGCCGAGGCGCGAGGCACCGGCCCCGACGGGGCACCCCCCGCCTGCGCGGACCTGCTGCGCATACAGGCACAAGTGTGGGCGGCGGCGCTCGACCAGGACGGTGCCGAGCCTCGAGACGAGCGCGCGCTGCGACTGCGTGGCATCACCCTCGGCCGCGCGCGCGACGGTGTGGTTCCCGTGCACGGCAACCTGCTCGTCGAAGTCGCCGCCCAGTTCCAGCGCATCTACGACGCGACCTGCTCGCCACGCGTCGGCGAGCACGGCACCGTGGCGTTCCGGCCCATCGACGAGGCCACGGCCGAGGACGACGCACCGAAGGATCCGCGCACAGCCGCGCAGAAGCGGCACGACGCGCTGGCGACCGCGCTGACCGTCGCCGCATCCAGCGAGCAGCTCCCCACTATCGGCGGGTCCGCACCCACGCTGGTCGTCTCGGTGCGAGAAGAAGACCTCGCTTCGCGCACCGGTTGGGGTCACATCGACGGGGTCGACGAGCCCGTGTCGCTCGATGCGGCGACCCACACCGGCTGCGCAGGGGTGATCCAGCGGGTGCGCCTCGGCAAGAACGGTCGCATTGAGCGTATCGGCATCGAGGAGCGCGTCTTCAACCGGCACCAGCGTCGCGCGATCGCGCTCCGCGACGGCGGCTGTGCGATCCCCGGGTGCGGCGTCCCGGCCGCCTGGTGCGAGATCCACCACGTCGTCGAGCATGCCCACGGCGGCAAGACGCACACCCACAACGGCGTGCTCCTGTGCTGGTTCCACCATCGGTTCCTCGCCCGCTGCGGCTGGCAGCTCAGGATGAACAATGGCGCTCCCGAAGTGCTCGCGCCCACCTGGATCGAAGCCCGCCCGCGGTGGCGTCCCGTCACCAAGTCCCGCACGCGCATGCTCGACCTCGTCGGCAGGCGGACGTGACGCGCCCCCTCGTCAGCGGCGATGTCTGAGCCTCAGGCACACTCCGTCGTCCTTCGTGCGCGTTCCCCCCGTGACCACGGAGGCTCCTTGCTCAGAAACCCAGGCGCCCGAGTTGCTTCGGGTCGCGCTGCCACTCCTTGGCGACGCGCACGTGCAGCTTGAGGAACACCTTGGTGCCCACGAGCGGCTCGATCTGTGCGCGGGCGCGCGTCCCGACGTCGCGCAGACGGGACCCCCGGTGGCCGATGATGATCGCCTTCTGGCTGTCGCGCTCGACCACGACGTTCGCGAAGATGTCCGTGATCCCGCCGCCCTCGCGCTCCGCGAGCTCCTCGATGGTCACGGCGATGGAGTGCGGCAGCTCGTCGCGCACACCCTCCAGCGCGGCTTCGCGGATGATCTCGGCGATCCGGTCCTCGAGCGACTCGTCCGTGACCACGCCGGACGGGTACAGCGCCGGCCCCGTCGGCAGCAGCTTCAGCAGTTCGTCACAGAGCACATCCAGCTGCTCGCCGGCGACCGCGGACAGCGGGATCACGGCATCCCAGTCCTCCCGAAGACTGTCGACCTCCATGAGGCGCGCGGTGATCTCGTCACGAGATGCGATGTCGGTCTTCGTGACGATGGCGACCTTCTTCGCGCGCGCATACCCGTCCAGTGACGCCGCGATCCGGCGGTCGCCCGGGCCCACCTTCTCCGTGGCCGGAACGAGGAAGCCGATCGCGTCCACGTCGCCGAGCACCTGCTCGACGAGGTCGTTGAGGCGCTGGCCGAGCAGGGTGCGCGGCTTGTGGATGCCGGGGGTGTCCACGATCACGAGCTGTCCCCCCGGCCGGTTGACGATGCCACGGATCGCCCGCCGCGTCGTCTGCGGCTTGTCGCTGGTGATCGCGACCTTCTCTCCGACGAGGGCGTTGGTCAGCGTGGATTTGCCCACGTTGGGCCGGCCGACGAAGGTCACGAAGCCGGAGCGGCCCTCCGCGGCGTCCGGATCCTGCTGTGCAGTCATGCCTCTCCCTTTCGCAATTCGCGGATCTCGCCGCTGCGCGGTACGCGGATCTCTCCCGTGCGCGGTCGGGCGCCGGAGGTGTCGACGGGTGCCGGGGTCGCGCTGCGCTCGACGAACACGGTCGCCAGTCCACGACCGCGGCCGCGGGAGGTTCCGCCGGTGAACACGAGCCCGCCGTACTCCGCCGTCGCTCCCGGCAGCGGCAGGCGGCCGAGCAGCTTGCCCAGCAGTCCACCCACCGAGTCGACGTCGTCGTCATCGAGCTCGATGCCGAACAGGTCGCCGACCTCTTCGACGCCGAGTCGCGCGCTCACACGGTAGCGTCCGTCGCTCAGCTCGACGACCTCGTTCGAGCGCGGGTCGTACTCGTCGGCGATCTCACCCACGAGCTCCTCGATGAGGTCTTCCAGCGTGACCAGCCCGGCGACGCCCCCGTACTCGTCGACGACGAGGCACACATGCACCGCGTCCCGCTTCATCTGCTGCAGCAGTGTCTCGGCCTTCATCGCCTCGGGGACGAAGACGGCGGGACGGGCGACCTGCGCGACGGGAGCATCCCGCCACGCGGTCTCGTCGCGGTAGGCGAACTGGACGAGGTCCTTCAGATAGACGACGCCCGTGATGTCGTCGGCCTCATCGTCGGCGACGGGGATGCGCGACACGCCCTTGTCCAGGAACAGCTGCATGGCCTGCTGCGTCGTGGCCGCGGCATCCACCGTCACCATGTCCGTGCGCGGGACCATCACGGCCCGGACGATCGTGTCGGTGAAGTCGAAGACCGAGTGGATCAGCTCGCGATCGTCCTCCTCGATGAGGTCCTGCGATGCCGCCTCATCGACCATGCTCAGCAGCTGCTCTTCGCTCGCGAAGGACGTGCCGCGCTGGATGCCGGGGGTGAGGCGATTGCCGAGGATGACCAGGAGGTGCGCGAGCGGACCGAGGAGGATCCGCGCTCCCCGCACGAGCGGAGCCGCCGCGCGCAGCAGGCCCTTGGCGTGCTGGCGGCCGATGCTGCGGGGGCTGGCTCCCACGAGGACGAACGAGACCGCCGTCATGAGGATCGCGGCGGCGAGCATGGCCCAGCCGAGGTTGTCGAACAGGATCGTGAACGCGGCGGTGACGAGCACCGCCGCGGCGGTCTCGGCGAGGATCCTGATGAACACGACGGCGTTCTCGTGGGCCTCGGGGTCGGCGGCGATGCGCGCGAGCGACCCGCTGTTCCGGCCGCTGAGCGACAGATCGGCGACGTCGGCGCGCGAGGTGACCCCGAGTGCGGCGTCGAGGGCGGCCATCAGGCCGCCGAGCGCGACCAGCAGGACGGCCGCAACGAGCAGGAGCGCCGGGGTCATGTGCGTCGTCGTCGCTCGCTGGCCTGGAAGCCGGCGATCAGCTCACGCTGCAGCCCGAACATCTCACGCTCCTCTTCGGGCTCGGCGTGATCGAAGCCCAGCAGGTGGAGCAGTCCGTGCGTCGTGAGCAGGACGAGCTCGTCGATCGTCGCGTGCCCGGCCGCCTGGGCCTGCGTCTCGGCGACCTGCGGGCACAGGACGATGTCGCCGAGGAGTCCGGCGGGTGTCGGCGCCTCCTCGGTGCCGGGGCGCAGCTCGTCCATCGGGAAGCTCAGCACGTCGGTCGGTCCCGGCTCGTCCATCCACTGCACGTGGAGCGCCTCCATGGCGCCCTCGTCGACCAGAAGGATCGCCACGTCGGCGTCCACGCTCACATTCAGCTCCGCCAGGTTGCGCTCGGTCAGTCGCAGCAGCACCGTCTCGTCGATCGGCATGGCGGATTCGTTCGTGATCTCGATCGTCATGATCGTCCTCGCTTCGGCTGGTGATCGCGGGGTCCGAACGGGCGGGTTGCGGCGCGGCGTTCGGCGCGGTTGGCGAACTCGGCCGCCTCGTCGCGCTCGCGCCGTGACGCGAGGCGCTGCTCGTCGAACGCGGTGTAGGCGTCGACGATGCGTCCGACCAGCGAGTGCCGGACGACGTCGTCGCTCGTGAGGGTCGCGAAGTGGATGTCGTCGATGTCCTTGAGCACGCGCGTGACCAGGCGCAGGCCCGACGCCCCCTGCGGCAGGTCGATCTGCGTGATGTCGCCGGTGACGACCATCCGCGTGCCGAAGCCGAGTCGCGTGAGGAACATCTTCATCTGCTCGGGCGTCGTGTTCTGCGCTTCGTCGAGCACGACGAACGAGTCGTTGAGCGTCCTGCCGCGCATGTACGCCAGCGGGGCGACCTCGATCGTGCCCGAGGCGATGAGCTTGGGCACCAGCTCGGGATCCATCATCTCGTTGAGCGCGTCGTACAGCGGGCGCAGGTAGGGGTCGATCTTGTCCGTCAGGGTGCCGGGCAGGAACCCCAGCCGCTCCCCCGCCTCGATCGCCGGACGGCTCAGGATGATGCGGCTGACCTCTTTGCGCTGCAGCGCCTGGATCGCCTTGGCCATCGCGAGGTAGGTCTTTCCCGTGCCGGCCGGGCCGATTCCGAAGACGATCGTGTTCTCGTCGATCGCGTCGACGTACTCCTTCTGCCCGAGCGTCTTGGGACGGATGATCTTGCCGCGGGACGAGAGGATCGCCTCGCCGAGGACCTCCGACGGGCGCGGTCCGCCCTCGGTGCGCAGAAGACGGCTCGAGGCGCTCACATCGGCCGGCTCCAGTCCCTGACCGGAGCGAGCGAGGGCGAGCAGCTCGTCGACGAGCGTGCGCGCCGACGCGACGGCGTCCCGTTCTCCGCTCAGGGTGATCTCGTTGCCGCGGACCAGCACCTCGACGCCGGGGTGTTCGCTCTCGACGACGCGGAGCAAGCGGTCCTGCGGACCCAGGAGCTGGACCATCGCGATGCCGTCGGCGTAGATGCGCTCGACGGCGGGTTCGGGGGCATCAGCCACCGAGACTCCCTTCCGCCAGGCCTCCGCCGAGCACGTGCGCGTGCACGTGGAACACCGTCTGCCCGGCGGCGGGGCCCGTGTTGAAGACGAGGCGGAAGTCGCCGTCGGCATGCTCTGCGGCCACGGTGCTGGCCAGGCCGACCAACTCGGCGAGCAGGGCGGGATCGCCCGCGGCGAGTTCGACCACGTTCCGGTACTGCGGCGACTTCGGGACGACCAGCAGGTGCACGGGCGCCTGCGGGCTGATGTCGCGGATCGCGAACGCGTTCTCGGTCTGCGCGATGATCTCCGCAGGGATCTCACCGTCGAGGATGCGCGTGAAGACGGAAGGTTCGCTCATGCGGCCAGTCTATCGGCGCGCCTCACCAGCGGCCGAGTGCGCCGTCGAGCAGCGCGAGGGCGGCGGGACCGGCCGTCGAGGTGCGCAGCACGGTGTCACCGAGGCGGACGAGCTCGGCGCCCGCCGCGGCGAGCATGGTCAGCTCATCGGGGGTGATGCCGCCCTCCGGCCCGACGACGAGCACCAGGTCGCGGCCGTCGGCGGCGTCGATGGTGATCCCGGTGAGCGGGGCGGATGCCGTGGGCTCCAGCACGAGCACGCGGGCGTGCGCCGCGCGCGCGGCCAGCTGGGCCGTCGTGGCGGGAGCGGACACGACGGGCACCCACGCGCGGTGGGCCTGCTTGGCGGCCTCGCGCACGATCGCGGTCCACCGGGCGACGCCCTTGACGGCCTTCGCGGCGTCCCAGCGCGAGACGCTGCGCGCCGCCTGCCACGGGACCACCTCGTCGACACCGAGTTCGGTGGCCGCCTGGATCGCGAGCTCGTCGCGGTCCCCCTTGGCCAGCGCCTGGGCGAGCACCAGACGCGGCGCGGGCGCCGGGCGCTCCGCGCGCTGCGTCACGCGCACGGCGACCTCGCGGGCCGCGACGGACGCGACCTCCCCGGTCAGCCAGGTGCCGCGGCCGTCGCCGACGGTCACCTCCTCGCCGGCGCGCACGCGACGCACGGACGCGGCGTGGTGCGCTTCGGGCCCGCTGAGCACCACGACGCCGCCGATGGCGGCGGAGGCGTCCTCGACGAGGAAGTGGAGGGCCACGCTCAGCCGTTCCGGAGCCGGTCGCGCAGCTTCGAGAACAGTCCCTGGTGGAACTCGGCCAGACGCGGGGCCGGAGCCTTGGTCCGCGCGGCGAAGTCCTCGATGAGCGCGCGTTCCTTCGCATCGAGGCGCGTGGGCGTGACCACATGCACGCCGACCCGCAGGTCGCCGCGCTGCGATCCGCGCAACGGTGTGATGCCGCGACCGCGGATCGTGAGCACGTCGCCGGACTGCACGCCCGGCCGCACCTCGAGGTCGACGGGGCCGTCGAGGGATTCGATGGTGACCTCGGTGCCGAGGATCGCGTCGGGCATGGAGACCTCGAGGGTCGCCAGCAGATCGTCTCCTTCTCGGCTGAAGACATCGTGCGGGGCGACGGTGACTTCCAGATAGAGGTCGCCGTGCGGACCGCCGGCGGGGCCGACCTCGCCCGAACCGGGCAGCTGCAGACGCAGACCGGTCTCGACGCCGGCGGGGATGTCGAGGGAGACGGTGCGGCGTGCCCGCACGCGGCCCTGACCCTGACAGGAGGTGCACGGGTACGGGATGGTCGTCCCGTAGCTCTGGCAGGTGGTGCACGGCTGGGAGGTGACGACATTGCCGAGGAGACTGCGCACGGTGCGCTGCACCTGGCCGGATCCGTGACAGATGTCGCAGGTGACCGGCTGGGTGCCGGGCTGACAGCACGACCCCTCGCAGGACTCGCAGAGCACAGCGGTGTCCACCTCGATATCGCGGTGCGTGCCGAACACGACGTCGCCGAGGTCGAGCGTGACCCGCACGAGGGCGTCCTGTCCACGCTCGCGGCGTGAGCGCGGCCGCCCGGCCCGACCTCCGCCGGCGGCGCCGAAGAACGACTCGAAGATGTCGCCGAAGCCGCCGAAGCCACCCGCACCGCCGAACGGGCTGCCGTCTCCGCCCATGTCGTAGCGGGCGCGCTGCTCGGGGTCGCTGAGCACGTCATACGCGTGCGTCACGAGCTTGAAGCGCTCGGATGCGTCTTCGCCCGGATTCACGTCCGGGTGCAGCTCACGCGCCAGACGCCGGTACGCCTTCTTGATCTCGTCGGGTGTCGCCTCGCGCGACACCCCGAGCACCTCGTAGTGGTCAGCCACATTCGCCTTTCCTGCGCCGGGATCGTCTCTCCGTGCGCGGTCTGCTGTGTTCGGGGTCAGCGAGCCTGCTCGTCCTCGTCGAGCAGGCGGCTGAGGTAATGCGCGACGGCGCGGACCGCCGCGAGATTGGTCGGGTAGTCCATCCGCGTCGGCCCCAGGATGCCGATGCGAGCGCGCGATCCGGTCGCGTCGTACTCCCCCGCCACGACCGACGCCTCCGACAGGCCGAACGCCTCGTTCTCACGGCCGATGCTCGCCGCGAGGCCGTGCTCGTCGGCGACCATCTCGGTCATGAGGCGCAGCAGCGTGACCTGCTCTTCGATGGCCTCGAGGAGCGGGTAGATGCTGCCGCGGAAGTCGGACTCGCGGCGAGCCAGGTTCGCCGCGCCCGCCATGACGAGGCGGTCCTGCCGGAAGCCTTCCAGCTCCTCCGCGACGATGCGGGCGACCGCTCGCACGAGGGCGTCGAGCCGGGCGCCGGTCGCCGGCCCAGCCAGCAGCGCCGCGACGGCGCTGGAGCCGTCGCGCACGCTCTTGCCCGTCACGAGACTCGCGATCGCCGTCTTGACCTGCTGCGCTTCGATCTCGTCGGGCTCCTCGGGCAGGATCGCCATCCGCTGCGAGACGCGGCCGATGTCGGTGACGATGATCACGACCACGCGCGGCCCGCCGAGGTGGACGAACTCCACGTGCGAGACGTTCGCCTGCGCGAACGACGGGTACTGCACGATCGCGACCTGTCCGGTCAGCACCGTGAGCGACCGCACGGTCCGCACGAGCAGGTCGTCCAGGTCGACGGGTCCCTCGAGGAAGGACGAGATCGCCACGCGCTGCGCGTGCGTGAGCGGGCGCAGCCGGGCGAGATGATCGACGAAGACGCGGTAGCCCTTGTCGGTCGGAATCCGCCCGGAGGAGGTGTGCGGCGCCGCGATGAGTTCCTCGTCCTCGAGCAGGGCCATGTCGTTGCGGATCGTCGCCGCCGAGACGCCGAAGTGGTGCCGGTCGACGATCGACTTGCTCCCCACCGGCTCGCGTGTGTCGACGTAGTCCTGCACGATCGCGCGGAGGACCTGGAGTCCGCGTTCCGAGACCATGATCCTCCTCCGCTGGCACTCGTCGTTCGTGAGTGCCAATTCTAGCGCGGCGTCCGCGTCCCGGCGGCATACACCGGCGGCGAGGAACGACACGACTCAGCATCGCGACGACGCGGGAGGCCCTCCGGGGGTCGCCGAACTCGGGTCAGACGGTGAGGGCACGGACGACGGCGTCGGCGAGCAGTCGTCCGCGGAGCGTGAGCACGATGCGGCCGTGCACGGCGGACGCGCCGTCGATCAGGCCGTCCGCGATGAGCGATGCCACCGCGCGTCGGCCCGCGCCGGTGACCTCCGAGACCGGCAGGCCGTCGGCGATGCGCGATCCCAGCAGCACCCGTTCCAGTCGCCGCGCCGCCTCGTCCGGGCGCTCCCTGGCCGCCGCGGGCGACCGATCGGCCGCGAGCCGCTGGGCATAGGCCGCCGGGTGCTTCACGTTCCACCAGCGCAGGCCCGCGACATGGCTGTGTGCACCGGGACCGTAGCCCCACCAGTCGTCCCCGCGCCAGTAGGCGAGGTTGTGACGCGAACGCCGCGCGGTGTCACGGGACCAGTTCGACACCTCGTACCACCGATACCCCGCCGCGGTGAGCAGTCCGTCGGCGAGCTCGTACATGTCGGCCTGGATGTCGTCTTCGGGCGCAGGCACCTCGCCGCGCCGGATCCGGCGTTCGAGCCCGGTGCCGTCCTCGATGATGAGCGCGTACGCGGAGACGTGGTCGGGCGCGTGCGCGATCGCCGTCTCGAGCGACCGACGCCAGTCCGCGACGGTCTCACCGGGTGCGCCGTAGATCAGGTCGAGACTCACGTCCAGACCGGCATCCCGCGCCGCGGCGACCGCCGTCGCCACGTTGGCGGGGTCGTGTGTGCGATCCAGCGCGGTCAGCACGTGCGCGACCGCGGACTGCATCCCGATCGAGAGCCGGGTCACCCCGGCGGCGGCCAGCTCGGCGGTCAGCGCCGGCGTGACCGTGTCGGGGTTGGCCTCGACGGTCACCTCGGCGTCGTCGGCGAGGCCGAACGCGTCGCGAACCCCCGTGAGCATGCGGACGAGGTCGCCCGGCGGCAGCAGCGTCGGCGTCCCGCCCCCGAAGAACACGGTCTGCGCCGGACGCAGAGGTCCACGGGCGGACAGCACGCGGGTCGACAGCGTGATCTCCCTCAGGACTTCGTCCGCGTAGGTGTCCTGTCGCGCCCCGCGCAGCTCCGTGGCGGTGTAGGTGTTGAAGTCGCAGTAGCCGCAGCGCACGCGGCAGAACGGCACGTGCAGATACACGCCGAAGCCGGTGTCGGCGTCGATGGCGAGATCGTCCGGCAGTGCGCCGTCGTCGGGGGCGGGGTCGCCGGGCGGAAGCGCGGCGCCCATCAGGACGGCGTCGCGTACAGCGGGGAGATCGCGCGCAGATACCCCTGGAAGAGCTCTCGCCGGCGACGCTTCACCAGCGGCGGGAGCAGCCGGTACAGCGGTGCGACGGGGCGATCGAAGGCGCGGACGGTGAACCACACCTCGTCGCTGTCCCGCCAGTCCAGCAGGAACGACTCCTCGCCGCTGACGACCGATCCCCGCACCGTGCCCAGAGCGAAGCCCACGCGACGCGGCTCCTCGATCGCATAGATCACACGCAGTTCGGCGTCGGCACGCATGCCCTTCACGCGCCCGTGCAGGTGGATCGTCGTCCCCGCGCTCACATACGGCGTGCCGTCGGCCTCGAAGCGCTGGTCGGCGTCGAGCCGACTGGGCACGACGGGGTTGCCCTCGGGGTCGAAGCTGACTCCGGAGTACATGGGACCCGCTGCGGGACGCACGTCGGTGACGTCCAGGCCCGCACCGCGCTGCGCCGTCCACGACAGCAGCGCGTCGGCGGAGGTCGTGAAGCGGGCTTCACCGCTGCCGATCCGCCAGGAGTCCTCGGCGGGCGTGCTCTTCTCGGGAGGGTAACCCATGAGGTCCGCAGCCTGCGTGGCCCCGACGGCCGCGTAGTCGACGGTCCCGTCCTGGAAGCTTCCGCGGCGCATGGAACTAGCCTATCCTCGCTGTCCGGCCCGCTTCGCTGTCCGGGCCTACTTCTTGTCCTTGCCCTCGACGTCGCCCGACAGCGCGGCGATGAACGCCTCCTGGGGGACCTCGACGCGGCCGACCATCTTCATGCGCTTCTTGCCCTCCTTCTGCTTCTCGAGGAGCTTGCGCTTGCGGGTGATGTCACCGCCGTAGCACTTGGCGAGCACGTCCTTGCGGATGGCGCGGATGTTCTCCCGCGCGATGATGCGCGCCCCGATGGCGGCCTGGATCGGCACCTCGAACTGCTGGCGCGGGATGAGCTTGCGCAGCCGCTCGGTCATCATCGTGCCGTAGGCGTACGCCTTCTCACGGTGCACGATAGAGCTGAAGGCGTCGACCTTCTCGCCCTGCAGGAGGATGTCGACCTTGACGAGGTCGGCGGTCTGCGACCCCGCCGGCTCGTAGTCGAGACTCGCGTACCCCTGGGTGCGGGACTTCAGATGGTCGAAGAAGTCGAAGACGATCTCGCCGAGCGGCATGTTGTAGCGCAGCTCGACCCGATCCTCGCTGAGGTAGTCCATACCCAGCAGCGCGCCGCGTCGTGTCTGGCACAGTTCCATCACGGTGCCCACGTAGTCCTTCGGCAGCAGGATGCCGACCTTCACGACGGGCTCGGAGACCTCGGCGACCCTGCCGTCGGGATACTCGCTCGGGTTGGTGACCACCACGGTCTCGCCCGTGTCGGTGGCGACCTCGTAGGTCACGCTCGGTGCGGTGGTGATGAGGTCGAGATCGAACTCGCGAGACAGCCGCTCCGTGATGATCTCCAGGTGCAGCAGCCCCAGGAAGCCGCAGCGGAACCCGAAGCCGAGCGCGACGGAGGTCTCGGGCTCGTACTGCAGCGAGGCGTCGGACAGCTTCAGCTTGTCGAGTGCCTCGCGCAGATCGCCGTAGTCGCTGCCGTCGATCGGGTAGATCCCCGAGAAGACCATGGGCTTGGGGTCCGTGTAGCCGGCCAGCGCCGTGGTCGCGGGCTTGCGGGCGGTCGTGACCGTGTCGCCGACCTTGGACTGGCGCACGTCCTTCACACCCGTGATGAGGTATCCCACCTCGCCGACACCGAGACCCCGCGAGGGGGTCGGCTCGGGGCTGGACACGCCGATCTCGAGGAGTTCGTGGGTCGCCCTCGTCGACATCATCTGGATGCGCTCGCGCGGCTGAAGGCCGCCGTCGATCATCCGCACGTAGGTGACGACGCCGCGGTAGGCGTCGTAGACGGAGTCGAAGATCATGGCCCGTGCCGGTGCGTCCGCATCGCCGGTGGGGGCCGGGATGTCGCGGACGATGCGGTCGAGGAGCTCGTCCACGCCCTGTCCCGTCTTCCCGCTGACGCGCAGGACGTCGTCGGGGTCGCCGCCGATGAGTCCTGCCAGCTCGGCTGCGAACTTCTCGGGGTCGGCGGCGGGCAGGTCGATCTTGTTGAGCACCGGGATGATGTGGAGGTCGTTCTCGAGCGCCAGGTAGAGGTTCGCCAGCGTCTGCGCCTCGATCCCCTGCGCCGCGTCGACGAGCAGGACGGCGCCCTCGCACGCGGCGAGGCTGCGCGACACCTCGTAGGTGAAGTCCACGTGCCCGGGCGTGTCGATCATGTTCAGTGCGAACGTCGCATCGGCCGACGCCCACGGCATCCGCACCGCCTGCGACTTGATCGTGATGCCCCGCTCCCGCTCGATGTCCATGCGGTCGAGGTACTGCGCACGCATGTCGCGGTCGGCGACCACGCCGGTGGTCTGCAGCATCCGATCGGCCAGGGTCGACTTGCCGTGGTCGATGTGGGCGATGATGCAGAAGTTGCGGATCAGCTCAGGAGGGGTCGCAGACGGCTCGAGAGACTTCAGGGCACGGGGTGACATGTCCCGTGAAGTCTACCGGCGTTGCGTGGCCCTCCCCTCTTCTAGGCTGACGCCATGACGGTCTCGGTGGTACTGGTGCACGGCATCCGCACCTCGGCGTCGATGTGGCGCGCCCAGGTCGCGCATCTCGCTGAGCGCGACGTGCCCGTGACCGCCGTCGACCTGCCGGGTCACGGCGGCCGGATGGCCGAGGATTTCACCCTCGACGGTGCGTTCGCGACGATCGACGCCGCGGTGCGGGATGCCGCGACGCGCGGTCGTGTGCTCCTGTCGGGCCACTCGATGGGCGGACTGCTGTCGGTCGCGTACGTCGGCCACGAGACCAAGCCCCCCGTCGACGGGTTCATCGCGGCCTCGTGCACGTCCCTTCCCCGGGGGATCGGCCTGACCGCGTACCGCACGCTGGCGCGGGGACTGGACGCGCTGCCCGGGCGCGGCCAGTGGCTGGCCGATCGTGTGCTCGATCGCACGCTGCCTCCGGAGACCCGCGCCGACTTCGGCGCGGGCGGCTACGCCTACGACGCGCAGGATCTCGCGCTGCGCAGCCTGTCGGTGCTCGACCTGCTGGCGGCGCTGCGGCGCATCGACGTGCCCACGTGGTTCATCAACGGTCAGTACGACCAGCTCCGCCGCCACGAACGGCTCTTCGTCTCGCAGGTGCCCGATGCCGAGCTGATCGTCGTGCCGCGCACGACGCATCTCGTCACGGCGATGCGGCCCCGCGTGTTCAACGCACTGCTGGACGTCGGGATCGCGACGCTGGCGCGCTGACACGAGCGGTCATGCCCGCCCCGGCGACGGACAGCGCCGCGGCGACGGCGAACAGCAGCCAGAACCCGCCGACGGCGGCCACCAGCGCGGCGCCTGCGAGCGGCCCGAGCAGCTGGCCCCGGTTGGCTGAGACGTTCACGACGCCGAGGTCGCGGGCATGGTCCTCGGCGCGCGGCAGAAGGTCGGTGGCCAGGGCGAGGCCGATGCTGTTGAACGCGCCGTAGCCGACGCCGAGGATCGCCGCCGCCACCAGGGCGGCAGGGTAGGTGGGGGCGACGGCCAGCAGCGTCGCTGCGGCGGCCTGGACGAGGGCGGCCGCGACGACGAGTGGTCTGCGCCGCCCCGTCCGGTCCGAGTAGCGGCCCCCGATCACCGACGCCGCGACGACGAACAGCGTGTACACGAGGATGAGCAGCAGCAGATCGTCCTCCGCCTGCGCAGCCGGGGTGCCGACGCCGTAGAGGAGGAAGAACAGCAGCAGCGTCGTGCCCAGTGCGTTGCCGAGATTCGCCGTGAATCTGCCGGCCAGCAGCCACGCGAAGTCCCGATCCCGCAGGAGCGCGAACCGGTCGGCGAGGCGCCGGCCCGCGGACGACGCGGGCATCGCCGAGAGCGCGTCGGGCGCCGGATCGGGAAGCAGCAGCGTCGCGGCGGTGCCGATCACCGCCATCGCCGCGGCGAGGACCAGATAGCCCGAGACGATGCCGAGCTCGAGGAGGGCGATGGCACCGACGCCGACGATGAGTCCGAGCGCCTGAGCCGACCCCACCGCCGCGGAGGCGACGCCGCGCTGTGCGGTGAGCTGGTCGGCGATGAGCGCGGTGAACGCCGCTCCGGCGACCGCGAATCCGACGGACACGCCGACCCAGGCGGCACCGACCGCCCAGGGTCCCGCGGCGAACGCGAGGACGATGAGACCGGCGACCATCGTCCATACGCCGCCGAGCGCCCAGGGCCGGCGGCGTCCCCAGCGTGAGCGCGTACGGTCCGAGAGCGCCCCCGCGAGCGGTCCGGCGATGACGGCCGCGACACCGCCGGCGCCGAGGACGAGGCCGGAGGAGACGACTCCTCCGATCCAGTCCTCCGGGCCTCCCGGCGTGTTCAGCTGCAACGGGATCAGGAGCTGCAGCGGAGTGAGCTGCACCGCCCAGATCGCGAGCCAGGCGAGCGTGAACAGCGTGAACCAGCTGGCGCCCACGCGCGTCGTCGAGTGCGTCATACGGACTCCTTCATCGCAGACGGATGCCGGCGGCCTCGCCGACGCCGGTTCGGGGCGGCAGGACGATCATGGCGCACGGGGGCGCGCCGACGGCGATGGCGCGGCCGCTGTGGTGAAACCTGGTAAACTCGGTGATTGGCTTGCGTGTGGGTATCTCCCTCACACGACCGCCGTGCGACAGCCCTCTCTTGTCACTCGGCATTTCCATCGCAAACTCCGAACGAAAGATACGTCGACGTGGCGAACATCAAGTCGCAGATCAAGCGCAACAAGACCAACGAGAAGGCGCGCGAGCGCAACAAGGCCGTCAAGAGCGAGCTGCGCACCGTGGTGCGCACCACGCGCGAGGCTGTGGCCGCCGGCGACAAGGCCGCTGCCGAGAAGGCGCTGGCGAAGGCGACCAAGAAGCTCGACAAGGCCGTGAGCAAGGGCGTCATCCACAGCAACCAGGCCGCGAACCGCAAGTCCGCGATCTCGAAGCAGGTCGCCGCTCTCTGAGCATTCCGCACGAAGGCCCGTCCCTTCGGGGTCGGGCCTTCGTCGTCCCCGCGGCACGCCGCGGCCGCGCCGTGCTCAGGAACCGTACGGCGCGCGCGTGGCGACGACGGTGACCAGCCGCTCGACG
>Ga0160450_100142_pt1 | contig 50160 bp, 58 predicted proteins | sample HID1975K_E1MG_FD_108257 | JGI IMG/M metagenome (GOLD analysis project Ga0160450, IMG submission 108257) | Enriched soil microbial communities from UW Madison campus, WI, USA - HID1975K_E1 MG | ecosystem: Environmental > Terrestrial > Soil > Unclassified | place: USA: Madison, Wisconsin...
CCCGGGCGACCTTGCGCACGTCGGCGCCGGCGCGGGCGGCCATCCGGCGCACGCTTTCGAGGCGGTAGCGGGACATGGTGTCGCGCACGGGGAAGGCGATGACCTGGCTCATGCGGCACCGCCCGTGGCTTTGGCGAGCGCCTGCTGCGCCTTCCAGCGAAGAGCACGGATCGGGTTGTTGCTGTCCTGCTCCGGTTCCTCGCCTGCAAGCTCCATGTACCCGTCGAAGGTGGCAACGATGGCAAACAGATCGGGAGCAGCGGCAATCAGCCGGGCGTTTGCCTCGCTGGGCATGCCGGTAGCGGGATCAACGATCTCTGCGGCGATCGCAACGTCATCTGCCGCACTGCGGCTCAGCACGTAGTACTCGTCGATCACGAAGCCAGAAGGGCTGCCGTGTCCGCCATGGCTGACTTCCCAAGGTGCCGGGGTGTGCTTGGGGGCGCTCATGCGGCCACCTCGACCAGATCGGTGTTGCCGCGGGCGATCTCGATGCCACCGGCGGGGACCATGCCGCGGCGCGCGCGGGCGGTGCGGCTCAGCGCCATGGCGGCGTGTGCCAGGTCCTTGCAGAGCTGGGTGGCCTCATCGGGGGAGAGGCTGATGGTGACGTCACCGGCTTTGATGACGACGGTGGCGGTACTGGGGCGTGCTTCCACGACTGGGTGGGCGCGCGCGCTGACGATGAAGCAGGCCATGGAAGTCTCCGTGCCCCGGCCCGGATGGGCTGTTACTGGGGCGACGGAAGTAGAATCACAAAACGTGATCCTTAAGTCAACACGATATGTGATGTTACGGCGCGCGTTTTATGAACTGGGCGAATTCCGTTCAGGAAATCGCCCAGATTAGGCTTATCGCTGGTCGAAGGAGTTGCGGAGGATTCCCGCTTCCTCGAAGGACACGTCGTCCCGGATGCACTCGCGGGCTCGATCCAGATCGCGGTGGAGGGCGATCAATTCGTCATCGGTCAGGTCGTCGATGCCGGCTTTACCCAGCGTGGCTTGGTCGACAAGCAGCTGCATGCCGAACTGCCTATACGTTCGCGCCAGCGACCGGATCATCCGGATGTGGCTCTCACGGACCACTGAATCAAAGCCGGGCGTTGCCAGCTCCGATACAGACTTAAGTGGAAGACGCGCCTTAGGCGCTGCGTTGATTCGCTCTACCAACTTGTGGAGCAGCGCTTCCGTTTTGCTCATCTATTCCTTTGCCCCTTTCCTGATCACGCTTATCGCGCCACTTCGCAAAATCCACCAGGTTCCGTTGATCGGCCGGGCGGTCGTCCGCCGCAATCCACTCGTACACGTCTGCGAACAGGTCGGCCTCGGTTTCAAATTCGACGGCCTTGCCCAACGTTGCGAACGCATCGACTAAGAAGCGGTACGTGCTGGCGAGGATGGCAGGATCGGGTCGCGCGGATTGAGACACCTGCGCTTCACCGAAGAGCGAGGCGACTGATACGCCCAACGCCTTGGCCAGGAGCGGAACCTCGGACACCTTGGGTTCGCGCGCGCTAGGTGCTGACGACTCGTAATTCGCGATGCGGCTTTGGCCCGACCAGCCACAGGCAAGTGCCAAGGCTTCTTGGGTCATCCCACTGCGGAGACGGGCGGCGCGGAGGTTGTCAGAAAAGGCCATGCCGCAATTCTTCACGGTCTGTGATGTTGTGCCAACACAAAACGTGTTGCACACAGGATCACGATATGTGATGCTACTGGGCATGGACGCACTCGACAAAGCTGTGAAAGCCGCCGGCGGGGTCACTTCCCTCGCCATTTCCTTGGGCGTAGGACAGAACACAGTGAGCAACTGGCGCAAGCGCCGACGTGTGCCGCCAGGCCACGTGATCAAGATTGAGGCGATCACCGGCGTTTCCCGGCACGAACTGTGCCCGGCCGTGTTCGGCCCGGCGACCGACGGCAGCATCTCGCCGGTCACATCGATCGCACAGGCGCAGATCACCAAGCGCGCGCTGCGAGAGAAGTTGGGGCTGGGCAATGACGGACACCTGGCCAAGGTGCTGAAGCTTCCCGTTGGCCAGGTCCAGGCCTGGCCGGAAGAGCAGGGCGTCCCAGCCCTCCCGCAGGTGGTGCAACTGCTCGGCATTCAACCGCAACCAGAAGCCGCCACCGCGCCAGAAGACACGGATATCGACCGAATCGTTTCTGTTGACGCGGCCTGACGCGCCGCGCGCTGCATTGCGTTGTTTCACCCATTCCTCCTGAGGCATTCATACGGACATGTACGCAGACCCTTCGAACATTCGTGATAACCCGATCAAGGTCCGGTTCAACGACTCCGAAAAAGCTGTGATTGAGGCATTGGCGAACTTCAACGGCCGCCAGCCGGCTGTCTTCGTGCGCGACCTGGTGCTGGCTGGCCTCGCGTCGTTGGAACAGCGTAGCTCTGATGCAGACGCCGCCTGAAGGGCCAGAAGAGTCCCGATGGAGGGCCTATGGAAATACTGCTGTCGCGCGACGAGCGAAAACGCCTTGAGCAGTACGCGGCCCACGCAGGGATGACCGTTGACCAGGCCGCAACCGATCTGGCACGCGCCGAATTGGGGCGGCGCTACCGGCTCTCCCGAAGCAATGGCGATGTTGTCCCTTTTCAGGCCCTCAAGCGGCCCGATGAATCAACGAGGTAGTACCGATGAGCAGCCGTCTCGCGCGCTCGACCGATATCAGCACCAGCCACGAGGCCGCCGCGCACGTGGTATCCACCGGCCTGCAGACCGCCCAGCAGGACCGCGCCGCCGACGCCGTAAAGGCACATCCGGGCATGACAAGCATGGAGCTGGCAAAGGCAACCGGCCTTGACCGGCACATGCTCGGACGGCGTCTGCCTGAGCTGTTGGAGCGTTGCCGTGTGTGGCGTGGTCCGAAGAAGACATGCGAGATCAGCCGCGTCAGCGCGTGCACTTGGTGGCCGGTGGCCCCGGGCGAGAACCTGGCACTGGGGCTCTGACATGAGTTTTGAAGCATTCGCATGGGCTGCCCGGCAGCGGGTCACCAGCACGCAGAAGCTCGTGCTGTTGATGCTGGCCGAGCGCCACAACAAGGACACCGGGCAATGCCGCCCCAGCCACGACACGCTGGCGGACGACTGCGGGCTTACCCGCCGCTCCGTGATTGACCAGATTGGGCGGCTGGCCGATGCCGGTTACATCACCGTCCTGGCGCGGGCAAACGGCAACGTCAAGTTGCCCAACCAGTATCTGTTGAACTTCCATTTTGGCGTGCAAGCGAAGCCGAAGGCTCCGGACCATGACCCGTATTTGGTGGTGAACGACGTTCACCACCCTAGTGAATCAGGTTCACCAGGGGTAGTGAATGACGTTCCAGAGGTAGTGAACGACGTTCACCAGGGTAGTGAACGACGTGCACATGAACCAGGAATACAACCAGGAATAGAACCTAAGAGCAGGAAGAAGCGCGCGAGCGCGCCTGCCGCCCAACCGGCGGAACTGGATTTCTCTTCCTGGCCGAGCCCGCCGTCTCCGCAGGTACTTGGCGACTGGCTGCACCTGCGCCGCCAGCGCCGCGCTCCGGTCACGCCGACCGTGCTGGCCAGCTTCGGCACCGAACTACACCTCGCCGCGCAGATGGGCTTCTCCGTCGATGACTGCCTAACGAAGTGCTGCAACCGCAACTGGCAGGGCTTTGAAGCCGCCTGGCTTGCCCGCGACACCCCGACCAACCACCGCAACGCTGGAGCCAACCATGCAATCGTTCACCCAGGTTCTGCCGACCACGTCACCCAGCTCCGCCAGCAGTACGAGCGAGAGCAGGGAGGCGGTGGCCACGCTGGCGACGCAGGAATTGTTGACGGCGAATTCAGCGTCGTCCGGTGAGTCCGACGCACGGGCCATGTCTGCGCTGTGGACCTTGTGGGAGCGCATGGCGGCCATGTTCCCGGCGAAGTGGGCCCGAGCGAACGGCGCAGCGCCGGTTGCGCAATCCGGGGCGCTGACGACGGCCGGCGAAGTTTGGCTGCAGTGCATCAGCGGCCTGAGCCCGAAGAAGCTGGCCGCCGGCCTGTCGGCCTGCATGCGGGACGCCCTGGAATGGCCGCCGAACCCGCCACGCTTCCGGGCCATGTGCTTTGACGTTCCGGCGCTCGCCCAGGTGCAGCAGGAAGTGCGGCCGGGCCGTGCGCAGTGCGGATTTACGGTGCTGGTGCGGTCGTTCCTGGACCTGCACCACTTCGCCAGCGCCGAGGATGGCTATCAGCAGAGCAGGATGCTGCAGGACGCCTACGAGCGCGCCGTGCGGCATGTGGTCGACGGCAAGCCGGTCCCCGAGCCCGCCCTCGCGCTGCCGCCGGTTCACCCCGTCGTCAACCCGGTGCGTGACCGCGATGCCGCGCGAGCAGCCATGGCGCGCGCTGCGGCGGACCTGGGGTTCGATGGGGAAGGGTTGGCCGCCTGATGCGCTCGGACAACAACCAACTGGACATTTTCCACCACGACCCACGCCTGCAGGGCCCTGCGCTCAGGAAGCTGGCAAAGGCGTACCGGGCCGCTGCCGAGACAGCGCTGCGGGACGTGCAGTTCACCGCCAGCGAGCGCCAATCGCGGCACGACTACTACCTGGCCGAGGCGAAGCGCCTTGAGGCAGAGGCGCGGCAACTTGCCCGACCGCCGCGCCGCCGCACCCGTTCGACCGGAAGTGCGCGCTGATGTGGTCCAGCGCTCCACCGCCGACAAAGGCCGAGGCCGCCCGCATCGAACTGGCGAAGACGGGCCCCTGCATGGCCTGTCTGGTCCGGTTCTCGGAGGGCCTGATGGCTCAGCGCCATGTGGTCTACGGCTGCGAATACAACCACGCCAAGTCTGGGGATAGGCGGCGCGGCCACTTCTTCGGGTACGCCCTGTGTCAGTGGCACCACCAGCGATACCGGCACGAGCACATGACTCAACAGCAGATGGTGGATCGATGGGGGCCGCCCCTGCACTGGTCCAAGAAATTCCATGAGGCATTCGGTTCGGACGACGAGCTGATAGCCCAGCAGACCTTCATCAACGAACAGAGGCAGGCAGCATGACCACCAAAACCAATCCGACCCCGGTCACGGTCCGCGCCTGGCTGACCGAGAACGCGATCGACGCGCCCTGGACGTCGCTGGCGATCTCCGAGGGCTGCGGCGCCGAGACAACCGACCAACGCTCGGCTGTGCGCGACGCGGTTCGTTACTGCGTCGCCGCAGGGTTCCTGGCTCGTACAGAAACGAAGATCGGGCCCGTGTACCAACTGACGGGGCAGGGCATGCCGCGGGTGGTGCTCACCGATGCTGAGCGTAAGCAGCGCCAGCGCGAGAGGGATGCGCGGCGGGTCAGGCCGCCGCGGCCGCCGCGCCAGCGCGCACCTGCCGCCCCGAAGCGTTCCCGCGCTGCCCGGGTGGAGATGCAGGCGGCGAACACACCGGTGCCTGCCAAGGTGAAGGCTATGCCTCCCGTGGAGACCTTGGAGCAGTTCGAAGCCAGGGGCGGGAAGGTGGAGCGTCTGCCCGCATGCTGGGAGCAGGCTGCATAGGGGAAACGGTCGCGGTCGGTGCGACGCGATGGCTGCAAGCTGGACGGATGGACCTGACCCGCTACGACGACAAGGCGCTGGTGCTGCTGGGCAGCATCCAGCAAGACATAGCCGCTATGCGATGGACGAGGGCGTGGACAACCCCCGCCAGCCGCTGCGAGGCAGAGCAGGCACTGCGGCGGGCACGCGCGCTGCGCCGAGAAATCAATCGACGAACGCACAAGGGGTATGGGCATGGGAAACGTACGTGAGCTGCTGTCCAGCCGGATGGGGCCGACAACAGTTAACTTCGACACGGGCCGAGGCGGTAAGCCTGATTTGACCAATCAGGATATCGCTGCGGCCCTAGGGATGGTTCCGCAAGGTCTAGGCAGGGAGCTGCTCGAGGCGTGTTGGTGGCCTGATGCAGCAGCGAGAAGAAGCCACAAACTCCGTGACGCGGTGATCGCGTTGGTTGAGCCGGAGTTCCGGAGGCAGCAGCAAGCATTAAGCGAGGCCCGCATCAACCTGGGCTTGGCAGAAATCTGTATGGGATGGGCCGGCCATGTCACACATCAGCAGCGGCAAGCAAAGCAGCATGCAGCGCGAGAGTTGGAAGCGGTGAAGGCAGGCTGTTGGCCAAACAGTACGTTGGATTCACTAGCTACGCTTGCAGGTGCGGCGATAGCAGAAATCGCTGAGCGACCGATCTGCAGAGGATGCCAAGGGGCGGGTAAGCGCGAATTGGCGCAAGCAGTGCTGATCTGTCCAGAGTGCGACGGTGCAGGAATTGCTGGCAAGAGCGACAGGCGAAGGGCGGCAGCAATTGGGCGCGATGAATCGACCTACCGTTCCACCTGGCGACCAGTTTACGAGTGGATCTACGAGCGAATGGAAGTGGCGGAATCCGATGCGGCGAAGAGGCTTCAAGCGGCATTGGGGCACTGCGCTGCTTAGTAATTATTCGCGGGATTGAGGCTCCCGCGACGCCATCGATAGCGTCTCCAGTATCGCGAAACGACCTCGTAAAGAGGGCGTCAACCAATCAGCACTTTTCGCGATGAGTGCATGCCGCGCCGCTGATTAAGGCGGTGTGGTCAACTGGAGAACTGCCAAATGACCAGCACGACCAACCTTCCCGCCGTAAACGTCCACCCCCCTAAAGGTGAAGGCTCCACATCGTCGGGATTCTGGGGCAGCGCCCTGGGGATGACCAACGCAAAAGACTTCAGCGGTAGCCTTGAAGATCACGAAGGACCGATCGAGGACGACCCCGGTGCAGTGGATCAAGAATATGATGATGCATACTGGCATCTCGTAACGAACACGGAGTTCCTGAAACTCCCTCTGTCCGTTCAGAACCTCGTCGTGAGCGACCACGCGCTGACCAAGCAGGTATCCGAGTTCTTCAAGGACGGCGGCAAAATCAGTGTCGTCGACGGCCTGGCTCGCCAGGCGGAATACGATGTCAACACCAAGACCATTCGAATTCGAAAGTCCATTCTTGACGATGCTGAGGCCAACTTTGAGGATGCGCAGTATGCTGCTACGACGCTTATTCATGAGCTTGGTCACTATCTGGACAAGCGGCCTTATAACCCAACTTCGCGCGATGAAACGGCGGAGTGGTACTTGCACAGTGAAATGCTGGCTGGTCTCTACCAGCTCCTGCATTGGCAGATCAGCCGCGGCGCGACTGGCGTCACCGCTGGCGATTACAACGAGGGCTACACGGCGATGTATCTGAGCTACATGTCCCATGGCAATCTGGACCAGCTGCTCAACGAGATGAAGTCCCAGTTCCGTACGCATCGCGGGGATCAGATGGAGGCATGGCGGAACCTCTACCAGCCCTAACCGAACCGTGCGGGATTGTTGATCCCGCAGTTTAACGGGTAGATTCACTAGCATCGCAGCGATCAAAGCCCCGGCCACGGCCGGGGCTTTTTCTTTGCCCGCCATCCAGACCGGATTAACCCTCGCGCCAAGCCGGCAGCGAGGCGGGCACCTATTGACCAACACCGGGAGGGGCGTATGCCGAACCGGACAATTCACGGGGCAACCATGCGGGACGAAATCATCAGTACTGCCGCGGGTGCTGCGGCCAAAGTCACGCCGCCGGTTGCGGTTGCGGGCGCGCTGGCAGGCGGCGTCAACCTCGACCGCCTTGTCGTCATCCTGACCGTCGTGTACCTGGTCGGACAGATCACCCACTTGGCTTGGCGCTGGGTCCGCGAGTGGCGGCAGTCGAAGGCAGCGAAGGCATGAACCGGCCGTCGGGCTTTCCAATTCGAACGGTTGTCGCGGGGATTGTGCTGAGCGCCGCCGGCCTCATCACCATCGTCTCCCGCGAGGGCTACACGGATACGGCAGTCATCCCGACGAGGAATGATCGGCCGACCGTCGGGTTCGGTTCGACCTTCCACGCGGATGGCACGCCGGTGCGTCTCGGCGACCGCACGACACCGGCACGGGCGCTTCACACTGCCCAGGCTCACATCGCCGGCGAAGAGAAGCGCTTTCGGGCTTCCCTGCCTGGTGTGACCCTGACGCAGGGCGAATACGACCTGTATCTGGACTTCACCTACCAATACGGCACCGCCAACTGGCAGGGGTCGTCCATGCGCCGCCAGCTGCTGGTGGGCAACTACCGCGCAGCGTGCGATGGCCTGCTGCAGTGGAAGCGGGCAGGCGGCTATGACTGTTCGACGTTGGTCAATGGCCAGCCGAACAAGGTGTGTTGGGGCGTGTGGGATCGGCAGCAGGAGCGGCACGCCAAGTGCATTGCCGAGCTGGGCCAATGAGTCGGGCCTACCTCACTGCTGGCCTGCTGATCGCCTGGCTGGCGTGCTGCACCTTGTCGTTTGCAGCGGGCTGGTCGTGGCGGGGTGATCGGGCGGAACTTGCCGGGACGATAGCGGCGAATGCTGCGACCCAAGAAGCCCTCAGTGGCGAACAGGTAGCCCGGTCGGTCGACCGTGACCAGGTGAACGAAGTACAGCGGGCGGCCGATGCCGCCGATGACCGACAGGAACAGATCAATGCGGACTATCAAACGCGCATCGCGGCCGCTGCTGCTGGCCGCGATGGTGAGCTTGGGCGGCTGCGCAGCCACTGGGCCAGTTGCGAAACCAGCCGCCTGGCCGACGGTGCCGCCGCTGCCGCAGCAGCTGCTGAAGAAAACCGATTACGCCGGGTCAGTGCGGCGGGAATTGTACGAGCCTGCGAACTTGCCCAGTCCGAGCGCGACGAAGCCGTAGACCGATATCAGGCCGTGGAAACGGCCATCAACGGCGCCAAGCGCCCCTGAATTGCGGAGATCATCATGGCCCGAACCATCAACCTGCTGGGCATGACGTTGTGGCCGTCGCGTGCTGCAAGGCTGCTTGATCTGGAGGCGCGCGTACTCGCTGCGGAAAATTCGATCGCCACCACCACGGGTCATGTGTTGCCTGCTCTCAATGAGCGAATCGCCCAGGTCGACCGCGCCGCAGGCAACGTCATCACCGCATTGGAAACCCGCGTGGCCGAGATGGAGGGTCAGCTAAGCCTGCTGAGGCAACGCACGCCGGCACCCTCCAAGATCGTCAAGGCCGGCAAGCGCAAGCCCGCCCGGCCCCAGCGTCCGCGGCGCTGATGCCAAGGGGCCGCAATGGCAAGGCGCTGCTGGCGCTGGGTCGGCTCAAGCCCGGCCAGATGAACAAGACCGAGAAGGCCTATGCGGATGTCCTGCAGGAGCTGCACCACACCGGCAAAGTCCTGTGGTTCCGCTTCGAAGGCATCAAGCTGCGCTTGGCCGACAGCACGTTCTACACCCCTGACTTCGCCGTGCTAGCCGCCGATGGCGTGTTGGAGATGCACGAGGTCAAGGGGAAGTGGATGGACGACGCCAGAGCCAAGATCAAGGTTGCCGCCGACCAGTACCCGTTCCGCTTTGTCGCCGTTCGTGTGAAGCCCAGGAGGGATGGTGGCGGCTGGGCCGTTGAGGAGTTCTGAGAGTAGCGGAGCGCACCGCATCAGCCAGCGGACACGACACCGGCCACCAACAGCGTGTTCGCAGTAGACGTCCAGATATCGAAGGGCCGCCACGAGCGGCCCTTCTGCTTTTCCGTGGTCTGGCCCGATGGCCGGATCGGGGACCCACGCCGTACCGGCACCACAAGTAAGGAGCAACACCAACAATGAGCAAGACCGAAAACGAAGTGAAGAACCAGCTGGCCCGCAGCGGCCATCCCACCATCGACGAACCGATGGACAACTCCGATTGGGACGTTCGCGGCAGCGTCATCAACGAGAACGGCCGCCCCGTCGGCGTCAACTTCTCGGGCAACATCGATGGCGCTGGCCTGTCCGGCCAGGTGAAGTCGGGCTCGGCCAACGTGAAGGTGAGCGGCAACGACTCGTTCCTCAACCTCTCGTACAAGAACGAGCACGTCACCGGCACGGTGGGCTACGTCGTCGGCAACGACCAGGCTTCGCTGACCGGCACCTTCGACAGCAACGGCAACCTGTCCGGCTCGGGTCGCGTCAAGTTCAAGGACGCTACCTTCGACATCTCGCCGTCCAGCGTCGGTGCCTCCCTCGACTTCGGTGGCGGCTGGAGCGGCAGCGTCTCCCAGCAGTTCGGTGGCGGGATGGGAATCAACTTCTCGGGTGGTTCCAGCTTCGGCGGTGGCAGCAGCTTCAGCCTGGGCTTCGGTGCCCAGAGCTCGGGCGGAAGCTGGGGCGTGAACGCCAAGTTCCAGCTGATCATCCTGACCAACTGATCGAAGCCTTCGGCCGGGGTTTTCCCCGGCCGAAGCATCACGGCGAGTGGCGACCAGGTCGCCAAGGAATCGAGATGGACGAACGTATCCAGAACCTGCTGACCACGACTGAGTCGCTGCTGGCTTCGAACATCGAAACGCGAGCTGCAGTCGTTGAGCTTGTGGCAGTGATTAAGACTCAGCATGAGCACATTGGCTTGCTGGTGCAGGCCGTGGCTTTGCTGCTAGGCGAAGACCTAGGCACACCGCTTGAAAAGCCTGACGGACCGTCAGAGGCACCGCGTACCGACATGGACGGGAACCTGTACTGATGAGGGCCACCCATACGAGGTACTCGCGGCGCACGCGCCAGGCCGGCGGCAGCGCCTTCGCTCACCTGTACGGCACAGCCCGATGGCAGCGCACGCGCAAGGCGCAACTGGACCGTGAGCCGCTGTGCAGCAAGTGCAGCGCTAGAGGGCACGCGACTGTGGCCACGGTGTGCAACCACACCAACGGTCACCCTGCCGGCGAGACGGAGGAGATGTTCTGGAACGGACCCTTCGACAGCCAGTGCGCCAACTGCCACAACACCGACCAGGTGCGCTTGGAGCGGGGTGGGGTGCACATACGCGGGTGTGACAACGACGGATGGCCCATCGGGTCGTGAGGTCTGGGCGGAAACGCCGACCGATGCACTTATCCACAGGAGCCTGAACGAAAGTCGCCCATTCAGGTAGGGGGGGTGAATTTATGCGGATTGCGGCCGCCTAGACCGTGCGTCCCCTGTTCTTTCCGTATCCACAATTCGCGGGACGACCCTGAGAGGGGTGCCCGACCTGCCGAAAAAGCGCAGATTTTCAGAGGTTTTTCATGGCCAGGCCCCGATTGCCCGTCGCAAAAGCCGCGACCGGCGGTGCGGCCGTCAAGAATCCGGGGCGCCATGCCGGCAGGAAGAAGCCGAAGGGCACGCGGGTGCTGGGTGAGCCGTACAAAACAATGACCGCGGCGCAGAAGCGGGCCTGGGCGGAGTTCGAGCGGGAGATGCCCTGGCTCAACGCCTCGCACCGCGTCCTGCTCAGGCTGGCGTGCTTCTGGACGGCCAAGATGGATGACCCCGAGGCTGACTTCGGTGTGTCTGCAACCCAAGCGCTCAGCTCGATCCTCTCGAAGCTGGGCGCCACACCGGTGGATGAGTCAAAGGTTTCGCATGGCACAGACGAAGACGACCCCGACGACGAGTTCTTCGGGGGCGCCGGCGCCGGTCGATCGCACTAAGGCCTACGCCTTGGACGTGCTCGCCGGCCGCATTGTGGCCGGGCCGCACGTCCGTAACGCCTGCAGGCGCCACCTTCAGGACCTGATGCAGGGACCCGAGAGGGGGCTCCGCTTCGATCTAGAGGCGGCAGAGTTCGCATTCGGCTTCTTCGAACGGATCCTGCGGCTTTCCGAGGGCCAATTCGAGGGCCGCAAGTTCGAGCTGCATCCCTCTCAGGCTTTCATCGTCGGATCCCTGTTCGGTTGGAAGGGACCTGACGGGTTCCGTCGCTTCCGCCGGGCGTACATCGAGCAAGGGAAGGGCAACGGGAAAAGCCCGCTCGCTGGCGGCCTCGGGCTGTTGGGGATGACGGCCGCCGGCGAGGCTGGCGCGCAGATTTACTCTGCCGCTGCCAAGAAGGACCAGGCAGGGATCCTCTTCGCCGACGCCGTGAAGATGGTCAAGCAATCACCGGCTCTGGCCAAGCGCGTGGAGTTCGCCGGCGGCGAGGGGCGTGAGTACAACATGGCCCACCAGGCCAGCCAGAGCTTCTTCCGGCCTGTATCGCGCGACACCGGCAAGACGGGTTCGGGTCCGCGGCCTTTCTTTGTCCTGGTGGACGAGGTCCACGAGCTGCCCGACCGCAAGATCATCGAAATGCTTGAGCGCGGCTTCAAATTCCGCCGCGAGCCGCTGCTTTTCATGATCACCAACTCCGGTAGCGATCGCACTTCGGTGTGCTGGGAAGAGCACGAACACGCGGTCAAGGTCGCGGCGGGCCACACTGCCGCGGTGAATGACCCGACTTTCGTGGGCGACCCGATTGACGACCGAACCTTCAGCTACGTGTGCGCGCTGGACGACGGCGACGATCCGCTGGAAGACCCGACGTGCTGGGCAAAGGCCAACCCTCTGCTCGGCGTCACCATCACAGAGCAGTACCTCTCGGACCTGGTCAAACAGGCGAAGGCGATTCCGGGTTCCTTGAACGGGATTCTTCGCCTTCATTTCTGCATCTGGACCGACGCGGAGACGGCGTGGATGACCCGATCAACTCTTGAGCCGGCGCTCGCCGACTTCGACCCTGCGCAGCATCACGGATCAAAGGTCTATCTGGGGCTCGACCTCTCGCAAAGCCGCGATATCACGGCCCTTGGGGCGGTGGTGGAAACCGGCAGTGTCGAGGTGTCGGTGGTGGTGGACGGACAGACGCAGATGATCAGCAAGCCCACCTACGACGGGTGGGTGGAAGCGTGGACCCCGGGCGACACCGTCGCGGCGCGCGAGCTGCGCGACAAGCTGCCGTACCGGACATGGATCAATGGCGGGCATCTGCATGCACCGCAGGGACAGACGATCAGCTTCCGCCATGTCGCTCAGACCTTGGCCGAGTACGACCGGGATTACCTGGTCGAGCTGATTGCCTACGACCGATATGCGTTCCGCAAGTTCGAAGACGAGGTGCTCGAACTTGGGTTGTCGCTGCCATTTGCCGAGCACCCCCAGGGCGGCACGAAGAAGGGCAGGCCGTTGGAAGTGGCCGTGAAGGCAGCGGAGGACCAAGGGCTACCACCGCCTGAGGGCATGTGGATGCCGGGCTCGCTGCGGCTCTTCGAGGAAGCGCTGCTTGAGGGTCGGCTTCGGCTCAAGGGAAACCCCGTGCTGGTGTCCGCAATCATGTCGGCCGTCATCGAGTCGGACAAATGGGAGAACCGCTGGCTATCCAAGGCGCGTTCGGTGAACAAGATCGACGCCGCGGTGGCCCTTTGCATGGCCTTCGGTGCTGCGCAGGCCATGCCGGCCGAAGCCGGCGGCATTGATGACTACCTCGAAAACGGCTTCTTTGGACTGATCGGATGACAAATTTTCGCTGGTACAAGCCGATGAGCTGGCGGTTCTTCGGCTACAACGACCCCGCGACGGGTGACTACGTGGAGGTCGACCTTTCGGTAGGCGGAAAAGGCACCAAGGCCGGTGTCCGCGTGACCTCCAAGTCAGCGCTGACCGTGAGCATCGTGTGGGCGTGCTTAAAAGTGCTCAGCGAGTCTGCCTCCGGCCTGCCTTGGAAGCTCTACGAGGATGTGGGCGGCGTCCGTTCCCTGGTAAAGGGCAGTAGCCCGCAACGGCGTCGGCTATTGCGGCTGTTGGCCAAGCCCAACCCCTACGTCAAATGGCTGGACTTGATCAAAGCCATCGTCGTGAACATGGGGCTGCGCGGCAACGCCTTCGCCATCATCCAGCGCAGCGACGACGGCGAGTGGATCGGGTTGATTCCTGTCTCGGCCGACAACATCCGCATCGATACCGACGACGGTTTGCTCTACTGGGCGAACATCGGCGGAAAAGAAGCGCCGGTGTCCCCGGTCAACATGCTGCACTTCAAGCTGTTCAGCACCGACGGCATCGTGGGGCTGTCGCCGATCGAGTACCAGGCCGAATCGATCGGCCTCGCGCGCGCGGCGCAGGATTGGTCTGCACGCTTCATGCGGAAAGGTGGCTTCACCGGTGGCTACATCATCTATCCGGGCTTCCTGACCAAGGAGCAACAGGCTCAGATCAAGGCCAAGCTGCCAGACATTCGCCAAGGCGACGTAGACGACCTGGGAAAGATGGCGATCCTGCAGGGCGGGCCGACGATCACGCCGGCCGGCATGACGCAGAAAGACAGCCAGTTCATCGAGTCGCAGCAGTTCCAGGAAGAGGCGCTGGCCGGAATCTGGGGCGTCCCGCTGTACCTCACGAATCGGGCGCGCTCCACGTCCGTGCTTGGGTCGAACCTTGAGCAGCAGACCAGTGGGTTTGTGACCTTCGGCCTGAAGCCCTACCTGGACGCCATCGAGAGCGAGCTCAACGACAAGCTCTTTGGCGAAAGCATCATGTTCGTCGAGGCAGTGGTGGAAGGGCTGCTGCGGGCCGACAGCACCGCGCGAGGCAACTACTTCAAGACCGCACTGGGCGGCTCCGGCGGCTCCGGCTGGATGACCATCAACGAGGTTCGGGTGAAGGAAAACCTGCCCGTGTTGGACGGTGACCAATACAACCAGGTCACCCGATGGACGAGCAACAAGCCCGACTCGATCGGGGACGACAACAGCACGGGAGATCCGGCAAATGCTTAACACCTTCGCCTGCCCCTTAGAGGTCAAGTCCGCTGACGATTCGGGCAACTTTGAGGGATACGCCTCGGTATTCGACAACATCGACCTGGGCGGCGACGTAATCGTCCCCGGGGCCTTCACCACAGTGAAGACCACCCGCACCGGTCGGTTGCGACTGGCGCTGTACCACAACCTGACGCGGCTGATCGGCGACGCCGCGTTCAAACAGGACGGTAACGGGCTGCTGCTCAAGGGCAAGGTCAACCTCAACGTCAGCTACGCCAAGGACGCCTACGAGCTGATGAAGGCCGGCACGCTCGATGAGATGTCGGTTGGCTACAACCCCATCGAGGACGCGATGGAGACCCGCGACGGGCGCCGCGTCCGCGTCATCAAGCGCGCCGAACTGTGGGAGGCGTCGATCGTCCCCTTCGGCATGAACCCGGAGGCGCAGGTTCTCAGTGTGAAGTCGGACCTGCGCGCTTTCGAATGTGCCCTGCGCGAGCGCATGGGCCTGTCTCAAAAGGAGGCGGCTGCCGTCGCCTCGCTCGGCTTTCCTGCGATCCACCGAGACGGTGGCATGGCGGACACGGAGACCGTGAAAGAGCTGAAGCACCTCGGCACATCTATCCAATCCATTTTTGAGGGACTGCACGCATGAGCGACAACATCACCGATATCCGCGAAGGCCTGGAAAAGCAGCTGAAGGAAGGCTTCGCCGGCCTGCAGAAGAAGTACGACAGCGCCTCCACCGAGATCGAGAAGGGCAACAAGGTCACCAACGAACTCAAGAGCCAGATCCAGACCGCCACCGACGAGATCCAGAAGGTGGTGGACAAGGTGCTCAAGCTGGAAGAGAAGGGCGTTGCGCTGGGCAACCAGCCGGGCCAGAAGAAGGGTTTCATCGACTTCATCAAGGACAATGGCGAGTACAAGTCTCTGCTGAGCCGCGAGAAGGGCTCGGCCGAGATCGAAGTCAAGAAGGAAGAGCTGGCCGCGATGGAAACCAAGGCCGTCACCAGCGCCGGCATCGTCGTGCCCAACTTCGACCCGACCATTCAGCCGGGCATGCGCCAGGAACTGCGTATCCGCGACCTGATCCCGTCGATCTCTGTCACCGGCCAGAGCTACACCTACTTCCGCGAGCTGCTGCACACCCGCGGTGCGGGTCCGGTGGCCGAGGGCGGTGCCAAGCCGCAGAGCAACGTCACGTTCGAGCAGAAGACCGACCTGGTCAAGAAGCTGGCCGTCTGGATTCCGGTGACCGACGAAACCCTGGACGACGTGCCGCAGATGTACGGCTACCTGCAGCAGCTGCTGCGCTACGACCTCAAGCTGGAAGAGGAAGCGCAGATCCTGAAGGGTGACGGCCTGGGCAACAACCTGCCGGGCCTGATGACGGACGCCTTCGTCTTCGATGATGACCTGTCCAAGGCAAGCGATACCGCCATCGACACCGTGCGGCGCGCCATCTACCAGGTTCGCAAGCAGTCCAAGCTGTCGGCCGACGCGACGGTGATGACCGAGCTGGACTGGATGAACATCGAGCTGGAGAAGGACAGCCAGAACCGCTATCTGTTTGCCAACCTGCAGGGCTTCGTTACCCCGATCCTGTGGGGCCGGCCGGTGGTTGCCTCGGACAGCATGGACGAAGGTGACGGCACCACCACCGGTGGCGAGTTCCTGGTGGCCAACTTCCAGCGCGGCGCGACGATCTATGACCGCATGAACTTCCTGTTCAAGGTCGGCATGATCAACGACGACTTCGTGAAGAACCAGCGCGTGTTGCTGGTCGAAGAGCGCCTGGGCCTGGCCAAGCGTCGCCGCGAGGCGTTCGTCAAGGGCCGCTTCAAGCCGGCCGCCTGATCCAACTGCCATCCCGTGGTGACGGCCGCTGATGCGGCTGCACCACCTTCCGGAGAGTCATACAGATGAAGATCAAAGTCCTTTGGGGCTTCTGCGGCGACGTGGAGAAGCTGGGCCCCGACACGAACGGCGACTCGCGTTCGCCCACGCGCGCCGGCCAGGTATTCGAGAACGTCGAAGACGAATACGCATACACCCTGATCGGGAAAGGCCTGGTGCAGCAGTTCGATGGTTCGGCACCCGCCTCCACGAAACCCGCCGCTGCACCTTCCCCGAGCCAGCCCGGCCCCGTCGTCACGCTCCAGCCAGCGCCGGCCGATATCAAGGTGGTTGGGCCGTCGACTGGCGGTGCCGAGGAAGGTGGAGCCGAGGCGGCTCCTGTCTCTGGCGAGGCAGCGTCTGTCGACGCAGCATCGACCGCGCCGGCGGAAGCGGCGCCCACCGCAGCGGCCGAGCTGGGTTCTGACGCTGAGAAGACTGCGCTGGTTGCCGAGCTGGAAGCCGCAGGTGTCGTCTTCGACCGTCGCTGGGGTGTCGCCAAGCTGGCCGAGGCTCTGAAGAGCGCTCAGGGCGCGAAGGTGGATTAATGGACGTCGCCCTCGATCTTGCCCTGGTGCGGGAGCAGTGCCGCATCGTCGATGAGGTCAGCGACCTTCTGTTGCAGTCCTATGTCGACGCGGCAGTGATACACGTGCAGATGCATTGCGACCGCACATTGGTCGAGGGCGATCCCACGTCGGACGACCAGATGGCCTTCACTGCCGACGTTCGCCAGGCGGTCCTCTTAATGGTTGGCCATTGGGCCGAGAACCGCGGAGCCGCCGGCGAGCTGAGCACCGAAATCGCCTTGGGTGTGTCGCGGCTGCTCTGGTACAGGAAGAGATTCTGATGGCCACCCATGCAGGCGAGCGACGCCACAAAATCCGGTTCGAGCGGCCGGTGATCGAACGGGATCCCCTCGGCGGCGATTCTGCTGTCCGTTGGGAACTGGTCGTTGAGGTGTGGGCCAAGAAGACCAACCAGCTGAGCGCTACGGCCGAAGCGGTGGCTGCTGGCGCGGACAGATATCGGGAGCAGGTTCGCTTCGACCTGTTGGCGCGAAAGGTGGATCCAAATTGGCGAATCGTGGAAGGTGGCACCATCTACGACATCAAGAGCGCCGGCACCAGCAATGATAGAGGTGAAACTGCCGTCCTGGCCGTATCGGGTTTGAACGATGGCTGAGACCCTGCAAATTCGTGGCCTGGATGGGCTGCTCGCCTCGCTACGGGAGCTACCCAAGCAGATGCAAGGGAAGGCCGTGCAAGCCGGCATGCGGAAGGGCGGCAACATCATCCGGGATGACGCGCGCGCGCGGGTCGCGAGAGATACGGGCTTCCTGGCCAAGCAAATCGTGGTCCGACGCGCCAGCGCCAAGGATCGCCGGAAAGCCGGCGTCGGCCATGGTGGCGAGTATTTCACCGTGGGGGTACGCACCGGCAAACGGGTGAAATATGCCAACACCAAGCGAAACAGACGGGCCGGGCGGGCTGGCAAAGCCTACGAACAAAGCGGCTGGGCCCACTACTGGCGCTTCCTTGAGTTCGGCACGAAGAAGATGGCGGCAAAGCCGTTCCTGACGCCGGCAGGCGAAGCGAAGGGCGGCCAGGCCGCGCAAGTCATCATCGACGAAACCACGGCGGCGATCGACAAATTGATGAAGGCAAGGGGCTGGAGATGATGGTTCCACTGGTTCAGTCGATCCTGCAGGGCAGCGCCGCGGTGCGCGCGCAACTTGGTGATCCCATCCGTCTGTGGCCGAGCGTGGCGCCGGCCGGCTCAGGCCTGCCGTACGCAACGTGGACCGTGGTCGGGGGCTCCCCGGTCGCGCTCCTTTCAGAGCCGCCGCCTGGAGACGGCTGGCGGGTCCGGATAACGGTGTGGGGCAAAGGGGCTTCCCAGGCCAATGCCGCCGCCGTGGCAATCCGCGACGAGCTTGAGCGTAGGGGCAGCATCGAGTCCTACAACCCAACGCCGGATGACGACGATACCGGCTCCTTCGGCATTTCCTTCGACGTGCGGCTGCTGGCGATCCGGTAGCCGACCACCACAGCAACCCCAACCGCCGGCAACAGCCGGCTTTTTTGTGCCCGGCGACCGGGCTTCACTCCAAGAGGTACAGCGCAATGGGCCAGGTGCTCAAGTCCAAACACACCCAACTTTTCATCGCCATCGGCGACGCCGAAGTCATCAAGGTGACCCGCGTTCGCTCCGTTGGCTTCCCGGATGGCCAGGCCTCGGAGATCGATATCTCCGACTTCGACGACGACTGGGACCAGTTCGTGGCCGGCCGCAAGGCCACCGGCAGCACCACCATCGAAGTGATCTACGACTCGATCGACTCCGAGGCCTTGGAGCGCCTGCACGAAACTGGCGAAGTCGTGAACTTCCTGGTGACTGCACCGTTGTCCGAAGTGGCCGGCGTGCCGAAGCCCATCGCCGTTGATGGCGTCATCACCCCGCCCACCACCGTGCTGTGCAAGCAGTTCAACGGGTTCGTGCAGAACTTCGCGGTCCAGGTCGCCGACAACGACGTCTGGAAGGGAACGATGACCATCCGCGGCTCCGGTGCTGTCACGACCCACCGCCCGGCGCCCTGATCGGCACAACGGCGCTTTTCGGCCCGCTTCGGCGGGCCGTCTACCTTCGGCCAGGCGTGCGGGAATCCCCGCGTGTTAGCCGTGCGCGGCCCGCACGCCCAGCCACCATCTTAGGAAACGGCCAATGAGCAAGACCAACGAAACCCTCCCGCTCGAAACCCTCGCTCCCGCGCAGACCGTGCTGCAGGCTTTCACCAGCCTGGGCATGTTTGCGTCCAAGGACGTGCACGCTGATACCGTCACCCTCCCGAATGGCGACAAGGCGCAGTTCCACGTGCGGGAACTTCCCGATGTGGAGTTCCGCAAGCTGTACCAGGAGAACGACCGCGCGAGGCTGATCGCCGCCACCATCTGCGACGAAAACGGTAAGCCCGTGCTGACCGTAGCGCAGGCCGCCCAACTCAAGCCGCTGTTCGCGGCCGAACTGCAGCAGGTGGCGCTGAAGCACTCCGGGTTTGGTGGCGAGGCCAAGGAAGCCCAGGCCGAGGCGGGAAACGTCTAAGGCAGCGCGGCGAGGTCTGGTTCTGGCACGTCCTGGCCGGTCACCTGCACCGCACGGTGTCCGAGCTTCGGGCGACCATGTCGCGCCGTGAGTATCTGGAATGGTGGGAGTTCCACAAACGGAACCCCATCGATCCGGTAAGTCTGCACATCAAGCCGGCCGCCTTCGTTGCCTTCACCACCGCCGCGCACAGCCAAGCCGGCACCAAGCGCGGCATGCAGCAATTCATGGATGTGTTGGTGCCCCGGTCGGATGAGGACGAGGCCCAAGACTGGTTCGACAATTTGGGATGACCCATGGCTGACACTTTCGGGCGCTTTGCGGCGCAACCCATCGGCCCGTTACTGGCTGCGCGCGATGGCGGGCTGACGCTGGCCACCACCGCGGCTGCCGACCTGAGCCGCATGGCACGCTCGGACTTCGCGCTAAGCACTGGCACCGCCGGCGTTGAATTCGCTGTCTGGGGTGACGACGTAATGGCTGCTATGGTCGGCGTGGTCTCGCCGGCCGCGCCGCTGGAGGCACACCCCGGGGCCAGCGCTGCGGGCATCGGCTGGGAGCTGGCCACCGGGCGGGTGCTGCAGGGCAACGGCGCGGTCGCCAGCGGGCTGCCCTCGGCGAAGCACGGTGACATGGTGGGACTGCGCCTGACCTTTGGCAGCCCCACCGTGCTGCAGCTGTACCTCAACGGCACGCAGGTGCACCAGCGCGAGATCAACCTGGGTGGTCCACTGCACTTCGCCGGGACGCTCTCCGCCACCAAGGCAGGTGGGCTGTGCATGGCGGTGAACGCCGGCCAGTGGGCAGCGCGCAGCGCCGCCGCAGAAGCGTGCTGGCGGCTTCCTGGCGCCGCGTCGGGCATCACTCGCTTGGCTGATATGGACTGGCTCACCGCGCCCGGTGACAGCCCGGCGAACGCCCGCTACGAGGGGTTGCTCGCCGATGGCTTGAGCCTTATCAGCGAGATCAACTTCTGGCCCTGGGGCGGTGACCCTGTGAGCCAAACCAGCGCGGCCGAATGCGTCGTGCTGGATGCCGATGGGTTGCTGGACGACCTGGCGCTCAGCGGCGGCGCCGGGCTGCCGGTGCAGATCCGCGCCGGCGCGCTGGGCGGGATGCTGGCCGATGCTGCCGACGTGTTCCGGTTCACGGTGGACCGGATCGAGATCAACGACGACGGCAGCAAGACCTTCCATTTCCGGGACGCCCACGACGACCTGGATGCGACCATCAACCGCGGCGTGTTCCTTCCCAACATCCCCGCGCTGGCGTGGAAGCCGCAGCCGGCGGTGATCGGCGCAGTGGCGAGTGTGCCGGCCATGGGCGCCAATTCGGATGCGACGGCCATGTTCGTAGCCGACGGCCCTATCTACGCAGATGCCGTCATGGACCGTGCCGACCTGATGGAGCCCGGCACGTTCACGGTGTCGCCCGACGGCCAGCAGTTGCTGATGAAGTCGCCGCCGGTCACTCCGGTGGTGGCCGATGTGTCGAGCGTCGGGCCCGGCCAGCAGCCCGCCAAGCTGCGGCAGGCGATGGCGGACCTGATGGGGCGCCTGGGCAAGGCCGCATGGTCGGCGGCCGATTGCTCGGCCATTGACGCGGCCACAGGCTATGCCGGCATCGGCTACTACGCCGGTAACGCGGTGACCGGGCGCGACGCCATGAACGCCATGCTGCCCAGCTATGGCGTGGGGTGCTACCAGGACCCGAACGGGGTCCTGCGGTTCGCCCGCGTCGTCGCGCCTGAGACGTTCGACGGCCCGCCCGCGTTCAACCTGAGCGGGGACGACCTGGCTGAGGATCTTCTGGCTGTCCCCGACGATGCCCCGAACCTGACGCGCCGCATGGCCTACCGGCCCAACGCGCAGGCGCTGGCCGCATCGGATATGGTCACCGACGTGGTGGACGTGCCGCAGGCGCGCCGCGACGAGCTGTCCGGGCTGTTCCGTGCTCAGGTGTACGGCGGTGCGCCGCTGCACCCGCACTACCGGAGGGCCGATTCGGCCGACCCGGTGATCTCCCTGTTCTGGGATGCGGGGGATGCCCAGGCGGAAATAGAGCGCGTCGTGTCGATCTACCGCACGCAGCGGTTCTTCTACCGCGTCAGCGTTCGCGGCGACCAAGACCTGGCGCCGCAGCCGGGGCAGGTGGGCCGGCTGACCTACAACCGATATGACCTGCACGACGGCAAGCCGGTGCTGGTCCGGCGCGTAGAGCGCAACCCTGCCACGGGGGACGTGGTGCTGACGGTGTGGGGGTGATGCGGTGCTGATTGGTTATGGAATTCCACCGGCGTCGGTCGCCCTGATCGGCGGCACCTGGCTCACCGATGATGGGGGCGCCGCGCTGTTCGATGGCCGGCCGGCGCGTCGGGCACGCATCGCGCGTACCGGAGCGCTGGCCATCAACATCACCCTGGCCGAGGCCATTGTGCCGGGCATCATCGCGGTCCTGGGGCTGAACGTGCCGCCGGGAGTACTGGTGACGGCCGCCGGCGCCAGCGCGACGACCATTCGGCTACCCGACGGCAGCGTGTGCGCCTGGCTGTTCCCCACGGGCAATGCGCTGGTCAGCGCCGTGGCCGTCACCATCGCCACCGTCGTGACCAACGTGGAGGTGGGTGAGATAGCAGTCTTCAGCGCGGTGGACGTAGGAATCACCGACGGCTGGGCGGTGGCACGCATCGACAGCAGCCTGCACAACCGAACAAAGGGTGGCCAGGTCAACACGGTGCCGGGCCCAAGCTACAGAATGCTGACCGCAACGCTGAGTGGACGCCCCACGGAGGTGGCTCGGAAAGGTGGTTTGGCCGGGACCGATTGGGAGACGCTGGGCGCGGCGCTGGCGGGCCGCCGGCGCGGGTGTGTGGTGCCGCAGTATCGGGACATGCTGACCAAGGCGTTTGACCCAGTGCTGGCTGCGCGCACTGCGCTGTATGGCTATGCCACCCAGTTGCCTACGGTGGAGAACATCAGCAGGCAGTATTTCCGAAGCACCTTGGAGTTTGAGGAGATCCCGGCATAACTGGCATGATCCCCGAAAATCTCGGGAGTCTCTATGACGTACGGAAAGTTGATCCTATCAACGCTAGTGCTGGTGGCGGCAGGTTGCTCGGCGCCGAAAGAAGACGGTTCGGAGAAAGCACTCCTGAACTGCATGTCAGCTATTCAGACCGGGTCGGGCGATCCTGTTGCTACCAAAGTTCCTTATGCGAAGGACTGGGGAACGGCAGGCGAGCACTATTTCTCGTGGCCAGCAGGCTCGGGTCTCGTGGTGGCCGGAAGCAAGCGTCCCCGCGAGGCTGACTCCGCGTCTTGCGTCACCGATGCAGCGGGAATCGTCACGTCCGTTTCCATCAACGGAGCGGACGTCCCAATCCAATAGCACCACTCTTAGACGCCCCAAAAGCCCGCCCTGTGCGGGCTTTTTTATTGGAAGAAGCCATGAGCCTTTACACCCTGACCGTCGATCTTCTGATGAAAACGGGCGCCTTCGAGCGAGATTCCGGCAAGGCTGCGCGCGTCGTCCAACGTGATATGGCCAGCATCCAGGCGTCTATGTCGGATGCAGCGCGGCGCGGCGCTGATGAAGTGGCTCAGGGCTTCCGCCGAGTAGCTGTCGAAGCTATCGGGCTCACGTCCGCGCTGACGGCTGCAAAAGCTGTAATCGGAAAGGCTGATGAGTGGACGAATCTGAACAACCGCCTTCGGCTCGTGACTGCGGGGCAAGCGGAGTTCACGGCCGCACAGGCAGAGGTTGTCCGGATCGCCGCTGCGGCCCGGCAGCCGCTCGGAGCGACGGCCGAACTTTACCAGCGAATCGCGATGAACCAGGAGGTGCTGAAGCTGTCCGGCGCTGATCTCGCCCGAGTCGTCGAGACCATCAGCAAAACGATGGTGATCAGCGGCACCACGGCGGCAGGTGCCGACGCTGCTTTGGTGCAGCTCGGCCAAGCCTTTGCCTCTGGCACCCTCCGAGGCGAAGAGCTGAACTCCGTGATGGAGCAGGCTCCGGCGCTTGCACAGGCCATCGCGAAGGGCCTGAACGTACCGATTGGCAAGCTCAGGGAACTGGGGGCTGCAGGGAAGCTGACTGCCAAGGACGTCATCGGTGCGCTGCAAAGCCAGGCCGCCGCCGTCGACGATTCCTTCGGGAAGATGAGCGCAACGGTCGGCCAGGCCACGACCCTGTTCAACAACAACCTGCAAGTCATGATTGGCCGCGCTGATGAGGCCACCGGTGCATCGCAGGCGCTCGCAGCGGGTATCGCGGTGCTCGGAAGCAACTTGCAGATGGTTGCCGTCGCCGGCGCCGCCGTCGCCGCGGGGCCGTTGACCAAGGCACTGCTTGCGAGGGTCGCCGCAGCCAATGCCGGAATCACCGCAGATAAGGCTGCCGCTGCGCAGAACCTCGCGGCCGCGCAGCAGTTGGAGCTGCGCACCCGCGCAGCGGTGCTCGATACGCAGGCCGAGGTGCGTCGATCCGCGACCATCGGCGGCAGTGTCTCGGTCAGCGCGAAAGCAGCGGCTGCCACGTTGGAACATCGCCAAGCAACGTTGCTCCTCGCCCAGGCGCAGGCCCAGGCAACAGCGGCGAACGCGAGCTGGATGGCCCGAGCAGGTGCATCAACCCTGGCGATGCTGGGCGGCCCGGCCGGCATCATCACCATGTTGGCCACCGCGGCGGCCGGTTGGCTGCTGTTCCGCGACAACACCAATACAGCCGCAAGCGCGCTGATCGACTTCGGTGGCGCAGCGGACGCAGCCATCTCGAAGTTCCGCGAGCTGAACCGTCAGCAGCAGTCCGGCGAGATCCTGCGCCTGCAGAAGGAAATCGACGCCAACTACAAGACGATCACCGGCTCGATCGGGCAAATGGCAGCAGCTGCTGCCAGCTTTTCCAACGTCAGCCAAGCGTCGGCCTTCATCAAGGAAACTGAACGACTCGATGCCGCATTCAAGGCAGGGAAAGTCACGGCGGACGAATTCGCCACCGGCCTTGAGGCTGCCTGGCGGGCCATGATTGAAGGCTCCCCGGCCGCTGCCGCCGTCGCGAAGAGCCTGACGGAAGAAACGGCTGCGGCTGCTACCGCTGGCCGGGAGGTCGACCGAAAGAGGTCGATCCTCGAGGCATTTACCGGGAGTAGTACCCAGGCGAAGAGCGCAACCGACGCACTGTCGGGTTCGTTCAATGCGCTGGGCGATTCGGCCGGCGCAGCAGGCAAGCGCATCGCTTCGGCGATGCAATCGCTGCCAGGGCAGCTCGCGCGCGTCGGCAAGGGTGCGGCGGACGTCGCCAAGCTGGATGTGGCCGATTGGTTCAAGGAGGCGCAGGCCGGTGGCCTCGACTTCTCCAAGCGCGACGACCCCAAGGTCAAGCAATACATCGAGCAAGGCGCCCAGTACATCCGGCTGCAGACCGAGCTGGCTGCCGCGCAGAAGAACTTCACTGAATCACGTAAGGCTGCCTCCGCAGCTGAACGTGCCGGCGCGAAGGATCGCAAAGCCGATGCTGAGTCGATCAAGCGCTATCAGCAACAGGCAGAGGAAGCTGCTGGCGCGATGAATGGTCCGCTCGCTGAGGCCATGGCGAAGCATCTCAACAACATGGCTCAGTACAACGAGCTATTGGAGAAGGGTGCTGTCGCCCAGGCCGACGCCAATGTACTGATGGCCCAGGGTGCCATGGAGTACGCCAAGCTTGCCACTCAGGTCGAGAAGGCGATGGGCGCTCCCGAGGCGCTGATTGCCGCCATGGACGGTGAGCTGGTGATGCTCGGCAAGGTCGGGCGCGCACGCGAGCTGTACCGCCGGCAGCTGATGAACGAGCGCGACATGCGCGAAGAGCTGCAGAAGGCAGTCGAGGCCGCCGGCAGCAAGGAAGCGCTGGCGCTGGCCAAGGGTGCGGGCAGCTACGAGCAGTACGAACGGTCGATGCTGGACGCCGCCGATGCTGCGGCGGCCCTGTCCCTTCAGGTTGAAGAAGCGGCCGCCAACGTCGAGGCCTGGGCCAACGTCGTGCTGCATGGCGTGGATGACGCCGCTGACGCCATGTCCGACTTCGTGGCCAGTGGCCTGCGTGACTTCAACGGACTGTGGGATGACCTGAAGGACACCGCAAAGCAGGGGCTGCGTGACCTTGCCCGGGAGCTGCTGCAGCAGAAGCTGGTGATCCCGATCCAAACCCGGATCATGGACGGCATAAGCAACTGGGGCAGCCAGGGCGGCGGCTTCAGCATGGATAGCCTGATGGGGCTGTTCGGCGGGAACGGCTCGGCCGGTGGTGGGCAGAACGTTGGCAATCTCGCCGGGATTCTGTCCAAGGGGCAGGGGCTGTTCAGCGGAGGAGCGGGCGCCGCCGGTGCCACCAATGCATATTTTGGGATCGGCTCGTCGGCCGGCTCGATGGCTGGATTCGGCAGCAACGTGGCCGGCTTCGCAGGCGGTGGTGCCAGCGCTGGAGCTGGCGCGGGTGCGGCCGGTTCGACCGCTGCGGCGGCTGTGCCGATCATTGGCTGGATCGTCGCCGGCATGATGAAGAACGCCGAGCTGTTCGACCAAGGCTGGGATATTGCCAACGGCGAAAGCTGGGCCGGCAAGATCGCCACCGGCGGTGCGGTGGGCTTGGCGGACAAGGGGTTCCGTGGGCTGGGCTTCAACGACAAGACGGCATCGATCCTGTCCGGGTCCAGCATCCACGCCAAGCTTTTCGGCCGCAGCGCGCCCAAGGTGACGGGGCAGGGGCTCACCGGCAGTTACGGCTTCGGTGGGTTCGACGGCCAGTCCTACGCGGATATCAAGGCGAAGGGAGGCATGTTCCGCAGCGACAAGAAGTGGACGCAGTACGGTTCGCTTGACCCGGGCATTGATCGCACGTTCGACATGGCCGCACGCCAGGTGCGTGGCGCCACGACGGACCTGGCCAAGCAACTCGGCGTCGACCTGTCGCGGCAGCTGGCCGGGGTGAAGGTATCGCTGGGCAAGCTGCAGCTGTCGGCCGATTCGGCCGAGGCGAAGTCGCAGCTGGAAGCCTACCTGGGCGACATGACCGACCGGCTGTTCACCGAGGCTGTGAAGGCGGCCGGGTTCGGTGGCCAGCTGGATGGGTACTTCGAGGCGTCCGACGTCTTCTCCGCGCTCAGCGCATCGATCGCGCTGGCGGTGGGCAACGCCGACCAGCTCGGCCGCGCGCTGAATTCGATGGAGATCGAGAAGGTCAACAAGGCGGTGGATTACTTCCAGGACCTGGCCAGCGTGGCCGGCACGGACCTGGCCACCCAGATCGAGAAGGTGAGCGGCCTGCTGGGCAACTACGCAAGCCTGATGGCTGACGTCAGTACCGAGCTGCTCACCGGCGACCTGACCCAGTACCAGTCGCAGGCGCTCACGATTGAACGCACGTACCGCCAGCAGGTGAAGGCGGCCAACGACTACGCCAAGGCGCTGGGCTTGTCCGGTGCCCGCGCCGAGGACCTGGCCAAGATCGAGGCGTTGCGCGCGACGAACATGGGCAAGCTCCAGGCACAGATCGACGCCGACAAGAAGGCGATGCGGTACGGGTTGGACACCAGCGACCTGTCGCCGCTGACCGACCAGGAGAAGCTCCAGAAGACGATGCAGGAGCTGGAGCGTGCGGTGGCCGGTGGCGACACCAGCGCCGCGCAGGCGGCCGCACAGGCGGCCTTGGGCTTCGGTCGGAACCTCTACGCCAGCGGGCAGGATTACAACGGCCTGTATGGCCAGGTCACCGGCCTCATCGACAGCATGAAGGTGGGCAACCTCGACACCGAGGATGGCACCAGCATGGGACAGCTGGCAGATGCCATCGAGGCGCTGCCGGACAACTTCAGCCGGGCGGTGTTCGACCTGGTGGTCGAGGGGAAGGGCCAGGCCGAAACCAACGCAGCGCTGCAGCAGAGCAACGCCCTGCTGGCAGAGCAGAACGAGCTGATCCGGGACCTGCTGTCGGTCACCACCACAGGCGTACGCACCAGCAGCAGTTCGGCAATGCGCACAGCGCTCAACGCAAGGTAATTCACATGCAGGCAAGGAAAAACACCCTGATCGATATCGGGGCGGGCGCGCTTCCGTCGGTGACGCCGCCGGCGCCGCGGCGCGCGTCCTGGTTCCCGACGATCTACGTCTCGCCGGACACGCCGCCTGTCGAGGGCGTGACGCCGGAGCCGGTGGCAGATGGCGTCCTGATCGAATGGGCCGCCGTCGACCAGGCCGGGGTGGTCTACATCATCGAGCGTGGGCCGACCCAGCAGGGCCCGTGGACGGAGATCTACCGCACCACCGACACCCGCTACCTCTACAGTGATGGCAGCGGGCAGACGTGGTTTTTCCGGATCACGGCTTCGGTGCGCGGCAAGCCGGGGCAGGGTGCGGTGGTGGAAGCCACGCCGGTGCCCACCACCGAGCAGCTGACCGAGCAGCGGCTGAAGCTCGAAAAGGAGATTGCCGACCGCATCGCGGCCGATGCCAACGAGGCGGCAGCGCGTGCCCAGGGGATCGCCAAGGTCACCGCCGACCTGGTGACCGAGACGCAGGCCCGTGTGTCGGCCATCAGCCAGGCCATGGGGGCCATCAGCGCCGAGTCTGCGGCCCGCGTTGACGGGCTGTTGAACGAGAAGCTGGCCCGCGAGGCGGCGATCACAGCCGAGCAGCAGACGCGCCAGAGCGAAGTGGAGTCGCTGTCGCGCGCGCTGTCCGAGGTAGCCGCCGGCAGCGGCACCCAGTTCGACAGCAAGCGCATCTGGTACTTCGACCAGACCGTGGAGGGCTGGAGCGGCAACGGCGTGCCCACGCTGGTGGACGGGTGGCTGCGGCCGGCCAATGCCGCGGCCAATCCCTACGTGCAGTCGCCGGCGGCGCTGGCGATCGACGGTGCGGTGTACCGCTACGTGAAGCTGCGCGTTCGCAAGGTGGGCACCCCGACGTGGGCCGGCGTGCTGCAGTGGACCACCACCACCGACGGCGCATGGAACACCGCCAAGCGCCTGGTGATGGACGAACCGGCGTGGGACAGCGACGGCGTGGCGATCATGGATGCCGCCGACGTAGTGTGGTGGCCGGCCACCTTGGCGGCGATCCGACTGCAGCCCGGCGCGGCCCAGACCGTGTCGAGCTACTTCCTGATCGACTGGGTGGCCATCGGCCGTCCGACGCCCGGCGCCAGCGTGGCGTTGGTCCAGGAAGAAACCCAGGCCCGCATCACCGCACTGGCGGCCGAGGCGACCCAGCGCAACACCCTGGCCGTGCAGATGCGCGGCAACTACACGGGCAACGACCTGGCCGGGGTGACACAGGGGTTCGTTGCCGACGAGCGCACTGCGCGTGTGGCGGCCGACAGCGCCCAGGTGGCGCGCATCACCACCATGGAAGCCCGCATGCCGGCCGGCAGCGGCAAGGTGGCCACCGAGGCCAGCGTCACCAGCGAGGCCCAGGCGCGGGTCAGCGGTGACCAGGCCAACGCCAGCGATATCACGGCGGTGAAGGCGCAGCTTGACGGCAAGGCGAGCGCGGCCGCGCTGACGGCGTTGGACACGAAGGTGACCAACATCGATGGGCGGCTGACCAGCCAAGGAACGGCGATCACCAGCGTGACCGCGAAGGCCGACGGCTTGGCTGCCGGCATCGGCAACCTGAAGGTCTACAACGTGTGCTCCAGTGCGGGCATCGGCAGTGCACCCAGCGGCACACCGTTGGGTTCTGGCGTCCGCAATGCGGCTGGCACGCTGCAGTACGGCGGGAATCGCGGGTTCAACGTGGTTCCCCTCAATGCGGACGGAACGCTGGGTGCACGCGTCTCCTTCGACGGGTGGGGCGCTGTGGCAAAACTGCAGGAGATGGCCGACCACATCGCCGCCTTGCCGGAAAACCAGTACTTCCTGGTCTACACGAGCGACAGTGTGGGCACCACGCATACCGATGCACCGGCGCAGAACGCGCTACGTGCGGTGATGCTGGATGCGGGGGCATCGGCCGCAACGTGGAAGCTGGTGACCGGTTCGCGCATGTACGTCTTCGTCGGCCGCCGCCGGCTCGGCGCGGGTGGCGGCATCGAGGTGCTGAGTCCGTTGGCGCCAGTGGGCGGGGCCAACAATCGGCAGGACCTGTGGTGCGAGTACAGCCTGCAGGTGATTAACGGCGTGCCGGTCGGAATGGACGGCAATCGTGCGATCCATGCCGGCATCGACGCGACCGCCGCGGCGATGAGCCTGTTGGATGGCAAGGTCACCAGCCTGGAGGGCACGGTGGTGGCGCAGGGTCAGGCCCTGACGACCGTCAGCGCGCAGCTGCAGAACATCGGCGGCGACAACCTGCTGATGAACAGCTCGCTGGAAGAGCGCACGTCAGACGGCGCGGTGCCCATGCGGTACGTCACCAGTTCCAGTGGGACGTTCACGGTCAGCTACGTGGATTCGCCGTTGCCTGGTTCGACCAAGGCGCTGCGGATGTTCCGCGCGGGCGCCGATGGTGGCGCCTATCTGGGCGTGGAGCTGCAGGCAGCAGATCGGCCGAAGGTGACCCCGGGGAAAAAGTACGTCAGCACGGTATATGCGCGCGGCCCGGTGGGGCAGCGAATGGACGGGTACATCCAGTTCCTTACGGCGTCCAATGCGGGCAACGGCACGATTCAAGTTCAGTTTGCCGTCACGGCGGACTTTCAGCGCTACGTGCTGGTCAGTCCCTACGCGGCGCCGGCTGGCTCGGTGGCGGCGCGTGTCTTCTGGCGGGCGCACAACTCGGGCGCCGTTGGTGACCTGGATCTCACCATCGACAACATGCAGTTCCAGGAGGGTGAGGTTCCCACGGCCTGGATGCCCAGCGGTAGCGAGCTGGCTGCTGCCGGTGCAGCGAACGCTTCGGCCACCAATGCGCTGACCACCCGCGTGACTGCGGCAGAAGGCTCCCTGACCTCCCTGGGCCAGTCGGTGACCAGTGTCAGCGCCACCTTGAATGGCCTTCGGACGGTCGGCGACAACATGCTGGCCAACAGCGACTTTGCCGACGGGGCTGCGTGGTGGCAGCCGGGTGGCGCACCACTTCCGGTGTGGAGCGGGACGAACGGTGACGGAAAGGCGGGGTTCCTACTCGACAAGACCGGGACGGCCACCAACCCATCGCTGGCGGCCAATGGAGCGCAGTGGTTCCCCAGCCGAGGCATCCGGCGGTATCGAGCGGTGGTGCGCGCGCGCGGTGTTTCGGGCGCGATGAACCTGATGCTGCGCCTGGAGCGACGGAATCGCGAAACAGGGGCCACCAGCAACAACGACAAGACGCTGACGCTCACCTCCAGTTTCGCCAGTTACACGGTGGATTTCGATGCGGTCGACGCTACGGTGGGTGCTGTCAGGCTGCAGGTGTATTGCTGGCCCAACGTTGCGGCCATCCGCATCGACCGGGTGGAGCTGTACGACGTAACGGACCAGCAATCGTCGGAGGCAAACGCCAGTGGGTTGTCCTCTCTGACCGCCACCGTTACCCAGCAGGGCGGGCTAATCACTGCCCAGGGAACGCGGATAGACAGCGTCCAGGCGCAGGTGGACGGTAAGGCCAGCTCCCAAGCGCTGCTGCAGTTGGACGCCAAGGTGTCGGCAAACGCGGCAGCGGGCGGAAACCTGGTCGTCAACTCGATGTTCGATGGGCCTATTGGCGTGGGCACCACCCCGGGCTGGGAGGGCTTTTGGTCGCCTGAGGACGTGCAGGGGTTGAGGAAGTACGCCCAGCAGGGACCTGGCTTTGCCAGTGGTGCGAGTGATCAAGGCATCCCGGTTGGCATGCGCGCGCTGATCGTGGCTGGCCTTGCCGACCGCAGCGGGATCTCCTATGTCTGGCCGGGCGCGGATCTGCCAGTGGAAGGTGACAAAACCTACATCTTCTCGGTGTACGCATCCGGTTACGCGGGCTACTTCAACGTCAGCTGCCTCAATAGCGCCGGGAACGAGATCGCCCGTGGCACCTGCCCGTTGACCAACCTTCTGGGCGGCGGTGCCACCATCGAGTCATACACACGGCTGTGGTCGAAGTTCCATGCGCCTGCTGGCACGGCGACCATGCGAATTCACTTCGCCACCCAGCACGTCGCCGGACAGGATCGGTTTGTACGTTGGCTGCGGCCGATGTTGGAGCAGGTGGCACCCGAGAAGACCGGGCCGTCCCCCTGGTCGGCGGGCGGCAACGAGAGCTACGCGAGCGCCGCGCTGTACACGGACGTGAACGGTGTGATCGCCGGGTTGGAGGTGCGCAACAACGGCGCCAAGAGCGAGTTCAAGATCCGGGCGGACGTGCTCCGCGTGCTGGCCCCGGGCGGCGCGGATGGGATGGAGTGGCAGAACGGCTATATCCGTGTCTACCGCGGCAATTCCCAGCGGATCATCGGCAACGGCTTCGGCGTGCCCGGCGAAGGTCTGGTGGACTACTTCGGGCCCAACGTCGGCGCGGCGGCGGCCAGCAAGGCCAACGCCACGATGTGGATGGACGACGGCGGTAACGCCTATTGGGGTGGGTCGCTGGCTGCCGGCGTCCTGCGCAATGCGGTACAGACCACCACCACGACCACGGTGGGCGCGTCGGTCACGACTGGAATGTTCAGCACCAACGGGCGCAACAAGGCTGTGACCATCGGATTCTCGCGCCGGCACAGCCGGATCAAGAGTGCGTTGGGCTCGCAGGGCTTTGTCGCTGGCGCCGGCGCCAACGCGGCAACCATCAACGTGTATCGGACCCTCAATGGTCAGGGCGAAGTGCTGTGGCAGCAGTTCGGGGTGGGCGGCAGCGTCGAAATTCTCAACGAGTTCGACGGCCCCGACCGGGCCACCTCGACCTGGGCCGGGTCGATCTCGATCAACGACCCCGCCGATGGCTCCACCCAGCGGTCGTATCGGGCCGAGGTGGTGGGCTTCACCGAGCAGACCGTCACCCACCAGTCTGGTTCGTTCGACCAACAGACGATCACCCAGAGCCTTTCGCTGGTGTCGATCGAGCAGTAACCGCTGACGCGGCGGCCAGCGATCTTGCCGCCGCATACCTGGAGATGACACATGGAATTTCGCGCCAAACTCAACATGGAAATGAAGACCGCAGACCAGCCCGGCGTGGTGACGCTCAGCTTTGTGCCGGTCACCACCGGGGTGCCGCAGATCAGCATGACGGTGCCGCCGGTCGATGCCGCGGGCCTGGTGGTGGGCAAGGTCTACAAGTTCACCGCCGTGGAAGATGCCGACGACCCCCAGTGATGCGCGAGTTGCTGATGGACCTGTAGATCGGTCTGACAGGCCACAACCGGCACCAAGCGCCCACGACGTGAGGTGGGGGTAGGATGGAGGCCCAACCCTTTCCGAGTCTGCCTCATGCCATCAAGGCCCCGCCTCCGGCGATTGGAAGACCAGAAGCACCTGCTTCCCGATGAGCTACAGGGCTGGTGGGCCGAGCTGCTCCAAGCGCGCCGCGCGGCCAGAGAAACCAGCAGCACCGAAGTGGCGGAGAATCTACGCCAGCGCGGGCTGGGGTATGTCGCCGCGCTCTACCTGTCGGGGCAGATCACGGTCACGGTGCGAGATGACCTACGCGAGGCCCTCTTCACGGCCTAATGGTCAGGGCGGCGCACTGACCTGCCGGAATCCCGGTAGTTTTGGTCCCGGGCGCTGGCGCAACCTATCCGTGTCGGACCTGCGGGCCATTGGCTGCTTTACGCGGGAGCGCCTGAGCAGCGCCCCGCAGACGCACGGTCGCAGTCGATGAGACGCCCGGGCGTATCCTTCCCGGCATGCTCCCGCCCTGCGACCAGACCGGATTCATGACCGCCCCTCGGCCTCAAGGCTGGGTGCGGTACGGTGAGCATTGGGGACTGTGGTGGGGCAACCGCCAGATCGCCAGCGTTCAGCCAGGTGCCAGTGGGATTGCAGTGACCCTCTCCTGTCGGAAGCTGTGGCAGGACAAGCGGGTGGGGGCGGCCAGTGTCGAACAAGGTAAGCGTTACGCCGAGCGGTGGTGCGCGGCGCGGGTTCTTGAGGGTGTGCCACTGCGAGAGGCGGTGCGGAGGCTTACGGCCACGCTGGAAGCCCCGGCCCAACCGAAGCGCTCGCGGATTGAGCTCCATCAGGAGCGACGGCTGCGCGAGGCGTTGAAGTCCCCGCCCGGGCTGGACAGCGCAGGACCTCCCCCGCGATAGTTCAGCTTCGCCATGCGGGCTACTCGATGAGCATCCTCAACGTCCTACTGACCCCTGAAAAGCTCTTGGTTGCTGTAGACACGTTGGCCACGGATGCCATGACGGGCGAGCCTTCCTCGGCCGCCAAATTGCTGGTGATCCCCCAGCACAACCTGGTGATGGCCACCCGAGGGTCGGCCCAGTTCTTCCTTCGGCTGTACGAGCTGAGCCTGCAGGCGAGCTTCCGGGCGGACTTCACCATGGAGCAGCTCATGGCCGAGCTGGGGCTGGTGATCGAGCAGCTGTGGCCAAACTACGTGGCGGCCGCTGACCGGGCCGGCATCCCCCGAGACCAGCTTCACACCGAGATCGTGCTCGGTGGGTGGTCGCCCAAGAGCGGCCGGATGATGGCCACTGCCTACGCCAAGAGCGCCAATGGGGAGCCAGTCGTCGCCCAAGCGCTGGAGGGAGGCTTAGCTTCGCCAGGCGATCCGCTACGGGGTAGGTCGGATAGCTTTGAGATGGCGGCTGTGCTGGAAGCGGGACGTCTCCAAGCCGAATACCTCAATCAAGCCTCGGGTCGCCGAGTCGCTGGCGGTCGGCTTCTCGCCGCGCTGCTACAGCGCGATCATATCGACCTGCGGGACCTAGGGGTTCTGTAGAGGTTGATGCCAGCAGAACAGTCGATGGTTGATCTGCGCGGGATCTTTGACGACAAGCGGCACCCGTACTACGAGCACCGACTTGCCGCATAGTGCAGTTACATCGGGGGCGCGTCCTGCCACATCGCTTCGTAGGCCTCGAGCTTTTCAATAGCGATTCCCGCGTCAGCCTTTTGAATAGTGGCTGGCGATCGCACGGCCAAGTCCTTCAGAGACTGCGAGACCAGGAATACACTCGCTGAGTCCTGTGCGATGAATCTGTCATGTAAGGTCTTACTGGGTGCGCTCCGAACTTCCAATGGATGCTCATTACCATACTGACCCACCCAGGCATCTTTCGCGACCTGAAGTTGTCTGCCGATCTCTTGGTACTTTGCGTCTCGAAGGATTCGAATATGCACGCCCGGTCGCGCAGCCTGTGCGAAGCGAAGAAGAAAACTCGCGTCCGCGTAAGGATCCACAACGAATAGATCATGGTTGGCACCCTGCACCAACTCGGTGATGGACCTCAATGCATCGAATTGATCACCCACTGGAACAAAGGCGCCTCTGGCCCCGGCCGGCATCTCAATTTCTGCACGTGTGACTGCGGTGGTCAATATCTGGTAGAACTCCAAGCCCGCAGCTACACGGCTTGCAGGCATGGCTGACCGCGCAATCGCAGATTTGAAACTGTGTACATCGAGAACCTTGCCTTGAAGCTCCAGGTAAGCAAGGGTTCTGGCCTGCCAGGCCACCTGCTCTTTTGTGAGGTGAGTAAATGTCTCCGAGTACTCGAAAGGAGGCATGGTTCTGATTGCTTCGGTGTAATGGAAGTGCAGTTCGGCAGGCGTCATAATTGATTCCGTTCGTGGGCAGCAACGCTACACCGTTGTACGGTGCGGCCATCGGGTGTGGTGGAAGATATACACCATCTACGTTCCCTATGATCTAGGATTGACTGCAGCATGGCCTGTTGGTGTCAGCGGAATGCACCTGGAAGCTCCTTGATCGACGCGGTGTAGTTCGGAGATGGCGTGTGCTGGCGCGGCTAAATCGAGCGGGGCAAGGCCAGGTTTTTTAATGTAACGCTGCGCATGATCACTCAGGTTCGCTGAGTGGCAGCTCAAGGGTGTCGCCTTTCCTAGGCAAAACTTGGTCCACCATCTTTACGTAGCGTTGCCAGCCATGGCCACTGGCAATGGCCAGGCGCTGAAACATGATTAGCGAGTGAAGATGCTGGGCTAGAAGGGGATGCCCAACATCGTCGGAAAGCCACTGGTGGAGCTTGTTGGGACGGTTTCCGCTGTCACTCTTTGGCGTGCGCATCTCCAGTTCTTTCAATACGCCGGTCCCGAGTCGGTCATACACCAGGTCGCGAGTGTAATGCGCCACCACGCTAAACCTGTTTTTCTTCATGCCGGGCCAAGGCCAGCCTTTGAGCTTGTAGATGTTCTCGTAAAACTCATCGGGGAAACGCTTTGTCCAAGCGGCGAGCTCTTTTCGCAGTACGATGTCCAGGTACTGCTGTAGCGCATCCCGCGGGCGCACTTCTTGGTAGCCAGTGGCTTCGTCGACCAGCGCGATGATGCCGAGCTGAGAAAGAGCTCGAACTAGAACCTCAGCCTGCTGTGCTACTACCAACTGGGTGGCGGTAAGTGCGTTTTCGCTACGCGCTCGCAGATAGATATCACAGACGGCTGGCAGAGCTTCAGCCCTGAACGCTTCGGACACCACACCTTTAGTGCTGCGAACTTCGGTCCCGGTCAGAATTTCCTTTAAGTCACTGTTTATAAAGGAGGTAAGGTTTGCCGCCTCCAAGAAAACTGGCATTTCGGTCCCGGCATACTTCCTCCCGCGCCAAGGCCGCTTCAGGGCTTTCATGATCCCGCGCGTGCTGATGTATCGGTTGCCGTCCTCTAGCACGTAGCAGGTGATTGGCACTCCCCCGACGGTCAGAGTGCCTTCGTGGGTCGCTTTTTTCGCGCTACCCCACCTGGCCTCGGCTGCCTTTTTAGCGATCTCGGATCGTTTTGCGCCGGTAAGAGAAGTTGCCCGCGCTAGCCCGCCTGCGGACTGAGGGGTATTGGTAGAGCTTTCGTCTGTCATCGCAAGCACTCCGTTCCAAGATGCTTGCAATATGCCTCAGCAAGCATGACGACGCAAGATGCATGCAAATCAGTCGCAATTGCTGAGACGCCCGGGCGTATCCTCCCAGGCATGCTCCCAACCTGCGCCGATACCGGATTCATGCTTGCACCCCGGCGGCGAGGCTGGGGGCAGAAGGGCGACCACTGGGGTCTTTGGTGGGGGAACCCTCAGATCGCCAGCGTACAGCCGGCCGCCCAAGGCATCCGGGTCGTTCTTTCCTGCAGGAAGCTCTGGCAGGACAAACAGGTTCGAGCGGGAAGCTTGGACCAGGGCAAGCGTTACGCCGAAAGGTGGTGTGCGGTCCGGGTACTGGTAGGGGTGCCTATGAAGGAGGCTGTTGCGCAGCTCGTCGGCGACCCGCCGGCACCACCGGCCAAGCCCAAGCGTAAACCGGTCGAGAGCCCGCAGGAGCGGAGATTGAGGGAGGCATTGAAAGCGCTTCCTTTCACTGACCCCAAACTGACCCCGCCCACTTGATAAGTCATTGATTCCCATGGATCGCAAGTGATCGCGGGTGATCGGCTTAGTCGTTGTTTTTGTTGATCTTCCCTGACCTTGACATGGTAGGGGCTGACGGCTCTACATCGCGCCGTGCTGCTTCTTTAGGGCAACGATGTTGTTTTCGAGGTAAGGCGCAAGAGAGCCAAGAAAGGTCGCATGCTGCCGGAGCTTGATGAGCTCTTCCATAATCATGGTCTTTGCCAACATCCTGAACTCAGCATCGGCATCGGGATCGTCAGCGCCGACGTGGTGTCCGCCCACTGGGGGCTTATGGTTACCGCTGGTCGAAATGAAGAAATACGCATCGTGTCCCTTGATGCGGCGAGCCGCCCAATGCGCGCAGATATGGCGAACCTGGTGGTGTTTGGAGAGTGTGTCAGCGACGACAGCCAGCCCTTTGCCGATCTCCTTCTGGCCAGGCCAGTCCCGTGCGCTTATGGCCAAGTGCTCAATCACCGTCTTGTCCGGGAGCTTCCTTACATCCACGCTCTTGTTGCCGACGATCGTTTGCATCGCGGCAATCACTCGCCGCGATTCTAAGTCGGCCACGCAGAAGACTTGGACAAATTGTCCCAGAAGAAGATAGTCCTCGTCGCGCAAAGACTCAGTATCGCTGGGTATGTGTTTTACGGATTCGAAGATTGCTTGGAGGCGAGCGAGTTCAACCGGGTCCATGTACAACTCCATCCATTGGGAGTGGTCGACACATGGAGCATATCGCGGAGAAGACCCAGGAAGGCTCGACGGCAGCCGCCAGTAGCCGTGCAAATTCCGTGCAACTTCAAAAAGAGAAAGGGCCCGCATTGCTGCGAGCCCTTAAATTATGGTGGCCGAGGACGGAATCGAACCGCCGACACGGGGATTTTCAATCCTCCTTTTCAGCAATGCGGCGGCTCAGTCATCTGTTTTGTCTGCTCCTGGCGTCTTTAAGGTGTATTCGGGGATCGAAGTGGATCTCCATTTGTCCAGCACCTGTCCGCACCTGCAAGTGAAAGAATCGTCGTCCTTCACTGGCACCCTGTAGATCTCGACCGAGTAAATGGCACCACAATGCTTACAAGCCTTGTCGGGTGCCGCTTCTTTGCTCCAGGTCTTTACCACGCCTCACCCCCAGGTTGTTGCGCCTACTTTAGCGCTCCGCAATCCTGGGAAACAGTGCCTTTCCCCCGGGGTTCATTGAGGTCCCATTCGCTGCTTTGCGGAGCGGGAATGCATGCTAACGTGTTGATATATATGGGTATGGTTCGGAGCTTCCCAAGCTACTGACGAGGGTTCGATTCCCTTCACCCGCTCCATCACCGGCTTCCGCTGCAGCCTGCGGCGTTCTGCAAACCGTTGAACCCTGCGGCTTACGCCTCCCTGCATGCGCACCGCTATCGCATCTCTCGCCCGCGGCATCCGTACAGGACGCCAGATCCGGGCATGTCCAGCATGTCCGGGCAACCATCGTCGCGCATTGGCCGCTGCCATCCCCTACTTACTCGCGCATGGCCTCGAACACGAAGGTATTGTCGTGGTCAGGGAAGCGCAGCCGGTACCGTTCGACGCGGGTGATGCCGTCAGACAGCAGGTAGTCCACCTGCAGGCCTTCCGGATCGCTTTCCATCCCGGCGCCCAGGTAGGTGTTGCGCGGATAGCTGAACCCGTGGTGCGGCGCTTCGCGAATGGCGGCACAGGTGCCGAACAGCGGGGGCAGTACGTAGAGCCGCTTCTCATGCAGCAGCACTACCTTGGTGTAGCGGTCGCCCTTGCCGCTGCTGACCTGGCGGATGTCCAGGCACACCGAGTTGCCGCGGTGCCACAGCGTCATGACCGCCACGTTTTCGGCAGCGATCGGCGCGTTGTCATTCCACGGTGCGGGCGCGAGGTTGATCGCGCGGCTCAGGGGCCAGCGCTGCGTACCCACCACCAACGCCTCGCCGTCGAACGCCACATCGGGTACGCCGGCAGGGGGTGTCATGGCCAGGTCGCCCGGCCCGCTCCACAGGGTCTGGTCGAAACGTCGTAGCGCCTGGCCCATCGAGGTCACCCAGACGCAGTTGCGGGGCGCGTCCGTGCAGGGCATCGCCATGTCCGTGCCCGACCCCGGAAACAGGGTGCCGCCGAGGGATCGGTAAAAGTCACCGTAGCTGGTGAACGACGCGGGCGCCGCATGCGTCGCCGTGGCCAGGCAGATGCCCAACAGGCCAACCAGCACGCGGTGGCGGGCGTTCATCATGCGATCCATGCGGGCAGTGGCACTGAGGGTGGTGTGGGCAATGCAGACCGCGCTCAATGTAACCCGCCGCGACGCACGCGGGGCCATCCCGGACGCGCCATCACCACACGGCTGGGAGCGTTCTGCATGGGAGTATCGAGCCAGCCCCCACTGCATGAGGGCTGGCGCGTACAGCGGGTCAGTTCGGCGGGTTGCACCCGGTGGAATTCTTCAGGCATCGCGATAGCGCGCCGTAGCACAGAAGTTGCCCGGTCGGCTTGGCCATGCACGCTTGATAGGCTGCGTAGCAGGCGTCACACGGCGTGGATTGCGCAGTGGCAGAACCAATTCCCAGCGTGAATGCGATAGCAGCAACAGCAACAGACAGCCTGAGTCCAATCTTCATGCCATATCTCCGTTGATAGCCCTCCTTGGGCAGCGCTGAGCCTACAGGCCGCATTTTTTACCCGCAACCGCGAGCAGTGCGGTTGCGGGCGCTCCCCCACGCGGCCGATCTCTTCCCGATGGCCATGCAGCCATTGCTCGTGCCGCTGCTATCGGCTTGAATGACACGCTGTCTGAACCAGCGTGGCAACCGGAGTGCAATGGACATCGTAGGCGGCTGGGCGAGGGGTACATCCGATTCTTGGGCGGCGGCGCATGCCACCTGACCGTACGGCACTCCGGCGGTACACCCGCTGGCTGCCCAGTGTGGTGCTGGTGGCGGTGTGCATCGCCTGGTGGTCGCCACTGGGCGTGATTGCGGCACTGGCTGCCTCCGTTGCAACGCACAGCCTGCTGACGCGCTTCGACCTGGCTGGCGACGTGCTGCCGGTAGGCGGCGCGACACTGCGTTCGGCGCCGTTGTCGCCCTTCGCCCACCAGCCGCCCGCCGGCGATGTGACCCTGGGCTGGGCCGAGCTGGGCATGGGCGGTCCGGCTTACTGCACGCAGATGCTGCGCGACGGTGCGATCGTGGACGACATCGCCTGCGACGGCGGCACGGCGCAAACCGGCACGTGGACCGATCTGGCGGGAACGTCGCTGCGCCTCGCGTCGGGCTACGTTGACCGCAGCGATGGGGTGCTGGGGTACGACGAGCAACGCAAGGTCCTGCTTCACTTCAACCCGGTCCCCCACGTGTTCTGGCAGATGCTCGGCGAACGGCGTCAGGCGGACGGGGATGCGGCCGCGGCGGCGTGGGTGTCGCGCCAGCCGCATGTGGCCACCGCGCTGCGCGCGTACCACGGCCTTTGGCTGGCGCCCGATGATCCGGCCTTGGCCAGCCCGATGCAGGCGCAGCTGCGCCACCGGCTGCCCGACGGTCGCGAGCTCAACGCACGCCTGCTGCTGCCCGACGACCTGCGGCTGACCGCACACCCTGGCCTTTTCACGCACACGCAGCCCTACGCGCTGGCTCTGGACGGCACGGACAGCGGGCGCCACGTCTGCGATCTGGACACCGTCATTGCCAGTCCCGGTGGCCATTGCATCGTGGTGGCCGGTGTCTGCCTGGATGCCACCCATCGGCCTGTGGAGGGCGTGTGGCTGGTGTACTGGCGCGGCCACTGGCAGGCGGTATGTCGCCATGTGTTTGCAGGGGAGGGCGGGCAGCGTCGCAGCGCCTCGCTGGATGTGCTCGCCGCCAGCGACGACGGCCGGCTGGAACTGCAGGGCTACCGCGAATGGGCGGACGCCGAGGGCTGGCATCGGGAGCCGCTGGTGGACGTTGCACTGGACCTGAGGGTGGAGTGGCGGCAGACCGCCGTATCAGTGGGCGGCAGGGGCCAACGCGCGCGGCTGGCGTTGCCCAGGGGCTGACGGGGCGTTCATAAGGTGCGCATGCCGGTGCAAGCACGCCACCGTCATCTGGACACGGGAGCCCCGCGCTATGCTGCGCGCTTTCCCGCCCCTTCGCACCGCGATGAAACTCGCCATCCTGTCCCGCAACAGCAAGCTGTACTCCACGCGCCGCCTGGTCGAGGCCGCGCGCACCCGCGGCCATACCGTGCGGGTGCTCGATCCGTTGCGCTGTTACATGCGGATTGCCGCCGACGGCTTCACCATGCATTACAAGGGTCGGCCGATCACCGGGGTGGACGCGGTGATCCCGCGCATCGGGGCCTCGGTCACCCGGTATGGCACCGCGGTGTTGCGCCAGTTCGAGATGATGGGCGCGCGCACGCCCAATCCCTCCGATGCCATCCTGCGCGCCCGCGACAAACTGCGTGCGCACCAGATCCTGGCGTCCAAGGGCATCGACATGCCGGTGACCGTCTTCGGCGACAACCCCGACGACACCGTGGACCTGTTGTCGATGCTGGGCCCGCCGCCACACGTGGTGAAGCTCAACGAAGGCACCCAGGGCAGGGGGGTGATCCTGACCGAGAAGGCCAGCGCGTCGCGCGGCATTGTCGAGGCACTACGCGGGCTGTATGCCAACTTCCTGATGCAGGAGTTCATCGGCGAGGCCCAGGGCGCCGACCTGCGCTGCCTGGTGGTGGGCGACCAGGTGGTGGGCGCCATGCAGCGCCAGGCCCCCGACGGGGACTTCCGCTCCAACCTGCATGCCGGCGGCAGCGCCCGCGCGGCCAAGGCCAGCCGCGCCGAGCAGCAGGTGGCGGTGCGCTCGGCCAAGGCGCTGGGGCTGAGTGTGGCCGGGGTCGACCTGATCCGCTCCAGCCGCGGCCCGCTGGTGCTGGAGGTGAACTCCACGCCTGGACTGGAGGGCATCGAGGCGATCTGCCAGGCCGACCTCGCGGGCCGCATCATTGACTATGTGGCGTCCATGAAAAAACCTTCGCTTTCAAAGGCTTGAGCAGATTTTCGAAATCTTTCGGAGCGCTTAACACCGGTTTAATCGACCCCGGCGTAGGCTCCGACAAACCGCAGCTCTGCCCTCCTCAGCAGGATCGGTAATCGGGAACACACTTCAGGCCCAGGCGGTTTACCGTCTGGGCCTTTTTACCGGCCCCGGCACACCTGCCAAAGCGCACTTGCTGCGGCAAACCCGACAGGGATACAGTCGACGCTCTGTTCAGGCTGACTAAGGATTGGTTGAAATGAAACGCATGAAGCTCGCCGTTGTCGCTACGCTCCTGTTGCTGAGCGCTGGAGTGGCGCAGGCTGCCAAGAAAAACGATGTGTTCGTGCCGGGCAAGCCGCTGGCTGAACAGATCCAACGCATCGAGGGGGAGATGGGCGACGGCAAAACCTATGCCGAATTGAAGCTGGAAGATCGCAGCCGCGTCCGCGAAGCACTGGGGCGCATGCGTATCACCCTCGAGCGCTTCCCCGACGAGTCCGGTATTCCTGCCGTGGCCAAGACGGATCTGTTCAACGACCAGCAGATTGTGAACACGCTTTTGACACAGGCCCGAGAAGATAGCCGTCTAATATGCCGACGTGAGAAGGCAACCGGGTCCAACTTTGCAGTGACCCAGTGCTTGACTCTCGCCGAGCGTGAGCGCAACAAGAACGATGCGCAGCAGCGGATGAACAACGCGCAGCGCGTTGGCAATTTCGACAACTTCTAGAGGTCACAGTGCGAATTCTTGTAATTGAGGACAACAGCGACATCGCCGCCAATCTGGGCGACTACCTCGAAGACCGCGGGCACACCGTGGACTTCGCCGCCGATGGCGTGACCGGCCTGCACCTGGCCGTGGTCCATGAGTTCGATGCGATCGTGCTGGATCTCAATCTGCCGGGCATGGATGGGATTGAGGTCTGCCGCAAGCTTCGCAACGAAGCACGCAAGCAGACCCCGGTGCTCATGCTGACCGCACGGGATTCGCTGGACAACAAGCTGGCCGGGTTCGATTCCGGCGCGGACGACTACCTGATCAAGCCCTTCGCGCTGCAGGAAGTCGAAGTCCGTCTGAACGCCCTGTCGCGTCGCGGCAAGGGCGTGCAGACCCGCGTACTGGAAACCGGCGACCTGGAGTACAACCTGGACACGCTGGAAGTGCGCCGCCAAGGCAAGCTGCTGCAGCTCAACCCGACCGCACTAAAGATCCTGCAGGCGCTGATGGAAGCGGCCCCGGCCGTGGTGACCCGTCAGGAGCTGGAAACCCGCGTGTGGGGCGAGGAGCTGCCGGATTCGGACTCGCTGCGCGTGCACATCCACGGCCTGCGCGCAGTGGTGGACAAGCCCTTCGAGGTGCCGTTGATCCAGACCCGTCATGGCATCGGATACCGCATCGCCGCCCCGGAAGCCTGATCCGGTGACGGCGAAGGGGGAGCGCCGCCGGGCACCGTACCGGCGGCGGCTGCGCAGTCGCATCATCGTATCGTTCGCGCTGTTGGGCTTGTGCCTGACAGCGCTGTTTGCGTTTGCCACCAACTGGACCCGCGCACGCGTGGAGAACCAGCTGGTGGAAGACGTGTTGAACCGCAACATCGACGAGTTCGCGATGCGGTATCAACTCGATCCAGGCCGCAGCCCCGAGGTGCCTTTCCAGCAGGTGCGCGCGTTTGCCTACCCCAAGGACAAGTTCGACCGGGTACGTGAGGAGCGCCCGGAATGGGCCGCTTACGCCACGGGCAACTACAACGTGGCCGGTGTGGACGAAGAGAATCGTCCGTTTTCCTACAAGCTGGCGGTCCGCAAGACCCCCGATGCCTGGTTCTTCCTCGCTTACGACATGACCGAGAGCATTCGCGGCGAAGCTCAGCTCAACCGCGCGCTGTTCTTCTCGGTACTGGTCTTCAGCGTGCTGTCGCTGGTCCTGGGCTGGTGGTCGGCCTCGAAGGTGATGAAGCCGGTGTCCGACCTGGCCGCGCGCCTGCGCGCCTATCGCGGTGGCACCAGTGAGCCGGAGCCGCTGGCCCCGCGCTTCCCCGATGACGAAGTGGGCCAGTTGGCCCAGGCGCTTGACGACTATTCGTCGCGGCTGACCGAGGTGGTGCAACGCGACCGCGAGTTCAACGCCGACGTCAGCCACGAGCTGCGCACGCCGCTGGCCGTGATCCGCGGTGCCACCGAACTGCTGCTCGCGCGCCCGGGGCTGGATGAAAAAGTGGTGCAGCGCCTGCAGCGCATCCAGCGTGCCGAACAGCAATGCACCGACCTGATCGGCTCGCTGCTGCTGCTGTCGCGCAACGAGCGCGGGCAGGGCAGCAGCAACGTCGCGCGCGTGACCGAGCAGCTGCTGGACGCCCATCGTGCGCAACTGGGCGGCAAGCCGCTGGAGCTGGTGCTCGAGGGCGACCGTGACCTGGTCATCGATGCGCCCGAATCGGCCTTGTCGGTGGCGCTGGGCAACCTGATCGGCAATGCGGTGAAGTATTCGCAGGAAGGCGCGGTGCGCGTGCGGGTCAGCGGCAACCGCGTGGACGTCATCGACAGCGGTCCCGGCCTGAGCGCCGAAGACGCGGCCAAGCTGTTCCAGCGCGGGTACCGCGGCACCCATGCCGGCCACTCGCAGGGCGGCGGCATCGGCCTGTCGATCGTCAGCCGCCTGTGCGACCTGTACGGTTGGCAGGTGAGCGTGCGCCCAGGCGTCGAGCGTGGCGTCATCGCCACACTGACGTTCGCCCCTGCGCTGTAAGGCCGCATCCGCGTATCCCACGCCGGGTAGAGCCACCCCGTGGGTGGCTGCTCTTCCCGGAATCCCGCCCGTCACGCAGCCACCCATGGGGTGGCTCTACCCGGGCATCCCACGAAGGTAGAGCCACCCCATGGGTGGCTGCTCTTCCCGGAATCCCACCCGTCACGCAGCCACCCACGGGGTGGCTCTACCGAGGGGTGGCGGCCAACTGGCGGTACAGGCGGTCCAACTGTTCCACCTTCGCCTGCAGATGCTCGGGCTGGCCGTCATTGACCACCACGTCATCGGCCAGCGCCAGGCGCTGTTCCCGGCTGGCCTGGGCGGCAATCATCCGATCGGCCAGTTCGGCCGTGATCCCGTCACGCTGCAGCAGGCGGGCGTGCTGCACCGCCACCGGGACATCCACCACCAGCACGCGGTCCAGCCAGGGGTACTGCTGGCGGCCGCCGGCCTCGGTCAGGAGCGGAATGGCGGCCATCGCGTACGGCCCGGTGGCCTGTTCGCAGGTGGTGCGCAGCTGCTGTCGGATCGCGGGATGGGTGATGGCTTCCAGGGCCTGGCGCTCCTGCGCGGAGGCGAAAATGCGCTCGCGCAGCGCCGCACGATCCAGCTGGCCATCGGCCAGCAGGATGCCCGATCCAAAGTGTGCGGTGATCCGGGCCAGGCCTTCGCTGCCTGGAGCGACCACGTCGCGGGCGGCCAGGTCGGCGTCGGCGACGGTGATGCCCAGGGCCTCGAAGCGGCGGCTCAGCTCGCTCTTGCCGGCGGCGATGCCGCCGGTCAGGCCGATGATGTAGCTGCTCATCGGCCGGCCCTCAGCGCAGGCCGGCGTAGCCCATGTAGGCGTTGATGATCTGCTCGCCCCACATGAAGACGATCCAGCCGGCAATGGCCAGGTACGGCCCGAACGGGATGGGCGTGGCACGGTCGCGGCCGCGCGAGTAGATCCAGATCGAGCCGATGATGGCGCCCACGATGGAGGACAGCATGATGATCGGCAGGATGCCCTTCAGGCCACACCAGGCGCCCAGCGCGGCCAGCAGCTTGAAATCGCCGTGGCCCATGCCTTCCTTGCCGGTGATCTGCTTGAACAGCCACCACACCGACCACAGCGACAGGTAGCCGGCCAGGGCGCCCAGCAGGGCGGGCTTGGCGGGCATGTAGAGATTGTCGCTGGCTGCGATCAGGCCCAGCCACATCAGGGGCAGGGTCAGCTGGTCCGGCAGCAGCTGGGTGCGCAGGTCGATCCCGGACAGGGCCACCAGGAAGCAGCTCAGTACGATCGCGCCGAAGCCCTGCCAGCCGAAGCCGAACTGCCACACGCTGGCCAGGACCAGCAGTGAGGTCACCAGTTCCACCAGCGGGTACTGGATCGAGATGGGGGCGTGGCAATGGCGGCACTTGCCACGCAGGGCCAGCCAGCTGAACAGCGGGATGTTTTCGTACCAGGACAGCTTGTGCTTGCAGTGCGGGCAGTGCGACGGCTCGACCACGATCCCCGGCGGCGGCGGCTCGTAGATATCCGGCTCTTCCAGCACTTCGCGGGCGTCGCGCTTCCACTGCCAGTCCAGCCGCTTGGGCAGGCGCAGGATGACTACGTTGAGGAAGCTGCCCAGCAGCAGCCCCAGTCCGGCCGCGGCGGGGTAGCCGAGGCCGGGATGCTGGTCGAGAAATGCCATTGTTACCTTAGCCGACGACGGCGCCGAGTTTGAAGATGGGCAGGTACATGCCGATCACCATGCCACCCACGATGGTACCAATGAACACCATGATCATCGGTTCCAGCAGGCTGCTGAGTGCGTCAACGGCATTGTTGACCTCCTGCTCATAGTACTCGGCCACCTTGAACAGCATGGTATCCAGGGCGCCGGCCTCTTCGCCGATGGCGGTCATCTGGATGACCATGTGCGGGAAGCGGTTGACCTGCTTCATCGCCATGTTGACCGGGTAACCGACCGACACGTCATCGCGCATGCGCAGGACAGCTTCCTCGTACACCTTGTTGCCGGTGGCGCCCGCCACGATGCCGAGTGCTTCCACCAGCGGCACACCGGCTTTGAAGGTCACGGCGGTGGTGCGGGCAAAGCGCGCGATGGCGCTGTTGTTCATGATCTCGCCGATCACCGGCACCTTGAGGATCCAGCGGTCCATGGTGTGCTGGAGGGCTGGTGATCGCTTGTAGGCAAAAATGAAGCCTGCCAGTGATCCGCCAATCAAAAGCAGCATCAGCCACCAGTAGGACACCATAAACCGCGACATTCCTACGATCATCTGAGTAAACGCAGGCAGCTCGGCGCCGAAGCCTTTGAAGACTTCCTCGAATTGCGGCACCACGAACAACAGCAGGATCGCACTGACAATGATTGCGACAGCCACCACCATTGCTGGATAGAACAGGGCCTTCTTGATCTTGCCCTTCAGAGCTTCAATGTTCTCTTTATACGTGGCGACCGTATCGAGCACGGTTTCCAGCACGCCTGCACCTTCGCCTGCCCGAACGAGGTTGCGGTAAAGCTCATCAAACTGCACCGGATGGCGGCTGATTGCTTCATACAGGGAGGAGCCGCCCTCGATGTCGGCCCTAATCGAGTCCACCATCTTCTTCATGCGCGGGTTTTTATGCCCGCTACCGATGATCTCCAGTGCGCTCACGATAGGAACACCGGACTTCATCATTGTCGCCATCTGGCGGCTGAAGAACGAAATATCCTTGGATCCGACGGCTTTGCCTGCCGCGCCAAACAATGGCTTTGGTTTTGGCTTGACTACAGTTGGCATGATGCCCAACCGCCGCAGTTCGGCGCGCAGCAGGTTCGCATTCTTGGCGGGCTGCTCGCCCTTCATCTTCACACCACGCTTGTCGGTCCCCTCCCAGACAAACGGCTGCAGCTCCATGGTGCTTCGCGCCACGGGCTCTTTCTTGATTGCACTACGGCTAACAGACATACAGGGCTCCCCAGCCACACCATCCCCAGGCGGGCTATCTCGGCGCATGGTAGCCGGTTCCGGGGGCGGGTGGCATCCCCTGCTCGGGCGAAATCGTGACCCTGCTCCAAGACCTGGCCCGTCACAAGGTGACGCAACACGTCACACTGACGGATTGGTCGCAGATTTCTGTGTGGGGGGTTCCAATCCTGAAGATTGCTGCCATCATTGCGCCGGGGAATGCTGGGGAGCATTGCTGAGAAGTTGGCACGCAACCTGCTTGGATCCAACCGCACGGGCGATGGCCTTGCTCAACCGGCAAGCCGGTCAGGCTTCGGCCCTGTGTCCACTTATTATCTACCTCTTGGGGATGTACTCATGAAGAAGCAGCAGGGCTTTACCCTTATCGAACTGATGATCGTTGTCGCGATCATTGCCATCCTTGCCGCCATTGCACTGCCCGCGTACCAGGATTACACCGTCCGCTCGCGCGTTGCTGAGGGCATGGGCCTGGTATCGGCTGCCAAGGTCAGCGTTGTCGAGAATGCCTCTACTGGAAATGCTTTCGACAGCGGCTACATTGCGCCGACCGCGACCGACAACACCGCTTCCGTGCTGGTCAATGCGGCTAACGGCGAAATCACCCTGACCACGGCTGCGAAAGCAGGTGCCGGTACCATCATCTTCATCCCAGCTCCGGCGCTGACTGCTGGCACCCCGCCGGCGACCAACGTTACCTGGAGCTGCAAGACCGGCACGCTGCTCGCCAAGTACCGTCCGGCCGAGTGCCGCTAATACGGCCTCACGGTCAATAGTGTGAAGAACCCCGCGCACGCGGGGTTTTTTTTGGGCGGCTTTGCGTTAACGATAAGATGCGGGGCCGTCATCCCGTTGGAGTCTAGGTTAGGCTGTGGGCATGAACGTCGTTCGGGGAAATACATAGATGAATGCTATCGTCAACGCCAACCTAGTCGGCATCACCGGCATCGCCCGCCGCCTTGTCCAAGATGGCGCGCTTGACGAGGCTGCCGCGCGCGATGCCATGGCCAAGGCCGGTGCTGCCAAGCAACCGTTGCCGCAATGGTTCGCCGAACGCAAGTTGGTCACCGCAGCCCAGCTGGCTGCCGCCAACGCACTCGAATTCGGCATGCCGCTTCTGGATGTGTCTGTCTTCGACGGCACCCAGAGCGCCATCGCCCTCGTCAGCGAAGAACTCCTCCGCAAGCACCGCGTCCTGCCGCTGTTCAAGCGCGGGGGAAAGCTGTTTGTGGGTACCAGTGACCCCACCCACTCGCTGGACGAGATCAAGTTCCACACCAACCTGGTGGTGGAGCCGATCCTGGTCGACGAAGAGCAGATCAAACGCACCCTGGAACAGTGGCAGTCCAAGCACGACACGCTCGGCTCGACGCTGGGTGGCGACGACGACGGCATGGGCGACCTGGACGTGTCGACCGGTGACGAGGAGGGCGGTTCGACCGACTCCGGCGTGGACGCCAAGGGCGACGACACCCCGGTGGTGAAGTTCGTCAACAAGGTGCTGATCGATGCGATCCGCAAGGGCGCCTCGGACATCCATTTCGAGCCGTACGAAGACGATTACCGGGTGCGTTTCCGCATCGACGGCCTGCTCAAGAACGTGGCCAAGGCCCCGGTCAAGCTCAACCAGCGCATCGCGGCGCGCTTGAAGGTGATGTCGCAGCTGGACATCGCGGAAAAGCGCGTGCCGCAGGATGGGCGCATCAAGCTCAACCTGTCCAAGACCCGCCAGATCGACTTCCGCGTGAGCACGCTGCCCACGCTGTTCGGCGAGAAGATCGTGCTGCGTATCCTGGATGGCAGCGCGGCCAAGCTGGGCATCGACAAGCTGGGCTACGAGCCGGCCCAGCAGCAGTTGTTCCTGGACGCCATCCACAAGCCCTACGGCATGGTGCTGGTGACCGGCCCGACCGGCTCGGGCAAGACGGTGTCGCTGTATACCGCGCTGGGCATCCTCAACGATGAAACGCGCAACATCTCCACCGCCGAAGATCCGGTGGAAATCCGCCTGCCGGGCGTCAACCAGGTGCAGCAGAACAACAAGCGCGGCATGACCTTCGCCGCCGCGCTGCGCTCGTTCCTGCGCCAGGATCCGGACATCATCATGGTCGGCGAAATCCGCGACCTGGAAACCGCGGAAATCGCCATCAAGGCGGCGCAGACGGGCCACATGGTGCTGTCCACGCTGCACACCAACGATGCGCCGCAGACCATCGCGCGCCTGATGAACATGGGTATCGCGCCCTACAACATCACCAGCTCGGTCACCCTGGTGATTGCCCAGCGCCTGGCTCGGCGCCTGTGCTCGAACTGCAAGAAGCCCGTGCAACTGCCGGAGAACGCGCTGCTGGCCGAGGGTTTTACCCCCGCGCA